>Ga0310123_10004413_pt1 | contig 10652 bp, 8 predicted proteins | sample CB6_AW_1057_MG_FD_203505 | JGI IMG/M metagenome (GOLD analysis project Ga0310123, IMG submission 203505) | Marine microbial communities from Western Arctic Ocean, Canada - CB6_AW_1057 | ecosystem: Environmental > Aquatic > Marine > Oceanic | place: Canada: Western Arctic Ocean | collected...
CATCCACCCGTAACCCAAATAACATCCGAACTTTCAAGTTGCAGAATCCCTTCGAACCAGGACCAGGCGATAGGGTCGTCCGCCGACCCAGGCAGTCGGAGATGTCGCCGATCAGCACACGCGTTGAGGAACGCGCAGTACCGGTACGCGGTCCAACGTCACCGATGATGCTGGTGTATAGCTTCTTCGCTGTCGCCGCCATTGGCGCCCTGCTACTTTCGCTGCCAGTTTCCAGTCCCGATTCCGAATTCACTTCCCCGATCACCGCGTTCTTCACCTCTGTGTCGGCTATGACGGGTACAGGACTCATCGTCGTTGATACAACAGAAGCCTGGTCAGGGTTCGGGCAGGTTGTGCTTGTCGGGCTGATCTTCATCGGCGGACTCGGATTTATGACCGGTGCAGCTTTCCTGTTGCTCATCACCGGCCGCCGTTCGAGTTTGCAGGGCCGCCTCGTTGTTGGAGCAGGGCTCGACGACAACCGTCTTGGAACAATCACGACGCTTGCCCGCAACATCATTCTTATGGCGATTATGGTGCAAATTATCGGGGCGATATTCATATTTTTCCGCTGGTATATCGCGGCCCCGCTCTGGCCCGGAATGACTCTCGGCGAGGGGCTGTGGCAGAGTGTGTTTACGTCGATATCGGCATTCAACAACTCAGGGTTTGAAATCCTTCCCGACGGCCTTGAGGGAGCCCGTATCGCGGGCGCCAGCCTCATCGGGCTGAGCAGCGACATTCCCACCCTGCTGATCATCGGTGTCATGATCCTTGCCGGGTCGACAAGCTACGTGGTGCTGGCAAATATCGTAGTAATTCGCGGCTGGCACCGGCTCACTCTCGACACCAAGCTCGTGCTACTTGGTATCGGCGTCATGTTGCTGGTCGGATTTACCGCGTTCATGATACTTGAGTGGACAAACCCCGACACGATCGGCGACGAAAACGTCAGGAGCAAGGTGACCCAGGGCGTTTTTCACACGGTCAACCGGACCGCGGGCTTCTCCACCCTAGATTACGGCAAACTCAATTCCGCCAACCTCAGTGTGACCGAAGGCTTGATGTTTGTTGGCGGTGCTTCGGCATCGACTGCTGCCGGTATAAAGGTCAGCACCTTCATGGTGATAGTAATCGCCTCGTTTGCGATATTCAGCGGTCGAGAGCGGACGACCGTATTTGGGCGCGAGATACCCAGGGTCAACGTGCTGCGTGCAATGGCGGTGGCCGCCACGGCCGCCGCTGCCGTGCTGTTCCTGGCGGTGGCGCTTTTCGTCGTCCAGCCGGATCTCGACTTCCGCACCGGCCTGTTTGAGATCGTTTCGGCCTTCGGCACGGTCGGCTGGTCGGCAGGCGCCACCTCCAATCTCAACCCGGCTGCGCAGGTCGTGGTTGCAGTCACCATGTTTGCCGGCAGATTCGGCCCGCTGACTATCGCCCTGTTCATGGCTGGCCGTGAGCGACAGGACTCTGTGAGATTTGCAACGGAGCGAATCCGAATCGGTTAGCGCCGGGCAAACCCGGGGTTAAAGTACTTGTTCGTGGCAGCGCCACGCAGTCTGTTCGCTTTTCCAGTGCGGGGGAATGAAAAGGTTACGGTTTATGACCCGACAATTGGGCCATACGTTGCAGCGGATCGTGCTGCTCGCTATTTTCGCAGCGGTGGCAGTGACATGCGGGGGTGGTTCTGGCAACAAGGACGCGTATGCGGGCGGACCACTTACCACCAACGACATCGCAACCCGTCGTTAGAGGTTCCCGCGGTCTCGACGGCCGGTTTCCATGACACATTCTCCGGCCCGGACGGACAACCCCTGGCCGGTCGTCCGGAAACCACGGCGTCGACGAACTCCATCTGGTTCTCACCGGCCACCACAAACTGGCGGACTAAGGGCGGAGCACTGGTGCTGGATGCAACCGCGAATCGAGATTTCAGGGCAGTTATCGACGTGGGGAGGCCGCGCAACTGGGTCCATGGCCGGATTGTGCGGGAAGCAGGCAAGGCTGGCCTGGTCATCAGGTACAGCGATAAAAAAACTGGTTGATGGTCTGTAGGCCTGCTGAATCCCGATTAGCCGATCACCACTGCACGAACATTGGCATGACGACGTGCGTGTAGCCTTCGTGCTTGGCCGAGCGGAACACGCCCGGACTGGATGGCGTGGTCGTTTCAATATCCACGTCGTCACCGCTCATTACGTTCAGCACGTCCATCAGGAACTTGCTGTTGAACGCCACCTTCGACTCTTCGCCCTCAACCGAAGCATCGAGCTCGTTCTCGTTGGAGCCGACTTCTTCGGCACGGGAGATGATTTTGACTGAGCCCGCCTCGCCGTCACTGCCGGGGTTCACTATCACCCGGATAATGCCACTGCCATCCCGGGCAAAGATCGAGGCCGCCCGCGTGGCTTGCACCATGCTCGAAAGGTCTATCGTGGCCTTCGTGCCATGGCTCGTGGGGATGAGCTTCTCGTAGTCTGGAAAGGTGCCCTGTACCAGTGAAGTGACCACTTCGGATGTCTCGAGCCGGAACTTTGCAGAGCGCCCGCTGGCGTCCAACGTCAACTCGACGCTCGATGACCTGTCGCCAAGCAGTCGTTCTACTTCGGCGAGCGTTTTGGCTGGAACTATCACGCCAACTTCTTCACTTACCGATGCGCCTAACTTTCCAGATTCGACCGCGAGCCGGAAGCCGTCGGCTGCCGCAAGCGTGAATCCGTCCCCCGCGAGTTCGACCTTCACTCCGGTCAGCACCGGCCGAGAGTCGTCGGTGGCAGCCGCAAACACAACCCGCTCAAGCGCTCCCCTGAAGGCATCCGCGGGGATCGTGACCGATGCCCCGCCCTCGACGACCGGGATCGGCGGGAATTCTTCCGCGGCAATTCCGTTGATCGTGGCAGCAAATTTATCGCAGGTAATCTCGACTCCAACAGGATCGGTCTGGAAACCGATCTGCACAGTTTGGCCCGGCAGCGAGTTCACAAAATCATTGAGCATGCGGGCGGGAACGGTCACGGAACCTTCGCCCTCGATCTGCGCGCCAATCCATGTGCTGATCGAGATTTCGGTGTTGGTGGCCGTCAATTTCAACTGCCCGTTGTCACCTTCGAGGAGCACATTCTGAGTTACAGGCAGAGTCGCCCGGGCCGCTACCGCCCGACTAATGTTTGCCAGTCCGCGACTAAGGTTCTCTCGAAGGCAAGTTACCTGCATGCTGATCCTCTCAAATGACGGGTGCACGAATACACAATATAGGGTGTCGCAGTATAGGTATTACCACTAGGTTTGGTCAATTTAGCAACGGAAGGTTTTCGTCTCGAATCGTTTGTCGAAACGATAAACCTCTCACGTGTTTGGCGCCCCGATCTGAGTTCTGGCGATAAGATGCTGAGACCGTGGTTTCCCCCGATGGCCTTCACCCACACATTTTTCACCAACACACCACATGAATAACTCCAGGATGCTCGAAGTTTTGCGACTCGTATCAGACGGCGAAATGAGCGCCGACCAGGCGGCATCCGAGCTGAGTCTCACCACCCCTCCTGCCGATCTCGATTTCGCCACGCTGGATCACGATCGTGCCGATCGAATCGGCTTTCCGGAAGTCGTATACGGGCTGAGTAAAACACCAAAAGATACCGCTGAAATCGCGACTCGTATCTACGAACGCGCCGGGGTTGTTCTGGTAACGAAATCGTCGGAAGAAGCGTTCGAGTTGATAAAGAAATCGGTGCCCGAGGTCGTCTGGGAAGACGACTCGCAGTCGATCTGGGCCGACCGGAGAGGTGAGAACGAAAAACGCTCGATTCCGGGAGTCACCGTGGTCGCTGCCGGGACGTCCGATCTGCCGATCGCCAGGGAGGCTGTCCTGACCGCTACCCTGATGGGTTGCGATGTCGCGACCATCAACGACATTGGCGTTGCCGGCCTGCACCGGTTGTCCCATCGAATGGACGAACTGGTGAGTGCAAGGGTGCTCGTGGTAGTTGCAGGTATGGAGGGCGCGTTGCCGAGCGTTATCGCAGGACTTGTGAGGGCCCCGGTCATCGCGCTACCGACTTCGGTCGGCTACGGGGCCAGCCTCGGGGGTGTCGCGGCCCTGCTGGCGATGCTGAACTCCTGCGCCCCCGGCGTTTCGGTCGTGAACATCGACAACGGATTTGGCGCCGGATACCAGGCTGCCTCGATAATCGGTGCGACATGGGGCCGGTCCGAGGCCTGAACTACCACTTTGACTTGTCCACGGCTCGACCTGTCACGTAACTTCAGACAACGCCGCTGGTCGCGCTCCACCGCGCATTCTGAGCCGGGCGACAAACGCCAATTACTAGTTCAGCGTCTTCAGGTACGCGATCAGGTCCAGCACTTCGCCATCGCTAAACTTATCGAACGAAGGCATCACTGCCGGATATTCGGGGACCAGGAACGTCTGGGGCTCTCTGAGGGACTGCTCGATGTACGCATCGGCGTCCAGCGACGTTCGACTGCCTGCTCGCGCATACACGCCAGACAGGCCCGGGCCAACCATCTTGTCGTCTCCGGTGGAATGGCAAGCCGAGCAGGCGCTTACGCTGTTGCTGTTGAACAGGGCTTCCCCTGCTGCCGCATCCCCCGCAACCTCTTCCTGTCCGGCCTCTGATCCCGGTTCGGTGTCGTCACGTTCGGTGACCGCCGCCTCAGTAGGATTGAACTCGACTGGTTCCTGCGTCGGCACCTGCTCCTCGCTACATGCTGCCACAACGGCCAGCATAGCGAGCGACGCCGCGATCAGTAGATATTTGCCTTTACCCCACACAGTTTCGTCCTCACATGTTCTCTAGCAGGCAATCTGGAAGTGCGAACCACGCTTGTCCGTGCGGAAGATGTCGCTTTGCCGACGAAAAAGCCAGTAAGAATCAAAGTCCGCCAAATCACCGTAGCAACGGCCCAATACCCGGTCAATCGGGCCGAGCGGTCAAATAACGCGATCATTTGGCCTTAGCTACGTATCGATAGTCGTTTCAGCCTGAAATACGTCGAATCTCAATCTCTTCGCCCGGGGCGAGTGCGACGCGGCGGATTTCGATGCCCAGCTTGAGGAGCCAGTAGCTCAACGTGGCCTTACTGACACCGAGGCGTTTTGCAGCACCGGTCAAACCGACTTCATTCAGCATCTCGGGCAGCGCCCGTTCGAGGGGTCGTCGGAGTTTGCGCTCGACCTGAACCATCTTCTTTGTTTTCGTGCCTGGCATTCGACTCCCCTGTATGCGGGCTGTTTTGCTGCACTGAATGTAGTTGCACCGGCCGTAATCCGCCCCGTACTTTCAGGACGAATTCCGCCTTTTATTTCATTGCGGAACACCCGGGGACGGCACCGACGATGGGCAATACCGACCCCTACCAAGAGTACCGAACGACAGCCGAACAAGTCAAGAATATGTTTGATATTAGTTCCATACCTTTTTCATATTAATTCGGAATAGATTTTGTATTCAGATAATATAAGGCGTATATTTTATTCCTAATTCATTCTTACAATCTCGTGGTGCACACGATGTGGGAATCGTGTAGAAATATCACCACATATTGCCGCGTTCATGTTCACATTGCAGCAGGGGCCGTGCGCGAACTGCGTGACCGCTGTGCAATACCGGCGCTCCGAGGTCGCGAAATCGGCGAGACCTGGCACGGAATTACAATCTGGCCTGTCTTTTCGCGATAGTGTCCAAAGATGGACAACGGTAAATCGCCGCCCCAACGCCAGTCGAACTGTTGGCCGCGGTGAGTTACCGCGGGTTTCGCCACCCGGGCCCTCTCCGTCGATCTCCAAGTTCAATCAGCTCACACTGCGAAACCGACTAATTAGCTGAGTTCGCGACGAATCGGGCGATATATCCCGAACCGACCGAGCCAGGTGCTGGTCCGCTGCTAGAATTCAACGTCTGGCCCGCTGCGTGTCTATGGCAACGGGCTCATGGCCTGAACCGGCCATCTCAATAACCCCCGACATGCCTTTACGCGCTGTGCCGCCCCGCCCTCCCCCAAGTAGCTCGCCCGCTTCGCCGAGCGTGAATTCGCTTCTTGCTCCGGGAACCGGCTAGCTTGTGATCCGGGCAACCGCTACAAGTAATAGATATCGGCACGTACACCACTCACTACCGGAGGAGAGCAGATCGAGTTCGTCACCGACCTGATACAGACGCTCGAAACGTTCGTCCTGACATTTTCGGGCGACGTTTACGATTTCATGGGCTGGTCCGGCGTCGTATTGCTCATGGCAATCGAGAGCACGGCAATCCCCCTACCCAGCGAAGTCATCATGCCGCTCGCGGGCTGGCGGCTGGTACTCGACGAAGGACACGGCGTTGCCTACGTGCTGCTTGCCGGATTCTGGGGTGCAGTTGGCAGCCTGATCGGATCGCTCATCGAGTACTACATCTCCCGTGCGGGGGGTCGGCCCCTCATCGAGAAGTACGGCAAATACATCCTGATCACCCGGAAGGACCTCGAGAGGGCCGACAGGTGGTTCGAGACCCGCGGCGAGTTAACCGTGTTCATTGCCAGGATGATTCCGGGCGTCCGTGGTTTCATTTCTATTCCTGCCGGCATCGCCCGCATGAACGTGGTCCGCTTCAGTATTTTTACGTTTATCGGCGCATTCCCCTGGACGCTCGGACTCGCTTGGGGCGGATATCTGCTTGGCGAGAACTATGATGCGATCAGAGATGTGTCGAAGCCGTTTGACATACCGATCATCGGGACCGTGACGGTGATTGTGATCTGGTTCCTGTGGCGCCGGATAAGGGAAGTGCGAGCGGAAGGGGCAACACTCGGCGAATGACGTTGATGCCCCGACACTATGGCACTCATAGTGGGCTCCACAGTAAAACCGTGATCTTTCATAGCTCTCGCTCAACTCCGTAATGAGTGTCCGCAGCGCCAGTTGCGGTATATTTGAAGCGCACGGTCAACTCAGCCGACGGTCTGAACTCACTCCCAATATGGTCATCTCGCAGAAACAACCGAAAAGTCCAATCGCGAAACCGCTTGATGTCCGTGTTAACGGAATCGGGGTCGGTTGCGCCTCCGATGCCCGCGTGCTCGATGCGGTTCGAGATGCCGGGTTCGACGTGCCAACGCTGTGCTATGACGAGCGCATCGGCCCGCAGGGCACCTGCAGGATGTGCCTTGTCGATGTCATGGTCGACGGCAAAACCGAGCAGGTGGCGGCCTGCACTGCCTTCGCATCTGACGGTATGGGAGTCGAAACACACTCCGAAGAGATCATAGAATATCGGAAAACCCTACTGGAAATGCTGCTTTCGGAAACCTCGTCGCCGGCCAGCTGTCCGAAGTGCGAATCGTTCAAAAAATGCGAGTTGCACACGGCCACAGAGGAGTACGGAGTGAAGTGGGACGCATTCCCATCCCTCGTGCCCCGTGAGAAGGTCGACGATGGCAACCCGTTCATTCAGCGTGACTACGACCTGTGTATCTCCTGCTTCCGCTGCACCAACATTTGCAACGACTGGGAACAGGTCGGGGCCATCACGGTAGAAGGTCGCGGCCAGGAAAGTTCGATCGCCTCGTTTTTCGAGAACGACCTGATGAAATCGCCCTGCACGTTCTGTGGGCAGTGCATCAACACCTGCCCGACCGGTGCGCTGACCGATAAAAAGATCGTCGGCAAGACGAAAGCCGAAAACCTGGAACGCACAAAAACGATCTGCCCGTACTGCGGGGTCGGCTGCGGGATTCACCTTCTGACCGAAGACGGCAAGCTGATGGGCACCGAGCCCGATTTCGACGCCCCGAGCCGTGGTTCGCTGTGCGTGAAAGGCCAGTTCGCTTCGTGGGAGTTCGTAAAAAGCGATGAGCGGCTCAAGTACCCGCTCATCAGGGAAAACGACGCGTTCAGGCGTGCGTCCTGGGACGAGGCACTGGATCTCGTCGCCAGCCGCCTCAGCGGAATCCGGGACGAAACCGGGCCCGATTCGATAGTTTGCTGGTCGTCAGCACGAACGGTGACCGAAGCAAACTACCTGATGCAGAAATTCACCAGAATAGGTATCGGTACCAACAATATCGATAACTGTTCCCGCACCTGACACGCCCCAACGGTCGCCGGTATGGCGGTCATGGTTGGCAAGGGTGCCATGACCAACTCGATTGAGGAGTTGGCGGGTACCGATTTCCTGCTCGTCGCAGGATCGAACACCACCGAGGCCCACCCGGTAATCTCGTTGAGAATGAAACGCGCCGTGCGAAACGGGGCGAAGCTTGTCGTAATCGACCCGCGCAAGATCGAGTTGACCAAATGGGCCTCTCGCCACCTCCAGATAAATATCGGAACCGACATCCCGCTGTTCAACGCGCTGGCCCACGTGATGATCAAGGAAGGTCTCTACGACCGCGAATATGTCGAAAAACGGACCGAGGGCTTCGACGAGCTGGCGAAGCACGTCGAGTTCTACACGCCGGAGTATGCGGCCGAGGTCTGCGGGGTCCCTGCTGAAGAGATTATCGCAACCGCCCGCGAGTATGCCGCCGCCTCACCGAAGGCTGCCATCTGCTACACCCTGGGTATCACCGAGCACTCGTGCGGGTCGCACAATGTCCAATCGATCGCGAACCTGGGAATGCTGGGCGGCAATTTCGGGATGCCAAATGCCGGCGTGAACCCCCTGCGGGGCCAGAACAACGTGCAGGGTGCATCCGATTCGGGAGCGCTGCCGACCGACCTCCCCGGCTACCAGAAGATCGAGCGGCCCGGTGTTCGAGAAAAATTCGAGAAGGCATGGGGTGCCGAGCTGCCAAAACGCCGGGGCATCACCAAGATCACGGCAATGGACCAGATGCTCAGGGGCCGGGTCCGCGGCGTTTACATCATGGGCGAGAACACAGTCATCTCGGACCCCAACACGAACCATGCCCGCAAAGCGCTCGAAGCCGCCGACTTCATCGTGGTCCAGGATATATTTATGACCGACACCGCGCGGCTGGCCGACGTGGTCCTGCCAGCAGGAACTTTCGCCGAGTCAGACGGCACGTTCGCAAACAGTGAACGACGCGTCCAGCGAGTACGGCCGGCCATCAAGCCGGTTGGGGAGTCACGTACCGATGTCGATATTCTTCTCGACCTGATGGGACGGTTCGGGATATCGCAGCAGCTTGAGTCGCCCTCGGACGTGTGGGACGAGATGCGCTGGCTGGCTCCCATATTCGGTGGAATCACGTACGACCGGCTTGATGCGGAGGGCGGTCTACAGTGGCCGTGCCCGACTGAAGACCATCCGGGCACCGAGTATCTGCACGCCGATGAGATGGAATCAGGGTTGCCGGGCTATTTCGCACCGGTCGATCACATCCCCCCTGCCGAACCCACCGATTCCGAGTACCCGCTCGTGCTCACGACCGGCAGACGCCGCTCGACCTACCACACCGGTACGCAGACCGGCCGTGCGAGCGGCTTTGAACTGCTAGTGGCGTCCGAACTGGCCGAGATAAATCCGCACGACGCAGACCAGATGGAACTGGTCGAGGGCGAGATGATCGTGGTGAAGTCACGCCGTGGCGAAGTTGAAGTGCCGGTCACAATCACGGACAAATCGCCGCACGGCACGATTTTCATGAGCTTTGCGTTCCCGGATTTGACACAAACCAACCGCCTGACCTCCGACGCCTACGACTTCATCACGGAAACGCCCGAGTTTAAGGCCTGTGCGGTTCGCATCGAGAAAGTCGCACCGTAGGCTGGAATCAGGGCTAATCCTGACGGGGGCTCATTCGGGACGACCAGAAGCTGGGATCGCCCACAGTCGGGAAATCGACAAGGTCGATCATCCCCTCGACGCCGGACCCATCGCGAAACGCCTGGATATTTGCCGCGACAAACTTCGCTATCTGCTGTGCCGCCCCTACCTGGTTAGTAAGCGGGTTTGTCGTGATAAATAGCTTCCCTGGCGATGCGAGCGACTCATCTGCTCCCGATATCACCTCACCGGGACAGTCCGTAGCGTATCCGGCGAGCGTCCCGGCCGACAACGCTTCGACAACCGCCTTTTCATCGACGACCGACGGGTGGGAGGCGTTGATCAGCACCGCACCCGGTTTCATCAGCCCCAGCTCGCGCCCGGAAATCAGCGGCGATGCGGTGGGACCGAAGTGAACGTGAACCGAGATCGCATCTGACCCCGCTACAAGCAGGTCAAGCGAATACCGTCGCACGTTCAATTCCGCGAGAAGACCCGATCTGGGCGTTCTGATATCCGCAATGACGACTGATCCACCCGTCGCGGTGACCTTCCGAGCAACCTCGGCACCGATTTCACCGAGTCCGATCACTCCCCAGCTGGCGCCCGGCTTCACCCGCAGCGGTCCCCCAAAGCCGGCCACCCTGTTCGCAACCCTGGGTGCGATGACTGGCGATATACCGGCAACCGTAGTGCCCGATTCGACCAGCCGGTCGACCAATTCCACCGATGGCCGACAACCCAGAAACTGGACGAATCCTGGCCCGGTAACGTCGATGTCCCTACCGGCTTCAGCGAACGGGTCGCCAACCAGCAGCACATCCCCGGCACCAAGGTCAGTCAGTCGCTCTTCATCCCCAAACACTCGCTCAAATCCAGCAGAGTCAGTCAGCAGCGATGCGATTGCGTTACCTACGGGGT
>Ga0310123_10004414_pt1 | contig 10652 bp, 10 predicted proteins | sample CB6_AW_1057_MG_FD_203505 | JGI IMG/M metagenome (GOLD analysis project Ga0310123, IMG submission 203505) | Marine microbial communities from Western Arctic Ocean, Canada - CB6_AW_1057 | ecosystem: Environmental > Aquatic > Marine > Oceanic | place: Canada: Western Arctic Ocean | collected...
GCGCGCAAGAGGTTGGGCCTGGAGGCGAGACTCTACCAAATTCTACAGATTCTCAGCGTTACCCTGTTCGAGAAAACGCCCATTTCACAGGCCTTGCAGCCGTCCGACTCCCACGAAAACTCACTCGATGACCCTAATCAGCTGATTCTATTCGACTTTTAACCGGACAGTAGTGATGTCTTCCGTTCCATCTCATGGTCCTCGGTTGAGCGTAAGGGTAAGTCTGCCCCATTTTTAGTACTCTTGTCAATAGGAACTCCGGTTTAGTTCGGCGAATACTAAGTGCATATATCCAAACAGGTTAATGGCGTACGACTCTAGCAGCACGTGGTGAAAGTTCGCGCGGGCGAAAAAAGGGGCCAGCCAGCCAATTTCCGCTCCTCCAAACTATTCAAGAATCAGCACCTTGTCGAACGGAATTGGCTGGCTGGCCTCTTTTTTCGCGTCCGCGGACTCCCACCACAGGCTGCTAAGTAAGTCGCCGAGGCCGGACTCATCCCGAATCCGTCCGTAAGGATTCGAAGAAACCGATTTCTCAGGTTTTCCGGCGGCACCGGTGGCGTTGTGGCGGCAGCAAGCAGGAGGGACAATCGCCGCCGGCCGCTGGCAGCACGACGCAGCTTTCGGCGCAGGTGGTTTCGTCGAAGCCGCGTTGGCGCTTCTTGATCGTGATCTGGCGTCGCACGTTGCCGGGCACGTCGAGGCTGCCCAGCGTGCGCACCAACAGCGGCACGCCGCCCAGCGCGGTGAGACATTCCTCGAGCGGTTGCTCGTCGATCTCGAACAGAAACTCGCCTTCAGCGGGGCCGGGGCGTTTGCGGAGACTCATGCCAAAACCCGCAGCAATTCTGGCACCGTTTGGGTGAGAAATCGCCCCAGCCGAAAATCGAGGCTGCACCCCTCCCTATGCGCTCAGCAGCTAACTCCTCATTTGCTTACGGAATGATCTGGGGCTCGTCCCGCCAGACGGCTCGCTGAACGAACATGGCAGAATCTAAGCTATTCCTCCCATGCTCCTTCGCGGTGTCATCTTCGATCTCGACGGTACGATTGCCGACACGCTGCCGGTTTGCTTCGCGGCGTTTCGGGAAGTCTTCCAAGACGCCCTTGGCCGCGATTACACCGACCAAGAAGTACGGGGCATGTTCGGGCCCGCGGAAGAAGGAATCCTGCAGGGGTTGATGCCCAACGATTGGGAGCGGCGGCTGGAGCAGTACTTAGCCGCCTATCAGCGTTTGCACTCGCTGTGTCCCGAACCGTTTCCCGGTATGCGCGCGGCCATTGACACGCTTCGGCAACGAGACGTCCGGTTGGGGATTGTCACTGGCAAAGGGCCGCGAAGCGCGGCCATCTCGCTACGAGAGTTGGGCTTGGACGGGGTCTTCGAGCCGGTCCAGGCAGGCTCGCCAAACGGCGGTGTGAAGCCCGATGCCATGCGGCGGGTCCTCGATTCCTGGGGGCTGCCGCCAAACGAGGTGGTGTCCCTTGGCGACGCCCGGCCCGATATCGAGTCATCCCGTCAGTTGGGGATGACCTCGCTGGCGGCTGCCTGGGCCACCACGGCGAACTTCGAGATGCTCAGTGCTCTGGCGCCCGATGCGATCTTTCAGCGGGTCGAGGAGTTCCACGACTGGATCGCAGTCAATACGCCGTAAGCTCCCCCAGCCCCACGAACGCCGCCGTTGCGCCGCGGGCCGCCGGCATGCCGTACGAGCCGCTGGGACCGGCCGTAATGTTGGACCGCTGTGTTCGGCCTTGGAGCCGTTGAACCGCTGAGCCGCGTCAGACGACTAGCTCAGCTTGGCGGCCGTCCGCGGGGCAACCGGATAAACCACGAACGGCTCGAACTGCAGCAGTATCGACACCAGGGGACTGCGGCTCTGTTCGAGGCAAACCGCGATCGGGGCCGAAGCGGCGATCAAATCCGTGGCCCAGGCCTGGACTCGCTCCGGGGTGTTGGCAACGTGCCGACCGGTGACGGCAAACATGACGATGATTCAAGAAACCAAACAGCAGACTTGGTTTCGTCGAAAGCCTTATAGTAGATTCCTAAGAAGCGGATCTCGGACACCATCCGAGCATTCGTTTTGAAACCAAGCGGCGCCCGTTGCTCGAAAGGCTGGGCTTCACCATCCTGTGGCAACGGTGAATATTCGTAGCAGCGGGGAAGCCGGTTGGGGTGCCAGCATGTCACGGGGGCGGCGAAGATTTCCACGGATCCACAACGCCGACGACCTGTGGAAGACTTACTCTCCGCCAAGCAGTGCCGCAACCATGTCGTCAGGAACTATAAGGGTGGAGCAAAGCGAACCCTTGATAGGATTTTGGGCAAACGAAGCCCGCCCAGAAATCGCTGAGTGAACTGGATCGAGCCCAATAGCTACGCCTTGCGAGAATGAGATTTGAAGACCTTTACGAAAGGAAAATAACGCCCACGGGCCGGTTCGCCATGCTGTTCTGCGCACTGATCGTCTGCGGTTGCGCACCAGCACAAGAGCTGACCGAGTCCAGCGCCTCCCTTCTCTCCCGGGCCCGGCGCGCCTATGATGCTGGCCGGGCAGACGAAGCTGTCGCGCTCGCGAGCAAGGCGATCGAGGCGGACCCAGCGGACCCGCGCGGCTATTCACTTCGGGCCTCGTTCCACGAATCTGCCCGTAGCTATACCGAGGCTATCGAGGACTACGATCGGCTTGTCCTGTTTCTTCCAGACAATTCCGGTATTTACAATCGCCGCGGCAGCGCACACTTCAAAGCCGGCCACATTGACAAGTCGATCGATGATTTCGATCGATCGATCGAGCTGGAACCGCGCCAGGAGCCCTACCACTGGCAGCGCGGTATTTCCTACTACTATGCCGGCCGCTACGAGGACGGCAGACGGCAGTTCGAATCCCACCAAACCGTTAATTCAAGCGACGTCGAAAATGCTTTTTGGCACTACTTGTGTACCGCTCGTTTATCCGGTGCTGACAACGCCCGTGAGAAACTGCTTCCCATCCGGCATGACTCGCGTGTCCCGATGATGCGGGTCTACGCCCTCTTGCACGGCGAAGCAAGCGTCGGGGACGTGCTCGAAACAGCGCGGGCAGAGGGGTCGTCTTCTCAGCAAGCTTCAGCGCTTTTTTACGCGCACCTCTACATCGGTCTTTACCACGAAGTGAATGGCAACGATGCGCTGGCGCGCCAACATATCAGTACGGCCGCCGAAGATCACCAAGCCGGCCACTACATGTGGCACGTAGCCCACATCCACGCCGAAAGGTTCAAGAAACGCGAATAGAGGGGTGAATCCAAGTGGCTTCTGCATCATTTCCCGGGCCCGCTCAGTCTGGCGCGGCATTCCCAACGAGACTCGCGCGCATCACTTTGCATTTGCATTGACGAATCGACCCGCTTCAACCGCCGGGTACGAGACTACCGCTCGGCTCGCGTCTCGCGCTTAGCCTGAGACGCCCGTCACAAGGCGTACCGCCCTGACGTGGCGCACGCATTCTTGCGTGCCGTGTCGCCATTCGTGGCGACATCGCGCCGACACTCCTGGTACTGCGGGAAGTGTAGCGAAGCGACGGCGGTCCTCACGCACTTCGCCGCGCCACGTAGTAGTAGGGAAAAGGGGCTAGCGCCGCGCGGCGAAAAAGCGTTGCAGCCGTTGGAGGCATTCGTCGGCCAGCACGCCCTCGACGATCTCCACTTGGTGATTTAGTAAATCGGAGTCGGCCAGCCGAAACTTGCTGCGCACCGCACCGAAGCGCAGATCGCGAGTTCCAAAGACGAGCTTGTCCACCCGGGCGTTCACCAGCGCTCCCGCGCACATCGCGCAGGGCTCCATCGTGGCGTAAAGGGTCGCTCCGTTAAGGCGATAGGTTTCGAGCTGTTTGGCCGCTTCCCGCAGAGCCAGGATCTCGGCGTGCGCCGTGGGATCTCCCATCGAGATGGGCGCATTGGACCCGCCGCCGACGATTTGGCCGCGCACGACGACGACGGCTCCGACCGGCACTTCGCCCATGGCCTCGGCCTGGTCCGCCAGCTCGAGCGCTCCTTGCATGAAGCGCTCGTGGTCAGGGGTGATTGCGGCTTGCATGATTCATATTTGGGTCCTCCCAACTCCGAGTTGCCATCACCCTACCGAAGCGCGGAGTTCGGTTCGCGGGCCACCCCGGGCGTCACGGACTTGGTGGGGCGATTTGGTGGCCGGGGCGGACTGCAACTCTCGTTCGGAGGGCTGCCCATTGGTGCTCCCGGGCAGACACGGCGTTCCCTCCTACTTCCGCCCTTTATAGGGGTCGAGCGAAATCTCGAAGTAAAACAACTCCCTTCCGGTGTTGAGATCCTTTACACCAGAAAGATAGATGGCCGAGCCCGGCACGGGATCGGGAAGATTCCCCGTCAGATAGTAGAAAAAGCCACCCACCGTGCTTTCCGGGGGGACAATCGGAGCTTTGAAAGCACGCAGATCGAACTCGGGTTTTGCCAGCGGTCCCTTTTTTACACCGCCGCGCCAGACACCGGGAATAGGCGGCAGGTAAGGAGGCCGCGCCTTCGGTTTGGTATTGAGTTTCAAGTAGGCCAGATCCTCTGGGGAAATCGGCTCCAGCCCGTCGCGGTCCGCTGTGATGAAACGAACCTTGAGATCTCCCAGGTCTAGAGTGTGATCGCTGCGATTCGTGATCACCACCAGAACCGGCAACACGCCATATTTGTAGGGCTTTGCCTTGCCGAACGCCGCCTTCACGTCTTTCTCGACCCGATAGGGCTTGACGGCGACAGTCACGTCGGCTTGCGTTTGCTTGGCGGGGTATTTGCCCGCCGCGCGAATGCTGAAAGACTCCTTGGGCCAGGCGACAACAGCTACCAACACCACCGAAATCACCGTGATCAGCGCTCTTTGCATATAGTTGTATCTTGCCATAATGGTTGAGCAACGCATTGGCTTATTTTCTCTACAACCTTTTGGTGCTTCTGATCGCGCCCCTCGCGGCGCCCTGCATTTTCTTACGGGCTCTGGGGAAGGGGATGCCCGCGAGCCGCTTTCGGGAGCGGTTGGGCATTCTGCCGCACACATTCCATCAGACTAACGGCGCGGCCATCTGGTTACATGCGGTGTCGGTGGGAGAGCTGCTTTCGTGTATTCCGCTGGTGAAGCAGCTCCGTGAAACCTTCCCGCGGGCTCCACTGTTTGTCTCGACAACCACCGCGGCCGGCCAACAGATAGCTCAAGAGCGGCTAGCGGCTCTCGCGGATGGAGTTTTCTACGCACCGCTGGACCTCCCTTTTGCCGTCCACCGCGTGCTGGAAACGATCCGCCCGAAAGTGGTGATCATCTCCGAGACAGAGATTTGGCCGAATCTCTTTCGTCTCTCGAAGCGCTTCGGAGCCGGCTTGCTCGTGGTTAACGGGCGCATCTCGGACCGCGCGCTGCCGCGCTATCTTCGTTTCGAGCAATTCTTTGCCAAAGTACTCGCCTATCCGGATCTGGTTCTTGCCCAGTCCGAGCAAGATGCCACGCGCTTTATTGCGGCCGGTTCACCGGCCGGGAAAGTCCAAGTGGGAGGCAACATCAAATACGATTTTGAGCCTGCTGCCGAGAAACTTCCCGCGGAACTCGCCGAGTTCTTTGAGCGGGTCCGGCCCCACCCGGTGATTGTTGCCGGCAGCACGCGGGAAAACGAAGAACAGCCACTTGTCGAGGCCTTCCGCAAAGTGTCCGAGCACCATCCGCAGGCACTCATGATCGTTGCGCCGCGTCACCCGCAGCGCTTCGAGGAAGCGGCGTCGGTGCTGGCAAAGTCCGGGTTGCCATTCGCGCGTCGGTCCCAGCTTGGGCAGGAAGGACATGGGCAGGACGGGCAGGCGCCGCCGGCTCCACCCTCGGTGTTGTTGCTCGATAGCCTTGGGGAACTATCGAGCCTCTACCGCCACGCCGACGTGGTGTTCGTCGGAGGCTCCCTGAACGGCTGGGGCGGCCACAACGTCCTGGAGCCGGCCCACCACGCCCGCCCCGTGGTCGTGGGCCCGCACATGCAGAACTTCCAGGCGATTACCGACGAGCTGGTCGCGCAGCAAGCGATTAGGCAGGTAAAGGGCGCCAACGAGCTAGCTGCCGCGATCAGCCAGATCTTGGACAAGCCCAAAGAGGCCGAGGAGCTTGGGCAGCGAGCCCGGCAAGTCGCCGAGTCGCGCAGTGGTGCAACGCAACGTGCAGTCGAGCAAGCCGCGCGATTGCACAGCGAATCGGTGCCCGCGAGTCCGCGAGGCGCCCTGGAGTCATGTGTCCTCTGGCTGCCCTCGCTCCTATGGACCGCGGGAGCCCGCCTGCGTCTGGCGGCTTATCAGAGAAACTATCTCCGGAAGAGAAGACTCCGCGCATTCACGGTTTGCGTTGGCAACATCACGGCCGGCGGCACGGGCAAGACCCCCATGGTTCAGTGGTTGCTCGAAGGCCTTCACTCTCGTGGCCGATCACTGGGTGTCATCCTGCGTGGTTACCGGCGGATGGAACCGGAAGTTGCCACGATTATCCCTTCCGGAGCCGCGGCGGCGCCCCGGAAGACAGGGGACGAAGGGCAGGTCATTCTCCGCTATCTTCAGCACAAAGGGATAGCGGCTCCGATTGGGATCGGAGCGGACCGCTACCTTGTCGGCCGCCAACTCGAGGCAATCGGCCCTCCGGAAACGCTTGTCCTAGACGACGGGTTTCAGCATGTCTCTCTCGAGCGCGATATCGATCTCGTCCTGATTGACGTCACGAATCCGTTTGGCGGCGATGCGATGATCCCTTTGGGGCACCTGCGCGAACCACTGTCCGGACTTGCGCGCGCGTCTGCCTTCGTCTTGACACGCACGGATGAGGGCGGCAACTACGAGGGCATCAAAGAGCGGCTCAAGCAGTGGAATCGGCAAGCCCCCATCTTCTCCTCTCGCATGGAGTCTGTCGCGGCCGTATACGCCGCAAGCGGAGAGATCGCGCCGCTTGCCGCGCTAAGAAAACGCCGAGTTGTAGCCTTTTGCGGGCTAGGAAACCCCGATTCATTCTGGCGTGACTTAGAAGGGCTGGGAATTAAATTGGCCGAGCGCATCCGGTTTCAAGATCACCACCGCTATTCCAATAAAGATGTGGCGCACATTCTCACGACCGCACAGCGGCGCCAGGCTCACGTCTTGGTCACCACGGAAAAGGATCTCGTCAACCTTGCCCACGCGATTGATGCCCACGCGGTCGATCCCGAGCTATCCGAACAGTCTTTGGACGTGCGAGTATCCGGGCTATTCGGCGCTTTTCCGCTTGCTTGGATGCGTGTCCAGACGGTTGTGGATCAGGGCGGCGAGCTTTTGGATTGGATAGAAGATCAGATGCCGCCGTGCTTGTCGAGCGATGAAGAACCCGGTCCGCAGCCGCGACTGCAGGAATCGCCGCCCGCCCCGTCCGGCCCCTCTGGCACGGAACAAACTATGCGGAACCCGGCGATTCCATGAAACTCTTGGTCCGCACCACCAACTGGCTGGGAGACGCCGTAATGTCCATCCCGGCTCTGCGCGAGATTCGGGGCGCGTTTCCCGGGTGGGAGATTACCCTCCTCGCGCGTCCATGGGTTGCCGATCTCTACGCGCGTGAAGACTTCCACGACCACATTGTGCGCTACGAACACGATGGCCGGCATCAAGGACTGCGCGGGAAATGGAAGCTGGCCGCGCAACTCAGGCAAACTCGCTTCGACTGCGGGATTCTGTTGCAGAACGCCTTTGACGCAGCATTTCTTGCATGGTTGGCCCGGATACCGCGCCGCATCGGCTACGCCAGAGACGCCCGGGGTCCGCTGCTGACCGATGCAATTGCCCTGCCAAAAAAAGACCAAGTCCCGGCTCACGAGCGGTTCTATTATCTGGAGCTTCTCCGGCGCGCCGGTCTAATCGAACAACTTCCGGACTGCCCCGATATTCGGCTCTCGGGCGCGGGCCGGGCCGCCGAGTCAGGATGGGAGGAATGGAAGCGGCGGAAACTTGCCCCCACGCGCTGGATCGGAGTCAGTCCCGGCGCAGCCTACGGGGGCGCAAAACGATGGCTGCCGGAGCGTTTCGCGGAAGCGGCCGCGGCACTGGCGTCCGAACTAGATGCCGGCGTCGCGATTTTCGGATCCAAAGCCGAAGCGGAGCTCTGCGGCTGGATCGCGGACCGGATCGGACCACCGGCTCATAACCTCGCCGGCACGACATCCCTGGCCAAGTTTATCGATTTGGCGGCAACCTGCACGGTCTATCTGACAAACGACTCCGGACCCATGCATGTGGCCGCCGCCTTGGGGATTCCGACCGTGGCGGTATTCGGGGCCACCGACCACATCGCCACGGGGCCGGTGTCCGAACGCGCCCGCGTGGTGAGAGAGCCTGTCGACTGCAGCCCTTGCTTATTACGGGAGTGCCCGATTGACCATCGATGCATGGAACGCATCACGTCTTCCAAGGTTGTCGGCGAGGCCCTTTCGCTGCAAGCAGCAACCGGCGCCAACAACAGACGCCACCCTTGAAGAGCAGCGGAAGCTGCCCTTTAAGGCCGGCCCCAATACGATGCTGAACCTAAGCTGAACCTAGCTCAGGCTCAGGCTCTTGACTTTGAGGTTGCCGCCGGAGATCTTCCCGTCGACTTTCACCGTGATATTGTCAGCTTTGTCGGTGGACTCAAGAGCTTTCAAGGCCTGCTTGTCGCCTGCGGCGTCAAACTTGAGGAACTTGCCATCCGCGGTCACAACTCCGAAACCGCTTGCCTTGCAATTGTCCATCAAGGCGCACATTTTCGTGTGCATCTTGGCGGCGCCGTAACCTTTCTCAACGATCTTGCCGGAGCACATTTTGTCCACCAGGATGCCTTCGACGTTTTCCGCTGCTAGCGGAAGGCTCACGAGAGCCAGGGCGATAACGAGCAAAATTGAAATTTTCATTATTTCTTTCTCCTTTGGGGGCTTGGTTCAATGACGGATCATGTTTGTGGCACAGTGTCCGCGGTTGCCTGCCTTCACCCAGAACTTCGCCGCGCGGTGGAGCACGGTAACGGGTGTTCCCCAGAGTTTACATTTGTCACGCCCGCACCCTCTCCGGGCTGCGGAACCGTGCCCCGCCGCGCGGGCTGAGAGACACTTTGCCTGCGGGATGAAAACCGTAAACGTGCTAGTCTTTTAGGCAATGTTGCTGGTTCGAAGCATCTTCCTTTTGGTGTTTCTGCTGTCGGGGTGTGCCGCCCAGAAGACTCAGCACCGCTCGTTGACAATCTTACATTTGAATGACTTACACGCCCGGCTTCTGCCAGATTCGGAGCATCGCGGCGGGTTTGCTCACGTAGCCGAGGCGATCCGGCAAGAGAAGGCGAAGTCTGAATTCAGCTTGGTGATGCATGGCGGCGACCTGGTCCAGGGAACGCCTGTATCCACGATCTTCAAAGGTGTGCCCGTTTACGAAATTGCGAATACGCTCGGTTTTGACTTCCACACGCTCGGCAATCATGAGTTTGACTATGGGTGGCGGATGATCTCCGCGTTTGTAGCGAAGGCCGAGTTCCCCATCCTGAACGCGAATGTGGTCGATGGCCAGGGAACCCCGCTGATTTCCAAGCCCTACCTGATCCGCGAGATCAACGGGATTCGGGTAGGCGTCATCGGCATTTTGACGGCTGACCTCGTGGCTCTCACCAAGGCCCCGCTGCGTGGCCGCTGGAGAGCACTCCCAGTGACGGAGACGGTCAGCCGCTACGTGGACGAAATCGAGAACCGCACCGACTTGATAGTCGTTCTCTCCCATATGTTTCCTCGTGAAGAGGACGAGATTCTGCGCCAAAACCCCCGTGTCCCGCTGATCATCGGCGGCCACCACCACGGCGGGCAGGATGAAGTGAAAGCGTTCGAAGGCCGTATCTGCGTCAAGACACGCCCCTACGGCCAGGAGCTGGGCCGCCTTGACATTGAGTTCGATTTGGGAAGCAAACGCATCGTTTCTCACCGGTGGAAGCGGATTCCGATCGACTCGCGCAAGTATCCCGCTGACCAGGCCACGGCTAAGCTGGTTGAAAAATGGGAGGCCAAGGTTTCTGAAGTCGTTGACGTGCCGATCGGACGGGCAGCACGCAAGATCAGCCGGGGAGAATTGAAGCCAATGATCGAGCAGGCTATGGCGGAAGCGGTCCATGCGGATTTTGGCTACATGAACCGCGGCGGAATCCGCGACGAGTTGCCCGAGGGACCGTTGCTGGCGCGTCACGTATGGAACGTGCTTCCGTTCGGGAATCTTATTTCGGTTGGGGAAATCCGGGGCAGCCAACTGCCGCGGGAGCTAGCCAACGGTAGAAATGTAGACCCAAATAGCGTCTACCGGGTGGCCACGAATGATTTTATGGGCGGAAAATGGCGAGAGATGGGCCTGCCGTTTTCCGAGGACGGAAAACTGGTTCGAGATGTCATGATCGACTGGATCAAGAATCGGCAAGTCATTCGCTGACGGGGCGGGCTAACTCACTCACGGCGCGAATGTTTTTGAGTGTTTAACCTGAATTATGCACTGCGGGGTGCACCTGAGGAGGGCTGAGCCGCGAGGGGCCATTGGGAGACCCCCGAAAACATGGGGTAAAAAGGTAGGCTGGCAAAGATTTCAGCTTCGCCAGTCAACCCCAA
>Ga0310123_10004420_pt1 | contig 10640 bp, 9 predicted proteins | sample CB6_AW_1057_MG_FD_203505 | JGI IMG/M metagenome (GOLD analysis project Ga0310123, IMG submission 203505) | Marine microbial communities from Western Arctic Ocean, Canada - CB6_AW_1057 | ecosystem: Environmental > Aquatic > Marine > Oceanic | place: Canada: Western Arctic Ocean | collected...
TCAAGCACACATAATGGACTCTTTGAATTTGAACAAAGTGTTGGAAAACTATGAATTATTCTGATTATTGATTACAATAATCGCACCGGTGCCCCATACGATTGTTTTGAGCGTATCCGTACCCATGCGACTTTCGTGAGGATGGAATTCAATGAGGGATGACCTCGAACAATATTGCGAAGTAATGGGTGATACTTCCAGCGAGCACGAACAGATGCCAGATGGCATGGTTGAATGGGACCCTCTCCCACAAGTAGAATCCAACCCCGATTGAGTAGAAAATACCGCCGAGTAGAACTAGGCCCAAACCATCCCATCCCATAGAGTCAAACAGCGGTTTGATTCCAATGACGGCCAGCCACCCCATGATGAGATAAGGTCCAGCTGAGACATAGTTGGGAACGCGTATATTCACGATTCTGAGGGTAATCCCAACCACAGCGCAACCCCATATGATAACAAAGTAAGTCCAACCGATCCAACCATGCAGGCTCACTAGGACGAAGGGGGTATAGGAGCCAGCAATCAGCAGATAAATTCCAATGTGATCTGCAATTCTCATCTGATGCTTGAATTTAAGATTGGTAGAGGCATGATACAGGGTAGAGAAGAGGTAGCAAGTAATCATGCACAGGCCGAACGCCACGCTCGACCATAGTTTCCACGGATCGCCTGTCAGATTCGCCTCAATCAAGAGGAAATAAAAACCCACTCCCGCAAGGATGACGCCCAGCCCATGGGTGAGGGCATTCGCAATCTCCTCTTCGGGTGGATAGGGAGAAATGTGCAACTTATGCAACATTTCCTCCATCTACAATACCTCAAGAGACATGACATCTCTGAGAGTGTGGAAATTAAAGTAACTTTCCTTGTTACATCTAAGGTTATGAGTGGAGAAAATAAAACTATGATTGGGGGAGACTTCTGAGTCTGTCCTTGTGGGCCTGAACAATCACTCCTCTTCGGTTAGGATGGGGATCAGAATCGGAATCGGACGAATCACCGCTTCTGGCTCACCTATGAGGTCACCAGCCTGCACTGAATCCTCGTCGATGTCCCACTCACCCTCGGGAGTGAATTCGTCTAGTGGTGCAGGCTCGTAGGGTCGCTTCGGCTTGCGACGAGGCATCATCTGTTCACCCGCATCCAATCGTGAAATCCGAGAGAGGCGGCGCTCAATCTCGAGCATCCGGTCAGCCATCTCGACCAGATTCTCGGGCTCCGCCCCGTCGATGCCGTGGGCAATCAATTCCATCTCCGTCTCCAACCCTAGGAGTTCGTCCTGGTGGCTACGCAGACGGGTCTCAAGTCGGTCGAGGAAGGAGTCGCTCATCATGTCGACACGGGGGACATCCGGCCTCGGAACCTCAAGGATGGTCGGTTCATCAGCTCGGTTGATTCTCTCCCTCGCCTCCTCCAATGCACTCCTCTCCCTTCCCAAGTGGCGGGCGAGCAAGGCATCCACAGCGTCTGCTGAATCGTCAGGAATCAATTCTGGTGGCTGGTATTCGTCAACTCTCGATTCCAATTCAGAGACTATGTCGATGTTGGGCTGCGCCTCACGCGGCAGAACATGGTCAAGCACTTCCCGCACGATTCTCTGCCCCGTCTGCTCCGAATCCCACGCTACCAAGCCGTCAGAGCCACGCATCGGCAGTTCCTCGCCGGAGAGAATCAGGCGGACATCATCGACTCCGAGTGGCTCTGCACCCGCCTCGATTGCGAGCGACACCGACTCAAATCCTGCCGCCGCCCGCCGCCAATCAGCCCCTGCGTGGGCAGCAACCGCCTGCAACTGCTCGTCAGAGAGTGCGAGGCCGCGACGGAGGGCACGGTTGCGGAGGTGGAGTAGGAGTGTGTCCGGCTCGGGAAGCCCAAGATTCACCGTGACCGCGGAGCCGAGTGAGCGAGCGAGTGAGCCGGAAGTTGCGACTTCTTGGTCGGCGGACAAGACCACCTGCACCCCGAGGTTGAGGCAGAGATCAACCATTATTCCGAGTGCGTGTGAGGCTTGCGCGTCGACCGAAATGAGTTGCAGGTCGTCGATTATCAGCGCCTTGCACCCTTGCAGTGCCGAATCCCACCCCTCTACAAGTGAGCCGGGGAAGGAGCCGCCGGAAATGAGGCGCACCTCCATCTCGGGAGACTGGTTCCAAAGTGTGTGGCCAAGCGCCCACAAGAGGTGGCTCTTGCCTGAACCGGCAGGGCCGACGACGACCAACGGGTTGATCCGAGTGCCAGGATGGTCAGCAACCTCGTTTGCAGCCGTCGTCGCTATTCTGTTCTCCGCACCAAGTTGCCAATTGTCCCAAACATAGCGCTCGTTGGATTGCAGGACTGGTGGCCACGCAGGGCGAGCTGCGACCAGTTCCTCTGTGACCGGTTCGAGAGGGCTTGGAGCGGTTGGCACCGGCGCCCCGGTACTCATCGCATGGCCTCGCCTCTGTTCGGCGGAGGGGCGCCGCGCCGAGCGTTGTTCAGCCAATACCTCTCTCCAAACCGGTATCGCCTCGTCGCGCGGCTCGACCTCTTCATCGGTGAGTGAAACGCTCCAGGCGGGACTGTCAGCTGGAATCGATTCTCCGGCTGCGTCGATGTCGGTCATCGGAGCGGTCGCCTCTACGCCCTGACGCATCCTGCTCAATCGCTGTGCAGCGTGGCTTCCGAAGCCTCCTGTGCGCTCGCTGACGGCGGCGGCAGTTGTCTCGCGGAACGGGCCTTCGTATGGGCTCTCTATCGGTGGGCGATGACGGCGCTGGACATATTGACCGAGACTCGGGGATGGCCCCTCTCCATCTGCTCCCTTGAGAACTGAATCCATGGCCTTGTCAGAAAGCATTCTACGGCTCTTCTCCAATTGCTCTTGGAGTAAGGTGCGTCGGCCGATGTTGTCACCTCTTCTTTTCCGCAGGGAGCGGTCCCACTATCAACAATGCCCGCAGGGCATCAACCCTCCAAATCGGTCAAAAGAGAAGCGATTTCATCCATGTCCTCAAACGACAACAACCTCTTCCTGTAGCGCTCGCAGACCACAGGGTCCACAACCCCGTTCTCTTCGAACCCATTCAGTCGGTTGAGAAGTTCAGTAACTCTCTCCGAGTCTTTTTCCATCTTTTTCAGTAGTGTCTTGCCTTCGCTGGAATCTGCCTCCAAACGCTCGACTAAAGGCTGAATGTTGTGTCCTTTTTCGGCCAATTCCGTGACTCGCCCCAACACCTCAAGCTCGATTCCCGCTTCATTGAGAACCTGCCTCCTGTCTGAGTAGAGAGCCGCCATCTCGCTGCCGACGACATACTGGGTCAGAGTACGCACCTTCTGCGCCCTCGTGGCAGCAACGCGGGCCAATGGATTGTCCGGCTCTTCGGGTGCCTTCGCTCGCAGCCGAGTCTCTGCGGCGGCACCTGCCGCAGCGCTCCAAGAACGGATGTTGAGCCGCGCCGGAGTGGCGCCCTTCTCTGCCGGAATCAAGTGGCGAACCCCTTTCGCCCTCTCTACGGCAGACTGCATCTCCGCCAACTGTAGTGCCTCCCAATCCCGCTGCTCGTCGGTGACCCAATCACCGACTTTACGTGCTCTTTCACCCGCTTCATTCATCGATGAAAATGCCAGCCCCCACGCCTCGTAGCCCGGAATCTCCAATTGACTTGTAATCTCCTTGCTATCCGCCGCAGCCTTCCGTATCGCGGCGCTCGCCATTTCACGGCTTGTCAGTGGAGTGGGAACTGAGATTCGCTGTTCGGACTCGCCTCGATGATTGACTGTGGGGGCCCTCGGGCCGGTTGGAACCTCATCTTGAACAGCTGCGGATTGGTCTGATTGGGGTGACGGCTCAAGCTCATCTTGGACTTCTTCTTCTGCCGCATGTGGAGGCTCGTCCACAGGTTCATCGACAGAGGCGGTTTCACCGCTAAGAGCCACTTCATCACCCATGTTTGCTGACGGCGCAGTTGCCCAGTCAGGGAGAGGTACCTCTCCTCCGGCTGGAACCCCAGTCACCTGCACCTCTTGTGCTGGAACTTCAGTACCAACATCTGCCACGACATCATCCTCGAGTGACTTTTCGGAATCCTCACGACGCATCTCGTCGATTATGTCCTCGACCGAGAATTCCTCAATTGCAGGCTCCAGCCGAGGCTCAGGAGTTTGCCCCCGCTCAACCTCCTCTTCGATTGTCATCAGTCGCCCTGATGCCGCTTTGAAAGCCTCTTTGGCATCGGTATCCACATCGATCGGTTTCGGTGCCGGAACAGAAATCTCCTCAAAGTCCTGACAGAAGGGATGTCCTTCGACGACTGCCGGGCGCTCAGCCCATTCAGACATCCGGCCAGCCGGAATCAAATCGCATTCGCGCAACAGCAGAGAGCGCTCCCGCTCGACCCAGGCAGCCAAGTCTGCGCTCATCAGAACCACATCATCCGACGACTGCACCGAATCAAGCAAATCTCGCAACATTCCGATAAGCCGGTCAAAGCCGTGCAATCCGGAGAGATATTCCAAGCCGTCCAAGACGATGACCGCTCTGGTTGCTGACAATAGAAAATCATCGATTTCCTTGCGAACTGACTCCAACCCAGGATTGACCGTGGCAAACTCTGTGTCCGTCCGTTCAGAGAGCCAGCGACAGACCGACTCGGGAAGCCCGTGCTCCTGTGCGAGTCTTTGGGGTGGGGTGCGTGAGAGGACGAGGAGAGGGTGTCCAATTGCTGCGAGGTGTACTGCGACCGCAAGACTGGAATCGGGCTTGACATCGTCGATCAGATAGGCATAACCCGGCTCCAACTCATTACCGGGGTCGTGGACTAGAACCGCAGACTCATCCATAGGTGCCTCCTCCGGCTCCTCCACCATGGTGCTCTGACTCTTCGCCCACTCCGTCCGCTGCTTCTGCTGCCACCAACTCGACTCTTGAGATGGATCGACTATCCAACCGCTGGCACGCTGTCCGGTGACGATGTCTTCCTCGTCAAGGTGAAGCCGCGCCTCGGGATGTAGTTCAGATATCAGTTCAAGGTCTACATCGATGTGGACTGAAAGACGAGAATCGTCGGCAGCGGCGTCGATGCGCAGTGCTTCAAGAGCCGCTTGCCCCATCACCAACCCTACGGATTCGTGCAGCGCCATCGAAGGCTTTCCACCTCGCACCACAAGTTGTGCCGTGGTCGGTGGTGAAGTCGGTCGCTCCACGCGAATATAGCCGTCGCTGCCCTCCTTATCGAAGTCGATTAGAAGCAATTCTAGCACACCCGAACCGCCTCTGCGAACCTCACGGGTGGTGCCTCGTGGAAGTTCCGCCATCCCAATTCTCCGAGGTTGTCTCCACTCACCCCCTCTTGAAGGGTCTGCCCCGCGTAGCGGGCAGAATGAGGATTCGGGATGATGCATTCGATGCCGACAGTCAAGTCGACTAGACCGGAATGGAGGGTTGTTGGACGATTTGCAGGATGTTGTGCCCGCGGCGCTGCCAAGACCATCCTTCGCTCACCCAGAAGTAGAGTTGGTTGAGCGTGTCCTCATCGATATTTGCCGCTGCGGCAATCTGTTCGATTATCTCTATCTCTTCGGGCTTGTACTCACCGTCGCAGGCCGCCATCAGAACTGCGTCCCGGAGAAGGAGTCGCAAGCCGCTTGGGGAAAACTGGTCGAGATGTTGCTTCAAATCGACGAGTTCGCCAATCATGGAATTGAGTCTCTCTCTGACGAACGGCTGGAACAAGAGTGACGCGATCCTAGCCTCGTAGCCACTCATCTCCTCTGCAGTGAATTTTCCGTCGCAGGTAGCCACTGCAGCCAGTATCGTAGCGTAGGAAATAGCCTCTTCATCTGTGAAGTCCAATAAGGTGTCAGGTAGCATGCTGCGTGATTTTCCGCCTAGCACTTGAAACCTACCGTTGGGTGGCTGACGCAATAATCCAACAAAGGTGCAGCCGACAAGGATTGATGCCGGATGCCTCCCACCGACTAACATGGTGGAGCCACCCGATGAGTGCTGCAAGTTCTCTCAACTGAGCCAAGTCAAGAGCGCCTACCGGGTGGTCGAGTTCAGTCACGGTCCAAACGGCACCAAGGCCGCCGGCGCAGTCATCTTCGCCCTCGCTGTGGCCGCTGCCTATCTGACTGCCAAACTGACCGATATGATGCTGGCCGATGACATCCCTGATTGGACCCCATTCGCCCTTTTGATTATCTACTGGATTGGAGGCGTGTTCTGGTGGACCAATTTGTTGAATCGTACTATTGAACAAATAGACATCGTAGCCGTCGGCGAAGGCCACCCTTGGCACCCGAGCGAAGAGACCGGTAGCACTGCAGTCTATCTGCTGAATGCGAAACAAGAGTGGTTTGAAATTCCAGCAAAAGCTCGCATCTACCCTCAACAGGACCAGATCCTACCGCAAATCATTCTCAGGCGGGATGAGGGGGACGCCGGCTGGCTCACACGGATAGATGGAAATCTCGATGAAAAAATGAAGAAATTGCTCAGATTGGTCAATATCGCCCTCGCCCTCCGTGACGCTCAGGAACGAGCCGAAGGGGTTGAAGACCCAATCGAGGCCGCCCGCGCTCGTGAGGAAGGGGAGTCGATTCTCGACCACCGCACTTGGGAAGATACCGTTTCGGGTACGCTGACACCAGAACCAGGAGCACTTTTGAGGCGGTTGCGAGGCGATGTCACGGATATTGTCGAGCAGGACGACGAAGGCTGATTCAGGGCGGGAGTGGTGTAAAAATTAAAGTGGCCCGCCCACCGGCGCAATCCATGGAGTCGTGGCGTGACCGTCTCGAGGCGCTTGACGACGAACATAGGGCGATGGTTCTCGGCTCATCTCTGTCTCAGCGATTCGCTGCTTGGCCGCTCTACGCATGCCACCCTGCAATCGTCGGCGCATTCTACGGCCTTCTCATCACCTGCGCCCTGCTTCTCCCCGTTGGCTGGAATCACGACTGGTCGGTTGTTCCTTGGTTGAGCGAGGCCGCCACCCGAGGCGTCACCATCATGCTGAGTCTTGGCCTTCTCGGCCACGCCTCTCTGCTGATGAACATGTTCATCGGAAGACCCCCGGCCCAACTGGCAAAGTTCAGGATTGTCCTCTTCGGAATGCCATTCGTCGGATTCGGACTCCTAATGGCCACCTGGTCAGAGATGACGACCGCAATTCCTGACCTGCTCTACTGGAGTTTGATGCTCTTCCCCGGCCCCGCCTACGTTCACCTCTCTTGGGCACCCCGTTACCGGATGCTCTCGATGCTCGAGGATGGCAAGGACCCGTTCGAACCGGTGAAGATCGAGGTTGGAAAGCGTGAGAAGGAACGGGAACTCGAAGCGGCGGTCGATGCCCTCGTAGAGTGAAGAAGCCGACCGTTGTCAGATGAGATTGACCGCCTTTCCAGCAGTTTCGTAGGCGCCTAAAATCTCTTCGAGATGCTCATTGCTCAATCCAGCCGACAACTGGTTTCGCACCCTCGCTCCGTCGCGCGCCACCATCGGGAAGACTATCGCCCCGACAACGACCCCCAAATCGCGCATCTCGGCCGACAACTGCTTGGCGACTGCCGACTCACCGCACATCACCGGAATGATGGGCGTGGTCGACATTCCGAGGTCGAATCCCAACGACTCCATCTCTTTTCGGAACTTATCGGTGTTGGCCCACAACCTCGCATGGTGCTCAGGCTCCTCCATCAACACCTCGACAGCCGCCTTCTGTGCTGCTGCAACTCCCGGCGGCTGACTTCCAGATAGCAGCCAAGAGCGGGAGTGGTTCAGCGCATGGGTTCTGACCTGCTCGCTGCCAGCGACGATTCCGCCTTGGACTCCAAGCGCCTTCGAGAACGAACCGATCTCAAAATCGACACGCCCCTGTAACTTGAAGTGGTCAACGATTCCTGCGCCACTGTCACCAAGAACACCCTCTCCGTGGCAGTCGTCGACGAATACCATTGCATCGTATTCCTCGGCCAATGCGGTCACCTCGTCGAGTGGGGAAACATCACCGTCCATGCTGAACACACCGTCAGTGATGATGAGTTTCCTTTCACTCTCTGAGTGGTCTTGGAGCACCCTCTCAAGAGCACCCATGTCATTGTGGGGGTAGACCGCGCGTGAGGCTTTGGTGAGCCGAACGCCGTCGATTATCGAGCCGTGATTCAATTCGTCTGATATGATGACATCAGCCTTACCTCGCACCAGGGAGGGGATGAGTCCGACATTGACGGCATATCCTGAGGAGTAGATGAGAGAAGCCTCGACCCCTTTGAATTCCGCAACCGCCCTCTCCGCTTCGAGATGGATGTCCATCGTGCCGGATATCGCCCGTACAGAACCGCTCCCCGCACCATACTTCATGGTCGCCGCGACAGACGCTGCGACCACCTTCGGGTGAGTTGTTAGATTGAGGTAGTTGTTTGCAGAGAGCATGATCATCTGTTGGCCGTCAACCGTGCAACTGGGCTCGCTCGCTGACTCAAGGGTTGGGGGCTCCCACTGCAGATTCTGGCTCGCCAGCTCCTCGTACCGCTCCCGCATCCATGGAATGTCCTTGGCCATCTCCCCCACCTCTACGGCCTGCCAAGCACCGCACCCACCCTTTGGCGTTGCGCTGACGGAGTCCACCGTTGCAATGATGGACTGAAGGGGCAAGCGAGGCTTCGATGCCGGCGACGTTGGTCACCCTGCTCGGAACCGCGCAAGATGGCGGCGTGCCGCAGCCGGGCTGCGAAAAATCGTGCTGCATGGATGAGTTTGGGGGTGTGACGAGGAGTCGCAGCCCGGTGGCACTGGGCATAACCGCCTCAGATGGCAGCCGGCATCTAGTCGAGGCGGGCCGTGAACTCTCAAGCCAGCTTGTGATGTGGGCGTCTGTGGACGGTGGGCCGCTTGGCAGGCTCGATTCTGTCTGGTTGACTCACGGCCATCTGGGTCATGTCGACGGACTAGGATTGTTCGGTTGCGAGGCGATGGGCACCAACGAGTTGCCCCTACACGCCTCGGAATCGATGCTCACAGTTGTGAGGGATAGCCCGATGCTCGCCCAACTGCTGACCAATCGACACCTCCAGGCGAACCAATTTTCGACAGGAGAGAAGGTGAGTCTCGGCGGCGAATTGACCATCACTCCTCTTCAAGTCCCCCACCGCGACGAACACAGCGACACCCACGCCTTCCTCATCGAAGGGGCAGCCAAGAAACTGCTCTTCCTGCCGGACCACGACTCCTGGCAGATGACCCTCGACATCCACCAAGCCGACGGCCCACTCGAGTGGTTCCGCTCGCTTTTCGTGGACATCGTACTCATCGACGGCACCTTCTGGTCGGCCGATGAATTGGGTGGCAAGGCGGCCGACATCGGCCACCCGCCGGTCGAAGATACCCTCGCCCGGCTCGGCGACCGCGGCCCCTCGGACCCGCGGGTGGTCTTCATTCACCTAAACCACACCAACCCGCTGCACGACGAATCATCTGCAGCTTCAGCCAAGGTTCGAGCAATGGGTTGGGAGATCGCCCGCCAACCGATGACCTTCGGGCTGTGAAGGGTGGGGTGGCCTCTCACGAACAGGTTCCAAGCAGCTGATTTCCGCAGACTCAATGTGTTCCCACCAATCGTGGCGAGTGGTCTATGGCGGCCGGGGTAACTAGCATAAGAGCAACCACTTAGGAGGCCCGTGGAACTGAGAGGGGAGGTTAGCAGTGGGCTCGGGAGGGCGCACATCTTCATGGCCCAATCTCACTACCAAGAGCAGTTCAAGCAGGTTCTCGGGGTCACCGCCTGGCCCGGCACACTCAACATCCAACTCAAAGGCGAATCTCTCGCACACTACATCGCTCTGCGCAAAGTGGCAGGGGTCGGTGTGAAGGGAATTACCGACGAAATCAAAGAACGGGCGGCACTGCTCGACGTCGGGGATATGGAGCCCCACAGAATCAACGGTTTTGAGAGGGAGGGACGTTCCTTCGGAGGCGCCACCGCCTTCATCGCCACCCTTTCAGTAGCGGACTCGGACGACGATGTCACAGTCCCCTGTGCAATCTTGATTCCCGACCTGACTCGTCATGTCGAAGTCGTCGAAGTGATTGCAGCCGCCTTCCTTCGAGAACTCTTGGACCTCATTGACGGCGATGTGCTCATCCTCACCGCTTGACGGCGCTCATCCAACCCCGCAGCAGGAGCATCTTCTGCTCAAAGTCAGCCGTCGCCTGCCAAATCCTATGCTCCCGCTCCCCAGCATTCTCTGGTGGTGGGGTCAACTTGGCGAACGGGTCGTCGTCCGGTGTGATGAACTCGACTTCGGTCTGCTCTATCTTCCAAAGTGTGAGCCACTTTGGCGAAGAGACACCATGCGTCTTTGGAGTCCTTCCATTGGAGAGCGCACCCTCCAAATCGGAAATCTCGGTCACCCTCTTTGTGACGCTGAGGATACTCCATGCAATTCTCCGGACTTGGTTCCAGAGGAATGATTCCGCGGCGATTTCAAACCCTGCCAATCTGCCGTTGATGCGCCACGGTCTGCACCACTCTACCCTTCGAATCGGTGTCCTGTCCTCCTCCATCTTGCAGAAGCCGGTGAAATCGTGTTTACCCTCGAAACAGGAGAGTGCCCTCTCGAAAAGGGCTTCGTCGATTGTCTCTGGCCACTCTCGAAGA
>Ga0310123_10004421_pt1 | contig 10638 bp, 8 predicted proteins | sample CB6_AW_1057_MG_FD_203505 | JGI IMG/M metagenome (GOLD analysis project Ga0310123, IMG submission 203505) | Marine microbial communities from Western Arctic Ocean, Canada - CB6_AW_1057 | ecosystem: Environmental > Aquatic > Marine > Oceanic | place: Canada: Western Arctic Ocean | collected...
CTCCACATCATGACTGGGACAAGGCGTCTCTGCCTCGACCGGAGGAGGCTGTCCTATGATTCCCGTGGGAGAAGACTAACCGTCCCGGTCGACACTTTTGAGGTACGTTGGGAGCGGAGGAAACTGAGGGTGGCGTGCCCCGCTGGCAAACCAAAAAAACCGGCCATCGGTCTGGTCTGTTTCGTGTTGATTTCTGGATCGAACATCTTACCGGCATGCGCGCTAGGTTCGCCATGTCGGCACACATCACCGGATCACCGTCGGTCGGCGAACACCAGTTCGATTATCGGACTGCCCTCGACCAGCGGTTCGACACCACCGGAGTACCGACTGGAATACGACCGGGGCGTGTTATCCGGTCATCGGGCGATTAGGGGAATGTTCAGAGGTCGGATGACCGACTGTTGCGCAGACAGGCGAGCTAGACTGCTCCGTCGATGACTGCATCGATCACCAGGGGCTTATCCATTTCGCATCCTCGGCGAACCTGGGCGGCCAGATCTTCAGGGGCCTCGACTCGTACGCCTTCAACTCCGTACGCCTCTGCCTGTGCTTTAAAGTCGAGCGGGATGTCGAAATCAGCCATGACATATTTGTCGGGGAAGGGAAGTCCCTGGAGCCGGTGATACACGTTTGAGTTGAGCTTGAGCACCCGGTACGACTGGTTGTTGCAGATAACGAATACCGCGGGGATGTTGGAGTTCGCTGCGGTCCACAACGCTTGCACCGTCATGATCGCCGTACCATCGCCCATCACGCCCACAACTGGTCTGTCTGGCATTCCAAGCTGAACGCCCATCGTCGCTCCCATTCCCCAGCCGATTGCCCCGCCACGTATTGCGTAGTAGCTGCCTCGCTCTGAGGGACTAAGTGCCTCGAAGATGGTTCCTCCGGCGCTAATACCGTCGTTGAAGACGGTTGCGTTGGGCGGCAGCGCATCGGCCAGTGCGCGTGCCATCGTAGCCGGGCTCATCGGTGCACCGTTCCTTTGAGCTGCTGCAGATCGGCCAAACGCCTCTCTGCGGGCCGTCGATGCTGCCTTAGCTTCCCTGACCCGCAGCGCGGCTTCTTCGGCCCTCGTGCCTGTAAATATTTCTGATACGGCATCGGCCAGCTGGCTTACCACGGCGGGCGGAGCGGCGAGAATCCCTATGTCGGTTGGTTCCGACTTTCCAATCGAACCCGGGTCCGAATCGATATGTACCAGGCTGGTACCAGGACCGATCACGCTGCCGGGCTGGTAGAAAAAGTCATCGAACACTGTGCACCCGATTGCGAGTATCAGATCTGCGGACCTTATCGCTTCTATGGCCTGGGGAGCACGCACCGAAAGGTTGCCCTGCCACAAGGGATGAGAGGCAGGGAAGTTGACCTCGGCCGATCCATGACCGTACACGGGGATACCGGCAGTCTCAGCCAACCTGACGGCATCGACGTTGGCACCGGCCAGGCGGTCGCCGATAATCATGATCGGTTTTTCCGCTCTGGAAAGCAGGCCGACAACCTCGTCAATAGCGGCTGGATCGGCCGAGGAGTTTGCTGCCATTTCGGTCGATGGGGCGATATCGACGTCGGCAATATCATCGAACGCGTTGGCGCTCATTCCGACGAAAACAGGCCCGGTTGGTGAAGTACGCGCCTCCTGGAACGCTCGCCTCACGACCGAGGGCACCTGGCCCGCATGAGTGATCTCCGCACTCCACTTCGAGAACGGTCTTGCTAATTCGGCGAGGTCGGACCTTCCGGGTCCCAGCTTTCGGATGTCCTTGTTTCCGGCAGTGATCACCATGGGCGTTCCAGAGCGCAACTGGTCGATCATCATTGAGAAAGCGTTGGCCAGGCCATTGTCGATATGGAGAGACACCAACGGCACAGTGCCTGTGCTCCTGCCGTAACCTTCGGCCATCCCGACGGCAACTCCCTCCTGAAGGACCAGCAAGTACTCGAGGTCCGGGTACTCGGGCAGGATCGTCATCATCGGGGTTTCGCTGGTACCCGGGTTTCCAAAAATATACTTCACGCCCTCGGCCTGAAACATTTGAAGTAGGGCGTGCTTTCCTGCGAGCTCGGGCATCTATTTATCCGTCTTTCGCTCTGTCCAGTTGAGCTACGGGGGCGTAAGAACAAATCTCTTGACGTGGTGCCATTGCTGGTGCCAATCATGCACAGGCCATCAAGGCGGATTGTTCGGGTGCTGATATCAATTCTAGTAGATCAGTCGTCTCAGCGGCACCGTTGCTCGCTGACAATTCTTTGGCAACTCCGATTTATAATCTCGTTGCAAGTGTTCAGTTGTTCCTGACCTGCCCACGCGATCGTTACCACTTATTATCTCGGATTTGCGACCAACTGAAGTCTGGGCATAATCGCCTCAGGCACCGGTAATAAGTGGGTCGGTGACACCGATCCCACGTACTGCCTGACCAAGGCTCTTGCCGCCTGCAACGGCAACCTCGACTTGACGGAGCTTGTTCAAGACCTGCTCCGGGCTGTGACCTTTTCCTGGCATTTCTGCCTCCCTTCAATTCATCCAGTATCTGATCTTTCAACTGGATCCGTTTGTGAGGGTCAGGTCAGTATGGCAGAAGAAGAGACTAACCAATTGTTGGGACGCCCGTCACACGCGGGTCGTCATAGTGAACTAACGGGTCTCGATCTGTACGATCTTCGACTGGCGCTCGCCGGTGATTTCCGGGCCGTCTTCGCCGAGGTAGACGTCTAATTCTGATCGCACACCGAACCCGGGGAGGTAGATTCCCGGTTCGATCGTCACCCCGAGGCCGTTGATTACCGTTCGGGTGTCGTGGGTCTCCCAGTCATCGAGGTTCACGCCGTTCGAGTGGGCCTCGTGTCCGAGCGAATGACCCAGCCGGTGCACGAAGTAGTCGCCATACCCGGCATTTTCGATCACGCTGCGCGCTGTACGGTCGAGTTCCCAGCCCTGCGGGTTATCGCCCTCCAGTACGCGGGTTTCGAGCAACTCGAAAGCGGCGTCACGGGCACTCGTCACGACATCGAAAACTTCCTGTTGCTGCGGGGTCGGCGGTTCCCCGAGCTTTGCTGTCCATGTGATGTCGGCAGAAATGTTCAGTTCACCCGGAGCATCGGGCGATGGTTTCTTTCGTGCCCACAGGTCCAGTAGCAGCCAGCCCTCGCGCCGGATGACCGCCGCCTCGCCGGGTTGCGGATCGTAGTGCGGGTCGGATGAATGTTCGTTGAACGCCACGACAGGGCCATCGTCGAACTCGAGTCCGGCGCGATCGAACTTTCCCCGGATATGCTCGGCGATATCGTGCTCGGTAAGTGCCCACCGGATGTTTTCGCCAACATACTCGAAGGTTTGCTGAACGATCCGGTCGAGTGCTTCGACGGCGAAGAAGTGTGACTGTAGCTGATCGGGAGTCCAGCGTTCGGTCGCGTATTGAATCACATCGCCGGACGGTACAACTTCTGGCCCCAGCGACCTCACGAGTTCGATCGTGCCGGCATCGACGCGCCCGACCCGCGGCAACTCGTACATGGGCGAATATTCCATTGCGACGCTGGCCGCTCCTTCGAGCAGGTCTTTGAGTCCTGCCACCATTTGTTCGCGGCTTCCGTAAGCACTCACCGCGGGTGAACCATCCGGGAAGCGGCCTGTGTCGACCTCGTGGGCCAGCAGGCGGGGTTCAGCATCGGCCGGTATCCACAGCCAGACGGGTCGGGTCAGCTGCTGAACCCGCCTGCCGAGCGCGGCCTCGAAAACGGGATTCGTGTATCGGTAGTCGCGGGTCAGCCAGCCCGCAACACCCGTCGATTGTAGGTAGTGGCGTGCGTCGTCGAGCGGATTTCCAGACGGAGCAAGGTCGTTGTGAGTCATCCGTTCGAGCGTACCGCAATTTTGGCTGCTAAATGCAGTTCGAACGAATTGAGTTTGCAACCCTATCGAACGCCCTACGTGCTAGAGAAGACCGCGCCAACGGTGTGCTGCCTGGTCCGAACTAGACCTCTGCAAGTACCGATGCGCGGTTGTAAATCTGGATCCGATGACGGCAACTATCGGCGATGAGTACGAGCCCGTCACTGGAAGTTTCTATGGCCGCCGGTCGCCAGAAGCGCTTCTCCTCCTCGAACAGGCCGGCGTTCTCGCGCCAGCTCGCCTGCTCGGGGTTGACATCCAGGAACTCCTGGCACCACTTGGACAGGGTCGCATCGCCAATAAGCGTTTCGGTATGAGACCCGTCCTGGCCGAATACCTGAACGCGGTCGTTACGCCAGTCTGCGATAAACACCGTTCCGTCTGACGCGACATGAACCCCGGACGGGCGATCGAACTGTCCGTCGCTACTGCCGCTGGAGCCCAGCACACTCACAAACTCGCCATCCGGCGTGAATCGCTGAACGCGGTCGTTCCGCCAGTCTGCGATCCAGATCCCGTCTTCGCTGTCGATTGAAATGCCCCACGGGAAGTTGAACTGGCCGGTCTCCGTGCCGAATGTGCCGAAAGACGAGATAAATTTCCCGTCCGGACTCAGCTTCTGGACACGTGCATTCAGGTGGTCGACGATATGGAGATTGCCATCAGAATCGATCGCGATTCCAGATGGCCGGTTGAACTGTCCAACGCCGGTTCCGAACTCGCCCCAGCGCTCAAGAAATTTGCCTTCCCGATCGAAAATCGAGACATTGTGCATGAACTCGTCGGGAATGTAAACGCGGTCGTCGCCGTCGAGCACGATCGCGGTGGGCTGGGTGGTCTGCCCGGGGTCCGTGCCCCAGCGTCCGAACTCGTACATATACTCAGAATCCAGCGTCTGCACGCTGATCCGGACATCCTTGTTCCCCGCGTTGGAGCGGCTGAGCACGAATAGAAGGCCCTCGCTGTCCAGCCGCACATCGACCGGGTTCATAAAACCGCGGCCAAGAAAAGACGCGATTCCGATCGTGTGGCTGTAAGAGAAGTTCTCGAGTCCCATGTGAAGATTCCCCCGGTTGATGCCGCCTTACGAAGTCAGCTCCTGACCAGATCAAGAGTGCTGAACTTCTGCTTGAGTACTGGCTCAGACTCGACGCCGAGCACGTCTTCGAGAAGGGTCGCGTAGACCTGTCGGAAGTCGGTGTTGAAATGCACGTCGCCCTCCAGCTGATCCGCCAGGCCCAGCTTCGGGTACTCGCCGTACAGCCCACCCTTGACGGAATCGCCGATCACGAAGGCAGCGCCGCCCGAACCGTGATCGGTCCCGGCCCCATTGTCGGCAATACGGCGTCCGAACTCGGAGAACATCCAGATAACGGTCTCTTCTCCCTTGCCCTGCTGCTTCAGGTCGTCCAGGAAACACGCCAGCGCCGTGGAAAGCTGGTCCCAGAGCAGGGCGTGGTTGACCAGTTCGTTGGTGTGGGTATCGAAGCTGCCGTGGGCGGCGTAGTAGATGCGGGTGCCAAGTTCGGCCGACATCACCTGTGCGATTCCCTTCAGGCTCTGGGCGATCGGGTTGTCCTCGGGGTACTCGACGTCCGAGCTGTACGTCCGTGGTGCCTCGCGCAGCAGATCGGCTCCGTCCAGCGCCCCCCGGCCTGTTTCAAGGATGCGCCGGGACGGGAACCCGCCATCCGCCATCGGCTGGTAGATACGGCTTATCGTGTCCAGCATCGCGTCCTTGTTGCTGGCACCGGCAAGACCGGTATAGAGCCCGTACGACTCAAGGGCTCCGACCGACGCAACGGAAACACCCTGCAGGGCGAGCGCGCGGGGCAGGCCCCGACCGAAGTTCACGGTCGTTATAGGGTTTTTGCCTTCTGGGTCGATAATCGAGTTGGCTTTGCCAAGCCAGCCTTCAGATGAGGTGGTGGTCGGCTGTGCTGTGTGCCAGATGTCCATCGACCTGAAGTGCGATCGGTTGGGCTCCGGGTACCCGATTCCCATTAGGACGGCCATTTTGTCCTGGTCGAACAGGCTCTTAAACGTACCCATGTGCGAATTGAACGCCAGCTTGTCATCGATCGGGATCAAGTCATCGCCCCTGAGTCCCATGTTGGGGCGGAAGTCATAGTAGTGCCCGTCCTGGTACGGGACCAGGGTGTTCAGGTAGTCGTTGCCACCCGAGAGCTGTATGACTACCAGGTTCTTCTTGTTGTGGCCGTTTGAGTTGTTTGCCATGTCGACGCCTCCTCAGGTCGCCGTTAGCTGCATTGTTAGCAGTACTGGTAATCCGGGGTGGAAACAATCAGCTGGAACATTTCGACAATGCGGTCCGCAGTGCCCATCGAGCCGCTCTGCCCCGCATGCTCGACAAGGACGGCCTTTGAGCCGTTGTCGAGATCAATGGACCCCATTGCGTCAAGGCACGCCTCGACGAACTCCTCGGGCTGCAGGTCGTCGCCTGCAAGCTCGACCAGCTCGATCATCCGCCTGATGCCGGGGGCCTCAACACGGCCCAGTTCCGAGGCGGCAAAGTTGATGCGCTCTATCAGCGAACCGGAATCGACCCACTCCTCGCCCTCATGCCAGCCCTCCACACCGGGCGGGTTGAGCAGGTGCTGCCCCATGAACAACGACTGGTTCGCCAGCAACGACGAATCCATGTCTGGAATGTCGAATCGGTCGGTCAGCCGGGCCGCACCAAATACCAGTTCGGCAGGGCTCTTGACCTTGTGGAACCTCACAGCGGCCGACTTAAAGTGATCCGAGTTGAAGAGTGAACGGAGGATGGACCTTATGTCGCCATCCGTCTCCTGAAAGACATCAGTAAGTCGTTCGATTTCCTCGTCGCCAGGCTCGTCAGAGACGAAATACAGATACAGGCGCATGGCGATGAAGCGGGCGGTAGCGCGCTTCTTGACGATCATGTCGATGATGTCCTCGCCGTCGAAGTTGCCAGTCTCGCCCAGAAATGATTTTTTGCCGTTGTCGTGATCCGAGGCGTCGAACCTGAATTCCATCGGGAACGGACCCAGGAAAAACGGTGGTGGCGTCGGCTTCGACGCCCAACCGGTAAACGCCCGTGCCGCGGTCTTCACATCGTCCTCGGTGTAATCGCCCTCGCCCATGTCGTCTATACCCATGGAGAACAACTCTAGGAGTTCCCTGCCGTAGTTCTCGTTGGGCGCATCCTTGTGGCTGTTCTGGTTGTCCAGCCAGTACATCATGCCGGGGTTTCGAGAGATTTCGAAAAGGATGGTCCGGAAACTGCCGAGGCCGACACGCCGGAACAGTTCGATCTCGGCAAGCATTTCGAGCCCGTGATCCAGCTTTATCCCCCCAACCGCAAGCAGGCTGTGCCAGAACAGGGCAATCTTTTCTTCAAGCGGTTTCTCGCTGGTGGCCAATCGCCACGACCACTGCGGATCGGCATGACCGACCGACCGGGCCTCGACCGAGGCAATAAAGTAACGGTCCATGAGGTCCTGGTCTTCAGGCTCACCATGCGACGGGTTCAGAAGATCCTCGACCGTCTCTCCGTAACCCCTGGCGACGTACTGGTCAATCTGATCGCGCGTAGCGCCAAATCCTGCTCTGCGTAGCAAGTGCGCCATTACAGCGTCATCTTCATGTTTTCTCGCAACGGTAGTCATGATTTTTCAACTCCGGTGACATTCGGATCGGCAGGCACAGCTCGCACGCTATTTTAGCTGCCGCCGACTCTCCCGCGTTTAGTACGCGCGAAAGGGTAAGTCGTCGGCGAGTCGAGTGCAATGAGCATCAGGAGGTATTTGACCTGGACGATATGTGGACATCCGCCCGCTCCTCCTGCAGTGTCATCACTATTGAGGCATCGCGATCGCCGAGGCCCCTCGAAAGCGCGGTTTCCATCTCGTCAAGTACGGTCCGGGCTATCTTGACCGGCACTCCAACCTCTTCCGCCAGTCCGAGGGCCAACTGGATATCTTTGTGCGCCCCCTTGAGTGTAAACCGGGGCTCAAAGTCGCCCCTCATGAACGTATCCGGCAGCCTGACATGCAGGTTTCCACCTTTGCCGATCGCGGCCTGCTGCAAGGCAACGAGCAGCCGATCGGGCCCGATTCCCGCTTTTACACCGATGGTGAGGCACTCGCCAATCACCTGGTCCATCGAAAAAGCGGCCAAGTTGTTCATCAGCTTCGCCACGGTACCGGCACCGAGCGGACCAACATGTACGATGGCCGTCGATAAGGCTTCCAGCAGCGGGCGGGCGCGCTCGACATGTTCTGGGTCGCCGCCGATCAGGGTTGTCAGGGTGCCATCGGCAGCGCCTTCCACTCCGCCACTGATCGGAGCGTCAACCATGGCCGCTCCCCGCAGCCGCAAATGTTCACCTACCTGCCGGACGATCGCGGGCGAATTCGTCGTGTGATCAACCAGTAGTGTGCCCGGCTGGATGAGCGCTCCGATACCGTCTTCGCGAAAAATAATTTGCTCAACTTCGGTCGGCCCTGGCAGACACAGGCAGATGATGTCGCATTCGGAAACGAGTTCAGCCAGAAAAGTCGCAACACTGGCCGCGGTCCCCTCGAATGCTGCTCTCGCCGTTTCATTCGTATCGAATACCAGCAAATCGTGGCCGGCCCGCAACAGTTGTTGCGCCATCGGCCGACCGATTTTGCCGACTCCCACAAATCCCACTCGGGAAGGCTTGCGAGCCGTCATGAAAACCTCTCCTGCTGTGCGGTCAGCGACCCTCTTTCTTTATCGCGAGATTTGGGAAAACTGACCGTGTGTAAGGCGTCACATGGTATAGGCCGTCCAGCATGACCGACCCGCGTCGTCATCCGCCGTGGCGCGCAAGCTCGGCGTAGTTAGCGAGCGCTTTTTCATAGGCTTCGGGGGTGTTGATATCGAGGCGTACAACTGGCGATTCAAACTCGACCCTGTGGTGGTTCAGGTCGGCCCCCTTGAATATCGCCCTGACGCCCTGACCTTCTTCGGTAACCGCGGCGAGCTGGGCCCGGAGCGACGAATCGAACACCAGCGGGTGACCGCCGTGGCCGTCGTAGCCGGGCGACGTAATTTTGGCCCCGAAATTTTTGTGGACTTTCAGCACGCGCTCGATCACCCATGCAGGCCGTGGCTGATCGACTGCAAGCAGTACGATCGAGTGGACGCCATCGGGCACTTCCCAAACCCCCGCCTGGACTGATGTGGCCTTGCCTTCGGCGAATTTAGGGTTATACGCCCTGATGATGCCGGAGCGGTCTTTCAGCAGCGGGGCCATCTCGGCGTCGTACTTACCGGTCACCACGACCACCTGGTCGCACCCGCCCTGTAGCAGCGAGTTCATCTGGTACTCGACCATAGTCGTTCCGCGCCATGGCAGGAGTGGCTTGGGACTGCCCATGCGGCTCGACTCACCGGCAGCGAGGAGTATCCCGACTGCTTTATATATCGCGGGCACTTAGTCGGCGCCTACGGATTCTGCGGTAGCCAGGGTTGGCCCGTCTTTTCTGACAGCCTTCTCGGCCGCTTTCTGAATCAGGCGGTCGTCGAGTTTCAGCGTGCCACCATCGCCGCCGAGTCGGAACGCCACAATCTCGGCCATGATCGACAGGGCAATTTCTTCCGGGGTCCTGGCGGAAATGCTGAGGCCGATCGGCGACCGCACGCTCTTGACCTGCTCCATTGTGAAGCCCTGGGCAAAGAGTTCTTCGTAAATCAGTATCGTTTTGCGCCTTGAGCCGAGCAGGCCAACATAGCTTGCGGGAGTCCGCATTGCGGCTGCAGTGGCTGCGGTGTCGTAGCGGTGACCACGGGTGGCGATAACGATGAATGAGTTGGTGCCGATCGGGAGTTTCTCAAATCCCGATGCGTAGTCGGATACGATAGTTTGCTCGGCTTCGGGAAAACGGTCGGCGTTCGAGAACTCTTCGCGGTCGTCGATTACGAATATTCGGAAACTCAGGGTTTTGGCGATATTGGAAATTGCCCTGGAGACATGGCCGCCGCCGGCCAGTACGAGCGTGGGGGGTGTTGTGTAGGCCTCGATGAAGAACTCTGCGCCAGATTCGGTGACAATGTAGTCGTTCTTGCCCATGGCCATCAGCCTGCGTGCCTCGACGGATGCGCGGGCGTCGAGTTTTTCGTCTCCCAGTGAGCCAGCAGTTGACCCGTTTTCACGGACCAGCAGTTGCGAGCCGACCGTGAGGCCGGAACCCTCGGGGGCTTTCATCAGGCTCGCCACGGCGACCGGAACGCCGCCATCGTAGGCAGCGAGCACTTCGTCATTGAAATCAGGGTTTGCTTTCGTCCCGTTCGGGTTTGCTTCGTCCCGAATCGGGTCGAGCAGGAAATACATCGTCCCACCGCAGACAAGCCCATCCTGTGCCGCGAGGTCTTCATTCAGTTCGTAGTCACGCATTTCCGCAGGGCCACCGCTCTTGAGGAGCTGTGATGCCGCGAACCAGATGTCGCCCTCGACGCAGCCGCCCCCGAGCGTGCCAACACCGGAACCGTCGGCGCGTACGAGCAGCTTGGCCCCGGGCTTCTGCGGCGTTGATCCGGATGTCCGGACGACCGTTGCCACGACCATGCCGTTGCCGGCGGCGGCTTCTTCAGATGCGGCTCGAAAAACTTGTTCCATTGATAACCTGGCGACCTGCGGAATTCGTGGGGTGGAATTCACATGAAAGTTAGATGCAGAAACGGCAATTGCAGTTGCGAATCTGCGCAACATACCACTGTCAGCACAC
>Ga0310123_10004423_pt1 | contig 10638 bp, 13 predicted proteins | sample CB6_AW_1057_MG_FD_203505 | JGI IMG/M metagenome (GOLD analysis project Ga0310123, IMG submission 203505) | Marine microbial communities from Western Arctic Ocean, Canada - CB6_AW_1057 | ecosystem: Environmental > Aquatic > Marine > Oceanic | place: Canada: Western Arctic Ocean | collected...
GAAATTTCAACATCCTGGGGCGTAGTAATTGTCCGTTCAGTTTTATATAAACCGTCCTGCCGGATTTGCGAAAGAGTATCCTGATAAATATGTTTTGTTTTTTTCATCTTTTACAAAATCTGTCAGTTGTTAAGAGTTTCGATGTTCTTTTTAAGATTCCCAGTCAAGTATCACCTTGCCGCATTGACCGGATTCCATGATATCAAATCCATCCTGAAATCTATCAATGGGAAAGTGGTGTGTGATAACTTTAGATATATCAAGACCGCTTCTCAGCATTTGTGTCATTTTATACCACGTTTCGAACATTTCTCTACCATAAATCCCCTTGATATGAAGACCTTTAAAAATAATATCGTCCCAATTAATTTGCGTGGATTTTGGAAGAATACCGAGTAAAGCAATTCGTCCACCGTGATACATATTTTGAAGCATATCATTGAACGCACCCGGAGCACCTGACATTTCCAACCCGATATCAAATCCATTTGACATAGTCAGTTCTTTGATCGCATCTTTAATACCACCATGGGTGACATTTAGTGCCATGGATGCCCCCATTTTTTTCGCCAGTTTCAAGCGGTAGTCATTCACATCTGTAATCACTACATGACGAGCTCCTACAAAATTGCAAATTGCGACTGCCATAATTCCAATCGGGCCTGCTCCTGTAATGAGCACATCTTCCGCGACCATTTCGAAAGAAAGAGCAGTATGTGTTGCATTACCAAACGGGTCAAAACAGGCAGCAATATCTGATGAAATCTCCGGATGGAGAGGCCAAACATTTCGTTCGGGTATAACAAGATATTCTGCAAAAGCACCATTTCTATTGATTCCGATTCCGACAGTCTTATGACACAGATGTCTTTTCCCTGCTCGACAATTCCGGCAGTATCCGCAGGTAATATGTCCTTCGCCAGATACCCGATCTCCTTTTTTATAATGGGTTACCCCAGGACCAATTTCCTGAACAACTCCCGAAAATTCATGTCCGGTAACTAATGGAGTTTTAATGGTTCTCTCTGCCCATTCATTCCATTGATAAATGTGGAGATCTGTTCCACAAATAGCAGTCTTTTGAATCCGGATTAATACATCGTTTGTATCAACTTCTGGAATTGGAACATCTTCTAGCCAAATACCCTTTTCGGGACTTTTTTTAATCAGTGCTTTCATTAAAATGGAAATTAATTTTTTGGACAACCTCTATAAAGAATTTACTTCTGCCCTGACTAGTGTACAAATAAATCAATATGATTCCTTCTGGTAGAATGATTTGGAGGATGCATCTTGTTTTCACAACTGTCTTTCCAGTAAATTTCGATTCATTTTTCAAACAAATTTTATGTCACATATTTTCTCCCTAGTCAATCAAAAAGGAGGGGTGGGTAAAACCACGTCTGCGGTGAATATTGCTGTTGGTTTAGCAGTTACGGAATGTAAGACTCTTCTCGTAGACTTAGATCCCCAATGTAATTCAACCATGGGAATCGCTAATCTTACCAAGGATATATCTGCGACTATATATGATGTATTAATTCGGGGAACTTCAATTAATAAAGCTATTACACATACAGAAATTGAATACCTTGATTTAATCTCTTCCACCAATGATTTAGTTGGTGCGGAAGTTGAACTTGTGAGTATCATGGCAAGAGAATACCAGCTCCAATCGTTTTTGAAAAAACTGCAAAACAAATATGATTATATTATCATCGACTGTCCACCATCCCTGGGATTGCTTACCATTAATGCACTGGCAGCTTCTGATTCAATCATCATTCCTATTCAGTGCGAATATTATGCTCTGGAAGGTCTCGGCCAACTCCTAAACACCATTCGACTCATTCAGAAACATATCAATCCAAACTTGGTTATTACTGGTGTTCTTTTAACAATGTACGATAGGCGGCTAAACCTCTCTAAAGAAGTAACTGAGGAAGTAAAAAGTTATTTTGAAGACAAATTGTTTGAGACAGTGATTCATCGTAACGTCCGCCTTGGTGAAGCTCCCAGCTTTGGGAAACCTGCTCTTCTGTATGATGCGAATTCAACGGGAGCCAGAAATTATATGAATTTAATTGAGGAGATACTGGAACGTGTCAAATAAAAGACTGGGAAAAGGTTTAGAAGCCCTGATTCAACCATATAGCGCTGAAAAGATTCCGGAACACCATGGGGTGGATAAAATCTCCATTCGTTCCATCAAACCTAATCCCCATCAACCAAGGCAAAAATTTGACGAAACTTCCCTGGAAGAACTCACAGCATCAATTAAGGAAAAAGGGATCCTGACTCCAATAACAGTACAAAAAGCAGGTAATCAGTTTATTCTCATCGCAGGTGAACGAAGGTTGCGCGCCTCCAAAAAAGCCGGACTGAAAAAAATCCCGGTTTATATTATTAATGTGGCTGATGATGCAGAGATGATCGAGATGGCACTGATTGAAAATATTCAAAGAGAAAACCTTAACCCAATTGAAGAAGCAGAAGCATACATCTCTTTAAACAATAAGTTCCAATTATCCCAGGAGAAAATTGCAAAATCGGTAGGAAAGAAACGAGCGACCATTTCCAATTCCTTACGGCTCTTAACCCTCCCTAGAGAGATCAAAGAGAGCATTCGAAATGGGAGGCTGTCTGCCGGACATGGCCGTGCAATTTTAATGATGAAAACACATAATTCAATGATTGGACTTTGGAAGAAAATTATCAAGGGGAAAATGAGCGTACGCGCTGCAGAAGATTGGGACAAAGAGAAAACTTCAAAAAAACTAGAGTTGAAAAAAAAGATTATTAGAAAAGTTAGTCCTCAAATCAAAAGACTTGAGGATGAGTTGATATCAATTTTAGGTACCAAGGTTCGAATAATTTACAAAAAAGGAAGTGGTTCCATTGAGGTCAGCTATTTTTCAGATGATGACCTGGAAAGAATCACTGAAATGATTCGTTCCCTCGAATAGATGAGTTCATCGAAATTTACAGTCATTCTCATCCCGGATAGTGATGATCGGAATCGGCAGTTTTCTGTCCGATATGTTTGGCTTTGGTCTTTGGTTCTCTTAGTTGTATTAATCATCATTGGAGTGATTGGATTTGGAATTTATTCAGTGCCAAAACTAAAAGATTATCAAGCCATGCAAGAAAAATATGATAAAACAGTGACAGAGCGGGTAACTGTAATGAATCTCATGGATGATCTTCAACGAATGAAATATATGGATAGACAAATCCGTAAATCCCTAGGCACTGATCTTGCTTTGATTCAAAAAACAACAGATACTGAAGAAATGTCTCAAAATATCCACCTAGATAATAGCGAAAACCTTCCTATTAGTTATATGGAGAATGTTCCCTCCCAGATACCAGTCGATGGTTTTGTCACTCAACGGATGAATACGTCAGCATTTTCCCTAGATCAAAATCATTATGGAATTGACATAGCTGCAGTGGAGGGGGAACCAGTTTTAGCTTCAGCTTCCGGATTTGTTGTATTTTCAGACTGGACCTACGACATGGGGAATGTAGTAATTCTCTACCACGGAGATGGTTATTTTACCCACTATGGCCATCACCAAAATAATATAAAAAAACAAAGGGATTTTGTGAAACGGGGGGATGTTATTGCTCTGGTTGGCAGTACAGGAATCACGACTGGACCTCATCTGCATTTTGAGATTTGGAAAGAAGGAAAAGTCTTGGATCCTCTGGAATTTTTCCCGGGTTACACTAAGACTGACGTAAGTCCTCAGTACCATGAACAAAATTAACTTTAAAAATATCCATTCCATGATTGGTGCTGATGCAATTATTCATGGGAATATAAAACTAAGCGGCGGGTTGATTGTTTACGGAAAGATTTTTGGAACCATTACAACAGAAGGACCAATTCGTGTAGCAAAAAATGGAAGCGTATTGGGTGATATCATTGCTAGTGATATTTATATTGGAGGAAAGGTAGAAGGAAATGTGATTGTTAAAGAGAGGGCTGTTCTTGGAGGTCTCTCAACTCTGCTTGGAGATTTGACTTATAAACACCTTTTAATTGAGGAAGGGGCCCAGTTTAAGGGAAAATGCGAATTGGTTAGTTCAGTGAGTGATTGTATAGAAGATTAGGATCAGGAGAAAGGATTAGGAATAATATCGCATTTTTATTATCCCTCTCTTGCCAATGACTCTACTGAAAGCAACCATAATAATTCGATGAAATCTGACCAAAATAATTCTTGGAGTAATTCTTTCCGTTATATGCAAAAAATCCTTAGGGAAAGTGGTCCTGCAGCAGCAGCTTCCTATTCCCTGATAGGAGCAGTTTTATTATTAGGAGGTCTTGGATATCTCTTGGATAAATACCTGAATACCAGACCGTGGTTACTTTTGGCAGGACTTTTCCTGGGAATTGCAGTGGGATTTTACGAATTAATAAAGGTAGTTTTTGGCTCCCCAAAGAAATGAAGTTTATCATTTATCTGTCCTTATTTTCCTTAGGATCTTGGGGACTTGCTGCAGGGTTTTTCTTCCCAGATTTCCGTTGGGAAATGTTTCTAGGGATGATCGCACCATTAGCAGTTGGTGTATGTACAATTATCTATATTACATCTATATTTACAAAAACACCTGGAAGGACGACTAATGCCATGACAAAAGCTTTTATGGTCAAAATAATATTTTATGGAACATATTTTATATATATCTTTACTTTTTACACTTTCAATTCAGTGCCTTTTGTAATTAGTTTTGTCTGCTATTTTATAACGCTTCACATTAGTGAGGCATTATTTTTTAAATCCATTTTTAAGTAGGTAAAAATTACATCATTAAATGAGTACAGCTGCTGAGCAGAGCCAAACCGCTGGTGGAAGTGTATTAGACCAAGTTGGCAACAACATTATCCACCATGTTTCTAACAGTTCATTAGATCATCCATTCATACAATTACCACATATTTGGGGCATTGATCTGTCGGTGTCCAAGCATGTGCTCATGTTATGGATCGTTGCTGTTTTAGTTGCTTGTTCAGTTATAATACCTATTAGAAAATATTTAAAACAAGATAAGCCTCAACCAAAAGGGTGGATGAATGTAATAGAGGCAGTTGTAAAGTTCATTCGTGATTCGATAGTTCAACCAAATGTCGGCTCAAAACATGTAGATACATGGGCACCCCTAATTCTGACCTTTTTCTTTTTCATCCTTTTTGCAAATGGGATTGGCCTGATCCCGGTTTTTGATTTACTCGGAGTTCTAAATCGATTTTTATTTCAAGTTCCAGCAACTAATGATCATAATTTTATTAATTTACTTTTACATGGTGGCGTAACAGCCACAGGCAATTTTAATGTAACTGCTGGCCTTTCAACGATCACCTTCTTTGCAATAATGGTAGCAGGATCCCGCACTCATGGATTTATTAATCATTGGAAAAATTTAGCACCACGCGGACTGGCTTGGCCAGTATATATCATCCTGATCCCAATAGAAATTATCGGAATGTTTGTGAAACCTTTTGCATTAACCATGCGATTAGCGGCAAATATGACCGGTGGACATATCGCAATTCTAGCAATTTTATCTTTCATGGCTATTTTCGCTGATATGTTTGATAGCACTGTTACTGGGATAAGCGTAGCTCTTTTCTCAATTCCAATGGCTACAGCTATTTCAGGTTTAGAGATTATCGTTGTTTTGGTACAAGCTTATGTTTTTACACTATTGTCTTCTGTATTTATTGGAATGGCAATAAATGTACATCATTAATCAATAATAAGGAGAATCATAAGATGGAAAATCTTCATTTATTTGGAGTAGGAATTGGCCTAGGACTCATCGTAATTGGTGCCGGGCTTGGTATTGGCCGTTTGGCAGCTGCTGCTGCAGAAGGTATTGCCCGGCAGCCAGAAGCTTCAGATAAGATCACGGGTGCCGTTAATCTGCCCCTGTTCTTACTCGAAGGTGTGGCAATTTTGGGTGAAGTATTTGCCCTGTTAATTGTATTGATGAAATAATTACCTAAAAGGATATTTCATGAATAACCCTTTAGTCCAGCTTGACCCGGGACTATTTGTTTGGACCATTCTGACATTTTTATTGCTTTTGTTTGTCTTGGCAAAATTTGCCTGGAAACCCTTGCTGAAAATGTTAAACGACAGAGAAGAGCTAATCCGGTCTTCTCTGGAAGATGCTGAAAAAGCAAAGGAAAAACTGGAAAGGTTAAACGCAGAAGGTGAGGCCATTATTAATCGGGCCCGTTCAGAAGCCCAATCGATTTTGTCGGAAGGTAAAACGGCAGCAGCGAAGCTGAAGGATGAAACTCTGGATGTTGCTAAAGAACAAGCCAAGCAAATTGCCAGTGAAGCTGAAAAACAGATTAACATTGAGAAAGATAAGGCCATAGCTGAAATAAAAAGTGAAGTGGTGAACTTATCTATGCGCATCGCTGAAAAACTGATCAATAAAAACATATCCCCGGAAGACAACAAAGCGTTGATAGATGAATCATTATCTAATGTAGAGGAATATGAGTCTTAATTCCCGGGCAAAACAACTGGCAGTCATTCTGCTCAAATCAGCACAAAAAAGCGGAAATGCACATGAGGTGCAATTATCTTTAAGAAAGATAGTTACCTTATTAAACAAAGATACACAGTTTCGCGCTTTATTATTATCAAAGCGAATTGCACCTGAAAAAAAAGTAGATATTTTAAGGAATGTGCTGGTGGATTATGCACATCAACTGGCCATTGAATTCTTAGGAATAATTTCTAAAGAATTCTCTAATAATTTATTTCGTCGAGTTGTAAAGGTGTACGATGAACTTTACAAGAAAGAAGAAGGTGTCGTGTTCGTTTCTGTCCACCTTTCACACACCTTAGACGATAATAAAATTGACAATTTGCGTACTAACCTTGAATCTGCCTTGAATAAAAAAGCAGACTTGAATGTTGAGGTTAACCCTGAACTTTTAGGAGGAATTAAACTGCGCATTGAAAACACATTCCTGGATGCCTCTTTACGGAATCAGATGGTTCGTTTGCGGGAAAAATTATTGCAATCCTAATCTCAAGGAAACAACATGGAAATTAAAACGGATAATATAACAGAATTATTGCGACAACAGATTGAACAATTTGATGTTTCAATCGATGTATCTGAAGTGGGTGAAGTGATCGAGATCGGTGATGGTGTTGCCCGTGTGAGCGGGTTGGAAAATGTCATGAGCTCCGAATTGGTCGAGCTTCCGAATGGTGTATTTGGCATGGCCCTGAATCTTGAGGTTGATAATGTTGGCCTGGTTCTTTTTGGCGAAAACAGCAAAGTAAAAGAAGGAGACCTGGCAAAACGTACAGAGCGGTTAGTGGAAGTCCCTGTGGGCAAAAGTATGTTGGGCCGGGTAGTGAATCCTTTGGGACAACCTTTGGATGGAAAAGGTCCTATTGACTCTAAGGATTTCTTACCCATAGAACGTAAAGCATTGGGGGTAATGCAGCGCCAACCCGTCAAACAGCCTTTACAGACCGGAATAAAAGCTATTGATTCTATGATTCCCATTGGCCGGGGACAGCGTGAATTGATCATTGGTGACCGGCAAACAGGTAAGACGGCCATTGCCGTTGATACAATTATTAATCAGAAATCTACCCACCAAACAGATCAACCGGTTTATTGTATTTATGTGGCTATTGGTCAAAAAGCATCTACTGTAGCTACTATTATCGCTGAATTAGAAGCCAACGGTGCCATGGAATACACCACCGTTGTGATGGCCAATGCATCTGACCCGGCTCCGATGCAGTATATTGCTCCTTATTCCGGGTGTGCCATGGGTGAGCATTTTCGTGATAACGGCAAACATGCTTTAATTATTTACGATGATTTATCTAAGCAGGCTGTAGCATATCGACAAATGTCCTTGATTTTGCGCCGTCCTCCCGGCCGTGAAGCGTATCCTGGTGATGTGTTCTATCTGCACAGTCGTTTGCTGGAGCGTGCTTCCAAACTTTCTGATGAATTAGGTGGCGGATCATTAACTGCATTGCCAATCATCGAAACGCAAGAAGGTGATGTAGCAGCATATATTCCCACAAATGTGATTTCCATTACAGATGGTCAGATTTATCTGGAAACAAACTTGTTTAATTCCGGGGTGCGTCCGGCAATTGATGTGGGACTCTCCGTTTCGCGCGTGGGGGGCAATGCACAGATTAAGGCAATGAAAAGTGTTGCCGGAACTCTTCGCTTGGACTTGGCTCAATACCGGGAGCTGGAAGCGTTTTCTAAATTTGGATCAGACTTGGATAAAGCAACGCAAGCTCAGCTTACTCGCGGTGAACGTATGGTAGAAATTCTGAAGCAAAACCAGTATACGCCAATGGATGTAGAAAAACAAATTGCTATTATTTACGCCGGGACAAAAGGCCATTTGGATGAAATCACTGCTAATAAAGTCAGCGAATTTGAAGCTGGCCTTTTTGATTACCTGGATGCAAATAATGCTGCTGAATTAAAAACAATACGGGATGAAGGCATCATTAGCGATGATGTCGGAGCCAAACTGGACAAAGCAGTGACAGCATTTCAAGGAGGATTTACGGCATAAACCATGGCCAACCTCAAGGACATTCGCAACCGGATTAAATCCGTCAAAAGTATTCAGAAAGTCACCAAAGCCATGAAAATGGTGGCAGTTGCAAAAATGCGGCGAGCCCAGGAACGAATGGAGGAAGCTCGCCCTTATGCCAAACGCCTGGCAGAAGTAATTAACCATCTTTTGCCTGATGTGGATCGGAATTTTCTGCCGCTACTGGATATTCGTGAGATCAAACGTGTTGGGTATGTTGTTGTATCATCCGATCGGGGATTGGCAGGATCATTTAATACGAGCATTCTGAAAACTGCCCAGGCAGAAATAGAAATTATTGGTAAAAAAAATGTGGATGTGTTCTGCATTGGTAAAAAAGCCAGAGATCATTTCAAAAGGCGTAATTATAATATTATCGAAAGTCATGTTGAATTTTGGAATGAACTGAAATTTGGAAATGCCCTTGCTATTGGCACCGGGATTATCACCCATTTCACACAAAAATACGTCGATGAAATTCATGTTGTTTACAATGAATTTGTTAACGTGGCTTCGCAACATGTGGTTTCGGAAAAATTATTACCTTTGGTTTTTGAAAGTGACAAAAAACCAATCATTGATCGATTGTATGAACCAAATAAAGATGACCTGGTCAAAAACCTGATCCCGAGGCACCTTAATATACAGATGTGGAAATATCTTTTGGAATCTTATGCTAGTGAACAGGCAGCTCGTATGCTGGCCATGGAAAATGCTACAGGAAATGCAGAAGATATGATTAAAGAATTAACATTGGAATTCAATAAAGCTCGCCAGGCTGCTATTACAAAAGAAATGCTGGAGATTGTTAGCGGTGCCGAAGCTTTACAAAACTAAATAAGGAATTGATATGTCAGGTAATGGAAAAACATCTCAAATAATGGGCGCAGTTGTAGACGTCGTTTTCGAGGATGGACAACTTCCAAAGATAATGAATGCCCTTGAAATAGACCGTGGTGAAAACGGCACTCTGGTTCTTGAGACAGCCCAGCATTTAGGGGATGGTGTCGTACGAACAGTGGCTATGGATTCTACTGATGGTCTGAAACGAGGACAAAAAGTACTTGATACAGGAGAGCCTATTTCGGTACCTGTCGGACCGGAAACATTGGGGCGTCTTTTAGATGTGAATGGAAATCCAATTGATGGAAAAGGTGAAATAACCACCAAAGAAAAATACCCTATTCATCGTCCAGCACCAAAACATGAAGATTTGTCGACATCAACCGAAATACTGGTAACCGGAATAAAAGTCGTCGACCTGATGGAACCATATACAAAAGGTGGAAAAACAGGGCTCTTCGGCGGAGCTGGTGTAGGTAAAACCGTATTAATTCAGGAATTGATTCGCAATATTGCAACGGAACATGGTGGTTATTCCGTTTTTGCAGGTGTTGGTGAACGTACCCGTGAAGGAAACGACCTCTATCTGGAAATGAGCGAGTCCGGAGTAATCGAAAAAACGTCCATGGTCTTTGGGCAAATGAATGAACCACCCGGTGCTCGTTTACGTGTAGGTTTGACCGGCCTGACCATAGCTGAATATTTCCGTGATGAAGAAGGGCTGGATGTATTGCTGTTTATTGATAATATTTTTCGGTTCACACAAGCCGGTTCAGAAGTGTCAGCTCTTTTAGGTCGTATGCCTTCTGCTGTTGGATATCAACCTACACTTTCTACAGAAATGGGAGATTTACAAGAACGGATCACATCAACAAAGAAAGGTTCAATTACATCTGTACAGGCAATTTATGTCCCCGCGGATGACTTGACAGACCCTGCTCCTGCAACGGCCTTTGCTCATTTGGATGCGACATCAGTTTTGGAACGAAAAATTGCAGAGTTAGGCATTTATCCTGCAGTGGATCCGCTGGCTTCAACTTCCAGAATTCTTGACCCTCGTGTGATTGGTGATCGTCACTATAATGTGGCACGGAATGTCCAAACAGTTTTGCAGAAATACAAAGACCTACAAGACATTATTGCCATCCTAGGTATGGATGAACTAGCTGATGAAG
>Ga0310123_10004424_pt1 | contig 10638 bp, 8 predicted proteins | sample CB6_AW_1057_MG_FD_203505 | JGI IMG/M metagenome (GOLD analysis project Ga0310123, IMG submission 203505) | Marine microbial communities from Western Arctic Ocean, Canada - CB6_AW_1057 | ecosystem: Environmental > Aquatic > Marine > Oceanic | place: Canada: Western Arctic Ocean | collected...
ATACCAAGCGTCGCGGATCGGGTGATCCGTGACCATCGTTGTGTCTTCAGATCATCCATGATTTGGCAACTCTCTTTGCCTTCGGAATGCGAGAATACGTGCCGTATCACCGTATCACTCGGAGGCGAATACGTCATCCTCGTCCGCTTGGTCTGCTTCGTCCGGTGCGTCCGCGCGGGGCGTTTCTTCGGTCGCCGCGTGAGCCTTACGCAGAGCCGATTCCATCGCTTGGCAGACTCGGTCTAACTCAAGAACTAAATCGGCATCTTCCTTGTATTGATCATCGAGAGCCTTGCGAGCCGTCTTAATCTGTTTCAGCAACTGCTCGGCCAAGTCTTTGTGTGTGTCATCCGCGGCGATTCGTACCACCTGCAACGCGTCGCCAGCGCAATCCAATCGGTCGGCCAACTCGCGGCGGGGAAACACCGTTTCGACCTCTACCTTGGGCTCAGTACGCGGGGTGTCCCGATCGCGCTGGCCTGGCCGTCCTCCAGGTCGGCCGCGACGATCCGTGACACCTTGTCCCCGACCGGGTCCTCCTCCGAACATACCCATCATATCCATTTCCATTCCGAGGCCTGATCCGCCGCGTGCGGTTCGCCCCCTGCGGAGCGGTCCGCCACTTAACATGTTCTGTGAGCCGATTTCGTTTTCCTCCTGGCAGGAGAATACGGCAAAATCACCCAACTGGCCAACCAATGTCGAGGCGATCTCTTTTGGCGTTTCGTCGTATCGGAGTTGGGCCAGCGCCGCCGCGGCCCAACACCGCTGCTCGTTCGAAGCACCCTTTTCGATGAACAATGTCTGTAACGCACCGAGCACTTCGTTGCCGCTCCCTGGGTCGCGCATCGCGGCCAGGACATCGGCCGCTCCGGTTCGAAACCAGACGTGTACTTCTGGCAACCGGCCACTCGGGGACTCCCGCTGCGAGACGATCGCCAGCATCTTCGGAGTGAGCTCTGCCCGCTGCTGGTCGTTGAGACCATACTTGGCATGTCGCACCAATCCAACCAGGGCGCTTATAAGCAATGCATCCTGACGCGACGCATCGAGCAGCGAGAGCAAATACTCGCTCGCCTCGGGCCACGGAACTGGTGGTTGTCGGTTCGCTCCGCTTACAACAGGCGGCTCTTGATTGAGCATGGCGATCGTCAGCACCGCGTTCGTTCGCACCCCGGGAGGAAAATTGCCATTAATCACCTGTTTCATGGTGACCATGGCCAATTGGTTCAATCGATCGCGGGCCGCAGGGTTTCTAAACGTGCTGGCTTTGAGATACTGATTGCGAAACTTAACCCGTGCGTAGCCGATGTTGCCCAACTTTTGCGGATCGGACGGAGCCATCTCGGCGAATACATACTGGGTGAAGAAGGCATCGAACGTTTCTTCATTGCCAGCCAGCGTCTCGTCTCCGCGCAGCATGCGCTGGACTCTGCTGCGGCTGCTGGCCAATTTTTTGTAGGGCAGGCTCTCGTATTGTTGCGCCAGCGCAGCAAGCGGGCCCGACGAGACGAACGTCAGCACGATCAGCAGCCAGAGAAACGGCCGCACAGTTTTTCGCAAAGAAAAAGAAGTGGGCTTTCGCAAAGAAAAAGAAGTGGGCTTTCGCAAAGAAGTGTGAACAAGCATAAATGGCCTCTGATGACTCTCTCCGGTGGCACAAACGGTTTGTGACTGAACCGGTTCCCATTTTCCAACGCGCCTGCTAGCAGGCGCAAAGACGTAAGTGTAACGGAAAACAAGATGTTGCGCCACTTGCCCTACCATTCAAACTACCAAGAATGTGCCCGGATTGTCAAGTTTTATGCTGTGCTAGCGAGGAGAGGTGCCCTGGCTGTTTTTGCCAGAAAACCGCTCGCCGTGGCGCGCGGCTACTACATCAGCAGATTATGTTTGATAGGACACCGAGAATTATTTGCTGTCGAAGGTAATGACGCCGTCCCAGTTGGCTGGCGGTAGGCGATTGTGTTGAGCGATGAATCCGGTCAAAAAGTCCTTTGCCCGATCCTCGGTGGGCAGTTGATGCAGCCGGTCGAACGCGTCGTCCCAGCGACCCGCGAGAAACGCGTCGAGTGCCGCTTCGTAACGTTCGACGTCGGCGTCGCTGGGAATATAAAACAAGGGTTCGGGAGTCGTTTTAGAAAAATGACTCCTGTTCCCCTTGCTTGGTGCCCCTGTATTCGACGGGGGCAGCAATTCACTCACGGTGAGCGGCGTCTCCAAGCCTGCGGGCCGCACGCGCGCGAGCCGGCGGCGGCGGGCCAACGTCGGTGGGCAACTCGCCGCGACATGGTCGGCCGTTGTCTCGTCGAGCAAGATCGGCACACACAACACCTTGGTCATGCTCTCGAGTCGTGACGCAAGATTCACGACCGGACCGAAGACGGTTACTTTCACCTGGTCGACCGTGCCAATTTTCCCCGCAACCGCTCGGCCGGTTGCGATACCGATGCCCATGCGAAAGCCGGATAGCAGATCGTCTTTCTGCCGCGCGGCACGTTGCAGTTCGGCCCGAATCTCTAGAGTGGCACGACACGCAGCTTCCGAGGTGTCCTCATCGCCAGCGAGTGGCCAGCCCCAAAAACCCATCACCGCATCACCTTGAAAATCGCCGACGACGCCACCCCGCTCGAGGATATGTCGTGTCGTTACGCCAAGTGCCCGGCTTACGCGATTCAAGAGTTCCAAGAGATCGCTGGATCGTTCCGACTCGCGGGCGAATCCGCGCAGATCACAAAACAACACCGAAACGTCAGCCTCCCTGGGCGCCAGCACGACGTCGGGGTCCTCGCTGGCCACGGCAGCCATCACCACGGGCGAAAAGAACTGTCTCAAACTAGCCTGGCGATTCTGTAACTGTCGGACTTGGCGAATCGATTGCAGAGTTTGGGCCGCCACTTCGGTAAACTTCAAATCGTCCTGGTGATCGGCCTCGCCTGTCGGCGTATCGCCCTGCTCGGAACCACCCGACCGCCCCGCCACGTAGAGTGCCCAGCCGCAACACGCCTCGCCCAAAACGGGCGTACAAAAAGCCCAATCGACGTTCTCGCCCGCGGTGAATGCCGATTCGCTGCCGGCGCTCCAGATATGGAGCACACTCTCGCGGCGTTCGATCGCCTTGCGAATCAAACGTTCGCTGGGCGCAAAATCGCTTTCCGCCGTCGCATGTCGATCCCAATGCAGCACCTCGACCTCGTTCTCTCCACTGCTGCTCGGTGCTACCTGCACCAAGGCCGCTGCATCGGCGCCGGCGATTCCCGAGAGCAGCAAATTGACCAATCGCACGAACAACTCGCGATCGCTCGTCGCGCCGGAAATCACCTCGGGCAATCGTGCCAAGACATCGATCCGCGCCCGCGAGTTACGAAACTGCAGTTGCTGTAAGAAGTCCGCGCTGAAGGCCTGCTCGTGCGCCGGCTGGGGGAGGTCCAACGAGACATGAATCTTGTCGTCGGTCACGACGAACCGCGTCTGTCCAATCACAAACTGTTCGCCGGGTCTCACCTCAAAGTGAGTTTTTTCCGTACCATCCGCAAAGATTGGATTGCGGGCTGACGGCAGTTGCGAAACTTTCAGTCGGCCGCGCTGCCAGCACAACTCGGCGTGACGGCGCGAGATCCGATCGTCCCAATCGGCCGAAAACTCTCCGCAACCGCGTCCGAGCACGACCGTCTGCCCGTCGGGCAGACGCCGTCGCCAGCGCTGCAGCTTCTTTTCGCCTTGAGCTATCAAATCCGTCATATTGGCACGGAGGGCATAGGCTATTTCCGGCTTGAGAACCGGCGGATAGAGCGATTCGATTAGGGTATTCGTGGAGCTCCGCACACTGCCGCAGTTGGTCCCCGGCTACCAGTCGAATTCTTGGTCTAAGTACTCGAACAACATTTCGTTGGGTTGGTGGTAAAAGTCACGTAGACGAGAGGCCAATTGCGTATCAATCTTGCCCTCGATACCGACATGGTATTGGGGAAAGCCCTCGGCAGGCCGCCACGGTTCGAGTTCGAGAAACGCCAGAACACGATCAAACTGTTCCACCGTATCGGACAAGAATATTTCGCTTTGTAGGAGGATCATCTGCTCACGTGGAAACTGCGCGTGCCACGATTTGATCTGTTCGAGATACAATCCTCGAGCCAAATAGCTGAACCTACGATGTGACAGGTCCCTGCTTACAGCACGCTGCCGAGCTGCGAGTAGCGTCGCAGGGGTTTGTTGCAACTGCTTGTCGACCACTTCAGCGAACGGACGGCTTTCAATCCCGCTGCGCACCTGATGCCGATAGTGGGAAAAGGCCCTCTCAACCGGATTTCTCAACAAGACGATCAGCTTCACGTCGGGAAGCAGATTGCGAACTCGCCGCGGTACGGCTGGATGGTAGAGGTAGTAGGGGGATGCCTCTCCCGTCTGGAACGGGCGAAGATTTGCCTTCGCGATTGGCGGACTTTTTCGTGGAAAATATGCTCGATACCAGAGCGCACCCTTGCGATAATGATGGTTGAAAAAGTTCGTTTCCTTCCTCCAAGGAGGCAACACCGCCGGATGCTCGGTGATGAAGTTGAAGAGCGACGTGGTGCCGCCCTTCATCGTTCCGAGGATGAGAAACGACGGCAGAACGCGATCCCCACTCGTCGCGAGACGAAATAGAAGCTGGCCTGCCAATTGTCCTTTACGCAACACACGATTCAACACAAGCTTACCCTGAACGAAAGATACAACACTTCATTCCACGATATCCGCGAAAAGGGTTCGACGCGCCTCGAACGGCAGTCTACAACAGAGGGGCGCACTTATATTCCCATGGTACGGAGTTTCTGTGTCCGACTCAACAGTGATCGCTTCTTAGCCACGGTTGAAACCGAGATAAAACACGGAGTAGAAGAAAAAGGAAAGTTTGGTAACATTTCAGCCATCTGAAAAAGAACAGCCACAAAAAACACAAAAAGACACGAAAAACAGAAAAGATCAACGTAGAGTCTGTTGAGAGCGCAGAGAAGATATTGATAAGAAAACCAAGAATAAGTAATGTTAGTCGAGTGCAGAAAATTAGGGGATTACTACCGAGAACACCGAGTTTACAGAGAGTTTATTATCTCTTGTCCATCACAAGCAGGCTCCTCATTTTCCTCCGTGGTCTCTGTGGTGAAAAAATGCTTGTTGATAGACGACGCACTTTACTCCGCTGAGAAGTTACGAAAGTTGTAGTTGTAGGGACTTCAGTCTAGAATAACGTCTCACCTCAAGGATATATCCCCTTTTGCTCCTCCGTTTAGAGTACATGATTTGGTTATTTCTCGTTCGCCAATTCGACCTTGTGTCGCATAGAGACTTCTCTATCCCCGCGCTACCGCAACCAAGGCAACCCATTGTTCGAAACATTGCCAACACTCAACACCGTGCTGAGGAGAATCCGTCTCGCCGAATGGTTGCTCGCACAAAACCCACACAGGGTAAAAGAGAATGTTGCCATGTTTCACACGGGGAGGTGTGGAAGTACGGTTATTGGAAACATGTTAAACAGCCACTCGGATATCTTTTGGGACAGCGAAGTATTTCGTAATATGAGAGGTCGCTACAAACACGCGACAGCGAAACCGAATACCGTAGAAACTATTATCAACAAGCGCCGCTATTCTCGAAGAAGGGTATATGGTTGTGAAACGAAATATCTTCCTCAGCAGGATCTGAGGCGGAATATGATCAATATGAATCTTGAAGCCTATCTTGTTCTCCTTGGTCGTCTCGATTTCTCAAAATTTATCGTTTTGCACCGCAAGAATTATCTGAGAAGAATCATCTCTGAAATGGTCGGCAGGAAGGTAAAACGATGGCATTATCATAAAACAATGACCGTACCAACGAAAGTGAATATTGATATTGAATCTGTCGGGACCGGCAATTCCTGCGGACCTTTGCTGGAATCATTTCGCTGTCTTGATGAGAATTACAACCTTTTGCAAAAGGTTCTGTCCGGAGACGAGGTTCTTTATCTTTTCTATGAAGATGACATTCTGAAAGACCCAACCAAAGCTTATCGCCAAGTTTGCGATTTTCTCGGCATCACGTGCGAGACCCCAGAAGTCCCGCTCAAGAAAACCAACCCCTTTTCTTATGAAGAAATAGTCACGAACTTCGACGAGATAAGCAGCTGCTTGGAAGGTACCGAATACGCTTGGATGCTGGACGACTAGAACAACCGGAATATCATTGGGCTACTGAATTGACCGCGCCGACCGCCAGTGTCATTGTTCCCGTACACAACCGGCCTCGGCAGATCATTGCCTGCCTGGAAAGCCTTGCCGCGTCGGACTACGACACCTTTGAGATCTTCGTCGTAGACGATGCTTCGACCGATGACACGGTCGCCCAGGTCGAGCGATTCCGTCAATCGCACGCGGACTTTGGCATTCAACTCATTCAAAACCGGACGAATCTCGGTTCCGCCGGTACGCGCGATGCGGGTGTTGGCGCCGCAAGAGGCGATTACGTTCTTTTTTTCGACTCAGATTGCATTGCGGACCGAAATTGGTTGCGCGAGATGGTTAAGCCCATGGCGGCTGGAGAGGCGGAAGCGGTAACGGGAAAGGTCTTAGAAGTGCCCGCTCGGAACTTCGTGGAACTGTGGAATGACGGAGGTTCGCGAGTCGACCGTAGAATGCCCACCTTTATCGAAAGCAGCATGGGTATGCGACGCGATTTAGCCGAGCAGTATCCTTTTGATGCCTCGTTGGTGTACGGTGGCGAAGGAGATGACCTAGCCCGGCGAATGTCACTCGACGGCCACCGAATTATTCACGTGGATCTTGCCGTCTCCTATCATGACCACTGTATGACCCTGGCTCACTGTTTACGTCGAGGCTATCTGCTCGGCATGGGAAGTGCGCGTTACTGGTATAAGCACGACATGGTCGTGGGGCGCGATCTGCTGCCGCTGGCGGCGGCCCTATTGACGCTGCCGTTGGGCTTGCTGGGCCTCTGGTGGCTCATGGTTCCTGGTACGCTGATCGCCTTGCAGTTGGCGGCACTCGCGTACAACGAAATCGTTATCAAACATAAGACCCTGTGGCAGGCCGTGCAGGTCTATCCCGTATCGGTTCTATTCTATCTGGCCCGGGCAGCGGCTGTTCCGGTTATTTGGTTTCGTTTGGCCATCGGCAAAGAGGAAGCCATCCGTGCCTCGAAGCGGCAGTGGTGCAAACGACGTACTCGACGCGATTCCGTGGATCGACGGGAGTGCTCGCGCCAGACTCTGCCCGACCTGCGCGTGGCGGTGTGCGTTATCACTTATCTGCGTCCGGTCGGCTTGCGCCGGCTACTCGACAGTCTGAACCAACAAACCTTTAGCGACGACCCGCCTCAGATTGAGATTATCGTGGTCGATAACGATCCCCTGGGGTCTGCCCGGTCGGTGTGTGAAGGGGCCCGTGCCACCACGAAGTGGCCGATTCGATACGAGATCGAGCCGCGACGGGGCATTTCCTTTGCGCGTAACAAGACGGTGGAGTGTGCGCTGGAGAACGCGGACTGGTTGGCGATCCTAGACGACGATCAGACGGCCACACCTCAATGGATCGATGTGCTTCTGCGCATCCAGCAAGCCTGCGGAGCGGACATTGTCACCGGACCGGTGACACCCCGCTTCGTCGAGAAGGTGTCGCCGTGGATCATCAAGGGACGTTTTTTTGAATTCAAGCGATACGAAACCGGAACGAGCGTAGATGTCGCCTACACGAACAACGTCTTGGCAAGCAGCAAAGTCTTTCGAGAATTGGGGGAACATTTTGACGAACAATTTGCGCTGGTCGGTGGAGGGGACGCTGACTTCTTTCGCCGGGCACATTGGGCGGGCCATTCGATTGTCTGGGCAGACAATGCCGAGACACAAGAATGGATTCCTGCAAGTCGGACCCGTTTCGCCTGGCTCATGCGGCGGCAATTTCGCGTCGGAAACTCAAATGCCGCAGTCGATCTGAAACACCTGCCAGGCTGGAAAACCCGATTCGTCCTGGTGGGCCGGGCCGTTTTTTGGTCTAGTGTCGGGGTGGTGGGCTTGCTGCTCAGTCTGGTCCGAGGGCGTCATATGTTGGTCCGAGGGCTCCGGTTTATAGCGTACGCTGTCGGGACGCTGACGGCTATGTTCGGCAGTCACTATGAGGAATACCGAATAACCCACGGATCGTAGCGTGGTTTTGGGACTCATGCATAATCAGACGACGCCCAGACCGAATTTCTTCGTGGTGGGTGCTCCCAAGTGCGGGACCACCTCGGTGTATGAGTATCTGTCTCAACATCCGGACGTTTTTATGTCCGAGAATAAGGAGCCTGAATTCTTCGCCCCCAATCTTCAATGGCGGTCGGACTGTCGGGTTGTGAATGAAGAAGAATACTTGGCGCTGTTTGCCCGCGCAGGAAGCGCAAAGAGAATCGGCGAAGCATCGACTTGGTATCTTTATTCCACCGAGGCCAGCAGGCGAATCAAAGCGTTCGCCCCGGACGCCAAGATCCTCGTAATGCTGCGAAATCCGGTGGAGATGTGCCACTCGCGCCACTGGCACAACGTTCGAAACGCCGAGGAGGATTTACTGGATTTTTGCGAGGCACTTGAGGCCGAAGAGGATCGACTCCAGGGGCGACGCATCCCGAGAGACATATCGATGCCGGATTCTCTTTACTACCGATCGGTGCCTCGCTATACAGAGCAGCTTCAGCGTTATTTCGACTTGTTTGGGCGAGACCAGGTGCTCGTCATTATTTTCGACGATTTTGTCAACGACACAGCCGGTGAGTATCGACGGATCGCTGAATTCTTGGAAATCGATACCCATTTTACGCCTGATTTTGTGGTCGCCAATTCCGCGACGACACGTCCGGTCATTCCCCTTGCTCGGTTTTGGAAAAGGCACTGGCGTATTCGTCGATGGATTCAGATTGCGACGCCTTTGCAGTTTCGTCGTCGTGCCGGCCGGATGCTGGGCAAGCTATTGCGTCCACCGCCTCCGCTTTCGGCGATCGATCCCGAGTTGCGCAGAGAACTTCAGGTGTATTTTGCGCCAGAAGTCGAGAAGCTGAGCCGCCTGCTCGACCGAGATCTGACCGATTGGTGCCGCACAAAATAATTCGCACTTAGCTGGGCGGGCATTCGAGGTCGGTCAGTTCCTCGACACTTTCCGGCGGCAGCTGGGAAATGGATTCGGCCGCATCCGACCCGGTACCGAGCAATAAGGCGATCCAGCGTGTGTCGTCGTTGCCTTCGAGCGTGATCTTGGCCGTCATGGTCAATGGCACCGAGAGCAGCATCCCGACCGGACCCAATACCCAGCCCCAAAAAACCAACGAGAGAAACACGACCAGTGTGGAGAGGCCCAATCCGCTCGCCATGAATCGAGGCTCGATGACGTACCCGATGAGCATGTTGATCACGACATAACCTAGAGCGGCCGCCGCGGCCGAACCGAGATCAAGCTGAACGAACGCCAGCAATACAGCGGGCACAGCCGCCAGAATCGAACCGATGTTGGGCACATAATTCAACAGGAATGCAAACAGTCCCCACAACAGTGCGAAGTCGACGCCCACGATGCTGAGCCAGACGGTAATCAGTACGCCCGTCACGATACTGGTGATGGTTTTGATCGCCATGTATTGGTTGATCGTGGCCACAATCTTGTCGAGGTTATCGAGCGACTGCGTCGAGCTGCCCGACATGGCGCGAAGCTTCGTCGGAATGGTGGCCGCCTCGAGTAGAATGAAAACGACGGTAATCAATATCAAAAAAAGATTGCTCAATACGCTGGCCAGACTGGACAACGTGCGTTCGACATAGGAGAAGACCGACGAGGCGTTCAGCCATGACTCGGCCCACGACGGGGCGGCACCCGTTGGCTCGGGCGGCATGGCGGCCGGGCCATCTGCCAAAACATCAGACGTTTGCGGTGCCGCGGCGGCCTGCTCGATTTTACCTTCAGGCGGTACTTGATCTTCAGACGGCACTGGGTCATCAGACGGCATTAGGGCATCAGCCGGAACGAGTTCGTCGAACCACGATCGGATCGGTTCGGATGTGCTATCCCACCATGCTTTGAGACGGACGGTTTCTTGCTGAACTCTCCCTTGGTACGCTGGCAACTTGACATTGAATTGGCTGACCGAGGATGCGATCAAGCCGCCAAGAAGCGTAACGAGAATCACCAACGATACGGCCACGATGACGATCGAAAGCCAGTTGGGGACACGGTGTCGGCTGAGCCAGTGGAGTGGCGGCAAGCTGATCACCGCCAGGAAAGCCGACATTAGGAGCGGAACGAGCAGATCGCTGGCAGCCCGCATTCCGGCGACGATGATGACGGTCGCCGCCATGGCAAGCAGAATACGAAGCCCGGCTGATTTTTCGGTTGCTCTTTCCATCGTAGTTTACTCAAGATTGTATCTGAGTTGGTCTTGAATTGGAAATATTGTTCCCCATTTGTCTCCCAAATATATTCCACTATCTTTTCCCGAGCGGGTGGGGTGTGCCCTACTGGCCTGCCCCCTTCAACCGAGTCCAGATCCGAAGTGATAATCCGGTGAATTGGACACAATTTGAAGGAGGGCATTCGATGCCACGAGGTAAGAAGTACCGAGCGGAAGAGATCATCCCGAAGC
>Ga0310123_10004425_pt1 | contig 10634 bp, 8 predicted proteins | sample CB6_AW_1057_MG_FD_203505 | JGI IMG/M metagenome (GOLD analysis project Ga0310123, IMG submission 203505) | Marine microbial communities from Western Arctic Ocean, Canada - CB6_AW_1057 | ecosystem: Environmental > Aquatic > Marine > Oceanic | place: Canada: Western Arctic Ocean | collected...
CCCACGCCGGTGACGATGCGTGTGATGGACCTGCTGACCCCGATCGGCAAGGGACAGCGGGCTCTGATTGTCGCTCCACCAAGGACCGGCAAGACGATGCTGTTGCAGGACATTGCCGACTCGGTGAGTAAGAACCATCCCGAACTGCACCTGGTTGTCTTGTTGATTGACGAGCGACCCGAGGAAGTCACCGAGATGCGTCGGCGTGTCAACGGCGAGGTGGTTGCCAGTTCGATGGACCGGGAAGTCGAGAGCCACGTCCGGATCGGGCAGTTGGTCATCGAGCGGGGCAAGCGGCTGGCCGAGGCGGGACACGGGGTCTTTTTGCTGTTGGACAGCATCACCCGTACCGCACGGGCCTTCAACAAGTGGGTCGGCAACACCGGGCGGACGATGAGCGGCGGCCTGGACGTCAAGGCGCTTGAGATTCCTCGCAAGATGTTCGGAACCGCGCGGCTGTTCGAGGAGGGCGGGTCGCTGACGGTCGTGGCGACGGCGCTGATCGAGACCGGCAGCCGGATGGACGATGCGATCTTCCAGGAGTTCAAGGGCACGGGCAACATGGAGACGATGCTCAGCCGCGACCTCGCCGACCGTCGCATTTGGCCTGCGATCGACATCACCCGCTCGGGGACCCGGCACGAAGAGAACTTCTTCACCGAGGAGGAGTACGCGGCGGTGACGATGATCCGCCGCCATCTGATCACGCTGCCGCCGGCCGACGCCATGGACAAGCTGATCAAGATGGCCGAAAAGTTCCCGACCAACGCGGAACTGTTCGAGAAGGTCCGGATGGTGATGTGAGCGGGTCCGGGTGCGTCTGTCGTGCCCGGGGCTTCAGACCGGACGCGGGACCAGGGCACGGCGGAGCCGTTCGTACTGACCCGGAGCGACCAGGCAGACGAAGACGGTGCCCGTGGCGGTGTCGGTCCAGGCGGTGGTGCTGAACCGACCCGACTTCGAATACCTCGGTCGAGCACTGCTCACGCTGCCCACTTCCGGGACCTCGGCCACCTTGTCGATCGGAACAGCCAACAGCAGCCCGGCGACTGAATCGTGCCGGGTCAGTGGTATTCGGAAGGCCATCACCGCCACCGAACTTCGCTCGGGCCAGCCTCGGGCGGGTTGACGCATCCACGACGGATCCCAGCCCGAGGGACATGGCGTTCCCTTGCGTGACTCGATCCACTCGGGCAACGCCGCCAACGCCTCGAGGTCGTCGACCGTTTGGAACTGAGCATCAGGCCAGTTGCGGATCCGCTCGACGGTCAACGGCTGAGCTGGCACCAGGCTCGAACGCCACACCAGGCCGGCTCCGACCAAGACCGCCACCGCCACGCTCAGCCACCTCCGTCGCAGACCCTTGCGAGGGCCACTCGCGGAATCATCCGCAATGGTGAGAGGGCCTGGTGTTGAGTGAGACTCGAGAGTCGCAAGAATCCTCGAGGCCATTCCGTCGGGTGGAGTTGCTGCGGTGTTTGCTGCGGTGTTTGCTGCGGTGTTTGCTGCGGTGTTTGCTGCGGTGTTGAGGAAGGCGAGGTCCCAGGCGTGTCGTTGTGCGATGGTCCGGGAGCAGTCGGGGCAGGAATCGAGGTGTTCTCGGGCGTCGCGCAATTCGGGCTGGTCCCAGTCGGACCCATCGGGCCTACAGGCGTCCAGTTGCTGGAGTACTCGATGGCAGTTCATGGGAACGCGGTCCGGTTCAACCGGTTTGTGCGACGCGATGTTCGGGCAGTGGTGCGAGAGCACCGAGTCGTTCTCGAAGTCGGGACTTGGCTCGCGAGAGTCGGCTCATGACGGTCCCGATCGGCAGATCGAGTGATTCGGCGATCTCGCGGTAACTCATTTCCTCGAAGTAATACAACACGACTGGCACGCGGAATTCTCCGGGCAACGAGTCGAGGGCCAACTGGATGGCTTCGGCATCGGTTTCGTCGCCGGGATGATCTGGTGAAGGTGGTTCTCCAAGTGCATCGAGTGAGACGGTGGTGGCACGTTGTCGGCTGCGGACTAGTTTCAGGAATTCGTTTCGCAGGATTGTGCATAGCCAGCCGCGGACCTTGGTGGGATCGCGGAGTTGGTCTCCGTGGGCCTGAGCGGCCAGGAACGTCTGCTGCACCAGGTCCTCGGCATCGGCCGGGCAGCCGGACAGTCGCCGAGCGAGCCCGAACAGCAGGCCGGCGTACTGCTCGACCAACTGCACGAGATCCAGCGACGGGCCGGGAGTATTGTCCCGAGGCGTTGCCATCGAAGAGAGGATCCTTGGATTCGGGGAGTTATTCCCGGGAATCTCGTCCTGGTCGACCGGCCGGTGTGGTCCGGCGACGGTGATCGGTGGTGCCGACGGGTGGTTGGACGCAAAAAAAAGCGGTTGAGTTCCGACGGGATTGGGGCTTCAGGGTATGGGTTGTTGACCCGGATTGCCAATTTGGTGTCCGAATTGGGTCCACTGAGTTGTGAGTCGGGAAAAAAAACAAGTAAACTCGGGATGATTTGGGGGGGTCCTCGGATCATGGGTCACGGCGGGTCGATGTCGACCCGACCCGAAATCGGGCGGGATGGGTTTCCGCCGGAATCTTTCCAGTGGAACAGGAGATTTTGGTCATGCGTTTGTTTTCGATCCTGTTGGCCGGCATGTTTCTGGTCGTGGCCGGCTGTGGTGGTGGTGATACCGAACCGGTCACTCCGGGTCTGGGGACCTCGGGTGCGGATACCGCACCGGCTGGCATGGACCCCAAGGGGATGGAGACCGATCCCATCAAGGATGATGACGGCAATGTCATTGATCCCGGTGGTAAGGAAGAAGCGCCTCCAGGCGCGTCGATCATTCCCAAGCAGATCACCGGTGGCGGCAAGAAGGGGGATGTCGACAAGAAGGATGGCGACAAGAAGGAAGCCGACAAGAAGGGTGCCGACAAGAAGGGTGCCGACAAGAAGGGTGCCGACAAGAAGGGTGCCGACAAGAAGGGTGGCGACAAGAAGGGTGGCGACAAGAAGGGTGGCGACAAGAAGGGTGGCGACAAGAAGGGTGGCGACAAGAAGGGTGGCGACAAGAAGAATTAGTCGGACCCGTGGGTCTGTTTGAGACCTTGAACACGCCAACACCCCCGCGGCCGTCTGTCGGTCACGGGGGTGTTTCTTTGTGCTTCGCCAGGTCGCCGTTGCTCCGGCGGCGAGGCTGACTACCGGATTGTTGCCGTCTGCAGCGAGAGTTGTTCGAGCCGTTCGGTGACGGGGTCGGGGAGTTCGGTTGAGGCGACGACCGACGGTCGGCCTTCTTCGTCGGGGACGAGTTCCAGGGGTGGGTCGGCCATGTCCTGGTGATAGAACCTGGCCGAGGGGAAGATGTCGGCGGGGTAGGTGAAGTTGTCGAGCATGGCGAGTGCCACGCAAGCGGCCGAGCCGGTGGCGCTTTCGAGCATCCCTCCGACCCAGCAGGGGATCTCGGCCTGGTGGCAGACGTTGTGGATGGCCACCGCGTTGGTCAGCCCGCCGACTCGGCCCGGCTTGATGTTGATCCAGCCGCAGGCTCCGATGCGGCAGGCCTGCTGCGCCCGGTGGACCGAAACGATCGACTCATCGAGGCAGATGGGCGTCTCGAGTTCCTGCTGCAGCGTGGCGTGGTCGAGCAGGTCATCGTGCTGCAGGGGCTGTTCGATCATCGCCAGCCCCAACTGGTCCACCTCCTTGAAGATCGCCCGATCCTGCAGCGTGTAGCCGCTGTTGCAGTCGATGTGAAAGACCTGGTCGGGGAATGTCTCGCGGACCCGCTTGAGCATCGGCAGGTCCCAGCCGGGCCGGAACTTCAGTTTCACTCGCGGGAAACCCTCCTCGACGGCCGAACCGATGCCTGCAATGAGGTCGTCGACGTCATCCATGACTCCGAAGTCGGCGCCCACCGGGACCTGGTCTCGCGAGGCACCCAGCAGGTGGTGCAGTGGCGTGCCCGTACGTCGGCTCTCGAGGCCCCACCAGGCGACATCGAGTGCGGCCTTGGCGAACGGGTTGCCTTTGTAGAGAGTCATCTGTTGCTGGAGTTCTTCACCGGAGCGGATGTCGTGACCAATCACGGCCGGCGCCAGCCAATCGCGGGCCACGGCGAAGATGCCCCCGGCCCATTCGGGGCTGTAACACGGAGCTGCAAACGGCGCACTCTCGCCCCAGCCGACAAGCGAGCCGCTGGAGAGTCGACACAGCACCGCATGAATCGCCTCGTCTTCGCCGTAGGCGGTCTTCCACGGGTAGATCAACGGCATCGCGACGTGGTAGAGGTCGATGCGGTCAATCAGCATGGTGTCTCCAGTTTCGGCTGTTGCGGGCCGGGTAGCCCGCCGCCCGCCCTAGGGTTCCGGCAGGTTCCAGAATTCCTCTTCGCCGCTGTTGGAGTCCTGGCCGGCGTCGAGTCCGGGGGGCAGGGGGGGTGGCTTGACCGCCTGGCGAGTGCGGCCGGAGGTGCTCTTTTGGCCGGACTGCGGGCGGCCTTTTGAGGAGCCCGAATTGCGGGCCGGTCGCTTCTTTTGTCCCGTCCGTTTTCGTTTCGTGGAGGTGGCCTTGCTGCGAGCGGCCTGCTTTTTCTGGCCGGGAGCCTGCGGGGTGGTGAGATCGAGGATGTCGGTGTCGTTGTCTGGCAGCCGCACGGCGGCGGCGGTGGTCGAATCGGCCCACTCCTCGACCTGGAAGTCGTCGAGCGTGATGATCGGTTCCGAGTCGCCTCTCGCTTCCGTCTCCGCTCCCGCCCCCTCACCGACTTTTTCATCGACCTCGGTCGCCACCACGTTTTCGGGCCGGGTGATTTCGGTCGAGGCTTCTTTTCCGCCGACGACATCAACCGCGGTGACGTGCACCTTGGCCTGTTCGTCGTAGGCGATGGTGACGGCGATTTCGGAGCCTTCGGGGAGGTTGGGTGAGAGGTCATCGATGACGCACGCGCCCAGGGGAGCGTGCGGACGTCCCTCGGTTGCGGGACTCTCGACGATCTGCAGGTGCACGCGTTTCTGGTTGTCGACGACGGTGCCGAAGGTCTGGGTGTGCTTGGCCGGCAGGGGGGTGTTGGCGGGGATCAGGTAGTGAGGCACGCGGATCTTCTGCGGGTTCTGGACCAGGATCCCCAGGCCCCGGGCGTTGACGCTGATCTGCTTCATTCTCGCCAACCGATTCGACACCTCCTTGTTGTCAATTGCCTTGGCAAACTCGGTGTTGGTCAGCAGCATCCCGGCGTAGTAGGTGGCTCCGTGAGCGATCGACTGGTCGGGTGAGAGCGAGGTATTGAGTGTTCGGCCACCGAGTTCCTTGAGACGATCGCGGATCATGGGCATCCGCGAGGCTCCACCGGTGGTGAGGATCACGTCGACGTGGGCCCAGCCCATCTTGTTGTCGGCGAGCATCTTCTGGGTGATCACCGCGGTGCGTTCGACCAGCGGTTGGGTCAACTCGGCGAACTTCTGCTGCTGGACCTGGTAGGTCTTTCGGTGCGAGGCGTGTTGCACGGTCAAGGCGGCGCGGGGTCGGACCGAGAGGCTCCGCTTGGTCGTTTCAATCTCCAGTGCCAGCGCCTGCCGACTGCGGGGATCCTGCCTGGGGTCGGCGTCGAAGTCGCCAACGAACCGTTCGCAGATGGCTTTCTCTAGAGACTGATTCCAGTCGATGCCACCCAGCTTCAGGTCACCGCTGCTGGCCACCACGCAGACCTCGTCCTTGTGGTACTTGACCAGCGAGAGGTCGAAGGTGCCGCCGCCGAGGTCGTAGACCAGGATCCTCTGCTCGTCGGCCAATTCTGTGAACCAAAGTCCCTCGGTGCCCAGCACGTAGCACAGTGCCGCGGCGACCGGTTCGTTGATGATGTCGACCTGCTTGAGTCCCGCGCGGTGGCCGGCCTCGATCGTGGCCCTCCGCTGTAGTTCGCTGAACTGTGCCGGCACGGTCACCACGGCCCGCTCGACGGCTCCGATCTGTTCGTGAGCCGCCGCCAGCAGCTTTCTCAGGACGTAGCTGGCGATGTCGACGGGCGTGTAGGGCTGGTCGTCGATTTTCCAGTGGTGGGCGGGGTTGCCGATGTGCCGTTTCGAGTTCTGCACGACTCGGTCGGGTCGGACGATCGCGTTACGCAAGGCCTCGGTGCCGACGACCACCTGGTGGTCTTCGTCGAAGAAGACGACCGAGGGAGTGGCGAGTTCACCTTCCTGGTTGGCCAGGGTGACCGGTTCGCCGTGCTCGTTGAGGTAGGCCAGGCAGGAGTAGGTGGTGCCCAGGTCGATCCCGACCGCGTGGGCTCTTTGTGTATTCACGTTGAGAGTGTCCGCCTCTGTCGGCCCGTACCTTGAGATGACCGCGCCTCGACATCGGCAAGGGACATGGCACGCGGACACGTCTCGATGCTACCATGCTACCATCACCGCGCCGGGGCCTCCAGAGAATCGCAGCGGGAGCAGATCAGGGTGAGACGACTCGTGGCTCCGTTGGTTTTCCTGTGGATGGGGGTGGTGCTGGGGGTGCCGGTGGCGGCTGCCGAGCCGATCGAGTCAACGGGGTCCCTGGCCAAGAGGCCTTTGCTGTTCGGATCCCGCTTCCGCCAGGCACTCGCCCAACGTGTCTCGGTTTCGTGGGTCAATTCCTCCACCGACCGGCTCCGCCAGCACACCATCCGCCACATCACTCGTCGCTCACAGGCACTCTGGCGGGTCGCCATCGTGCTCGATCGACGCATCGATCCGTCGTCGGAGCTGGAGGTCGAGGCGAACGACCAGCCGGTTCGCGAGGTGCTGGACTCATTGGCACAGCCCTTGGGTGCCGGGACCAGCGTCGTGGGCAACACGGTCTACATCGGCCCGGCCACAGACGCTCACGTGCTGCGGACCCTGGTCCATCTCAGGAATGCCGAGCTCGATCCGGACCTGGAGGGCCCCAACACCGCGGTGCGGATTGCCCGGCTGCGACGGGCTGCCACGATCCGGTTCGAGGACCTCACCTCCCCGGGCGAGGTACTCGAGCAGATCGCTCGTCACTGGAAACTCGACATCCAGTCCGCTGACGTGATTCCGCACGATCTGTGGGCCGGGGCCGAGTTGACTCGGGTGACGGCCGTCGAGGCACTCTCGCTGGTCCTGATCCAGTACGGGTTGACGTTCCGGTGGACTCGTGGAGGGGCCGGAATCCGAATCGTCGCGCCTCGTCGACCGGTCAGCCTGGTCGGCCGATACCGCGCTCGGGGCGGGAAGGTGTCGGCTGCTACCGCGCTGGTCCGCAAAGAGCTGCCCGGTGTCAGGATCGAGCGGGCCGGGACGGGCGAAGTCGGGGTTCGGGGGACCTACGAGGAACTGCAGGTGGCCCGGTCGTTGATCGAACGAGGCCGTCGGCCGGCGGGTTCGGTGTCGCGTCCCCGCTACCCTCCGCTGCTGCGTCGACGTTTTACGCTGAAGGTCGCCCGTGCTCGTACCGCGGACGTCATGAAGCAGCTCGAACGGACGGGGGTCATCTTCGAATTCGACGCAAAGGCCCTCAAGGCGGCCGGCATCCGGCTCGACCAGGCCGTCTCGCTCGACGTCCGCCAGGTCACCGCGGCGGTCTTCTTCGAGCGGCTCTTCGGTCCGCTGGGGCTGTCCGCCACGATCGACGGGCTGACGGTGCGGCTACAGGTCAAGCCGCGAGTCGGGGACTGCTGAGTCCGGCGATCTAGTGGTTGGTGACGAACTCGTTTGAGTTCAGCACGGCCCAGAAGACATCCTGCAGCCCGGCGATCGTGTCGGCGTTGCCGCCGCTCCGAAAGACCCGGTCCAGGGCAGCCATCTCGTTTTTGCTCGGCTTCCTCTGCAACGCGACCAGGAACAGCGTTTCGATCTTACGGGGGATCGCCTTGTAGCGGTTCTTGATCTGCTGCTGGGCGCGGATCTTGATGGCCTTCTTGGTCCGTGGTGGTCGTTTCTTTGTTCCCGCTTTGGCGGGGTGGATGTCGCCCGAGGGAGAATCGACGACCTGCTGCAGCAGCGACCCGTTGGCGGTCGCCACGGCATTACTGATCAGGGCGCCGTTCATCATCAAGAGCGCCTGGGGGATCGTCCCGTTGAACGTCGTCGACTCGTCGTTCTCGTCGGTCCCGAATGTCTGGACGAATTGCCGCAGCCACGTCCGCCGCTGGTTCTCGGCCGCCTCGAACCCACGCCCGGTCTTGTGCGCGTTGGTGGCGATGATCAGCGAGTCGTAGAGTTGTTCGGCGCGGAAGCCCTTGACGTACATTCTTGAGAACAGCGGAGTGGTTCCTGCGGCGGGATTGTCGTCGGAGTTCTTATCGCCAAACCGGCTGGTCAGGTTGTAGCTTTCGCAGGAGGTGATCCAGCGGATCAGCCGTTTCTGGTCGAATCCGGCGGTGCGAAACTGGTCGGCGAGGTATTCGAGCAGTTCGGGGTGGGAGACGGGATTGTGGGGGCCCATGTCGTCGATGGGTCGAGTGAACCCGAAACCGAAGAAGTGGCCCCAGGTGCGGTTGACGATCGCGCGGGCCAGGTAGGGCTTGCTGGCGTCGGTCATCAGCTTGGCCAGTTGAACCCGGGGCTGAGCCTGGTCGTCGATGGTGACACTGGTCCCGTCGACGAATTTTCTCATTGCCGCCTCGGTCAGTCCGCTGCGTTTTTCGAAGAACTTGACCCCCTTGGAGGGCATGTCGACCAGCCGGAAGGCGTCGCGGGCACCGAGCCGGCGGGTTCCGTCGAAGAACGCGTTCATGCTCCAGAACTGCGACTGCTTCCAGTCGTTGAAGGGGTGATTGTGGCACTGGGTACACTGGACCTGCAGGCCCAGAAACAGCCGGGCGGTGATCGCGGTGGCGGGGACGGCGCCGTTGTTGAGGTGCGAGGCGAGGAAGTTGACAGCGGGGTTTTCCTGGCTGGTTCCCTCGGCCGAGACCAGTTCGAACACGAAGCGGTCGTACGGCATGTTGCGGGCAAACGCCCGTCGCAGCCAGCGGTCCAGGGCCTGCCGCCCGCCCTGGTTGTTGGTCCGTCCGATGAGCAGGTTGCCCCAGATCGTGGTCCAGTTCCGCACGTAGTCCTCGTCATCGAGCAGTTCTTCTACGAACCGCTGACGTCGGTCCGTGTCCTCGTTGTCGAGCAATTTGACCAATTCGTAGTAGCGGGGGATGTGTCCGACTACATCGAGGGAGACACGGCGGGCGAATTCTCCATCCGAGGCACGCGGTGACGCGGTCGCCTCGTTGTCCGACCAGCCCTGCCGCAGGTGCTTGTTGATCGTCTCGACGACGACCTGGTCCGAGTCGGCTGCGTGGAGGGTTGGGGCCAGGGCGGCCACCGCCAGCAGGCTGGCTGCCAGCAGGGTCCACCTGTTGGTGCGTCGGTTGAGCATGACCGCCTCGAACATCGATTCTTCCTCTGGGCCGACCTTTTGAATTGCGACTGCCGGTCCCCTATCATAATTCGCTTCGAGGCACTCGTCCAAATCGGCTTGTGTCAAAAACCGCCCGGGCAGTTGTTTTCCGATCCGGCACCTGCCGATCCTGTGCTTCGGGGTGAAAGTTCATGCTCGAGATTTCCCGTGACGGCGAGCTCGACTTCCTGGCCCTCGGTGCGATGGTCAATCGCCTGGACCCGGGCCGGATCCCCTTCCGCAAGGCGAGCGAGGTGCGGATCCACGTCAGCGGTGGCGAGTTCAACTGTGCGGCCAACCTGTCCGACTGCTTTCGCCTGAGCACGGGCATCGCCACGGCGATGGTCGATTCGCCTCTGGGCGATCTGATCCGCGAGCGGGTGCGTGCGATGGGAGTCCGTTCGTTCTACAAGACGTACAACAACGACGGAGTCCGCGGACCGAACATGGCCACGGTCTACAGCGACCAGGGCGCCGGCGTGCGGGCTCCGGTGGTGTTCTACAACCGCGCCAACGAGGCGGCTGCGTTGCTGGAGCCGGGCGACTTCGACTGGTCGTCGATCACCTCAGGCGGCGTCCGCTGGTTCCACAGCGGCGGCATCTTCGCGGCGCTCTCGGCCAACACGCCGGAGGTGATCATCGAGGGGATGCAGGCAGCCAAGGCAGCCGGAGCGGTCGTCTCGTTCGACCTCAACTTCCGTGCCAAGCTTTGGGAAATCGCCGGTGGCCTGGAGACCGCCCAGCAGACGATGCGGCGGATTGTCGAGCACGTCGATGTGCTGGTCGGCAACGAAGAGGACCTGCAGATGGGGCTGGGACTGGAGGGTCCGGATGTCGAGTCGAGCGGGAAGCTCGATCCGAGTGCCTTCCTGGCGATGATGGAGCAGGTGACCTCGACGCTGCCGTCGGTCAAGGTGGTCGCGACCACGCTGCGGGAGGTCATCTCGACGAACCGGCACCTCTGGAGCGCGGTGTGTTGGGTCGAGGGCGAGACGTATCGGGCTCCGACGTGTGAGCTGGACGTCGTCGACCGGGTTGGCGGCGGCGACGGGTTCGCCTCGGGGCTGTTCTACGGCCTGCTGGGTGGACTCGATCCCGAGGCCGCATTGCGGCTGGGCTGGGCTCACGGAGCCCTGCTGACCACGTTCCCCGGCGACACCACGATGGCGACACGGGAGCAGGTCGAGGCGTTTGCCGAGGGCGGTTCGGCGAGGATTCAGAGGTAGTCAAGGTCGCAGACCGCCGGCGTGCGGTCTGCGAGT
>Ga0310123_10004426_pt1 | contig 10633 bp, 15 predicted proteins | sample CB6_AW_1057_MG_FD_203505 | JGI IMG/M metagenome (GOLD analysis project Ga0310123, IMG submission 203505) | Marine microbial communities from Western Arctic Ocean, Canada - CB6_AW_1057 | ecosystem: Environmental > Aquatic > Marine > Oceanic | place: Canada: Western Arctic Ocean | collected...
AAATCTTGCAGATCTCAGGGACCTTCTGGCCCTTGCCCAAGGCAACATCTGCCTGACGCAATTTCTCAATAATCTGATCGGTCGTGTGCCGTGTCTTCTTCATCTTCAAAGAATCCTTTCCGGGCTTTGCCCGGATGCGATTCTCTCATGAAGACTGGATCAGTTTGAAGGGGGAAGGCCAGATGGCAGCCTTCACCTGAATGGCCTCGGTCAAGAATCCGTACTGTCGGCTGGCACCTGCCTGCTCCACAATGTGTTTCGCTTCTCTGGTTAGCTGTACGTACAGCTGATACGTGGCGATAGCGTCGGATACGACATACTCGAAGAACCCAGGGTCCAGCTTGGTCCAATCCTGGTGGATGGTCTCGGCGTATCGGGTTCGGTATGTATCTTTTTCAAGTTGATACCCGCAATATTGCTGGACAGCATCGGCCAGGCTCGGCAATCTGTCATCGTCAGATTCCGCCAGGCTGACAAGGCCGGCCAGCAACATAGTGTCGTGCACTCGTTGCTCCTCAACGGCGCTCCAAAGCCAGTCAAGGGCCATTCCTGCCCCCAGGTCCGTAAGATCACGCTCCATGGCCCAAGAATCGAAGGCTACGTTGTGACAGATCATCTGGTACTGATTCGGCAAGTGCTGCATTAGGAAGTCGGGCAGTTGCCGAGGCTGCAGCACGTAATTCTGCCGGCCATCGGACACGGAAACCATGGCCAGACGGGGTACACGGGGGCCAATGATTGGCTCAGTTTCGGTATCCAAGGCGAAATGCCGGCGCAGCTGCTGTCTGTTCCACCATGACCAGGAGTGCGAATGCTGGCCAAGATGAACGGATCCTGCCACCTCGTATCGGTCTGGATTTGCAGCGGATCTATTTGTTGTGACTAACTGACTCATCATCATTCATCCGGAACAAATGTCTTACGAAAAAAGAAGTAAACGAATTAAGTGGCTCATCAATGCATACGAATTAAACGAAATTAACGAATTAAGTACGCCGTTACTTCGTTTAATTCGTTTATTTCGTAGGGACATTTGCAAAGTAGACCGTTTTTGGTCTTCCGCCGGTGGTTATTGTCCGCTCATAAATCCGCCCCGATTTAATTAATTGGTCGATAGCTTCCTTCAACTCGGCAGAACTCTTGTTGTGACGAAAGTGGTTGCTGATTTCCGTCTGAGTCATTCCCGGTTCGCCTCGCTTCACAATTTCCTCATGGATTTGTTCTGCTAGTGAATTCCCAATACAACTTGTGAATAGATACCTTACGGACTGCTCGCAGTAGTCCCACACCGCCTTGGCTGCGAGCAGGTGGTCTAGCGTGATGGTGTCGGAGAGATCCAACACCGCGTAGATCAGCGACAACCTGACGATCTGCGCTTCTGCTCGGGCGGTCAGGCTGCCCACAACGCCGTCATATTATTTCAGGCCGTTGTAGATTTCCTCCCCAAGCGCGTTAGCTTTAGTATCACGCTTTATCTGTCCAAGATGGGTAGCGTTAACGGCAGCGCCGGCAACCAATTCACCGAGCTTCTTGATGTCCGAGTCTGACGGGTTTCCGCCATGCGGGAGCTTTTTTGACCGTCGAACACACGTCCAGAGGAATCGATTACCGAATCCGTTATGCATATCGACCTTTGTCAAGGTCTGGCGCAGTTCATTCTGCGTGATGTGACCCACAATGCTGATGTGGCTACCGGTCGAAGCGGCAGGCGATCCCTTAACGGTGTTCCGCAACTTTTTATCGTCCCATGCGTCCCGCAACACTGGTGACAACGTGCTAGTGTCTTTGCCGGCAACCTTGAGAATGTTTGCCAGTTCACCCTCCTGGATAAGTAGCCGCTTATCCTTGACGCCAGGGTCGGCTATCACGGTTTCCCCGTTTTCATCTTTCTTGAAACACGGATCACGAACCAGGTGCACAACCACTGGACCAGAGCCTATGCCATTGCTGATGTTGTCAGATAGCCAATCTGGGACTGCGTAGCGAAGCACTTGTTCGATCCGACTCCAGCTCGTTCCCTTCCGGCTTTTGCTACTGTCACCCACCAGGGTGGAAAATAACTTCGTAAAATGCTTGCTGCCTTCCACCTCGAAATATGGCCCTCGTCCTACGATGTTTCCAAACGCCGTCAGCAACTGAACTAGAAGTGCAGCAGGGTCAGCCTCGGTATGCGGAAGAATCGTATTCACCACGTCGCCGGGTAGTCCGTACAAAGCCTCCGGTCCTAAAGTCGGCCATTCTGGGTCTTCTAGATCACGTTTCCGATGGTAGGTTTGTTGAGCGATAATCAATTTGGCTTCGTACAACTGGCGGGCTGCGGCTGCTGCGGCTTTGAAGTCCCCGCCATGTTCTAGAAAAGTAAAGACTGCAAATGCGTCGTAAGTTTGATTTTGCTCCAGCGGACTCGCCGCAGAACTGAAGACATACAAGAGCGGTCGTCCGTCATCTGTTTGTAGGTAGCCAAGAGTAGCAGAACAGCCAGCGTCGGTAGATTTACCTGGTCTGGTCCAATAACTAGTCCCGTCCTGGTCTTCATGGTGAAACTGCCAACCATGTTTTGTTAGCAATTCACGGATGTCCGCGCATTGGTTGTAAATGTCGCCGTGCCGTGGTACCCCCTGGTATGGCTCCGACGGTTTTTGCTGGACATGTTGGGGCTCATACCGGCTGTAGCTTCGGCAGATGTTCAGCAGGGTATCCGCTTCCTGGTCGGTTATCTGCGGTACGCTTTCTTGCTTGCCATGTATCAGCTCGTATGGTGCGCCAACCCGATGTACCGCAGGATGGCTACCGGGTGCTGCCACGTAACCACCGGTACCACGGGTTTCAATCAACACCTGCGGCTTGCAGATTGGCTGTCCGTCCGCGTCATGTTGCCCGGTAAGTACTGGTTCGCTGCAAGCTAGTTTCTGACTACGTGGGGGCGCCGATGTTTGCCGGAACCATACCTGCCGGCCAGGCCGTGGAGTTGCCACTACCAGAATCTTGTTCGTAATACCAAGCAGCTGTTTTTCCGCATCGGCCCAGAACTGTGGGAACAGCTGCTCGGCTTCGTGGTCGAAGTCAATTACATGCAGATTGCCAGATACACTGCCGGCAACAACGCCAATTCCGCGTGGCTCTCCGTTGCCAAACCACTCGTTCAGCTTACTATCGGTGGCGTGGCCGTCTTGATACGGCTTCCAGCTGTCTACCACCGGTGATTTGCTGCCATCTACCTTTAAGGGAATGACGGAATAACCGATTGCTATGTACTGCTGCGCTGTTTGCGTATAATCCATTTATCTGAGCTTCCTGAATCAGCCCCGCCGGATGTTTGCTACCGACCGACGGGGCTGATTGCATATCGTGAACTAAGCATCGAACGGTACGTCACTTGGAGGCGCCTGAATCGGCGGCTGCGGCGGCACAGGTGCCTCATGCTGCTGCGTTGGCTGCGGCACAGGAACAGCCGGCTGCTGCATTGGTGCAGCCTGGGCTACCGGCTGCTGTACCTGCGGCTGCCGAACACGGATGCAGGCCACCTGCTTCCCGTTAAAGAATGTGGTGGTGGCGAAGACTTCGATGGTCCTACCTAACCAATTGTCGGATTCGTTGCTGTACAGGTTTTGGATTGTGATACCGTTCGTATCATTCAGTACCAGCGGTTTGGGTAACTCGGTGAACGATACAACGTCCTTAGGTGGTTGGCCCTGCTGAACGGTTTCCCGGGTAACGCCCTGAATCGTGGCTACCAAGGGCTGCGGTACGTCGGCAGCCTTCAAATAACGACTCTCGCCATAATGAGTTTTCATGTCTGAAATTCCTTCTGCTAAACAAACGTCTGAACAGCCACCGTCAGGCTGGCCAGATAGCCAGTAACAACCTGCGCCGGCAAAATGTCTCTTAGCACCTAGTAATTTGTTTTCGTTCGATGGGACGGCTCGGCCATATCACTCGTCTCACGCATAAATGGAAATAGTTTCTGGCCAGGCGAATCGCGATGCCTAGGCAGTTTGTCTTTGGCGGTTTGTTGGTGGCATCGTTCGCAAATGTCGATGAGCATTTCACCATTCTGGATGGATAACACCTTTGCGGGATGGAATTGGCAAAGTTCGCATCTCGAGGTTGGTTGCAAACTCATTCCCCACCTCCTTGGGTCTTTGCCTCGATCCACCGCTGCAGTCGATCGACCGGGTAACGCAGGCATCCGTCCACTCGAATGTGCGGAATCTCGCCGGAATTGGTCAGGCTCCAGAGTTTTCGAGACGAGATTCCCGTGGCCGCAACGACCTCCTTGGCTGTCCATAAAAGCTTTTCTGGCTGAGATAAAGATGACATGATTACCTTCTAATTTGGCCATGTGAATTAGTGGGCAAACTTTTCGCCGTACGACTATATCCAGATGTTCAACGCAACAACGTTGAACGGAATAAGAATGGCACGGAAACGTAGATAATCGCCGTGGTTTGCATGGAGAAGAATTTCTTTGTACCGTTCAACATGTGATGTTGAACAGTTGAACGGTCACGAATCGTCATCGTTGTCGTTCTTGACTGAGGCACCGTTGGCGACAAGGTCAATTGGAGTAGAGTGAAAGAGAATGCTTGGGCTAAATTCGCCTGCAAGAATTCTCATCGCGGTGTTGAGCAGAGTTTGATCATGGCAGGCAGTTTTGTACAAGTTGTGCCCACCTTTATTTCCATCAGCGAAGTATTTATTGAAAAAGTCTGGTACGCTGCCTCTTGCTATTTCAGCCCCTCGTACTATCTCCCCCACTCGGAGAGGCTCATAGTTTTCACATGTGCCGTTATCGTATTTGTGGTGGGTCAACAAATAGCCGGTAATCTTCTTCTCAGCTTCACCCTTTGTGGTTGCCTTTCTCTTTTTAATTGGTTGTTGTTTCTTCCCAACCACCTCGCTTGAATCTCCTTGTTTCGCCAGCGCGTTTGCCGTTGGCGATTGCCTGCCACCTGGGGAGCTTTACTGCTTTCATCCTGATAATGAAAATTGTAATGGCATGCATTGAGGCGCGGTTGAAATCGGGAAGATGTGCAATGAAGCCGCTGCCATCATCCACACTGAGAAAATCTAGTAGGTGCTTAATGGCAGTTTTCTCGTCTTCGATTATTCCATATGGAGAATTGGAGACATCCTTCTCGTCTCCCTTCTTGTCTTCCGATGGACCACGAATCGCTTCCAATGGGTATTGTTTGGCTTCCATCGGGAAAACCGAGGTATCCGACCAAGCCAGATCGAACAGAGCGAACAACCATCTCGCCGGTGCCGGTTCGTGCCGCAAAGTCTCTTCTGAAATTCCGTGGGCTTTCCTCCAGTCGCCCAGCAGCTTGCCGGCATCGGCAGCGAGGATCCACGATTCCGGGACGATCGTTGATGGGTCGCCATCGCCCAAAAAGAAGAACGTTCGCCAAAAACCGCTCAGCCCGAATGGGCCGCCTTGCGGTCCCAACAAGAGTTCGTCCATTGATTCACAACCCCGCCCCTCATCCCAGCCGTCTGGCCTGAAACAGGACCAGGGAATCGCGACGATGGCAGTGGCGGGTGAAACCGCCTCAGGGTGTTCAATCAGTACTACGGGCACATGCTGTCCGGAGTTTGCCAATCGTTGAAAAGAGGCTTGAGGTCTTTAAGAGCTTCCCGGTGACCGTCCACGTGCTGATTCCCTTTCAGCTCCCAAAAGCAAAAAGGGGCAAGCGGTTGGGATGACCGCGATTCGAGCCGTCGCCCTAGCCCCAATGTGGAAAATGATATGCCGTCGATGCCGTGAGTTAGGCATGCTCGGCGTCATGAATTTGCCATCATTGTACCGAGGCGACGAGAAGTCCGTCCACAAGTACATATTGGGGCGGTCACAGGCTGTTTTTCTTGAGGCTCTTACGCGATCCTGGCCTGCACTAATGGACGTCGAGCCCACCATTTGTGCAGGCCCGTCAACGCACCACGCCTCATCAGCTTCTCCTTGGACGCTTGAATCGCAATGTCATCCGGTAGTGGACTGACTTTTGAATTGTCGCTATCTGTCATCTGCGATACCTATGCTCGTTGATTGAAGACGACATTTGTGTCATCCCAATCTCACGTCGTCGTCCAGTCCCAACTCCTTTAATCCCGACCTGGCTTCATCAGCCTTGGCTTTCCCTTGTTCGCCTTCAGCGGGAACCTCGAACGACACGTTGAGCTTCAGACCTTCGGCTGAGGCAAATCGGCTGAGTACTTTGGTATAGAAGTTCGTCCACTTTTGTGGTGGGACTTCACCGTGCCAGTGGATCGACTTGCTGGTTGGTGACTGGTCGTCGTCTCCGCCATCATCATACTCCTTGGAAGGCAATTTAACTCGGATTTCAGCGATGGATTCTAGACCGCCCGCTTCGGCTTTTACGGTGAATAGTCCGCCTGAACTGTCCTTGTCTACTTCGTACAGCCCGTCGTCGGTAATCGAGCCTCCCGTAGTAGACCACTTTGTGGAACCGACCGCGAAAGGTTGGCCGTACTGGTCGATTCCATCGCAGGAGAACGATGCCTGCTCGCCAGGTTTGAGGACTACATCGCCCGGCCGAACTGAAATCCGATCCAGCCGCGGTGGCTCCAACAGTTTTTGTGCGTCTTCGGCTTTCAACAGGAAGACATCGTCAGCGATGTCGACATCAGCCTCGTTCAGGCTCTCGTTGAAGTACGATAGCTTGAATTGTCCAGAAGCGTCTTTCGTGGCGCATCCCAGTGTTCCTCGACTGACGCCATCGGCGATCGTTCGTTTGATGGCATCGGCATCGAGCAGGCGTGGAAGTTGCGGCGATGAGAAGAACGCGTCGCGGACCCCTTTGGTCGACACTCGGTCAAAGCGGGCGGCCAATACTTGAGCAGTTTGTTCGCGCCGACGCCGGGAGTGATTTCGTCCGTTCGGCTCAGCTCGTTCACGTACAATTCGACGAGACTCCCAGCCATGCTGGAGGTGATTTGTCCCAGGTCAATCTGCCGCAGTTTGTTGTCTTCACCGAGAAGATAGAGGTAGCGATAAGATCGCCAGATCGCTTCATTTAAGTCGCTCCTGGCTCGACCGAAGTTCCGTTTCAGTAGGCGTACTTGTGCCTCATCCAACTGCTTGCGAGTATCCGTGTCGTCTTCGATCGCTTCCCATGCCAGCACATCACGGGTGGCGTCGTGAATCGATCGAACGTATCGCACGAATCACACGGAATGCCAAACAACAACTGGCCGCACACCAGCAGCTAGTGGTCGGACTTCGGCTCGGTTTTTATAGCCCGGAAATGGGTGCGGCGTTACTTTCCAAGCAGGAGTTGAATCGAGCCGTTGATACGGCCATCTCCCATGGAGCGGACACGGTCGCTTTCTACAACTACGGTGAGGCTCCGCGTCGCTGTATCGAGTGGATTCGAGGGATTTCGTCAGGTCACTGATCCAAAAGTTTGCTGCCGTTACCGCCGAACGCGGCGTTGGGGTTCAATGCTATTCCGCTTATCCATGGAAATGACTGTTAATCAGTCCGTCTTCGCTTGCGGGGGAGTAAGAAACCGTGACGGGAAAGGGTTGCACGCACACTTCATGTTCGCCCATTCATCTGACGGTTCACGGCGAGGACTCTACCTTGATGCGCCGTAAAAACAGATTTCGAAATTGGACTTTCATGGGCGGGCCGACGTGGACTTGTAGAGCCAGGATGCCTGACTGGCGAAGTTTCTCCTGTTCTCGATCGATCACTTCAGACATGACTTGGCCGTTGATGGTGTGACGCAGGTGTGGACCGACAGCTTCAATTTTGTAAGTATTCCAGTGTTCCTTGTGAATGGTTTGTTGTAGGTGAGCCGTTTCTGCTACGGTTGCCACCCTGCGTTTCCCGGCACTGTCGATGTCCACCCATTGGCCACGAAGAGCGAGAATTCCACGCCCTCGTTCTTCATAGAGTATTCCGGAAATTTGTCTCCTGCTTCCAGGTCCGCTTGATATCCCCCTACGATCCAGCGTTTCGGGTCATCAAGGTGGCTGCGATATTGTATTCCACTGTTCCCCGCGTAAATGCGGTACTCCAATTCCAATATGAAATCTTTGACCTTTCCTCCTTGCCATACGAGAAACGTGTTGTGTTCCAGCCGGGTCTTGGAATTTGTCGAACCTGTGATAGAACCATCTTCAACGGACCAAATTTCGAGATCACCTCTCCATCCGGTGAGATCGGTTCCGTTGAAGAGAGAATGCCCATTGCTTTCAGGTAACAAAGATTCTCCACAAGCATTTCCGCTGGAAGCCGAAATGAAGAGAAGTAAGATGGTGCTACGATTCATGATTTGAATGAGTTTAGATCGTGTCATTGTTGGTGCTGTGGGTTAAACGATGGTGTGGTTCTCGTGACGGCTCGCGGAAGGTTGAAGGATTTGACAAACGCACTTTTCCAGCTGTCATGTCCCAACTTGGAAGCAATTCTCTATCAAGTTAACATATTGAGTTCTCTGAACCTTGCAATAGTGAACAAGGCTTGACGACAAGCTTTTTTGAAAGGGATGCCAACTTATGAAAGCGATTGTTACTGACCACGGTTGGGGAAACATCGACCCGGAGCGCGCGATACTCGAGCCAATTGGAGCAGAGGTTGTCGAAGCCCAATGCCGGGACGAGGACCAGCTGATTGAGGCTTGTCGCCAAGTGGACTATGTCATCACGACCTATGCTCCCTTGTCTGCCAGGGTGATTTCAACCCTGCAACGCTGCCGGGTCATTTCCCGTTACGGCATCGGGGTCGACAACATCGACTTGAAAGCAGCACGCGAAGCCGGCATTCCTGTGTGTAACGTGCCCGACTACTGTATTGATGAGGTAGCTGATCACGCCCTCGCGCTACTTCTAGCACTCACACGAAAAGTGGTCAGCGGGAATCAAGTTGTCCGCGACGGAAAGTGGGGACATCCTGGTACAAAAGGTGACATCAAGGTGCTTCGCGAACACTCCGTAGGGTTGATTGGATTTGGTCGTATCGGAACTGCGGTTGCGGCGAGATTGCAAGCCTTTAAATGTCCTTTGCTCGTCCACGACCCGTTTGTCTCCGATGAGGTCATCGAAGCAGGAGGAGCTCAAAGTGTCAGCTTTGATGAATTGCTCGAGCAAAGCGACATTGTCTCGCTCCATTGTCCTAGTGATGACACGACCCGGGGGATGATGGACGTGGATAGTCTCGGGAAAATGCGACAGGGTGCATTGCTGGTAAACGTCTCGCGAGGTGACTTGATCGTTACCGAGGACCTGGTTGGAAAACTTGAGGAAGGACATTTGAACGGGGCGGCCGTGGACGTTACAAGTCCCGAACCACTTCCTGCTGGGCATCCCCTTGGCCGTCTTGAGAACATGGTCATCACGTCTCATTACGCTTGCTTCAGCGTGACCGCAATCGAGGAACTTCGACGGCGTGCAACTGGTGCGATTGCCAATGCGATTTGTGGCGAGCCCTTGAAAAACATCGTCAATGGCGTTGCGGGTCCGCGTAACATCACTTGATCCAAGTCAGGAATTGATACTGGCAAAGTGCCGTTCGTCCCCGATGACTTTTGGATTGTTTGATTCAGCTGAGCTTCAGAGTATCGATCACGATTACAAGAATCCGAGAGACCATACAGGCACCCGGATTTTCTACCGCGTGGAACCGCTGTTCGATAAGCCTGACTTCAGCAACCCTCGCTAATTCGTCGCGATGAAAAATTGTCATCTATCTTAAGTTCACAGGAGCGGACTTGCTTTCAGTTGTGTGGGTGACGTGAACTCACACAAATTTAGGTAAAAGTGGATAGAAAAAAACAGGTTGCCGTTACACTGGAGATGTAAACTCTACCAACTTGCCCGCAGGCTACGGTTTCCGGTTCGTGGTAGACGGGACAGACACGATCCGGATAGACGCAACCATCGGTTGGCCGATGAAGGTGTTTCCCGGTTCGTTGCTCAGGGTTTTTCCCTTACACTACAGTAAGTAACGTTTGTTGCGTCGCCGTTGCATACCGCGCTTCCAGGTTTCGCTTCTCTTACTAGTATGATTCTTTCTTGCAGGACTTTGTTGACGCGGAGCGTCAGCGAGAGGAGTGTGATTGTCATGACCATCGGATGTGACTTCAACGTCTTCGACGTTTTTTGTCTTTCGAGGCATTATCGAACCTCCGTAAATAAGGGGTGTAAGCAATGACTCTACCAATTTTGTGTACCGTAGACGTTGGTTAACGACCACCGACACGGTACTTTTTCTGGCCGGGGTTTCACCGGCGAACAACTTTTGTCTCACGGGATGGGTGATCCCGTTTGGCCGGGTGGGTTAAGCCCGGCGTACGGTTTGACACACGAACCTTGTGGAAAGGCATCCTCAAGTTCCGTGTCCCAAGGGCGTGTTGTTCGCCATTGGGAGACGCCACTTGAAGTGGCGACCGGGGTTTCACCGGTGAACAACTTTGTCTCACGGGATAGGTGATCCCGTTTGGCCGGGTGGGTTAAGCCCGGCGTACGGTTTGACACACGAACCTTGTGGAAAGGCATCCTCAAGTTTCGTGTCCCAAGAGCGTGTTGTTCGCCATTGGGAGACGCCACTTGAAGTGGCGACCGGGGTTTCACCGGCGAACAACTTTTGTCTCACGGGATGGGTGATCCC
>Ga0310123_10004427_pt1 | contig 10633 bp, 12 predicted proteins | sample CB6_AW_1057_MG_FD_203505 | JGI IMG/M metagenome (GOLD analysis project Ga0310123, IMG submission 203505) | Marine microbial communities from Western Arctic Ocean, Canada - CB6_AW_1057 | ecosystem: Environmental > Aquatic > Marine > Oceanic | place: Canada: Western Arctic Ocean | collected...
GAGGTTGAGCGACTCGGCTCGTCTCGCACTTTAAAGGTGGACGTGCGTGTGCTTGCGGCGACCAACAAGGACCTGGAGAAGGCGATCGAAAATGGAGAGTTTCGAGAAGATCTCTTTTTTCGCCTGAGTGTCATCCCGATTCATGTTCCTTCTCTGCGCGAGCGGTCCGAAGACATCCCACTGCTCGTCAAACACTTTACGGCACTGTTTATTCAGGAGAACAACTTCAAGCCGAAGCAGTTCAGCGACGCGGCGCTCGAGGCACTATCACGTCAGCATTGGCGAGGAAACGTGCGGGAGTTACGGAACTCGGTTGAGCGGCTGCTGGTGATGACCCCTGGTCAGACGGTCGACCTCCCCGACGTAGAGCTGGTGCTCCGGGTGGATGACCGGCGGGCCGGCGTTGGCCAGGCCGGACAGGGTGCCCGGACACTTCGTGAGTTCAAGGAGATCAGCGAACGGGCGTTCCTCGTAGCCAAGCTTCGCGAGCTCGGGTGGAACATCTCCAAGACCGCCGCGTTGATCGACACGCCCCGGAGTAACTTGTATAAGAAGCTCGATCAGTACAAGATTAGTCAAGAAACCGACGGGTAACTTGCTCTTTGACATTCCGCCGTAGCCAGCTAGACGACCGCCGCGTTTGTCCGTTTTGACGGGCACACGGGGAGGAAAGTCCGAACTCCTTAGGACAGTGCGCCGGGTAATCCCCGGTCAGGGTGACCTGAAGGAAAGTGGCACAGAAAACATACCGCCCGCCTTCGCGCGACGCGCGCCTCGGCGGGGCGAGCCTTTGGGCAAGCCTCGTGAAGGTGAGTAAGGTTGAAAAGGTGCGGTAAGAGCGCACCGCGCTCGTTGTAAGACGAGTGGCAGGCTAAACCCCGCACGGAGCAAGACCAAATAGGGAGGCGCTTGAGGGTGGTCCGCCCGAAGCCTCCGGGTAGGTCGCATGATCCCGCCAGTGATGACGGGGCTAGAGGAATGGTCGTCACCCCGTGCGGTCGCGAGCGATCGCGATCGTGCGGGAGACAGAATTCGGCTTATGGCAGTGCTGCGGCGGAACCTTTGGGAAGGGTTGTAGGTCGTGCGTCGAGGGTCAGGAGTTGATGGTCGACTCACCTCCTGGACTCGCTGGAATATACGACTGACGATCCACGACCGTGCGAGCAAGCTAATCAGATGCGAAAGCTAGGGATCGCGTTCGCCTCGCTCGCCGTTATCGCTGGCCTGGTTGCTCTCTTCTCGCCGGCCTCCGAAGCACAGCGCGGCCAGCGCCGGGCTGACGAGCCGGCTCTGACCGTCGAGGAATATACACCTCGCTCCACACTGGTGGTCGACGAGCACCCGGTCCCGCGTGCCAAGTATCCGGTCATCGACGTCCACAGCCATCATCGGTCGCCGTCGCAGAGCCGCTGGACAGAGACCGTCTCCGAGATGGACGCGCTCAACCTCCAGGTCCTCGTCAACCTGAGTGGCGGTTCAGGTAGCGGGCTTCAGCGCGGGATCGCGACCATCAAGGAGAGTCCCGCGCCAGACCGGATGGTGTTTTTCGCAAACCTCAACTTCGAACGTGGTGTCCATCCCGGATTCGGCGAGGCGGCGGCGGCCCAGCTTGAAAAGGATGTCGCGGCCGGTGCGGTTGGTCTCAAGTTTTTCAAGAATTTCGGGATCGACGTCCGGGATCAGGACGGCCAGCGGGTCCCGGTCGACGATGCTGAACTCGATCCGGTGTTCGAGATGTGTGCCAGGTTGGATATTCCGGTCCTTATTCATGTCGGTGAGCCGTCCGAGTTCTATCAACCTGTCGACCAGTTCAACGAGCGGTGGCTGGAGCTGACATTGCTCCCGAATAGACGGATGCCGGCCACCCAGTATCCGAGCTTTGACGAGATGATGGCCGAACGTGATCGACTGTTTGCCAAGCATCCGAGTACTCGATTCATCGCGGCGCACTTCGGGTGGCATGCCAATGACCTCGGTCGTCTCGGCACGCTGTTCGACCGTCTACCAAATGTCTACGCCGAGACGGCGGCGATCCTGTACGAACTTGGTCGCCAGCCCCGGGCCGCAAGGCAGTTCTTTATCGACTATCAAGACCGAGTGCTTTTCGGGAAAGACACCTATAGAGCCGATGAATTTCCGTATTACTGGCGTACGTTCGAGACGGCTGATGAGTATTTCGATTACTACCGCCACTATCACGCATTCTGGAAGCTCTACGGGATGAACCTGCCGGACGAGGTGTTGAGAAAGGTCTACTACGCGAACGCCCTGAGGGTGGTACCGGGTATCCCGCGTGATCAATTTCCGAGATGAGGGTACAACTGATGCATGTATCGTCGTGAGTCGCTATTTGGTCACTGGGGGAGCTGGCTTTATCGGCTCCCATCTCGTCGATCGGCTGGTCGAGGCTGGTGAGACCGTTCGCGTCGTCGACGACCTGTCGACCGGTCACCGGCACAATCTTGTGCAGCACGCTGCCGGTACGTTCGAGTTCATCGAGGCCGATCTCGTTGAACCTGGCGTCGCGACCCGTGCGGTCGAGGGAATTGATTACGTCCTCCATATCGCTGCGATTCCTTCCGTGCCGCGGTCGGTGGCAGACCCGGTGACCAGTCATCGCGCCAATGTCGACGTGACCCTGCTGCTGCTCGAGGCGGCGCGTACAGCCGAGGTCAAGCGGCTCGTGTTCGCCAGCTCTTCTTCGGTATACGGGAATTCTCCGACCTTACCGAAGCACGAGAAGATGCCGACCAATCCTCTTTCACCCTACGCCCTTCAGAAGCTGATCGGGGAGCAATACGGGCAGCTGTTCAACTCGCTCTACGGACTCGATATCGTCTCCCTCAGGTTCTTCAACGTGTTCGGACCTCGGCAGGATCCGAGTTCGCCCTACTCGGGTGTGATTTCGCTGTTCACGGCCGCTCTGTGCCAGGGAAAACGGCCGACAATTCACGGCGATGGCCGGCAGACTCGCGACTTTACCTACGTTTCAGACGTGGTGTCTGGAATGATTACCGCGTCGACTGCAGCCGGCGTGAGTGGGAGGGTCATGAACCTTGCCGCTGGAGGTAGGGTCTCTTTGAAGAGCCTGTTCGAGGTACTCCGCGACGTGATCGGCGTGGACCTGGAGCCACTCTATGGTCTTCCGCGCAAGGGAGATGTTCGAGATTCTCAGGCCGACAACACGCTGGCGCGCGAGCTGCTCGGTTTTGACCCACAGGTCAGGGTCGAGGAGGGGATCCGCCGAACGGTGGAGTGGCATCGAGCAACTGCTCCGGGGGAACGGGTCCCCCCACGACCGACGTGACCAGTAGCGTCGTTCCATCCACCCCTGTGACCTCCACCGCGTCACCTCGGTTGATGACCGGACATTCCTCTTGCGTTCTTGCGCGCCAAAGTTCGCCGCGTACTCGGATATAGCCAATCGGTGAGAAGTCGTCGGTAGCCCGCCCGTGTTCTCCAATCATTCGTTCGATCGGCAGCCGGTGGTCTAGCTCGTAGGCGGAGCGGAGCAATGGGAAAAGGGCGTAATCCTTGATCACCCATACGATCAGCACCCCCGAGGCTATCCAGACGGGGACCTCGAGCCACCGGTGGACCCACCAGCCACCACAGGCGGCGATGATCCAGCCGGGGACCTGAAAGGTGGTGTATCTCCAGAACGCAGGGTGCCGAGTCATTCGTTCGGATTCTACAGTGGCGTCGGCCCTCTCCTATAATCTAGACGCCGAGATGAAGATTACCTTCAATGGTTCCCTGGAACCGACACTGGGTGCGGAGTTGGAGCTTCAGATCATCGATCCTGAGACGCACGTCGAGCCTGAGCTGATCCAGTCGCTCGTCGTCTGGCTTGGAGACAGGTACGACGAGGGCACCTATCTCTCGCTACAGCGCTACTGGATCGTCCGCGAGAACAAGTGGCGCGCAGCCCACTGGTCGACCGAAACCGAGATCATCGTTGATGAGGATGGTCGGCTCGAGCCGCTGTCAGATTCGGTCGAGCGTCTTATCGAAGAAGTGACGCCGGTCGCCCAGCGACTGGGTTGTGCTAACGAGCTCGCGGGGCTTGAAACGATCTTGAAGACCGGGTCGAGTTACCGACGTCAGCGTCGGCTCTACGAGGAGACCTGGAATTTTCTGTCGGTCATGGAGTCGTTGGTTGACGAGTCCCGCCAGAGTGTTCGGGCGTGAGCTGACGAACGCTGCCGTATGGACAAACTCAGGGTTGACCGCGCCAGACCGACATTTCAGCCGCCAGTCCAACCCGGAGGAGCCCCCAGGATAGGCTTATGTCGACCATGCAGAGCGCCGGCTCACTGCCGCTGATTCGCGTCGAGCACCTGAACAAGGGCTACTCCACCACCGGGTTCGTCTGGCGTTCTGAGGAGCCGCTCTGCCTTCACCACATCGTCTCACCGAGCGACGCTTGGGATCGCACTCGACAGCTACTCGAACAGGTGGGTCTCGACCACAGTGTTCTCACGCAGCGACCGGGGAGGTTGAACGAGGGCCAGCGACCGCGGGTCGGCATCGCACGAGCGATCGCGACCAACCCGTGTTTCGTTGTGGCTGATGAACCGGTCACGGCACTCGATGTGTCGGTCCAGGCACAGATTCTCAACCTGATTAAGGATCTGCAAGACCAGCTTGGTCTCAGCTATCTGTTTATCTCGCACGATCTCGCGGTGGTCGAGCAGATGCCTGACAGGATTACGGTGCTCTCGGCTGGCCTTCTGGTAGAGATCGGCCAGACGGCAGAAATTCTGAATCTCGCGACACACCTGCACAGGCAGGACCTGGTGCGGAGAGCCAGGCAGGCGAAAGGCGCATGAGCGTGGTGCGGTCTTCAAAACCTCTTCACCGGATTCTGATTCGACTGCCAAACTGGGTCGGCGACATGATGATCGCGTTGCCGGCGGTCCAATCGCTCCGAGTGGCGTGTCCAGAGGCGCGTTTGATCGGGATGGCCCGTCCCGAGCATGTCGAACTCGCGCAGAGAATCCAGGCGTTGGATGAGGTGATGCCGGCACCGCCACGTACTGGGTCGAACCGCCATCTGGCGACGCTAACCGTCTCCCGTTCGCTGCGACACGCGAGCGTGGACGCGGCTGTACTGCTCGCTCCGTCATTTGAAGCGGCGCTGATGGTCTGGCTTGCTGGAATTCCCCTTCGTGTGGGTCATGGTACGGACCATCGGGCTGCCCTGCTGAATCGAGTAGTGGAAGTGCGCGACTGCCATCGCTCCGACGGGTTCCAGGATGTGGTGTCGGAGCTTGGCGCGCGGCCAGCGGATAATCCTGACGGTGCAGACAACGGGGGAGGCCTGCAGGTTACGGCAGCCGATAGGGGTTATGTTGACCGTCTAGCGACGACGTTTGGGCTCGACCGGCACGCGACAGTGTTTGTTAATCCAGCGTCGGGTAAGAAACCACGGGCCTGGGCGTCAGAGCGTTTCCGGCAGCTTGCGGAACATCTGACAGAGCGTCACCCTGGGACGTTTGTGCTTGTTCACGATCACCATCCGTTCGATTGTCCTGACGGGTGGCCCTCAACGGATGCGATTCGACCGGTCTCTGGCGCGAGCTTGGTGGAGCTCGCCGGTGTGATTGAACGGTGTTCGCTCTATGTCGGAAACGACAGCGGTCCGATGCATATGGCGGCCACGCTCGGTGTTCCGACAGTCGGTATCTACGGTCCATCCAGCCCAGAGCGAACGTCGCCACGTGGTGTCAATGGAGCGGCACACATCGCTGTGTCAGCCTTGTTTGCCTGTTCCCCGTGTCGCGAGCGGTTCTTCGAAGAGTGCCCGTCACCTCCGTCATCGGACGAGCGCCCGCCATGTCTGAACGACATCAGCGTCGAGACGGTTGCGGACGCGGTTGGCCGAGTGCTGGCATCGCGGAGCTAACATCCCGCTCAGCGGGCTAGCTGAGCTTGGACTTGAGCTCTTCGATTTCTACCCGCAGTCTCTTGACCTCGTCGGCCAGCTTTGGGAGCCGGTCGAGGTGTGCCTGATGCTGTTTGATGTTTCGCTGAGGCCTGGCTGGGATTTCCCAGCAAACTTCGCCCGCTGACACGCGTTTGCGGCACTGGACTCCGCACTTGGCGCCAACGTTCGCGTGTTCGTCGACCCGGCAGTAGTCGGCGATGCCCACCTGTCCTCCAATGGTGGCGTGGCTGCCGATGCGAGAGCTTCCAGCGATACCGGTCTGCGATACGATCACGGCATGCGACCCGATCTGGACGTTGTGTGCGATCTGACAGAGGTTGTCGATCTTCGTGTCCTCGCCGACAGCCGTCTCATCCAGCGCGCCACGGTCGATGCAGGTGTTGGCGCCAATCTCGGCATCGGGTCCGATCTCGAGATGGCTAACCTGTGGAATCTTCACCTGGCTTGTCCCATCGAAGACGAAGCCGTCATCACCAAGTACGGTTCCCGCGTGCAGAACGACCCTGTCGCCCAAGGTCACCTCCGGATACAGGATCACCTGGGGATAGACAACGCAGTCGTTGCCGATACGGCAGTCGCGCCCGACATACGAACATGGATATAGGATGCTCGACAGATCCGTGTTCGTGTCGCCCACGCCGATGGCGTCACAACATCTGGCTTCTGCCCGTAGGTTCACGTATCCCACACGATTCTCTTGGCGGAAGATTCCTTGCACTACTGAGCGCCAGCAGGCAGTCCCAGCTGTATCTCCTGGACTAAACACCTCAATCGGACCGACCGATAAGGCCTTACATGTGGAAAAGACATGAGTCCCCAGAATCCCCCAAACCGACAACAACCGCAGGAGATACCAGGCAGCTGCGGGTCTCTCAGCAACCAGCGTCTGGGGCACCGGCCCCGGCGAGTGGGTCGGCTCGACTCGGCCAATCGATCGTCGTTACCGGTAAAATCACCGGGAGCGAAGATCTGACTATCGAAGGCCGTGTCGATGGAACTGTCGAAATTCGACAGCACACCCTCGTGATCGGGCAGCATGGCACAGTCAAGGCTCAAATCCTCGCCAAGGAAGTGGTGGTTCTCGGGAAGGTCATCGGTAACATCACCGCCACGAGCAAGGTGGAGATTCGCGAGAACGGGACCGTTGAGGGTGATCTCACGTCACCGTCCGTGACGATCGCCGAAGGCGCGACGTTCCGTGGCGGCATCGAAATGACACGGGACACCGCCAAGAACGCGGCCCAGTGAAGGTCCTGCCCTCGACCCGTCTTTTGTAGCCGGCTTGGTCGACCGGGACACACGGCGAGGCCTGAGCCACGACATGACGGGTTTGCTTGCGATACATGCCGAGATGGCTCACGCGGATCTGTTCGGCCTCGTAAGCATGGAGGAGATCCTCGAACATCTGTTTGGGAAAACGATCTTCGGGGAGCATGTAAAGCATTCACGTTGTGTAAACGACCGCATGCTCTCAGTACTTGATCGCGGAAACAAAATCGTTTAGCCCTCACCGTTGCTGCACCGATGACAGCGCTACGTCTCTGCCGTCTCGGATAATGTGGACGAACTTCGACGTCGGGCATATCCGATTAAGGACGTGAATGTGCGGCGTGTACGAGGAAGTCTTGTTACCCCCCCCATGACCTTTCAACGGTCGAGGATTTCTGAGATTTATTGTGTTGCTTTCCGAACTGAGAAGCCGGAAGCATTCGCGATTCTCGACAACCCAAGCGAAGAAGCAGAACTGTGGGAGCGCTGCCTTCACCCTGCGGCTTCTCTGAGCACTGACATCATTCGTTGCGCTGAGCGAGACCAGGAGAGCTCGGATGCGCGCTCCTAGACCCGCTCGCCCATGATCTGCCTGATCTGTCGATTCTGCGAGAGACAGGAAAGCGCATGTGACAAGTCGGTGATGTCGCCGGGGCACACAAAGACCCCACCGCCTTCAAGCAGTTCCGGAAGTGGGCTTGTTGGTAGTGGCCACCACCGGACGCTCGCAGGCGGCTGCCTCCACTGCTGAAAGCCCGAAGCCTTCTTGTTCCGACATCAGAGTCAGAGCCAGAGCGCCGTGGTACAGATGGCGTAGTTGCTCGTCAGGTACGAAACCCGACCAGCAGACCAGGCTCTCAGTGCCACACTCGGTGACTAGCCGGCGAATCTGGGCCAGATCGGCTACTCATCAATACACACGATCGGCTTCGACGGTTGATAGCATGGAAGCTTGTCTTCGAGTTCCCCTAAGGTCCGTCCAGCCCTGTCCTTCTTGCTCAGCGTTGGGGTCGCGATAGGCCAGCGGACCCGTAATCCAGGGTCGTTCCAGGCCACCGTGATCTCAGTCTCTGGGTGATAGTAATCGGTGCACTTGTAGACAAACAGCGCGGTGTCCGAGACGACACAGAAGCCGTGCGCGAAGCCCGGCGGGATATAGAGCTGATGCCTATTGCGCTCGGACAGCTCGACGCCGGCCCACTTTCCGAAATCGGGCGAGCCGATGCGCACGTCGACTACCACATCGAAGACCTCTCCCACCGGCACATGGACCAGCTTTCCCTGGCCGTACGGGTGTTGCAGGTGCAGACCGCGAAGGGTTCCGTGAGTAGATCTGGAAATGCTATCCTGCACGAAGGTCCGTGGAATACCAACCTTGGCGTAGCCAGACTCGGACCAGCTCTCATAGAAGAACCCTCGGGGGTCGTCGAAGACCGCCGGCTCGATCAACACGACACCCGGAAGGCTGGTTCCGCTTACCTTAATCACCTGGCTCGCCTCACATCACCGGGCCTATAGATCTAGCAGCTGTAACAGATACTGTCCGTAGGAGGTGTCCGACAATGCGTTTCCAGTTCGCTCGAGCCGTGCCCTATCGATCCAGCCGGATCGGAACGCGATTTCCTCGGGGCATGCCACCTGAAGGCCCTGCCTGACCTCGATAGTCTGTACGAAGTTCGCTGCTTGCAGCAACGCATCCGGTGATCCCGTGTCGAGCCAGGCCATTCCACGTCCGAGCCTTTCCACCCGCAGCGATCCACGCTCAAGATAAAGGCGATTCAAATCGCTGATCTCGAGCTCTCCGCGCGTAGAGGGTCGTAGCCGCTTCGCGAGCCGTACAACATCGGTGTCGTAGAAGTACAGACCGGTGACCGCGTAATTGGTCTTGGCGTGCTTCGGTTTTTCTTCGATGCCCACGGGTTGCCCCGTCGCGTCGAACTCCAGGACTCCAAACTCCGAAGGGTTCTTTACAAAGTATCCGAAGATGGTCGCACCAGAATCGCGGCGGGCGGCTCGTGCGAGAACGCCGGAAAAGCCTTGCCCATAGAAGATATTGTCACCAAGCACGAGGGCGCAGCCGGCTCCGTCGATGAAGCCCTCTCCGATCAGAAAGGCCTGGGCTAAACCTTCCGGACTAGGTTGCTCGGCGTACTGAAGTCGGATTCCCCAACTGGAGCCATCCCCTAACAAGGCTTCGAACTGCGGAAGGTCTCTAGGAGTCGTGATGACCAGCACGTCCCGGATGCCTGCCAACATCAGCGTGGTGAGCGGGTAGTAGATCATCGGTTTGTTGTAGATCGGCATCAGCTGCTTGCTCAGCGACGTTGTCAGCGGATACAAGCGTGTGCCGCAGCCACCGGAGAGAATGATTCCTCTGGTGATCACTGCTCGATCTCAACCCGGTGCGCTGGCCAGGTGGCCAACTCAGGCACGCCGATTCTCATAGTTCTCTTCCATCCATTTCCGGTATTCTCCGTTCCTCACATGTTTGACCCAGGAGGGATTCTGCAGATACCAGCGAACCGTCCGTCGAAGGCCAGAATCAAAGGTTTCGCGCGGCTTCCAGCCACACTCTCGTTTAATCTTGGAGGCATCGATAGCGTAGCGCAGATCGTGCCCGGGCCGGTCCTCCACGAACCTGATCAGCGCCTCGAGTTTCGCCTGCGGGCACTCAGTCTCCTGAGCAACCATGCGGCAGACATCTCGGACGACATCGATATTAGTGCGTTCGGTGGAGCCACCGATGTTGTAGGTCTCGCCGACCTTCCCGTGCCGAATGACCTGCCAGATCGCCTCGCAGTGATCTACGACGTACAGCCAGTCGCGAACGTTCAGGCCCTGGCCGTAGACTGGCAGGGTTTTCCGCTCTAATGCGTGGAGGATCGTCAGCGGAATCAGCTTCTCCGGAAACTGGTACGGCCCGTAGTTGTTTGAACAGTTGGTGATCTTGAACTGGAGGCCGTACGTCCGCCCATAGGCGCGTACCAGGTGATCGCTAGCGGCCTTCGATGCGGAGTAGGGGCTCGATGGATCGTAAGGGGTGGACTCGGTGAATGCGCCGTCCTTATCGAGCGACCCGTATACCTCATCTGTGCTCACGTGGTGGAAGAGCTGGTCCGGGCCAGGCTCGAGACTTCGGAATGCCTCCAGTAGCTGAAAGGTACCCTCGATGTTGGTGCGAACGAAGTTCTCGGGCGACGTGATGCTCCGGTCGACGTGACTCTCCGCCGCGAAGTGCACGACGATGTCGGGCCGGTGCTGTTCGAAGAGCTTCCGAACGGCAGGCCCGTCTGCGATGTCAATCCGCTTGAACGTGTAGTTGCGGGAGGATGAAATCACGCTCAGATTGGCGAGGTTCGCTGCGTAGGTCAGCTTGTCTGCACACACGAAGCAATGCTCAGGATGCTTGGGGAC
>Ga0310123_10004430_pt1 | contig 10627 bp, 7 predicted proteins | sample CB6_AW_1057_MG_FD_203505 | JGI IMG/M metagenome (GOLD analysis project Ga0310123, IMG submission 203505) | Marine microbial communities from Western Arctic Ocean, Canada - CB6_AW_1057 | ecosystem: Environmental > Aquatic > Marine > Oceanic | place: Canada: Western Arctic Ocean | collected...
GGGGCGTGCTCTCCCCGTCGCGGTAGGCCAGGACGATTTCCAGCGTTCCCTTGTAGCCGAAATCATCCGGGCCCTCATCCACTAGGCGCACCTCGCCGCGCAGGATCGCATGGCGTGTACCCTTTTTAGACGCCACCGGGCTGAGCTCCAGGTCGCCCTCGACCGCCTTGATCCCGTACACCTCCTTGGTTGCGGGATTGGTGCGATCCATCACGCCGGGGGGATAAATCTGCGAAAGGTACGGGAGGAGAACGGAAGACGAAACCCGGCGCTCCCCTTCCGGCCAGGCCAGGTGATTCCAGTCGCCATCCTCCACCGGCACCACCTCCACCACCGGGGCCCGGTAGGCGTGCATGCGCTCGTCGTCGAGGCTGAGTAGCACGCGGATGCCCTGCTTGCCCTGCAGGTCGGGCAATTTCAGCGCGGGCGATTTTGTCGGGCGCTTCTCCAGGCCGAGGGTGGATGCCGCGCGACTCAACTCGTCGGCGGTATAGCTCTCGATCCTTCCCCGGCGCCCGTATTGCTGGTGGTTGGCGGCGTCAAAACTGTGCACCAGGCTTCCCCGGGAATCCAGGATGGCGATATCCACGTTGCTTTGCCGGCCGGGTGTGCGCCCACGCGGTGCTTTGAATTTCTGGTCCCACACGGCTTTCACCGCGGCCGGGATATCCGTGTCGTTTCGATGGCCATGCCACGAGGCGATGATATAGGGTTCCAGCTTCCGTACCACGGTCGGATCGATGAGCGAGGTCCCACGGACCTGCGTGGCCGTTGCTCAACAGTGGCCCGACCTGATGTCCCCGTACTTGGCGTGGATAATGATGAGGTACACGGGCCGGCTCTCCTTCGCCGCCCGTTTCAGCGCATCCTCCAGTGACGCCGCCCAATCCAGCCGGTACATGGCCAGGTCTTTCGCTTCCGGCCGGATGGACCGGTAACGTTCAAGGATGCCCCGGGTACCGGTTCCTTCACTCCAGCCGGTCCCCGCCACCAGGACCGTGGCCCATAGGCTAAACAAATATAGTGACGTACGTTTCATCGCTCATCTCTGGTTAATGGTTACGCTCGATATTCCATAGAACGGAGGCGCCGGTGCGTTTATTGCATGTCCCATGCACTTTTTTCCCGGCCCCCGTCCGGATACGGCGCTTTCCAGGCCTTCCGGGTGCTTATCATCTCGTCCCGGGGCGGGTCCGGGTTGCAATCCCGGCCTTCGCTGCTTACGACTTGTCACGGCCCTTCCAGGGGACCAGCCTTCGGGCCCCGCTCTCCCGCTCCGGGAGTATCCAAAGCGCCGCACAGCGGCACGGTCTATCGCAGCGTCGGGCCTCAACGCCATGGAACGGCGCGAAGATGAGTGTCGTGATCAATGACGATGTGCTCAATCCGCGCAGAATCGCGGACACCGAAAATGTGGCGACCCGAAGTGGTGACTACAATTGGGCGGGATTTGCCGCCGCCGTTCCGGGCGAAGACAATGCGCCCGGCTACAAAATCGAACACCCCATCGGACCCTTGTGCATCGTTGCCGCACTGAAGCAGGCAGAGCAAACGGGAAAGCAAGTGATCGTGGCACGAGTATCCAACTCGTGTGCAGACGATAACCGGAACCCCAAGAAGTAGCAGGGGAAGACTCTGGAGAAAGTTCGTATCGATCTGGGTAGCGGAGCATTCGCCTCCGGCCAAGTGTACGTGGCTCTGAGCCGATGCCGGTCGTTGGAGGATCTGTAGCCTACTAGGCCGATCAGGATTCGGGATGTGAAGTGCGATGAGCGGATCAAGCGGTTCTACCGGGGGATTGCGGATGCGGAGGCACGAGCGCGGATTGCCGAAGAATGAAGTTGGAAGGGCATCGCCGAATTGCCGGGCTGACGGACCAACAGTAGCGAACGTGGAGGAACCAAAATCCGTAAACGACGGGATCGACGTTGAAAAACCGAAACTCGAGGCAGCTCCGGTGCAACGCCTTGTTCGACCCGTTTCATGTCTATTCAACCTCGAGAACCACCACCGACTTGGGCGGCAGTTGAACGAACACGCGTTCTTTTTCAATCCGTGCGCCTGTGAAAGTGGCTGGTTTGACTACCTCAGCCTGGTCGAAAGTGTTGTGGGCCGTCATGTGTTCGGCGGTCAGGACTCGCCCCCGGACGCTACCTGTCTCCATGCCCTTCAGTTCACAGGCCACGTCCGTTTCATGCTCGGGATGGAGGTTGCAGAGAGAAACGTGCACCTTACCCTCACTGTCGCGCGAGGCGGAAACACTCACCGCAGGGATGGCTTCCGCGCCGTGCTGGTAGTTTGTGCAGTTGAAGTCAACGGAGAGCCGTGTCGCGTCCTGATGCACCTTGTACATCTCGAACACGTGGTAAGTGGGCGTGAGGATCATTTTCTCGCCTTGAGTCAGAATCATGGCTTGCAGAACGTTTACTGTCTGGGCGATGTTTGCCATTCGCACACGATCGCAGTGGTTGTTGAAGATATTGAGCGTGATCCCCGCGACAAGAGCATCTCGCAGAGAATTCTGCTGATACAGAAAGCGGGAGTTTGTCCCCGGCTCAACGCCATGCCACGCGCCCCACTCGTCAATTATCAGGCCAACCTTCTTCTCAGGATCGTATTTGTCCATGATGACGGAGTGCTTTGTGACAAGCGCCTCCATATGAAAGGCGCGCTTCAACTGTTCAAACCAGTCATCTTCGTCGAACTGCGTTGCCGAGTTGCTCTTCTTGCCCGAGCCGCAATAGTAGTGGAGTGCCAGCCCGTTCATGAACCGTGCTGCTTCGCGCATCAGAACTTCAGTCCACTGACAATCCTCGCTGTGGGGTCCGCACGCGATCTTGTAGAGCTTGTTTTCTCCGAAGTCCCGACAATACGTTGAATAGTGGCGAAACTGGTCCGCATAATATTCTGGCCGCATGTGCCCGCCACATCCCCAGTTTTCGTTACCGACTCCCCAGAAGCGGATGTGCCAGGGATCCTCTCTTCCATTTGCGCGTCTCAGGTCGGCCATCGGGCTCTTGCCGTCAAGAGTCAGATACTCTATCCACTGCTGCATTTCTCGTACGGTGCCGCTGCCCACATTGCCACAAATATAGGGCTCACAGTTGAGTTGCTCACATAGGTCCATGAATTCGTGCGTTCCGAAAGAATTGTCCTCTGTGACGCCCCCCCAGTGAGTATTGACCATGCAAGGACGGTCTTCGTACGGGCCGATGCCATCCCTCCAATGATACTCGTCCGCAAAACAGCCACCCGGCCAACGTAGATTGGGGATATTGATATGACGCAGAGCCTCGCTGATGTCGCTGCGAATGCCGCGTATGTTTGGAATGGCCGAGTCAGCACCAACCCAAATCCCGTCATAGATACAACGGCCGAGATGCTCGGAGAAATGACCATAGATCTGCCTGCTGATATTCGTTTCGCCTGAGACCGCATTCAGGACCAACGTATTCATCATCGGTTTTCCTCCTTCTTGTCGAACGGCGCCGCGGTGGTGCTGCGTTCACGCCGTCACCACCAGCGGCTTGTTTGCAATTTCCTATTCCTTCGCCATTTTGAGTTCGGATTCGTCTCCGTGGTGGAAGCAAATCCTGCCGGTGGCCTCCTTACCGGCAACTACGAGCCACCTTCGTCCGAAGCACGATCGACCTCATCAGACAGATTCCTTCCAGGAGAATCCAAGACACTGCTGTGTCCCAATGGCGCCCATGCTGCAGTCCATCTCGCCTTGAACCAAGGCGAATTGGAACTCACCTGTGCCGTCCTTTCGGGACTGTATCCGCCCTGGTTTGACCTCGTCAATGTAATCCGGATCCCGTGCGCTCATTTCGACGAGCTGCCATTGGCCGATATATTTCTTTGGTATACTCATTCCTGAACGCGAACAAATTATTCGATAGTTTTCCCGATAATCCCGCGATTTGGATCATCTCGTCAAGCGTGGGGGCATTCTGTAGCATTCGCTACCTGGTGTTCACTTCTTTTGTTGTGGAGGAGAAGTCGGAAATGATCCTATCACGCGCCGGAGAGGACGAGGACATGGCGGCGACCGAAGAAGTTCACCGGGTGCATGTGGATACTTGAGCATTTCAAGGTGACATGCCGATGCTGACGCCTTTCTTTTCAACTCGAGAAGCGCCCTTCCCAACGCTCGGCGAGAGGTTTTTTCTCACCGGGAATGGTCACTTCAACGCACTCACCGGCCAGCGCATCTCTAGTTCACACTCTTACATCCATATGCTGGATACTAGATCTCGCCGTTATCGATCGCCAGCAGGAATCGCTGCGCGGTCTCGGCGGCGTCGGGCTTCTCGGGTGGTGGTGCGCAGGGAAGTGTCACGAAGTTCTTCAGAATTTCCGTGTAATCCGCCCCCATCGCCTGGCGAGATTCTTCCGGTACGACATCCACGATCGAATGGTAGCGGTGCGCATCTTCGGATGATTCCGGCAACGCGCGGTCGCCCGATTCGAGCTGCTCGCGGCATGCCCGCAGGTAGCGCATCGTCATCGGGCGGTACACGTCACGGATCAACTCGTACCGATCGCTGCGGTAATAGTTGGAGATCGTGCTCGCACCCCAATCGCCAAGGTTGACGAAGTGCAAGTGGTGTCGCACCCGTTCGGGCGTCGCTGAATGCGCGGAGTCCTTTGCCTTCTCAATAGCCGCGTTGACGCCGAACTCCCATCGGTCCGCGACCACAGCGATCGCGGCCAGCAGGTGGTCGAACAGGCGCGCGATGTGGTGCTCCTGTCGTTCGAACGCCTCGGCATCTCCCCGGCGTACCGCTTCTCCGGCGTGCCAGATCGAGGTGTTCAAACGCACCTGGGCGTAGGAGCGCATCAGGTCGACGAGGTCGCGCTGAAAACACCGGTTTCCGTCCTCTGTCCCGGCCACACGCAGCGCGTCTTCCAGCGCGTCGCGCAGTGTAGGAGCCCAGTTTTCCCGGAGCGTGGCCACGCGTCGTTGCAGTTCGTCGAAGGGCACAATATAGCTGCCCAGCTCGAACCAGTACACCGGGTCCTGCAGGCGGACGGTGCGGAATCCGTCCCGCATGTGCGTGTCGCTTTGCGGTCCGTACACGGTCTTCAGCATCTTTTCGTGACAGGCCACCATCGCGGTCACCGACTCCGGCGCGTATCGCCGCTCGCAGTAGTCGCGGACATATCGGTCCAGGCTGATCGTCGGATCCCAGGCGAGCTTTCGAACCAGGTCGGTGTACATCGGAAAATAATCACGCGCTTCGGTTATGTGTCCGAATCCGTTGAGGGCCGTGGCGCGCTGGTCGGCCAACGTCCGGAATACGTGTCCGAAGAGCCGGTGCACGTCGCCGTGCACCGTCGTGTTTCCGCCCATGCTGTGGAAGACAATGAAGGACCACGGCCGGCCGTACCAATAATTGACGAAACGCAACCCGGGCTCGTCCTCGGAGGGGAAATGCCAGATGGACAGGTTCATCTGCTTCGGGATTGCATTGATCAGCCGCTCTACCCGGTCGAATTGCCAGTACTCGTGGTTGTTGAACGCCCAGGTGCGCAGCGTCCATTCGCAGCCGGGATACTGCTGCTCCGCCCATCGACCTAGTTGGCCCAGCGCTTCGGCGAAGGCGAGCGTCAGTGCCTCGCGCTCCCGGGGTGTACCCGGAGCGCGTTCAGCATAAGGCGCCGCGAGGTTGAAGATCCGTGTTGGACCGTAGAGCTCAATCTGCGCTTTTAGCCGCTCCTGGTTGATTCGCTGCCAGAGGGGGTCCGACGGGTGTACGTAGTATTCTTCTTTGGCGCCGCGTTTGTAGGCGAAGTACTTCGCATCGGGGTACAGTTGCCGGAACTCTTCGGAGAACTGTTGCGGAATCTGTCCGTCGCCCGTGAGATAGGGGGTGAAGACGCCCAGCATCCTCCCGAACTTTATGAGCCTCTGGCGCATCTGCACATGATCCGATGGGGCTTCCCAGGGCGGCGATTCGATGCCCAAGCGCTTCCATTGCAGCTGCTCGTCCGGATAAATCACCGGGCCGGGAAAGTATTCCAGCCGATTGTACCGCGACTTTGCATACCAGCGGATCTCTTCGCGCCAGTCTTGTTCGCTGAACGAGTGCACGCCGAAGTAGACTGCTTGACCCCCGAAAATACGCGATGAGAAGAATGGCCGCTCCACGACTTCCGTGTGCGGCACTACGAAATCCTCACGCCTGGGCACGTGTTCTTCATACCGGAAGAACCCAACGCGTCCGAACCGTTCAAGAAAGTCGTATACCCCATAGACCGGGGAGACCGGGCCGATTCCCGCGATCACAAGGGCAGGCCGGCTTCCCCATCGGGTCGTCCGGATCACGAAGCCCTCGTCCGTCAACGTCTCCACCGACAGGCGAGACGACGGGTTACTGGAGAGTCGGCGGATGGCGCCGTGCGAAAGTGTCGTGCCGATGAGAATGGGATTCAGCGATGCTTCTTGCTGCCCTTCGTCCATGCGGCGTATCGCGAGCTCGGTGCCGGTCATCTCGCGGACGTACTTACGCAATTCCGCGGCCGCAAAGGCATCCTGTTCGGACGCCTCGTTTCCCAGCAGCACAAATGCGCGGGGCTCACCCGCTTGCACGAGATCGAACGTGCCGTCGTCTGCCGGGCATTTCGCCGTAGCCAAAGAAAAAAGAAAGATCGCGGCGCAGATCCTCGTGTGTAACTTCAACAGGCTCGAACCTCCGGATTGGCCAAGTCCCGCGGCCGCCGGCCCTCGAGTACGTCCAGAACCCCTTGGGCCGCGTCGCGCGCCATATTGTCCATTGCCTCCGATGTGGAGGACGCGATGTGCGGCGTAAGCAGCACAGTAGGCATATTCACCAGCGGATGATCTGGCGGTACCGGCTCGTGCTCGAACACGTCGAGCGCCGCACCGGCCAGACCGCCGGAATCGAGCGCGCAGACGAGGGCACGCTCCTCGACGACCCCGCCGCGGGACGTGTTGATCAGCCGGCATCCGGGCTTGCAGACCGACAGCGTGTCCCGGTTGATCAGGTGGTGGGTCTGTGAATTGAGTGGCACGTGAAGCGTCAGGAAATCAGCGCGTGCCAATGCTGCTTCGATCGAGTCCTCGAGCACTGCCGGGCCCTCGTACGCTTCACGACGGATGACCGGGTCGAACGCGCAGACATTCATCGCCAGTCCGTGGGCGGCGATCCGGGCGACGCGCAGGCCGATGCGCCCAAGCCCGACCACGCACAGCGTTTTCCCCGCAAGTTCGACGCCCAGGAAATCGCTGCGCCTATCGAACCGGCCATTCTCAATCGCGCGAGACGCCGGTCCGATCTTTCGCGACAGCGCCATCATCAGCGCCACGGTGTGTTCGGCGACGGCGTTTGCATTGGCTTGCGGCGTGAACACGACCGGAATGCGGCGCGCCGTCGCAGCCTCGATGTCTACCGTGTCCAGCCCGACCCCGTGGCGCGCAATCACGCGAAGGTTCAAACACCGCGTGATGTCGTCTGCTCGGATCTCAAACGAACGTACGATGACGGCCTCGGCATCGCGCATCACCGCTTGCATCCTGTCCGGCGACCAGGTCTCACCCATGCGCCACGGCGCGATCAGGTCGCACGAGTTCTCAAGCAGGCTGAGGCCGGCCTCCGATATGCTCTCCGGGATGAACACGACCGGGTTCACGGCGTATGGATCCCGGTCATGATGCCGTGCGCTTCGGCGGTACCGCCGAGACTCCTTCCAATCCACCGCTGACCCGCAGCACCTCGCCGGTCATCCACGTGGCGTGCGGGCCGCAAAGATACGCAACCGCTTCGGCGATATCGGACGGCTCTCCCCAACGCCCCATGGGAATCGCACTGCGCACTTTTTCAATCATCTCGTCTTCAGTCAGATCGAGGCTCGCGCAGCGCTGGGCCATAAGCGTCCGGTTGAATTCGGTATACACAGGTCCGGGGCTCACGGCGTTGACGCGGACCCCGTACGCAGCCAGTTCCAGCGCAGCCGTGCGCGTAAGGCTGATGACGCCTGCCTTCGCCACGTTATATGCCGCGACCAACGCCGCGGGATTCTGCCCGTTGATCGATGCCAGATTTACGATGCAGCCGCGCGATTGTCGCTCCATGATGCGCCCCGCCGCGCGGCAGCAATAGAATGTACCGGTCAGGCTGATGTCGATCACCCGTCGCCATTCTTCGTCTTCAAGGGTAACGATCGGAGCGACATTCTGGCCGACGGCCGCGCTATGCACCGCAATGTCCAACCGGCCGTGGCGCTCTTGCAGCTCGTTGTAGCAGCGATCCACGGAAGCGCTGTCGGCGATGTCGATCTCTTCCGCACTGACGCGTAGATCCTGTTTCCTCATCTCCGTAGCGGTTTCGGTTGCCTTGTCTTTCTGAATGTCGGCGATCACAACCGTCGCGCCGCGCCGCGCCAGTGCCTCGACGATTCCGCGGCCCAGGCCTTGCGCGCCGCCGGTGACCACGGCAACCTGTTTGTCCAATTCAACGGACACGTTCATTCCAGTACCACCTTGATGAATCGGCGGGACGCGTCTGCCATGTGTCTCACCGCATGGGATGCGATGTAACGCGCGCCCAGGTCAATATACCGCCGCGCGGTATCCGCGTCGGTGGCGATGCAGCCGGCAGTTCGACCGGCCTGGGCGATGCGCTCGATCGATTCATCAACGAGCTTGCGCACCCGTTCGTCGCCGCTTTGACCGGGGATCCCCATGCTGTTGGAAAGGTCCTGCGGGCCGAGGTAGTACACGTCAATGCCATCCACCTCCAACAGCGAATCAAGCGCCTCCACCGCCTGAAGACTCTCGATGTGGGCAATGACCATGACCTGCTTGTTCGCCTCCCGGCAGTACTCGCTCAACGGTTGTTCGAGTCCGTAGTCGGCGGCGCGGACACCGGCAAGGCCGCGCTCGCCCTCCGGGCCGTAGCGCGACGAGGTCACCGCCCGGCGGGCATCGTCGGCGCTGTTCACGTCGGGTATATGGAGTCCCTGCGCCCCGATGTCCAATGCACGCAGAAGCAGGTGTGGCGTATTGTGCGCCACGCGAAGGAGCGGCGTGGTACCGGCGATTTCGGCGGCGCGGATCATCTCCTCTGCCACCACGAAGTCCACGGGTCCATGCTCCATGTCGATCACTACGAAATCGTACCCACACAATCCAACAATCTCGGTGAACTTCGACGATGGCACGTACACAAAACTGCCCACGACCGTTTGGCCTGCTGAAAGATTCTGTTTGAGGGTGTTTTTCTTCATTCCGGTTGCCACTGTAACAGGTTAACGCAGTCAAATAAAGGGGTCTTGAACGGCATTTACGTAAAGCTCTATTATGTACATGTATCGAGGCTGCAGGAACGTGCTCCCACTTTGTCTTGCGTTCCTTCCGGTGTTTCGGCACGGTCTTCATAAATAGACATCACGAGGTGATGAGGTCGAATCAGGGGGGAGGGCCAGGCACCCAAAATGAGTCCAATAATTAACGGCCAGTTATTGCTACGCTGTCTCGCTCTGCTCATTGGAACCCACGGCATCGTGCATGCGGCGGATAACGCTTGGACGATTTCCGTCGCCGTGGACAAGGTCGTCTATCAACCCGGGGAGGATGGCACCGCAACGGTTCGTATCGAGTCATCGCCGCCCGAATCCCGTTCGCGGGTTGTGCGAAGCCGATTGGAATACGGCATGAACGACTCCCTCGATCTTCCCGATGCGAACATCGATCTTTCGACGACAAATGCGATCCAGATCCCGTTTACGGTGCTGTCCGGCACCGGGGGATATGCAGTCCGGGTGGAACTGATAGAGAACGATCGCCCTCTCGCCGAAGCGCAGGATGTGTTTGCGGTTGGGAAGAACCCGTTCCGCCTGGGACAGCAGGCCAGTACCGGGGGCGATCTGGCCTTGAACAAATTACCGTTATACAAGCCGGTGGAAGGCGTCTGGCCGACCCGGTGGCGGAAGATGAAAGGCACCTATCTCGAAATCAACTGCCTGGGCCCGGGTGAATTCTGCGGCCTGAAGACGGATTGGGACCAGTGGGTAAGCATGCAGGGGAAATTCAAACGGACCAAAAAAACGATCCGCGCCTTTACCCGCGAGGCGAACCGGTTGGGCATTCAGGTCATGATGTACAACAACGCCACCCCGTCCGGCTCCATTGGAACGGAATGGGCGCGCAAACATCCGGAGTGGCTCTCCTACAACTACCAGGGCAGCATGCAGGCCATGATGAACACGCAGGATATCGAGAAGACCAAGTCCTGGCACCTGACGATGAATCCCGACCAGATCGGCGGGTTCCACCCGTTGCTGATCATGCTGAACGACCGCCAGCTCATCGAATTCGGCTGCGACCAGATGCTCGCTGCCTACGACGACATGGGACTCGGCGGCGTGCGCTTCGACGGGCACTGGATCATCGGCCCGTCCTGGACCGGCCTGGGGTTCGACATGCGCGGCCGCCGCCCGACCCGGGGCCAGAGCCTGGACACGGTGAATGCGTGGATCACCCGGCACATGAAGAACTACATCCGGGAACGCAGGCCTGAGTTCCAATTCGCCTACAACTACGGGCTCAGCTATGAACAAAGCGGGGGCAGGAGCCCCGAGGCCTATCGCGCAGCCTGCGAGG
>Ga0310123_10004432_pt1 | contig 10626 bp, 7 predicted proteins | sample CB6_AW_1057_MG_FD_203505 | JGI IMG/M metagenome (GOLD analysis project Ga0310123, IMG submission 203505) | Marine microbial communities from Western Arctic Ocean, Canada - CB6_AW_1057 | ecosystem: Environmental > Aquatic > Marine > Oceanic | place: Canada: Western Arctic Ocean | collected...
TGTCCGGGAAACTGAAACGCTGTCTCACTTCGGGCATACGGGGCGAGCGAGGAAACTGGTCATTGATAAACGCCGCGTAGGGACCGACAAACACGTCATCTTCGATCCGGATGCCGTCCCACGCGCAGACGCTATTTTTTAACGTTACGTTATTTCCCACGACCGCGCCTGGCAGGTGGGGATGGCCACGTTTCATTACATGCATCGTAGGTGCGTTGGGGGATGTTTCACGTATAAAGTAGCCCTGCGGTAATTCGTGCGTATCCCTCAGTTCACGAACTTGCTGTTCCAACCGGGCGACTTCGTGGCGCGCCTCCGCTGATAGGTATTTTTTGGCATGTTCCTTATTTGCAGCGGCTTTGGCAACGGTCCCATGGAACTTTTCCAGGTGTTCTTGTACCAGTTGATTTTGCACTTCGTTTCGCTCGTTCGGCGCCGTGAGAAATGCCTGTACGACATCGGCCGGTAGCTCGCTCTCACCCGAGCTTAATAGCCCTTTGCAGAGCGGGGTTTGGAGCTCGCGAATCTTGTCTTTCCAGCCACTAATCTGACGATCGGCCACGGATCTGGCATGCCGTTGGGCAGGAGTTCCGAGCAGCATTGAGCTGTCTCCGTTGGCGGCGGCGAGCGTTCCGAAAACCGCGAGCATATTGTAATAATCTTTTGCCGTTAGCGGATCGAACTTGTGGTCGTGGCACCGGGCGCAGGCCAAAGTAAGGCCGACAAAGACCTGAGAAGTTGTGTTAAGGAGGTCAACCAGTTGGTCAAAGCGACGTTGTGACGCATCCAGAGTGTCGTCATCCCAAGGGCCGAGCTGGTAATAACCGGTCGCGATAACACTCTGTTGTGTGGCACCAGGGATTTCGTCTCCCGCCAATTGTTCCTGGATAAACCTGTTGTACGGCGTGTCCCGGTTCAGCGCGCCGATGACGTAATCACGGTCATCGACGATGCAACACGGTTGCGACTGCTGCGTTCCGTGGTGGCTAACAGCCTGCTCGTCAGCAGCCGCGCGACCGCGCTGGCCCAGCAGGAAGTTCGCGATCCGGTCGATCGGCTTTTGTGGGTTGGACAGGCTAGGCTTCGAGACGTTCGATCGTCAAGGACCAATGAGAACCACGTTTGACGGGCCAATGATCCGGCCAGTTCCAAACATAGCAGGCGATCGATGCATTCCAAAGACGCGGCCAGCGTCTTGCCACTTCCTGTGGGCGCCCTGATGAACGTGTTTTCGGCCACCAGAATGGAAGGCCAGCCTTACGCTTGAGGTTACATTGGCGCCGTAAAACGTCATCCGAACTAATCTGCCATCACGGCATGAAAATCTCGGAGCGACATCGGGTCCTTTCCTGCCGGCGAGCGGCTAAATCCAGCGTCGCATGAGCTGGGCACAGCGACTCGCAAACGTCCGGGCCTCGTCGGCCGTTTCGATGCCTTGTGCTTGGTGGATCGTAAAGTAGCCATCGTAGCCGACACTGTTCAAACCGGCGAATGCTTCGTCCAGATCGATCCCACCTGCTTCCCAGGGATCCAGGTGACAATAGCGCACTTCTCCGCGGCAATAGGTCGGTAGAATTTCCGGTCCGTCGGGCTCGACTCCGTGGTTTTGAAAGTATGCGTTCATGAGATGGGGCGCCAGTCGCTCCAACGTTGCTCGCCCGTACGATTCACCACACAGCATCAGGTTGGCCGGTTCATAGATGAGACCAAAATTCGGCCGTCCGATCGCCGCCAGCACATCCAACATCGGTGCGACTTGCTCGAACAACGAACTGGTGTGACATTGGTGGGCCAGACGAATACCACATTCGGCAGCCTGTTCGGCGGCTCGCTGCGCCGCGGGAATGTCAGCTGGCTGTTTAAGACACACCCGGATCAGATCGCAGTCCAACGATTGAGCCACATCCAGGCTGGGCTCGATATGCCGCAAACCATTCGGACCGGCCGCGTTGTTCAGCGGGACATTGGCGTCGGCAGTGACCATCGAGATCCGCAGGCCACTGTCATGCACCGCTCGTCGCATCTGAGCCAACTGGGAAACCGGCGTGCCGACGCCGCCCACGCTGGCCCGCATACAAATCGCGTCGTACCCGGTCTCTTTGGCAATCGTGACAAACTTCTCAAAGGGCAAGAGGAGCTTCGTCTTGCAACGCGACTCGACAATCCGCACGGACAGTGAAATTTTTATGCCGTAGCCTTGTGGGTCAGGGAGTATTCAACGTCAAGACCTGACCCCGACATCACACCGTACGCAGCGAAAAAGTGCAAATAGCAGGCCGACACAAGCCAACAAGGGCAGATAGCCGGGCTCCGGTACCGTGACGGCAGATGCGCCGTAGCCCAGAGGCGCGAAATTTTCGGCCAGCGAGTTAAAGTCGGTAATATCGACATCGGTGTCGCCGTCAAAGTTGGCTCGATCCCAGGTATTTGGCGTGACGCTGTTCCCCAGAGGATCAAAATTGCCCGCCAAGACGTTGAAATCGGTAATGTCAACCGTCCGTGCGGCGGGCGAGACGGCTCCCACGTTGTCCGCGTCACCCCGCTGGTAGGCGGAAGTGTATTCGTTGTGCAACCCGGCAATCTCCAACCATTCATCCAAATCGGTGTTGTCGATGAGCTCATTGCCGTCCAGGTCGAACGGATCACCGGTCGTTGTACTGACACCCGCTACCAGGTTGTGCTGCCGGTACAATAGCTCCAGGTCTTGCAAGTCAAATAGTGTGTCGAAGTTAAAATCGCCCCGCAAAGCGGCCGTGATGTTATCGACGCCCAAATTGGCCAAGATGATGTCCCCTTTAAAGGCGGGGGCAGTGCTGCTCAACATCCGCAACTCCGTGAGTTCGCCGAGGGTGGCATTGAAGTCGGTTCCCAAGATCGCCCCAGATCCGGAAACAGGCGTGAAATCGCCCGCTGCGAGCGGAAGGGAAACTCTCCGCCAACCGCTACCGGAAACAAGCGGAACAGGGTCTGTGGAAGCGAACCCTCCCCCCGCTCCGTTGATCGCCAGCCGCAGGTTCAGTGGGGTCGCACCGAAATTATTGACATCGATAACGAGCGCCGTAATGCCCTCTGTAACGTAATTGCTCATCCCCCCCCAATGCGCCCTATTGAACCCAACCAAACGCCCGCCCGCCCTCCTTAAGTTGGTGGAGGTGATCTCCAGATAAGCGTCGCCAGTTCCGTCCGGTCCCCCCGTGTTCACATTGCGCGGCGGATTAGGACTGCTAAAGCCGTGACTCCAGCCCTGGGTCGTCAGATCACTGAAGTCGTCGACTTGCCCGAGCGTCACCGCGCACAGCGGTTGCAAGTAGCCAAGCTGCGTCCAAGTCACAAGGAAACCAAGAATCACGAGTTGCCGCATCAGATTCGTTCGCTCCAGTTCATGATGAGGTGATCACATTTTTTATTATAAACTATGGCTTTGTGCTTTGGATATTCAGAACTGGGAATTTCGCGTTCGATCTCAGACGCCCGCTGGAGGCCGGCGTGCCATTTGCATACTGATAACCACCACCTTGCATCAGCGTTGTCCTTATCAACAAGAGAATGCTCCCTGGCTGTTGAATGGCACGAGACGCGACATTTCTTGCATCGATGAGAATGAGATTCTTTCAAGCGGGTACAAAATGACGATAGAAATCCGCTGGATATGGTTTTAAATCCCAATTCAAGCTGTTTCGCGACTTTCGATGGCACGTGTTTTATGATGGCGACGTAGATGTTTGAAGCTGGGTTCGTAAGTTCTTAAGCTGCCCGCTGCGGAGAGCCAGGCGAGCTCGAACCGCTACTTGATTTGGCGACCGCCGTAGGACGGAGTTCCAGTCCGTCCGGCGACCAAGAGCCAAAAACGAGCGGTGACGCAGCGCGGGCGTCGATTCTGCACCCACGCCGCCACCCGCAACTGGCTGCGAATCGGTCCCCAATCGGTTGGGACGAGCTGAACCACCGTCCTACCTACATACCGGTTACACGTTCTGCCAAGGCTGCCTGTTGGCTCGGTGACTCTTGGAAACGAGTGTCCATTTCGTGGAAGTCCAGCGTGACGACCGGGACACACACACCAACAGCTTCCCGGAAGTCCGTCAGTTGTACGAAGCCATAGACCAGACGCGGGCAACGCTCTTGGCAATTTTGAAATCCTCGAGCCTGCTGGACGAGACGGTCGTCCTGTGGATGGGCGTGTTCGGCCGCACACCGCGGATTAATGCCCAACGCGGCCGCGACCACTTACCGCGCGTCACGCCGGCCATTATCAGAGGAGGTGGATTCGCAGCAGGGGCGACCATCGGCAAGACGAACCGGACGGGAACGCAGATTGACGGTGATGGTTATAACGGTGCCGGACTGTTTCGCCACGATCTTTACGGCATTGAGCATCAACCTGACCCACGATTTCACCACGTCCTTCGGCAATCGGATTCCAGCGACCGACAATGGGTCCGTGATTACGGAACTGGCGTGAGCTCGGGCCGCCGCACGAAAAACGTCCCCGGATTGCTCTGGGGACGTCTTACTTTTTCAGTTTTTCGAAGTTGCTTAGTGGTATGCCACCACCTCTCCATTGTTACCGCACAACGTTATCTTAGACCCGATCACGGAGCTGCTGTATGCATTGGACCCATTATTTTTTCGGGGCCTCGCCCACCGGCCATAACTCCCAGCGGCGGATGAATACTTCAGCCAATTCCGTTTGCAACTGGAGCCGACCATGTGAAGGATTTGCGGCAAAACCTTCGTTAACTTTGACGCCGTTCACATTTACGATGATGTGGCCACCGTCACAGATGACATCAAAACGCGTCCACTCGCCATCAGGACTTTCGACATCCTGCGAGCCGCGAAATCCGATTTCGTCTTTCCAGTCGGGATCGCGGCCGTACCAGTTAATCCGCCGTGATTTCTGATAGTTGAAGGTCTCTCGCTTGCCACCCTCTTTCCAAATGACCTCGCCGTCACGGTCGCGATCGGTTTCACACGTGATCGCCAGCGGAACTGGGCTGCCATCCTTGTCATTGCCCGTCACCAGCAGGAAATCTCCAAATCCACCCTCGATGATCTGAACTTCGATCGATGGCATCCAGATGCCGCCATATCCCCCATCGGCTCCCTGACTGTGGATCAACAGACCGCTGTCCTTGGTCGCTTTTTTACGGCGACCCCATGTGCGCGGTCCCCACTTTAGTTCCAGAATAAGATGATAGTCACGGTACTCTTCCTTGGTGAGCAAGCCTCCCATCCCGTCACCCGTGATGTGCAGCATGCCATCGGTCACGCGAAACACGTTGCCCGGATCCTCGTACTTTGTCTCTTGCATCCAGGTGTACAATCCAGCGAGCGATTTGCCGTCGAATAATCGAATCACCTCTTTGGGACGGATTGCCTGGTCACGTGCGTCATCAGCGGACAACGGGCAATCGCTTGCCACAGCAAACAACCCAGCTGTCGCACTAATTCTGAAAAGATATTCCATGCGGTTTTTCATTTTCTTATCCTTCTGGTCATTCGTGAGGCCAATTCAGCATCGTTGGGAAGTATGATGAAGCGTCAAGCACGATCGCGGACTGCTTGTCAGTCTAAATTACTGCATGCGATTTTGCTACCGTATACCACCACCCCCTGCCGTAACACTCGGTGTGAAATAAGGCAGGTCCCGGTGATCAGGAGCGTGATTCACCGGCCCGCCGCCTTTTACCCGTCGCGCGCCTTCATGGTAGGGGTCCCACTCTCTGAGTGTCGATCGCGTTTGGGAAGTCGATTCTGATGAATACTGGCCCGAAATGTTGATCGCGATGGTCAGTTGCTTCGGTGTCAGCTTGGTGGCGCTACCGATCGGGGTGAAAGTGGTTTTCGGGAGCCGTACGAAGGCGAATGCGGTGGCCGGTCTCATCTTCTTAGCGGTTGTGATGTTTCTAGTCTGCTTGGTATCTCGCAGTGCTTTCATTCTTTGTGGCTCGAAGTTCTTTTTAGAGGACGTGAGATTCACGCGAAAAAGGGGTAGATTAGTCGTGCGTCTTGCGACTAGACAGTCCAATTTCGCTCTGGCATCGGCGTGTTCAAGTTTTCATTTTTCACGACCAAGAAAGTGACCATTTGGATAAGGCCTAACCACGAAAATTGAATTTTTTTAACGTGCCGACCCCAGGGCGCCGACTTGTGCGTTACATACCCATGCCCCATCTCACTCCAGCCGACGAAGCCGCTTTGACCCGACTCGCCGAAGCGCTGGTGAATCAGCAAGGTGCCCGCCTGATCGTGGCGCCACAGAAAAATGGGACAGGTTTCTGGTTCGGCGGAGGCAACATGGTTCGGTCCTCCGACGGCTCCCTGCTGCTTGTGGGCCGCTATCGCAATGCGGGCGATTCGCGCAACGGCGCCGACGACGATGAACGCGGATTGAAGCTGGCCGTGCTCCGTGCCAGAGATGTGGACGGACCCTTCGAGATAATCTTGAGCCTCGAGAAAGTGGACTTGGGCGTGGGCAACCGAAGTGTGCTGTCGATCGAAGGCACCGCTCTGCAATTCACACCGCAAGGCACTGTGGAGTTGTATGTCTCCAGCGAGAAGACCGGCATCGGTTATCCTGAGTCGTTCGAAGAGTTTCTCAAGCCGGGCACCGGTGTGTGGACGATCGATCGGATACAAGCAGGCTCGATCGATGGACTTCGCGGTGCACCGATCCACACCATCCTTGAATCGCGCGACCCGCAGTTTATCCACGTGAAAGATCCGTTTCTGTACAAACGTACCAGCGGAGAGTTGATACTCTTCTTTTGCAGCCACCCCTACAGCTGGACAAGTTCCAACACTGGTCACGCCGTACTGCGGGATGGTGAGCTGGTGCCGGGTTCGACGGTGTACGATTTCTTTCCGCGGGGATTCACCTGGGACGTCGCCATGAGCCGCGCAACCTGTGCCTGGGACATCCCGCAGCTCGGAAGGTTTCGGGACCGCCGCGTGACGTTGCAGTTCTACGATGGCGGCGAATCGATCCGCAATCTCCAAGAGCACTCGGCGGCCATGAAACGACCTCGCGGTTATTCGTGCGAGGAGTTGGGAGGCTTAGCCTATGTCGTTGACGGAGATTTCCGAAATGGTCAACGGCTCTCGAAGTATCGGCCGTTGTTTGTCAGTCCCTGGGGCACCGGTTGCAGCCGATACGTGGACATCTTGACGACCGATGATGGTGTGTTCGCCACCTGGCAACAGTCACAACCCGACCAGTCGCAGCCGCTGGTAATGAATTTCGTTTCCACCGACGAGGTCAATCGATTGTTGGAGTAACGATTCTAGCTTTCTGCCCTACATTTGTTTTGCCAGCCTTTTTCTTTTGCGTGAGTGGACGATTTATCGACCAGCGATTATGATAGCGGTGGAGGTAATTCGGATCGTCATCCATTTTCCATCCAAATGGATAATTCGTGTAATGGCAAACTACGTCAACAACCCGGGATGGCCACAGCGACCGAGTTCCAGTTCGTGGTTGCCTTTGCAGATGTTCATCCGCTGTTTTCCTCTTGCCCTCGTGCTATTTTGCCAAGCGCCGGTCGGAATGGCTGAACATTGGGCGTTCGTACCACCTGCGCGTCCGCCGGTGCCCAACATCAAGTTGCAGAACTGGGCGCGCAATCCGATTGATTACTTTGTGTTGTCGCGGTTGGAACAGGAAAATCTACGCCCCGCGACGGAAGCGGATCGGACGACGTTGCTGCGTCGCGTGAGCCTTGATCTGATTGGTCTGCCACCGACGATTCAAGAGGTCGACGCGTTTCTGAACGACGATGACGACGGTGCTTATGAGCGTCAAGCCGCGAGGCTGCTACAGTCCCTCCACTACGGCGAGCAATGGGCTCGCTACTGGCTCGATGCGGCCCGCTATGCCGATTCGGACGGGTTCGAGAAAGACAAACCTCGGGAAGTCTGGTCGTACCGGGACTGGGTCATCCGTGCACTTAACGATGATCTGCCGTACGACCAGTTCATCATCCAGCAAATCGCCGGCGATTTGCTGCCCGAGGCTTCGCAGGACCACCATCTGGCCACCGGTTTCCTGCGCAACTCGATGCTGAACGAAGAAGGTGGCATCGATCCGGAACAGTTCCGCATGGAGGCGATGTTCGATCGGATGGACGCCATCGGTAAAAGTATTCTGGGACTCACCATTCAGTGCGCACAATGCCATGACCACAAGTATGACCCGCTGGCGCAACTCGATTACTATCGCTTGTTCGCTTTCATCAACAATTCGCACGAAGCAAACATCGCCGTCTATTCACCAACCGATCAGCTACGGCGGGCCGAGATCTTGGCGCGAATCGACGAGATTGAGGACGAGCTGAAGCACCAGAATCCCGAATGGAAGGAACGACTGGCGGAGTGGGAGGAGACCGTTTCGGAGACTCAATCGAATTGGCAATCAGTGATCCCACTTGAGGAGGACCGCACAACGGGCGGCCAGAAGTACAAGCTGGGTCCGGATGATTCGCTGCTGGCGCAAGGTTACGCGCCGACCAGGTTCGACGCGATATTTCGTATTCACACGAACAAGCAGAATATTACCGCGTTTCGGCTGGAACTGCTCAACGATCCGAATCTGCCTCGCGGGGGTCCCGGTCGTTCATTGCAGGGAACTGGGGCCTTGACCGAATTCAAAGTGGAAGCCGCCCCGTTGAGCGATCCGGCGCAGAAAAAAGACGTACCGATCGCCAGCGCCGTGGCGGATCTCTCGTTGCCACGACGACCACTCAACGCAATTTATGACGACCGTAGCGGAAAGGAACGCGTTACCGGTCCGATCGAATTCGCCATCGACGATGTTGCCGAAACGGCCTGGGGAATGGATGCAGGTCCAGGTCGACGCAACCGGCCTCACCAGGCGATCTTTGTCGCCCAGGCACCGGTTTCTTTTCCGGACGGCACGGAGCTGACGATACACCTTAACCAGAACCATGGCGGCTGGAACAGTGACGACAACCAGAACCACAATCTGGGCCGGTTTCGGCTTTCGATCACCACGGACGAGTCGCCACGCGCCAAGACACTGCCGCCGCCGGTGGAGCACGTTTTGACGATCCCTCGGCAGGCAAGGACGCCCGACCAGATCGACACGCTGTTCAGCTATTGGCGGACCACAGTGTCCGACTGGAACGACGCCAACCAACGCATCGAAGCGGCTTGGCAGGAGCATCCCGAACCGGCATCGCAATTGGCGCTACAAGAGCGACAGATGTTGCGTGCTACAAACCGCCTGGAACGCGGTGATTTCCTGCAACCGCAGGAGACGGTCCAGCCGGGCATTCCCGATTTTCTCCACCCATTGCCCCCGGACGCGAAACCGGACCGGTTAACGTTTGCTCGCTGGCTCGCCGACCGCGACTCACCCACCACGGCGCGGGCGATCGTCAACCGCGTCTGGCAAGCCTATTTTGGAACGGGACTTGTCGGTACCAGCGAAGACTTGGGGCTTCGCAGCGAATTACCATCACATCCAGAACTGCTCGATTGGTTGTCAGTGCAGTTCATGGAGGATGATTGGAGTTTGAAGCGGCTGCATGCGTTGATTGTTACGTCGGCAACGTATCGCCAGTCTTCTTCGTTGCCAGGTCCCGGTAGCGACACGCAAAGCGACGATCCATACAATCGGTTATTGGCGCGTGGGCCTCGGTTTCGCGTTGACGCAGAAGTGGTGCGCGACATTGCCCTGTCTGCCAGCGGCCTGTTAAATCCAAAAATCGGCGGTCCCAGTGTTTATCCGCCGTCTCCCGCGTTCCTGTACGAACCGCCGGCCAGTTACGGGCCCAAGGTCTGGAAAGAGTCCTCAAGCGAATCGTATCGGCGCGCGCTGTACACGTTTCGTTATCGCTCGGTCCCTTATCCGCCGCTGCAAACATTCGACGCTCCCAATGGCGACTTTTCCTGTGTCCGCCGTGAGCGTTCCAACACGCCGCTGCAAGCACTTGTCACACTCAACGAACCGCTCTTCATGAAGTGTGCCCAGGCGCTGGCCTGGCGGGTGCTACAGGAGGGAGGTGCGACCGATGACGAACGTCTCGCTTACGCCTTCCGACGTAGTCTGACGCGCCAACCCACCGATGGCGAATCGCATATTTTGACCGATCTACTGTCACGGCAGCTGCATCGATTCGGCGCGGAAGACGCAGATCCGTGGCAATTAGCGGCCAGCGACCCGAAAAACCCGCCGGAGTTGCCTGACGGAACGACGGTGGACCAGTGGGCGGCGTGGACGGCCGTGTCACGCGTCTTGTTGAACTTGGACGAAACGATTACGAAACAATAAGTTCCATGATGAGTTCCTCGTACGAAATGGGTGGACCATTGGATCCACATTTGACGGCGCGTCGCTGGTTTTTGCAACAGTGCGGTGTCGGCTTGGGCGCGATGGCGCTCCAACAGTTGCTCGGCAGCCCAACGTCGGCTGCGATGGCGGGCGCGCTGCGTAATCCGTTGGCCCCGCACCATCCTCACTATCCCCCGCGCGCCAAGCGCGTGATTTTCTTGTTCATGGCCGGCGCACCGAGCCAACTGGAACTGTTCGACAACAAATCGACGCTGGCTCAGCTGGACGGCACGGTTCCGCCGGACGAATTGGTGGACGGCTACCGGGCGGCG
>Ga0310123_10004433_pt1 | contig 10625 bp, 7 predicted proteins | sample CB6_AW_1057_MG_FD_203505 | JGI IMG/M metagenome (GOLD analysis project Ga0310123, IMG submission 203505) | Marine microbial communities from Western Arctic Ocean, Canada - CB6_AW_1057 | ecosystem: Environmental > Aquatic > Marine > Oceanic | place: Canada: Western Arctic Ocean | collected...
GGCCATGTTAGAGGGGGGTGTGAGGCGAGCGGAAGGGGTCAGGCCCCGCTGTTGGTCCGCCGCAGGCGGACCAACAGCGGCGTCTGACCCCTGGTTTGGTTCAGCGTTGAGGTTCTTGGGAAGCACCTGGAAGCACTCGCACGACCAGCCGTTTCTTGTCCCACTTCAATGCGGCCGCGACCTGTTGCGGGAACCGCCAGCCTCCGCTGCGGGTCTCATAAATCCGGACCTGGGCCCTTTCGGCGGCCATCGCGACCGCCTGGGGCATGTCGAGGAAGCGGAGCACGTTGAGGTAGATGGGCCCATCGCGGTGCGAGGCTGGCAGTTGGTGCAGGTCGATGCGGCTGACGTTGGGCACAAACAGCGACGCATAGACCGTGATGCCGGCCATGGTCTTTTCGCCCTGCATCCACAGCGGGACCTCGCCGAGCCCGTCAACGAGTCTCAGGGCAGCGGCTCCACGAACCATGTCGAAGGTCCGCATGCCATCGAGTGTCTGGCCGAGCAGCATGAAGCGTCGGCGGACCTGGGTCTGTCGCCTCTGGGCCTGGCCCCACGCGGTGGGTCCGATGCCTCGAGGTGCAACGTAGGCCATGCCCCACTTGAACGTCTTGAACATCTTCTCGGTCTCTGCAAACGCCGCCTTGTCGGGTTCGGGGGTGCCGATTCCCTCGAGGTCCTTCAAGGCGATTCCGCCACCTGCGAGTGAGCTCAGCAGCGAATTCCAGCCTCCGTCGTCGACGGCGTTGAGTACGACCAGGTCGAGCGATCGGGAGTCGAGTCCCTTGCGGTGCAACAGGACCAGCGGCAGGCGAATGCCTTTTTGCGAGGTGAACCAGTAGGTCGAGACGGCGACTTCGCCCGAGGTGGCCGTGGGTCCCTGTTCGAGGTCGAGTCCGCTCGGACGGGCGGGCCAACCGCGAAACGACTTCCTCATCAGTGCGTCTCGCCAGCCGGCCTGCTGCCGCGACCAGTCGTCGGAGGATCCCGGCACCGCGGGCGCCTCGGCCCTGGCCGTGAACGTCTCACTGATCGTGGTGTTCAACTGGTCCTCGGGCAAAGTCTCGCCGAAGACTCGCAGCTGTTGCGGAGTGAAGAACTTGACGGCGGTGGTCTCGATCAGCGGGTCCTGCTTCTTCAAGAAGCGGTTGAACCAGTGAAAGGCGTGGACACGGAGTTCCTGGGTGTCGCGATGCGGACCCTCGGTGATCTGCAGTCCGAGTTGTTTGCCCTGTCCGTGGAGTTCGTAGATGCGGCGGACCTGGGTGTGGATGCGGATGACTCCGTCGAGCGGAAAGATGCCGTCCTTGTCGGAGTTGGAGATCAGCAGGGGTCGTGGTGCCAGGAGCGCGGCGACCTGGGCGAAGTCCCAGCCGAAGGTGTTGACCTGGAACATGCAGTCGCAGTGGCCTTCGACGCAGCCATCGACGACGTGGTTTTCCAAGTCGGTGATCCCGGCGACGGGCACCGCGACCTGGATCCGGTCGTCGAGTGCCGCGACCCACCAGCTGTAGGCTCCGCCACCCGAGCGGCCGGTGACGCCGATCCGATCGCCGTCGACCTCGGGTCGCGACTGCAGGTAGTCCAGGGCCCGGATGCAGTTCCACGCCTCGACTCCCGCCGGCGAGTAGCCTCGAGCGTTCCACCACCACTTGCCGTAACGGTAGGTGCCGTGGTGGATTCCCTCGATCTCGCCCAACTGCAGCGTGTCGATCGTCAGGCAGGCGTAGCCGTTGCGGGCGAACCAGGCGCCGTGGTGCTGGTAGTGCACCTTGTTGCCGTAGCTGACCCCGTTCTGCTTGACCCGTCCGTGACCGCAGACGTAGAGAATCGTCGGCAGGGGGCCGCTGCGTTTCTTGGGCAGGTAGAGGTTGCCGGTGACGTAGAGACCCGGGCGGGACTGGAACTGGAGGTTTTCGACGACGAAATCGGGGTGCTCGACCCGGCCGGTGACGACCGGTTTGAGAGGGGTCCGGGGAGGACGTGGTGAGAGTCCCAGCATCTCGAAGAGCTGCTCGCGGTATTCGCCTCGACGTGCCTTCCAGTCATCGAGTGTGCGGATGTCGGCCAGGCAGCGGTCGGCCAGCCGGGTGGTTTCGGCGCGGAAGTAGGCGTTGATGGTGCGGTCGCCGGCCTGGGTGTCGGCTGCGGTGTCGGCTGCGGTGTCGGCTGCGGTGTCGGCTGCGGTGAGTGGTGAGGAGGTGGTGAGAACCAGGAGTACGATGGCGAGGCGTCTCATCGGAGGTGTTCCTGTTGGGGGGTCGACCAAGGGCGGACCAGCCAGCTTATCCGTCTGGCGGTGTCCAAGTGAACCTCGCGGGTCGCTTTTGCTATAGTGCCCACCGGCGGGTGCAGGCAGAAGTGGATTTAGGATTCTGGTGGCGAGGAGTCGAGGTGGACCGACTTGAGCAGATCGACGAATTCGAGTCGTTGTTTCGTCGTTCCGAGCGTGAGGCGTTTGAGTTCGTCGACGTACCGATCGACTCGGTGGCGTTGGTCACCGGCGACTCGACCAACGAGTTGGTCGCCGGCGAGTTGAAGCGATTCCTGCCCCGGATCGGCGACGCGGCGAGTTGTCACGCCCTGGGCAGCAGTGATTTCGGGAACGTGGCCGAGTTGCTCGAGCGGTTAGCCGCCCAGCAGGTCGACCTGCTGGTGACCCGGCGTCATCTCGGTGAAGAGGCGCTCTCTCCCCAGCATTCCCTCGGCGTGTTCCTCGACGAGCTGACCCAGCGGACCTCGATTCCGGTTCTCGTGCTGCCCGGCACCGCCGGTTCACCGCAGCAGTTGCCCACCGAGCCGTGTCGGCGTGCGATGGTCGTGGCCGATCACATCAGCGGTGACCACCGGTTGATCAATTACGGCGTGAGGATGTGCAGCGACGGGGGCAGCGTCTGGTTGTGTCATGTCGAGGACGAGACGGTATTTCGGAGGTTCGTGGCGGCGATCGAGCGGATCCCCGAGATCGCGACCGAGCCGGGAGCGGCGTTGCTTGAGGCCCAGCTGCTGAAGGAGGCCGAGGACTTCATCGCGTCGTGCATTGCGACGTTGGAGGAGACCGGGCCGGACGTGACGTTGAACAGCCACGTGGGGATGGGTCATCACGTCAGGGAATACCGGCGATTGATCGACGAGCACGAGATTGACCTCCTGGTGGCCAACACCAAGGACGACGACCAGATGGCGATGCACGGCATGGCCTACTCGTTGTCGATCGAGTTGGTCGACCTGCCGCTGCTGCTGCTGTGAGGTTTTCCGACGGAGAGGGGCGGTGTTGATGAGGGGAGTCGTGTTGGCCAGTGCCGAGGTGGCTTCCGAGGCGGGCGGGCACGCCGTCTCGGGTGGCGTGACCGTTTTGTTTGCGGTGTTGCTGCTGGCGATGATCGTGGCGTTGGCGTTGGAGGAGAAGATCCACGCCAAGAAGTCGTTGATCGTGGGCGCGTTTGCCGGAGTCTGCCTGATCCTGGCGACTGCCCTGGACCTGATGCCGTTGGGGCGTGTGGACTTGCCCAACGGTCACAAGATCGAGATGCCCGTCTACATTCCGGCGATCGACTGGGGCGTGATCACGATCATCCTGGGTGCGAGCCTGTTCGTGGAGGTGACCAGCCGCTCGGGGGTCTTCACCTGGATGGCGATCAGCCTGACGAAGAAGTCGGGCGGCGATCCGTGGAAGTTGCTGCTGGCCTACGGCATCCTGACGGTGCTCTTTTCGGCGATGCTCAACAACGTGACGGCGATGATCATCATCGGCAGCCTGACCGGCGTGTCACTCTCGAAGCTCAAGCGGACCGACCTGCTGTTGGGCTTCCTGGTGGTCGAGGGCCTGCTGACCAACGTGGGCGGTCTGCTGACATTGATCTCCAGCGTCCCCAATATCATCGTCGGCAACGTTGCCAAGATCGGCTTTGTCGACTTCTTCCTGGTGTCGGCGCCCTACGTGGTGGTCGTCACGGCGGTGACTTTGTGGATGGGCCGCAAGCGATTTGGGATCCAGGGTTTGCCCAACGATGAGCAACGAGCGGCGGCGGCGGGGCTGGTGGAGGGTTTTGACGAGAACGAGAGTGTCACCAGCGCGAAGTTCTTCTGGTTCTCGATCGCCTCGCTGGTGCTGTTCGTGGTGTTTCTGGCAGGCCAGAGCGAGATTCCGGTGCTCAGGGACCTGGGCATGGGTTTCGTGGCGTTGTCATTCGCGGGCATCGTGCTGCTGGCCTACAAGCACGAGGTCGACAAGTTCTACAAGGTGGTTGACTGGGACCTGTTGGCGTTCTTTGCGGCACTGTTCGTGGTGATCAACACGATGGAGCACGCCCAGGTGCTGGCGGTGATCGGTACGGGGATCGAGAAGTTGATTGGTACGGGTGTGTACATGGGCACCGGCCTGTTGCTGGTCGCCTCGGCGCTGGCCAGTTCGGTGACCGACAACATTCCGCTGGCGGCGATGCTGGCCAAGATTCTCAAGAGCCACGACCCGACCTATGCCGCGACCGCTCCGTACTGGTGGAGCGTAATTTTCGGAGCCAACCTCGGCGGCAACATCACTCCGATCGGGTCGGCTTCGACGGTGGTGGCGATGACGATCATCCACAAGTACGAGCTGCCGTTGTCGTTCGTGGGGTTCGTGAAGGTGGCGGTCCCGTTTGCGGCGGTCCAGATCGTGATCGCGGTGATCTACGTGGTCGGCCTGACATGGGCCGGGGTACTCAGCGGTTGATTCCACTTGTGGCTCGTGCCCGAGCCATCGTGCCACAGGCAGTCATGTAGTCATGTAGTCATGTAGTCATGTAGTCATGTAGTCATGTAGTCATGTCCACGTCGACCCTCCGTCAGCGGATCGCCTGCGAGGCAGCCCGGTTGCTGTCGTCGCGTCGTTGCAGCGATTTCTTTCGGGCCAAGCGGGCGGCGGCCAAAGCGGTCTGCGGGGGCTGGGCCCGGCCCGGCGACTTGCCGACTGATCTCGAGATCCGTGAGGCGTTGCAGAGGCTGATGCCGGTCGAGACGCTCGAGGCGGGTGCTTCGGATGCCTCGCAACGCTTCGCCGCCTACGGCAGCCTGCTCGAGCCTCTTGAGTCGATCCATCAGCCGCGGCACAGTCATCCCGAGGGTGACGTGCTGTACCACAGCCTGCAGGTGTACGAGCTGATCCGCGGCCAGCGGCCTTATGACATCGACCTGCAGCTGGCCGCGTTGTTGCACGACGTCGGCAAGGGCATCGATCCGGCCGACCATGTCACCGCCGGGCTGGCGGTGCTCGAGGGATTGATCAGCGAGCGGACCGCGTGGCTGATCGAGCATCATCTCGAGGCGCGGCGACGTCGCGAGGGGACGCTGGGGGTTCGAGCGGCACGGAGGTTGCGGAATCACGAGAGTTATGAAGAACTGGACCTGCTGTGCGAATGCGACCGCGATGGCCGCGTTCCCGGAGCCGTGGTCCCGGAGCTTGACGAGGCGCTGGGGGCCATCCAGGAGTTGGAAGTATCGCTGGGAGATCCGACATGAGAGGTGTCATGAGGTGTGTCATGAGGTGTGTCATGAGGTGTGTCATGAGGTGTGTCATGAGAAATGTCATGAGAAAGTCGAGGCTGTTGCTGTCGGTCTGTGTGCTGGCCGCGGCCTGGTGCACCCAGGCGTCTGCCGCAGAGGACTCGCGGTTGGCCTCGACGATCAAGCGGCTGGTCACCGGGCACAAGGGCCAGGTATCGGTCGTGATCAAACACGTCGATTCGGGTCGCGGTTTCGCCTTTGAGGCCGAGCGGCCGATGCCGACGGCCAGCCTGATCAAGCTGGCGGTGATGGTGGAGGTTTACCGTCAGGTCGAGGAGGACAAGGTCGAACTGCGAGATCGATTGAAGCTGACCAGCGACGACACGGTGCCCGGTTCGGGATTGTTGCGGAAGTACTTCACCACCGGTTCGCGGCTGTCGTTGCGTGATGCGGTGCGGCTGATGATCGCCGTTTCGGACAACACCGCCACCAACCTGGTGCTCGATCACATCGGTTTGAAGTCGACCAACCGCACGATGGCGCGGTTGGGTCACCCCAACACCCGGATCCACGCCAAGGTGTTCCGCCGCGACACGTCGATCGATGAACAGCGGAGTCAGCAGTTCGGACTGGGCAGCACCACGGCGTCTGAGACCGCCGGGTTGCTCGAGGCGATCCGTGGCGGTCGGTTGGTCAGCAAGCGGGCTTCGAAGCAGATGCTCGAGCACCTGCAGGCGTGCGAGAGCGTCGCGCGGATCCCGCGTTACCTGCCCGAGGGGACCGTGGTGGCTCACAAGACCGGTTCGGTATCGCGGGTGCGAACCGATGCGGGGGTCATCGAATCTCCGGCGGGTCCGATCATCGTGGTCGTCCTGACCGCCGAGAACCAGGACCGGAGTTATGGTCCCGAGAATGCTGCCGGGCGGCTGATTGCCGACATTTCGCGTGAGGCCTGGCTGCACTTCAACCCGAAACCAACGACCAAACAGCCGGTCACGCTCGCGGCGGGGACCAGTGGCTGGTTGGTCGAGGCGCTTCAGAGAACGCTCAACGCACGCCTGGACCCCTCACCGCGGCTCTCGATCGACGGCGAGTTCGGCCCGGCGACCACCGGGGCGGTGAAGGCCTTCCAGGCGGCTCGCAAGATCGAGGTTTCGGGTCGAGTGGGTCCGAAGACGTGGGCTGCTCTGGGTGCGTTGCTGACCAGCGATCCTCCCGTACCCGACCCTTCGGTGGTCAATGCCGAGAAGCTCGATCGGGCTCCGGCGGATCCGCTGCAGGGTGTACCGTTTGTGACCTGTCGCGCGTGGGCGGTTGTGGACGGCAAGACGGGCGAGGTACTCGGACAGCACGACTCCCTCAAGCGGCTCGATTTTGCCAGCACGACGAAGATCATGACCGCGGTGGTCGTGTTGCAGTTGGCCGAGGCGGATCCCGGCGTGCTGGACCAGGAGGTGGTATTCAGTGAGCGAGCGGATCGGACGGGGGGGTCGTCGTCGAAGGTGCAGGCTGGTGAGCGGTTGACGGTCCGCGAGTTGCTGTATGGGCTGATGCTGCCTTCGGGCAACGACGCGTCGGTGGCGTTGGCCGAGCACTTTGGCAAACGGTTGCGAGCTGCCCGGGATGATTCACCCGAGCGGGCTTCGGATCCGTTGTGGCGGTTTGTGGCCGAGATGAATCGGACGGCGAGTCGGCTCGGCATGTCGGAGACTCACTACGAGAACACTCACGGCCTGACCGCCGCGCGACATCTCTCGACCGCTTCGGACCTGGTGAAGCTGGCCCGCGCCGGCTGGAAGATGAAGCGGTTTCGTGATTACGTGGGCACGCGGCAGCGGGGGTGCCGGCTGGTGGGCCCCGGTGGCCGCCAGCGGAACGTGGTGTGGAAGAACACGAATCGGCTGTTGCCGACGAGGGGTTTCGATGGGATCAAGACCGGCACGACCTCTGCCGCGGGTGCCTGCCTGGTATCGACGGGTCAGCGAGGCGAGGATCGGTTGTTCGTGGTGGTGCTGGGTGCCGCGTCGTCGTCGGCGAGGTACACCGATTCACGAAACCTGTATCGCTGGGCGTGGTTGAAGCGGGGGCACAAGTAGGGCGGGGGCTGGTGCTTTGCAGGGGTCTGACGCCCGCCATGGCTGGCATTGCTCCACCCTCAACGGTTCGCCAGCGGGGGCCTGACCCCTTTTGCGCGAGAGGCGGTGATCGAAAAAGGGGTCAGGCCCCCGCGTGCGGACCGAATAGGGTGGAGCAATGCCAGCCATGGCGGGCGTCAGACCCCACTGCAGAGCACCAGCTCTTCGCGAAGCCTTCGAGACAACTCGGGGGCCTGGGCGTCGGAGAAGCACAGCGGGTTGATCACCAGGCTGGACTGGGCCAACTGGCCGTGGCTGACGTAGACCGGGGGAGTCCCGTTGCGGAGGCTTCGGCAGATTTCAAACGCCGTACGACCGGCGGCGGACTCGTCGATCGTGATCGCCAGCAGCGGTGAGCGTTCCTGCTGGGCAGACCCCTCGATCGAACAACTCACCGCAAGCCCCGACAACTCCCCGGCAATCGACTCGAGCCTCGCGTGCTGAGCGTCCCAGTCGCTGTCGTAGGCTCCCGATGCGAACAGTTCCAGTGCGGTGATCAGCGCGAGGATTTCTTCCTTTGAGACCTTCAGAGTGCGGCCGATGCCGTGTCGGGGCAGTCCATCGAGCTTGTCGCGGTCGACGAGTCCCGGGGGCGGGTCCCACAGCTGGAGGTGGTCGTCCATGTCGAGCATCTGGATGGCGGCCGAGGCGACGAGGTCTCGGCGGCCGCAGAGGATCCCGGTCGACTGGGGCCCGCGAATCGCCTTGCCGCCGCTGAACCCGACCAGGTCGGCCCCCAGTGCGGCGATTTCGACCAGGTTGCGTTTCGGCGGCAATTCACCGGCCGCGTCGACGAGCACCGGTAGCCCGTGCTTGTGCGCCCGCTCGATGACCTCGGCCAACGGCGGTTGAGAGTCGCGGCCAAAGCCATAGAAGACTCCGGCAGTGTTCTCGGTAAACGCCGCCTCGTACTCCCAGGCCTCGGTCCGCCGGACTCCGGCATTGGAGACGATTTCGTTGAAGCCGACCTCGACGAACCGGGCCCCCGCGGCGCGGACGGCGTGGTCGTAACCACTGCGTTGTTCTCGCGCGATGATGAACTCGCAGGGAAAGTCGTCGCAGTGCGGCAGTTGTTCGATGCGACGCAGGTTGTAGCCGCAGAGGATGGCGGCGGTGCCCAGTGTGAGTGCTGCGGCCGATCCGGCGGTGACCAGTCCCGCCTCGGTCCCGGTCAACTCGGCGATCCGTAGCCCGGCGGCCGCCTGCAGCTGTTCCAGCGGCACCCACCCCCGAGCCCCGTCGCAGAAGGCATCGAGCACCTCCTCGGGCATAGGGGCTCCGCCGAGCCGTGTGACGGCGCCCGAGGCATTGATGATCGGGGTCAGTCCGAGGTCCTGGTAGCTGGTCATGGCCGCGGGTCGCCTGGTTTCCGAATGTGGTCCTGCGGCCGGTTGGCCACCGGGGGGGGGGTCACCCCAGCAGCCCGTCGATGACTCGTCCGGTCGAGAGCGGGATCGGCTGGCCACGTCGATTGATTATGTGCTGCTCGGGCGGGATGCCCAGGCAGTGGAACATCGTGGCGCCCAGGTCCCAGGGTCCGACGGGGTAGAGCGTGGGGTAGGAGGCGTGGCGGCTGGAGGCTCCGAAGACCGTGCCCGGCTTCATGCCTCCACCGGCGGCCACGACCGAGTAGCAATCGGGCCAGTGGTCGCGGCCCGCGTCCTTGTTGATCCAGGGAGTGCGGCCGAATTCGCCCACGCAGACGACCAGGGTGGTCTCGAGCAGGCCATGGTCCTTGAGGTCCTTCAGGAAGGTCGCGAGTCCACGGTCGAAGGGGGGCAGCAGGTTGTTTTTCAGTCTCGGGTAGTTCTTGGCATGGGTATCCCACTGATCGCGGTTCTGCTTGGCCCAGTTGACGGTGATCAGCGGCACGCCGACCTCGACCAGCCGGCGAGTCAGCAGCAGTGTCTGGCCGAAGCGGTGGCGACCGTAGCGGTCGCGCAGCGAGTCGGGTTCGGTGTCCATCCGAAACGCGGCCCGAGTGCGAGCCGAACCGAGCAGTCCGAAGGCACGTCGGTACAGGCTGTCGACTCCGATGACCTGGCGGACCGATTCCACCTGGCGACCGTCGCGGTCGAAGGATTGCAGCAACCGGTGTCGCCGTTGCAGGCGATCAGTGGGGAGATCGGCGGGTGAATTGAGACTGTCGACACGGAAGTCGGCAGCACTGGGATCGGCGGCGATCCGGAAGGGTTCGTAGTTCAGTCCCAGGAACCCGGCGTTCTGTCCGGCGATGGGCGGCCGGTTGCCCTGGTGCATGACCGGGCCGAGCACGATGGCGTCGGGGACCGGGTTGGGGTTCTGGCCCAGTCGTGAGACGAGGGCCCCGTAGGTGGGGAAGTCGTCGGGTCGAACGGGCGTGTTGGTTCCTGGCAGTGGATGGGCGTGGCCGGTCAGGGCCGCGTAGGCGGCCGAGCCATGTTCGAAGTCGCGGTGCGTCATGCTGCGGACGATTGTCAGCAGGTCGGTGACGCCGGCCAGGTGAGGCAGGTGCTCGCCGATGTTGATGCCGGGAACGCGGGTGGCGATCGGTTGAAATTCGCTTCGGAGCGATGAGGGCGCGTCGGGCTTCATGTCCCAGGTGTCCTGCTGCGAGGGGCCACCCCACAGGAAGATCAGCACGCAACTCTTGGCCTGGCCGAATCCCGGCGCGTCGCTGGCCCGGGAACTTTTCGCTGCGGCGAGCAGTCCGGGCCACGAGAGTCCCAGCAGGCTGCAGCCACCGACTTCCAGCAGTCCGCGGCGACGGGAGATGGGACGCCCGTCGAGGAGTGATGCGGGAAGGGTGTCGAAGCAGATCATATGGCCACCGGCGGGCCATTCTACCACGGACCCGGGGCGAAGACAGCGGGAGAAGCCGCCGTAGCTGGTGAGAAGAGATGACCTGGGGTTCCCCGGATGCCTTACGTTCCGGAGCAAGCGGACCCATCAGCGGGTTCGATCGCTGCGAGGCGAGCAGGAGGACGATGAGCCGCCGCCGGCGGCGCGTCCTCCGTCGCGAGCCGT
>Ga0310123_10004434_pt1 | contig 10625 bp, 6 predicted proteins | sample CB6_AW_1057_MG_FD_203505 | JGI IMG/M metagenome (GOLD analysis project Ga0310123, IMG submission 203505) | Marine microbial communities from Western Arctic Ocean, Canada - CB6_AW_1057 | ecosystem: Environmental > Aquatic > Marine > Oceanic | place: Canada: Western Arctic Ocean | collected...
TCCGCAGTCCGGTGATCCGCAGTCCGGCGATCCGCAGTCCGGCGATCCGCAGTCCGGTGATCCGCAGTCCGGTGATCCGCAGTCCGGCGATCCGCAGTCCGGTGATCCGCAGTCCGGCGATCCGCAGGCGGACAATGGGAAGTCGGACGGCGACAAACCGGACAATGGACAATCGGACAATGGGAGTTCAGGAGGTGTTACGTCGGATGCTGGTACGCCAGATCAACCGACATCGAGTGAAGGCGTGCAACCACTGACCGTGGAAGAAGAGCTGAACCTCAAGGATGTGGCGCAAGCCACTGATCTGGCACTCCGTCGACTTGAGAATGACATTGATCGAGGTGACGTCGACGATGAATTACTGAAGCAGCTCGGTTGGACACCGGAACGACTCAGAGAATTTTCAGAACGGATGCGGGATCGGTTAAAACAGCTGAATTCGGCGGAACCAGGCAGTCGGGCTGAAATCCTGCAAAGACGGCGCACCGAAGCGCTTTTGGAAGGCCTTGATTTTTCATCAAAGAGTACTGCGCGAACCGGCACATTCCGAGCTGACAGGGAACAGCAGGATACGGCGGCGCGACACCGACCAGCACCGCAGCATCTGCGTAGCCGTCATCAAAATTATCTGGATCGCGTACGAAAACATGCGTCCTCAGGCCGTCGTTGATATCTGTCGAAATATGGGCGACACGCCCCGGATCGAAAGCGATTGATGGATCTTAACTCTGACCTGCTTTGCGTACCGAGCGAGATAAAAGGGAACTGGATCAATACCGCATGTTTCCATGATGGATGCTGATGTGGCCGAGGTGTCACCAGACATATCCTGTTCCGTTGCCGCCCTTTCCGGCCACGACCGGCCGCTCATCCACACTCACCTGTAAGCTTCCGGCGTGCACGCGTGCCAAGTACCAGTCTTCGAGAAATCGATGGTACCAGTGAGCCGTCATTCATCCCAGGCAGACACACCATCGCTTGGTTCAGTGCCGCCGTACGGACTGTTTTGCGGCTACAGCCCCCAGCCTGGCATGAGAGGATAGCCGATAATCAGGATGGTCGGTCTGGCAGACACCCCATCAGCTTGGCACAGGAAATCCGATGTGGCGAATGTGACGAAAGCGGTGAGGTTCGTTAACGCAAAAAGCCGTCGCCGATTACGGAACATGGTCCATGATATATTGAAATCCCTGTGCCGCCATTGGCGGGTTCGACCGGCTCCAAAACCAATTTTCTCCCCTGGAACCAGGCTTTCGAACTCAGTGGCCGGTGTTCTCAAAGTTGGCCGTCGTCGAAGATATGAAATTTCTTTGGCTAACGTCAAAGTCAGCGAGGGACTGAGCGTGAAAATGGATCTGCGCTACTGAAAATTAACAGCGTGTGAACAAGCGCTCGAACATCTTTCGAGATTCCGGAAAAACATGAAACGCATGTTGATACCGGACAGTCATATATATATATGCATATGCAAATCGGAGCTCAGGGACGAATGGAATTGAAATGTCGCACGGCTGGCAGTTGGCACAGCTCAGTCACCAGTCCTCACAGGCGGCGTCACCTGTCGTGGAAATGGCCCGCGGCGATCGTCAATGCAGTACTGGTAGCGGATAGTGGCGCCGCTTCGAATGCACCATCGAAAGCCGGCAGGTCTAAAAATGCAGCTTCGGAATCATCGGCTCAAGTGTTGGACGTTGAAACAATTCAGATCGAGCCCGTTGGAGCGGTTTCTGCAGCGCAGAGAAAGCACCAAATCGACTGTGGCTCAACGACCCAGCGTTCTGAATTTCGAGCATCCCGAGCTGCTGCATTCGGCACTGGTGCACGAAAGAGAAACAATGTCCACCAGACAAAGGATTGGCAACACTCGACACTAAACACCTGTGGATGCAAAGACGCGAGCTGGTTGCTCGATGGCCCCGTGTCGCATCACTGACTCAATGAAATAATTTCCGGACATGGCGCACCGCCCCTGGTGCGAGCTGGTCCCAATGGTTCGTCAAGGTAGCCGAGGCAGGACTTCTTCCTTCAGGAGTTTCATGGAATCGACCCACGGCTGCTTGGGTTCCCACTCGTGTCCCATTGCCAACAGGACTCCGAAGCCGCCCACGTCTTCATAGAGTTGCTGTAACCTCTCGGTTACATCGTCCGGACTGCCGACAACCCAGACGTTGTCGAGCAGATATTCCGGAGTTACATCGGAATCCGGAATGTCGGGATTCGTTTTTGTCAGGTCGAGCATCCTGCATTTCGGCAACAGGCGGAGAAAGTATTCTCGATAATCCCTGCTTAGTGTCCCCTCCAGTGCCATTTTTCTGGCTTCTTTGGTCGTGTCGGCAACAAAGACATGGCGGGCAATCCGCCACTGCGACCGGTCAGCAACCCTTCCAGCTTTTACGGCCCCTTCTTTCACCGCCTCCCAGTGCGACTGGAGAATGTGGGTTGGCACAATACAGATGCTCATGGGAATCCAACCACGTTCGCCGGCAGTTACCAGCGTGCCTGACTTGACGGTCACACCGGCCACGCCGATCGGCGGATGCGGCTTCTGGTACGGTTCCAGATGGAAACGCAGACCAATCTCTTCGTCCGGCTCCGGAACGGTAAATCGCCAGTGTTTGTGTTCATAAAGACCGGGACGAGGATCCTTCCATAACTGGAGCACCAGTTCGATGGAATCGCGAGTCATTTCGCGCTGCTCGCCCGTTTTCGGGTCAAAACCGAACACCTCAAAGTCGCCTGGAAAACCGCCGGACCCAACTCCCCAATAGAAGCGTCCGTGGCACATGTGGTCGAGTTGTGCAATGCGATTGGCAATGATGAACGGATTGTGGTTCGGCATGCAGTTAACACCGGTGCCCAGAATAATGTTCTGCGTTTGACGAACGACACTGGCGATTAACAGATCGGGGGCGGGTATGTTCTCCCAGGCACTCGTGAAATGTTCGCCGAGCCATGCCTCTCGAAAACCAAGTTCGTCCAACGTGATGATCTGTTCCAGATCGTTGTCCAGCCCGCGTGTGTAGTCTCCACCGGGTGGATGTAATGGCATGGTAAAGAAGCCGAGTTCCATGATGTCTCCTACGTCATAAACAGCGAGCGTACCCAGCAGTCGACGTGAGGACTTATGACCGCAACACTGCTTGATTTTTGCCAATAAATCCTCCACCCACACATTCGGACGACTGCCACAAATTATACCGTAGCGTTCATCTCGATGGCCGTACACTTCGGCACAGAACGAAAGAGAACCTTTTCCCGTTCCAGGAGTTGTTTGGGGCGGCCACCCTGTACCGAATTACGCCGGGTGATTCGTGACCAGCGGCGCCATCGCGTCACTATCCGAGACCACGTCGATAATGACCGGCCGGTCAGCGTCGAAAGCCTGATGCAGGACACCTGGCAGATCCGATGGTGTTTCGACGCGGATGCCTGTGGCACCCATATTCTCGGCGAGGATCGCAAAGTTCACATCGGTGAAACGCCACAGACGCTGTCCCTCTTCTGTCTGTTTTCCGCCGTAGGCCCGGTCGAATCCGTGCTTTGACTGATTACCCGAACTGTTGTTGTTGACCAGAGTAACTGAATTTATGTTCCAGCGCACGGCGGTCTCGACTTCGGCAATGTGATACCAAAATCCGGCGTCTCCCGTGAAACAGAACACCGGCCGATCGGGTGCCGCACACTTGGCCCCAAGTGAAGCGGGGAATGCCCAGCCCAGATGGCCGGCACTGCGAAGATAACTCTGCTTCAACGTTCGTAAATCATACATCCCGCCCATCCACATGCCGCTGTGGCCGGTGTCGGCAACGACGATGGTATCGTCCGGTAAATGATCACTCAACTCTCTGCATATGCGTTCGGGCCGCACAGGAACCGCGTCGGACTCGAGCAGTTTACTGAACTTACTCCGCCACTCTCCCTCAATTACCCTGGCTCGCTCAACCCAGTTGGCATGACGATTTTCCGAGTCTCCCCTAGTCAGAGCAAGCATGCGCGTCAACGTAACTTTCGCGTCGCCTTGTACCGCGACGTTCAGCAGGTAGTTTCGTCCGATGACTTCCGGTTCCAAATCGATCTGGATCGCCGCCATGCCAATTGGCGGAATCTGCCAGAAATGAGTCGTCATGCTGCCGGCCGTAGTGCCAATAAAGCAGATCAAATCAGCCTCGTTGACCACTCGATTGGCGCTTTCCCGCGAATAGGTGCCAACGACACCCACGGACAGCGGGTGTGCACCAGGAATGGAGTCTTTTCCGTTGAGTGACGTGGCAACCGGGATCTGCAGGCGTTCGGCCAGGGCAATCAGTTCGGCTGCAGCACCCGAGGCACGCACGCCGCCTCCTGCAATGATGACCGGACGTTCCGCCGCGTGCAGCTGTGCAAGCGCTGCCTTTACCTGGTCCGCAGCTGGTTCGGGCCGAAAGGGTGGCACTTGGGAAAAAACTTCTTCGCACATCAATTCCATATCGGCTTGCTCGGCATCGATCTGGGCTTCGTTGCCGCGAAACTGCAGGTGGACAGGCCCCGGCATACCCGTGGTAGCGACACGGAAAGCCTGGCGGAGCATGTCGGGAAACCGTTCAACGGAGTCCACTGTTGCGTTGAATTTTGTCACGGACTCGAAGGCTGGTAAGTCGTCGACTTCCTGATAGACACCACGAAATTTGGTGTGCGGGTCGCGCCCGCCGGTCATGGCAATGACCGGCGAATGGGCCAGATGAGCGTCGCGCAGACCGGCAGCCAAATTATGCGCACCGATCACCTGGGCCATACACACTCCTGGACGCCCGCTGGCACGAGCATAGCCGTCGGCCATATAGGCAGCCGACTTCTCTCCATGTACGTGCAATCGTTTGATATTAGTGCGAAGTTCCAATTCGACCATCGTGCGCCGCAGCACGGCTGGTACCATGAACACATGGCTGAGACCATAACCTTTCAGCATCTCGGCCATAATCTGTGCGCCTGTCAGTTTTGCCATCCTGATCCTCTACTGTCGGCATCGCATGGACAGGTAACCGAAATACTTGTCGTAAGACAGTACGTTTGGACTGTACTGATTTCCAGATACCTCTTGTGGCCCGCCTGCCGGATTGAGGATAATTACAGGAACTGGCCTCAAATCAAAGTGCGCAGACCTTTTGATCAGTCGGTCGTCACGGTCGAGAGCCCGTCTTGTCACCGGGCGAAACAGTGTCGGTCAGGCGTTGCGGACTAAACAACGTCGTGATTGTCGCCTGCCCTGAGAGCCGCTGTTGATGGACGTTTATTCCGAGATATTGGCCGACCTATTTCGACGCAGGCCACGGCGTGTTAGAATATAAGTGGAAGTCTGCAGATTCCTTGAGGACAATGGTGTGTATCTGAATCAGTTACCCTCGGTCATTGTTTGCCTGTCACTGGTGTTACCTGTTTCGGTATCCGCGGAGTCGCCTGCTGCCAGCAGTGGCAGAATCGAACCTGCAACAGTGACTCAGCATGACGTGCTTCCTGTTCTCCTGCTGCGCTGCGCCACCTGTCATGGGCGACAGTACCAGGATGGGGGCCTGGATCTGCGTACAAAGGCGTCGATACTTAAAGGAGGGAAGTCCGGACCGGCTATGGTGCCGGGAGATCCGGGGAAAAGCTTGATTCTGAAACGCATCCTTGCAGAGGAAATGCCACCTCGAAAACGTCTCATCGAAGCCAGTGTCAAGCCTATGGAAGACCGCGAAGTTGAGTTGTTGAGACAATGGATTCTGGCGGGTGCTCCGGAGATCGAAGTCGATTCACTACGGGCGGAGGCACAACTCTCAATAAGTGACGAAGATCGACAATTCTGGTCATTTCAGCCGCCACGTAAGTTGCCCGTACCGACTGTGCGGCACGACGAACGCGTCCGGAATTCCATTGATGCTTTTGTTCTGGAAAAGCTTGAGGCCAAAGGGCTTAGCCTTTCTCCGGAAGCAAGTCGGCGAACGTTAATCCGTCGAGCCGCGTTTGACCTGACGGGTTTACCACTGGAACCGGAGCAGCTGGATGCCTTTTTGGCGGACAACAAGGCTCACGCCTGGGAAAGAATGATCGAGTCTCTTCTCTCTTCGCGCCGTTACGGCGAGCGTTGGGGAGGTTACTGGCTCGATCGGGCCGGCTACGCAGACACCGAGGGCGAGCGAGAACAGGACATCCTCCGACCTCATGCGTACCGATATCGTGACTACGTCATCCGAGCATTCAACGATGACAAGCCGTATGACCGTTTCCTTCTGGAACAACTCGCGGGTGACGAACTTGCCGACTACGAGAACGCCGAGGAGATCACACCGGAGATTCATGACAATCTTGTGGCCACCGGGTTCCTCAGAATGGTGCCGGACCCCACATGGTTCAACGTCACGGGATTTGTTCCCAACCGTCTGGACGTGGTCGCCGACGTCGTTGACGTGCTCGGATCTGCAGTAATGGGTCTGACAGTCAAGTGTGCCCGCTGCCATGAGCACATGTTCGATCCGATTCCCCAACAGGATTATTATTCTCTGACCGCAGTCTTCAGGGGTGCTTATGATGAACACGATTGGTTGAAACCGAATGCCAACAATTTTCTGGGAGGAACCAACAACGGCAGATATTCGTACCGAAACCTGCCACATGTCCCGGCCGAAGAAATCCGGGAATGGAAATCTCATACCAGTAAACTGGAGACGCAAATTGCCGGCCTGAAGGAATCCCTGAATGATCAGGGCGAGCCGCTGAGGCAGCAGTATTTCGAACAGAAGCTTACCGAACTGCCGGCAACCGTGCGCAGCGATGTCCGCCGGGCGGTTGATACTGCAGCCGACCAGCGTGATGAGAATCAGAATCAGTTGTTTGAAAAGTTCGAAGCAATGCTTTTTCCCACCGATGAACAACTCAGGCAGTCCAGCGAAGATTTCAAGAAAATCGCGGAAGAGACTGACAGACAGATAGAATCGCTGGGAAAAACACGTCGTCCAGAACCGATGATTCGCGCTCTTTGGGATCGTGGCGAACCCTCTCCCGCGTACCTGCTGCAGCGGGGAGACTACCTCACACCAGGTCAATTCGTGGAACCTGGGACTCTCTCAGTACTTTCAAACAGCAAGCTCGACATTAAGCCACCCTGGCCCGGATCTAAGAAAACAGGACGGCGGCTCGCACTGGCAAAGTGGCTCATTCAACCGGATCATCCACTGACCGCACGAGTCATGGTGAATTCCATTTGGAAGCATCACTTCCGGCACGGCATGGTAAAAACACTGGGGAATTTCGGACAAACCGGGAGCCTTCCGACCCATCCGGAGCTCCTGGACTGGCTGGCACTCGAATTCATTCGGTGTGAATGGAGCATCAAGGAGATGCATCGATTGATTATGAACTCCAACACCTATCGACAGACCTCCACGGTGACACCCGCTCACCAGCAGCTTGATCTGGACAACGATCTCTTGTCTCGATTTCCGATGAAACGTATGGAAGCCGAAGTGTTATGGGACACACTACTGTTGATTTGCGGTCGACTCGATAACACCCCGTTTGGCCCCGCCAATGCAGTCAAAGTACGACCCGATGGTCTGGTTACTGCCGTCGGGACCGATATGGGCTGGCGCCGCAGCATCTATGTCGAACACAACCGCAAACAAAACATGACCATTCTCGAGTGTTTCGATTTGCCGCGCCCAACGCCGAATTGCCTGGAACGACACCTCTCTACTGTCGCTCCTCAGGCCCTGCACCTTTTGAACAACCACACCATTGACCAGCTGATGCTTTCTTTTGCCGATCGTGTGACTCGGGAGGCCGGGACCGATTCCACCAGACAAATTGACAGATGCTACCACCTCGCCCTCGGCCGATCACCAGAGGACAGGGAAAGGCGGCTCGTGACGGAGACGTTTGATCAACTGCGGGAAACGTGGAAGGAGACAGAATCCAACCCCGATCGCAAGGCCCTGGCAAACTTGTGTCACATCCTGATCAACTCCGCAGAATTCATCTTCATCGATTGACCTCCACACAGAATTTTTGTGATACGGTAAAACAATGCCCCACCAACATTACGGTACGACTACCCGACGGAGTTTCTTCGATGACGTTGGGGGCGGTTTCTTTGGCACCGCTCTGGCGTATCTGCTCGGTGAAGAACTGATTGCCAGCGAGAACGGAGAACAACGGCGCATTTATGACCTTCGTCCACGTCAGCCACATCAGGAACCGAAAGCCAGGTCAGTAATCCATCTGTTCATGAACGGTGGTCCCAGCCAAATGGATTTGTTTGACCCCAAAGAAGAACTTAACAGACGGCATGGTGAATCGTATTTCAATAAGATCGCCGGCGAGGTCGAATTCATCGGGTCCGCCGGAGCCCTTATGCGCAGTCCTTACAAGTTCCGGCAACACGGGGAATGCGGCATGTGGGTCTCGGAAGTCATGCCGCATCTGGCCAAGGGAGTGGATGACATCGCTCTGGTCCGGTCGATGCACACGACCACGTTCGCCCACGAACATGCTCTGTACAAGATACATTCGGGCCGCACATTTTCTGCCTATCCAACCCTAGGATCCTGGGTGACGTACGGTCTGGGCTCGGAGAATCAGAATTTGCCTGCCTATGTCGTTCTCGATGATTCTAAGGGTCTGCCTGTCAATGGAGTCGAAAACTGGCAAGCCGGCTTCCTGCCGCCAATCTACCAGGGAACGCGCTTTCGATCGACCGGGTCACCCGTGCTCGATCTCGAACCGGAGGTAAAGAAACCAGCGCGAGTAGTCGAGCTGCAGCGAGACCTGCTGGACAGGCTGGACAGTCGGCACCGGCTGGAGAGACCAGGCCAGCCGATACTGGATGCAAGAATCTCAAATTACGAACTGGCTGCCCGTATGCAACTGGCGGCATCGGATGCGCTGGATCTCTCGCAGGAAACCGAGGAAACCCTTGAGATGTATGGCATCAACGACGCGAAAACGGAATCCTATGGCCGTCGCTGCCTGATTGCTCGGCGTCTGGTGGAAAGTGGTGTCCGTTTTGTGCAGCTCTATATCAGCAGCCAAATCTGGGACAGTCATCGTGAGCTTGCCAGTGGACTTCGATCCGCATGTGAATTCACAGATAAGCCGGTTGCTGCTCTCTTAAAAGATCTGAGACAGCGTGGCCTCTTCGACAATACCCTGGTGATCTGGGGTGGAGAGTTCGGCCGGTTACCGATTGCTCAGATCTCCGGGGACAAAAGCAACCAGCGGTCCGGCCGAGATCATAATAAGAATGCCATGGTCACCTGGTTTGCCGGAGCGGGGATCAAGGGTGGTACACAGTACGGTGCAACTGACGATCTTGGTTTCGCCGCCGTGGAAAACAAGGTGACCGTACAGGACTGGCACGCCACGATCCTGCACCTCCTGGGGCTGGACCATGAGCGTCTGGTGCTCGAGCGTCTTGGACTGGAGGAAAAACTAACCCATGTGTTCGATGCCCATGTCATCGACGGGATCCTTTCCTGACGGCAATCCTTAGTTGTTTGATCCAAGGCGACTTCAGGTTGTATTCGAGCTCGAACTGATGGATTTCCATCTGCCGCTGCGTGATTCACCGGAAGCATTACCGCCGCCTGGGATTGATTCAGTCTCCCCCGGATGTATATTGATTTGGATCAGAAATTAATCGTCGACAATCGCGACAACACGTGCTGGTTCGGCAGAGGCGCCGACAATCTTCAGGGGAAACACGGCGACTCTGAACCCGGTAACTGGCAAAGCATCGAGATTTGTGAGCTGTTCCATGTGACAGAATTCTCGATCTATGCCGACCAGGTGTGCTTCCCAGAACAGCTCCGAATTATTGTTCTCTTTCGCGCGGCGAATCAGGTGTGGTAATGGCAAATCCCAGCCCCACTGATCGATTCCCAATATTTTTATACCCTGATGGATCAGCCAGCGAGTTGCTTCGGCATTCATCCTCGTGCCCTTTCGAAAGAAATCACCGGTTCCCATGTACTGGACCTGCCCGGTCTTGATCAGCACAATCATGCCAGGCTGCAAATGAAGATCGTGCTCAGTGAGAAACCTCCGAATGTCTCCGGAGGTGATGGCCTCACAGTCCGGTTTGTGTTTCATGTCGAGCACGATGCCATCCCCAAAACACCAGTCGAGCGGAACCTGATCAATGGTTTTCGCCGGCTTTCTCCCACACACGGGACTGTAGTGCCACGGAGCATCAATGTGTGTGGTCGAATGGACACCCATCTTTACGATGGTGTCGTCTGACCACCCGGTGAACCCCTCAGGGAAAAGATGAAACGGCAGTCCCAGAAGTCTTAACAGCGATCTGGACTTCCGATGAGGCTTATGTCGAATCCTTACTTTCATGAAAGAAGGGTCACCGGAGTTAAATTGAATGGGCTTTGAGAGGTCAATAATCTTCATCCCTCACTGGCACTGGAGATATCCATAAAGTCAGAGAATTAAAACACAGTCAGGTTACGTCAAAATATCCGGGAACGATACGATGTCATTTTCAGACGGCCTGCAGCTCCTGGGATCTCGGCAGCGTCACGCCCGTATGCAGGCTTATAGACCGCTGAACACCCAGTCTCTCCATAGAGCTTTTTGTGGATTCCATCGCGTTAACAACAATCCTC
>Ga0310123_10004435_pt1 | contig 10625 bp, 13 predicted proteins | sample CB6_AW_1057_MG_FD_203505 | JGI IMG/M metagenome (GOLD analysis project Ga0310123, IMG submission 203505) | Marine microbial communities from Western Arctic Ocean, Canada - CB6_AW_1057 | ecosystem: Environmental > Aquatic > Marine > Oceanic | place: Canada: Western Arctic Ocean | collected...
AATTTACGTTCTAGGCGGCAGTTTCACAGACGGCAAGCAGAACGTATTCCTCCGCGAGGTCTTGAGTTGGGACCCGCACACGAAAAGGTGGGAGAAATGCGCGAACTTGCCCCGGCCAACCACGGGGGCGAGCGGCGTGACCTATAAGAATCGCTACGTGATATTTCTCGGTGGATATGGAGAGATAGTGCCACGTCAGTTTGCGCCCGACGGCAAAGTCCGGCGATCCTTCCTATCCGAAATCTTGGTGTACGACGTGAAAGAAGACCGACACCTTCGCAATACTCCCTTGCTGCGAGCGGTCCTTGACAGTGGGGCCGCCTGCGATGGGGAATCAATCTATGTGATCGGTGGCGAAGAGACCCCAAACCGAACGCGGGTCGACTGGCTCCAGATCGCCCGGATCTGGAATCCCACTTTCGAAACCCCGAGTGATCGATAGATACCAGAGGTTGGCATGTCAGATGAACTCCAATAGCTCACCGAACCCAATACGATACAGAGATATCCAAGGAGTTCTATCATGAAACGATCTTTGGTCGATCGCACCATCGAGATCGCCAAGCAGGCATTTGATGGCATTGGATTCAAACTACCTCCTTTTGCGTTCTGGACGGTCGATGACTGGAAAGGCAAAGGCTCAGATGTAGATGAGATCCGAAAATGCATGCTGGGATGGGATGTAACAGATTTTGGACAAGGCATTTTTCTGAAACTTGGCCGTACACTATTTACCCTTCGGAATGGTTCAACACACTATGATTCAAGTAAAGACTACGCAGAAAAACTGATCTTAGATCCCGAAGGCCAACGCCCTCCACTCCATTTCCACCGCCACAAGATGGAAGACATTATTAATCGCGGTGGTGGTAATATTCTCATTCGTTTGTACAAAACTGATTCCGATGGCCAATGCAGTAACGATGACTTCACCCTGCAAGTTGATGGACAGACTCGCAGGGTTGCTCCTGGCGACCAACTGCGGCTTGAGCCGGGGCAGAGCGCGTGTATACCACCAGGCACAATTCACCAGTTCTGGGGCGAAGAAGGCACCGGGATCAGAATCGATGGCGTGGGTTATACCGTGAGCGGCGAGGTCAGTAGAGTCTGCGATGATTGGAACGACAACTGCTGGCTCGAACCATGCGAACGCTTCTGTACGATCGCGGAAGATGAACCCGCGAAGCACTATCTAGTCCATGAATACCCGGCATAGCAAATATGGGTGCCATCCACGCCAAACAGACAGGCATCACCAGATCCGGTAAGGGGTTGCCACCTAGAGTCAGTACTTATCGAAATCCTGCTATCCGCTAATCGAGTTGACGTCGGCACCACCAAACAGTGGGCTAGACCTAGACAGGTCATATGTAACCGATGGATTGACGGTATTGATCACACCGAGATTAGAGTGATCAATTACCTTGACGAATTTCCCGTACGTTTGTCGTCAACCCATGATCCATGCCCTCGCGGCGCTCCAACTCAATCATCGCACGCGGTCGGCAGTTGACTATAAACGCGCGACGATGCGTATTAGTGCTGTTGCCACGAGAATAATGCAGCGCAGCACCCACGTGCAGCACGGCACTGCCCGCTGGGAGCGGCACCGGGACGCCTTCCTCTTCCGAAGCATCACACTCCAGTGCGCCTCCGCCCTTCCCCGCCTCCCAATGCTCACGCAATGGTTTCCTATGCGCGCCGGGCACATACCACATACACCCATTGTCGACCGTCGCTTCATCCAGCGCCATCCAGACGCTCAATGATCGGTTGTCAGGCAGATTAATCCAGTAAGCCATGTCCTGATGCCACGGTGTGGATGTATTCGTATTCGGAAACTTGTTGATCAGCATGTCAAAGTCAAATGCCATATCATCGCCGAAAAACTTCCTTGCAATTGCCAGCGAGCGAAGATGCAGTGGTGCATCATGCAGCACAGGCACCCGGACGCTTGGCCACATAATCTGCGTGATTCGCTCGGGTGCAGCGATATCGGATTCGTCTTCGACGTGCCCCCCTAGATCCGCTCGCAGATGCCCCGTTGCAATATTTCCGGAAAGAAATGCATCGTACAACTGCACGTACCGATCAACCTGCTGCGGCGTCAACACGCCATCGACACGAACGAATCCCTGATCCTTCAACTGCGTGGCTTGGGCACAGGTCAATTCTATTTGTTCATTCATGACATATTCCTATCTTTCGGCTCATAATGCCCCAAACTGTCAACAACCCCTTCTCCCGCATTAAGCATGAAGAGCCTCGCAATGCGAAACGTATTGCTCAAATCCAACCTGCACGCAATAGGGAAAATTATACTTCAAACCTAATATTTTCTCCTCCACATCAGGTATCAACGATGATCAAGTTAGGCGAGACAACCGCACCGAGGGGCGGTCTTGGCTAAAATATCCCTCCATGGCAATCATCGAGTTGGCAAGCCTGACCAAGTCCTACCGAGTCTACCAGAAGAAGGAGGGTCTACTGGCGTCGATCGGTGGCTTGTTCTGGCGCGAGCACAGGCTCGTTGAAGCTGTCCGCGGCATCGATCTGTCCATCGATGAAGGCGAGTTCATTGCCTTCCTGGGGCCCAACGGGGCAGGGAAGACCACAACGTTGAAACTGCTTTCCGGCGTCATCAACCCGACATCGGGCATGGCCCGCGTGATGGGCCACATCCCGTGGAAGCGAGAGAACGCCTACCGTCGGCGGTTTGCCCTGGTCATGGGCCAGAAGAATCAGCTCTGGTGGGATCTACCGGCCAACGAATCGTTCCGCCTACACCAACAGATCTACCGGATCGAGCCAGATGCATTTGGACGTACCCGCGACGAGTTGGTCGAGCTGCTTGACGTCCCGCACCTGCTGGGTCAACCCGTGCGGGAACTGTCCCTCGGAGAGCGAATGAAGATGGAGCTGATCGGGGCCATGCTCCACTCGCCGCAGGTGCTGTTCCTGGACGAACCGACAATTGGTCTGGATGTGGTGGCGCAACACAACATCCAGGAATTTCTGCGCTACTACCAGCAGGTGCGCAAGATTACCATTATCTTGACCAGCCATTACATGAAAGATGTGGCCGCCCTTTGCAAGCGGGTCGTGATCATTAATGAAGGCCGGATCGTGTATGACGGATCCTTAAAGGGTATTGTAAACCGATTCAGCGGACACAAGATCATTACAGCCCATTTTGCGCACGACTCCTTGCCTGACCTGTCTTCATTTGGCGAGGTGATCGATCAAGCTTCCCCACGAATAAAGCTGCGGGTGGGCCGAAAGGAGGTGACGCGGGTCCTGGGCCACATCCTCACCAAACGCGGCCTCGAAGACATCAGCGTGGAAGACCCTCCATTGGAAGAGGCAATTGCAGGGGCGTTCACGGCCGCAAAAAGCCGTTCGCAGTAGCGCGTCGAACCCCATTGGAATACAGATGATCGCGACTTGGTGGACCATTTTCAAAATCAGCCTGGAAGAACGTCTGGTCTACCGAGCAGATTTTGCCTTCGGCACACTGATGCGATTTCTGCCGATCATCACCCAGATCTTTCTCTGGAAAGCAATCTTCACCGCCACGCGCGGCGACGAGATCGCCGGTTACGCCTACCACGATTTCATTGCCTATTACATGCTGACCATGATTAGTCGGGCGCTCTCAAGCATGCCCGGTCTGGCCGAAGGGATCTCGCTCCAGGTTCGCGAAGGCGAGATCAAGAAGTTCCTTATCCAGCCCGTGGATATGATCGGCTATCTGTTCCTGATGCGCATCGCCCACAAGTTGGTCTATTACCTAATCGCGCTGGCCCCGGTTGGGCTGGTGTTCTACCTGTGTCGCGGCTTCTTCTCTGGCTGGCCTGATGGCCCGACGCTGGGGGCCTACTTTGCCGCCTTGGCGATGTCATTTTTGCTGGGGTTCTTCCTCGAGACGGTGATTGGGATGATCAGCTTCTGGTGGCTGGAGGTCAGTTCCCTGCTCTTTGTGTATATGCTGCTTAATTTTTTTCTTTCGGGGCACATGTTTCCCCTGGACATCCTGCCCGAGCCGTGGGAGTCCCTATTCCGCTTCCTGCCCCTGCAATACCTAGCCTACTTCCCTACAGCCGTATTCCTAGGCAAGGTCGAGGGTGGGGATCTGATTTACGGTTTGGGCATTCAACTCGCATGGGTGCTCTTCTTCGCAGCATTGAGTCGGATCGCGTTCCATTTTGGTGTCAAACGCTACAGTGGATTTGGTGGCTAAGGGTTCCAAAAAACAGCTATTACTTTTAAAAAGTACAAAGAACATAAGACCACACGTGCAATGATCTCGTAATGTCTAACTTATTTTCCTAAACCGATGTCTCAACATCCTTCCTATCTCAATGTGCTGCTCACGTTCGCCCGCAATAGCCTGGTGCGGGAGATGTCTTTCCGGGGAAATTTCCTGTTGCAGAGCATCGCCGCAATGATGTGGACGGTGATGAACCTGTTGTTTTATATCCTGATCTTTGAATTTACCGATGAGATCGGGAAAGATACCGGATGGAGCAGATACCCCTATTTCATCTTTCTGGCCACCACGATGATAGTCAACAGTCTGATGCAGACCTTCGTCATACCCAACGCCCAGGAGTTCAGTGAGTTGATCCGTACGGGGCGATTGGATTTCGCAATGTGCAAACCAATTGACACGCAGTTTCTGATTTCATTGCACCGCGTGAATTGGGCCTCTCTCTCTAATTTCATGTTCGGCGCTGGCCTGATGATCTGGTCTCTGACCCGGCTGGGCGATCCTCCCGCCATAGCCCAAATCATGCTCTACCCGCTCTACGTGTTGTGTGGAGTGGGGATTCTCTACAGCGTGATGATCACTCTGGCTGCAGCGAGCGTCTGGACGGTCCGGAACCAGTCGATGGGCGACTTCTTCTTCTACATCACCACCTTTTCACGCTACCCCATGGAGATTTACCGCGGCCCTTTCGGCTGTCCCCTCCAATGGTTGTTCACCTTCCTGTTCCCAATCTTGATCGCGATCAATGTGCCAGCACGTCTTATGGCCAAGCCGCTGAGACCCTCAGAGTGGTACCTGACAGTCTTCGCGATCTTCGCCACCACCGCCTGCCTGGCCGTATCAAGGATTGTGTTTAAGACGTCGCTGAAACGTTATCGCAGTGCCAGCAGCTGAGTTTAGAGTGGTTTCATTCAAGACGTAGCGTTATCTGCCAATAAGGACGAGCCTGACAAGGAGGCCGATGCAGGCGATATGAGTGATGCATTGACCCAGAAGCAATGGCGATTCTGCCGATAGTACGTCTTTGACAAGTATGCTGAAAACGCCTCGCGCTGCTACCAGATCGCCTATCGGGACAGTGGTCGGCCCGACCAAACCAGCATGGTCAATACGTCTCGTCTTCTTGGCCGTCCACCTATCCGCAAGACGATGAATCAGCTACGAATGGAACTGCGAACCAGCCAACAACTCACGCCCGAACACCACATGCGACACCTTGCAGACCTGCGTGATCAGGCGATCATCAAGCATCAGAGTCTGCTGCCGTTCACACTGAGGAGCTACGCGGGCGGACGATGGGCTTCTACACTGATCAAGTGGAACTCGCGATCCCGAGTTCCACCACTGAAATACTTAGCCGACTCCTGGCCGAAAATCCCGCGATACGAGGCCAGATAGAAATCAAAATGCCCCTTTTACTGCCCCGTAGCTCTGTTGCCTCGGCGTCGTTGACATCCTCGTACCCGGCCAGACGGCTGTAGATCGACTGGCGGAGCAGCGACGCCATACTGTGCTGGATGTTGCCGCCAGTGCGCAAGTCCACCAGCTTCATGCCAGCTGAATCGGTCAGACCTGCCGTGTCATCGAGGTTGCGGTAAGGGAACAAGCCGGCGTCCGAACTGACCCGCGCCCCGTGAAACGCGAGCTTGATGGTGCGGTCAAAACCGACCCGCAAGGCGTCCTTGCCTGTTTCACCCATTGGGTTCTGTCCTTATCCGAAGGTTGGCGAGATGAAATCACCATAGAATGCAGGCCAGCACGACGTGGGTTGCAGAGGATCGCTCATGTCATCTGGGAAATTCTGGTATATACTGCGACAAGTAAGCATCGCCTGGCGGTGGCCGAGGCGTCGTCACCCCCAAGCCGGAGTTTCCTTCACCCTCGGAGGATTGGATGATGGGCTGGAATCAGCAACAGTTGCAGGAATTTGACAAGCTTGGATATCTGTTTGTGCCTGGCCTTTTGCCAACGCATCAGATCACGGAGCTCAATAGCGCCGTGCCCCGCCTGCTTGCGGGCGAGGAACAGAGTGACGGTATCCATCGCGAGCGAGAACGCAGTGGGGCTGTGCGTCAGGTGTACCTGACGCACCGTTACTGCCCGCCGTTCAAGGCGCTGTCGAAGAATGCGGCGATTGTCGAACCGGTCAAGCAGATCCTAGGCAAGGACATTTACATCTGGCACAGTAAGATCAATGTCAAAGATGCCTTTGAGGGTACCGTGTGGCTATGGCATCAGGACTACGGTTATTGGATGTGGGACGGCGTCGATCCCAAGCTCGTGTCCGTGATGGTGTTTCTGGATAAAGCGACATTGAATAACGGGTGCTTGATGGTCGCGGCTGGCTCGCACAAGTGGGACCGGCTTGAACACTACGCAGACGAGGAGACCACGAGCTATAAGCAGTGGTGTGTTGATACGGAGACGCTCAAGCAAAGACTGACAGAGCAGATGATTCAGCCGATAACCGGAGAGCCTGGCGACGTGCTGTTCTTCCACTGCAATCTGCTGCACGGCAGCGGCCACAACATGTCGCCGCTACCGCGCAAGACGATCATCATTGCCTACAACGAGCTGAACAACAAGCCCCGTTCCGTGGAAAAGCCCAGGCCCGACTGGGCGGTTGCGCGACAGTTTGAGCCTGTCTAAGGGGGAGGCGATCAGCCGCGGCCGCGCGAATAAGCTGCCACGCTGCGCCTGGGCCGCGATCGACCATATGGCTGAAGCTTGCGGATGTCAGCTGCAGCAGCTTAATACTCATCACGGCCCCTTGGCACTTTGGAATGCCCTGGAAGTGAAAATCGATGAGCACGCGCAGCGATTGAATAATCGGGGTGTGATCACTGATCTGCACGAGGACGAACTTTTCGGGATTCGGTTCGCCGCCGCGCCGCTAGCCCCGAAGAACTGCCTGCGCAAGAATCTTGTGCGCCACCTCCATGGTCTTGAGGCAGTCGCGAAATGGCGAACTGGTCTGTTCCCGGCCGTGCTTGATTGAATCGATGAACTCGCGGTTCTTGGCTCTGAATCCGCCGTAGACGTACACCTCGTCGCTGCCGGCGACCCTTTGGGTGTCGTATTCAACGCCTTCGTAATCACCATCTGCAAAGAGACGGGCTTTGCCTTCCACTTCGGCGTCGGTGTAGATGCCCGGCGCATGCATCTGCACGCGATACACGCGCCGGCCGCTGCTCCAGCTGTTGATGACATAGCCGATAGACCCATTGTCGAACAGTAGCGTGGCCCCGATCCAATTGATGTCGGGGACCTGCACGCACTTACAGTGACTCTCAACCGTCACCACTTCGCCGCCACACATCCAGCGCACCGTGTCGATCGAGTGGGTGCAGTCGCCCAGCATCCGATCGTACGCGGTCGTGGCGGGGGTGATCTGGTATTTGTAGAACTCACACACCGCGTGCGTCATGGGTCCCCGCTCCAAGCACGCCTGCCGCATCTTGATCAGCAAGGGACACGAACGGCGCTGATGGCTGACTTGTGTCACACAGCCGTGCTTGTCGGCCAGGTGGGCCAGAATCTCGGCTTGATGGAGGTTTAGACCCATCGGTTTTTCGATATAGAGATTCAGACCTTGCTGCAGACACCACACCCAGATGTCATACATGTGCTGTGGCTGGCCGATGGCGTACACACCGTCCGGACTCAACTGCTCGATCATCTGCCGGTAGTCGGTGTACCGTTTGGAAACACCATATTTGTCGGCCGTGGCATTGAGAGCTTCGGCATTAATGTCGCAGATGCCAATGAGGTCTACGTCTTCGAAAGAAGCGAGCGAGGGATAATGGACACTGTTGGCCATCTGGCCCGCTCCGATGACCGCCACGCGAACCGTCGCAGATGTGCCGGAGTCGGACATTAGACTCTTACCTTGTAACTTCTTGCCACGATGCGCAAAAGTCCGTAAATCAAAAATTTCAAATCAAAAATTGCGGCCCCGCCGCGTTTGGTCGCTTGGTTTCGTCATATGACATTGGCAGGAGTATAGCCTCAATGCTGGACAGCGTCAGAGACCGCCGTCTCGGCAATAGAGACCCGGGTCGCCTCTCTCTGAGCAGGTTTAGGCTCGCAATACGCGATGGACGGTCCGTAGGCTTGTCTGGATACCTGATCGAATGAGGTGACGGGCGATCGTTCGCGTGCCAAACTCAGGCTCAGGGCAGAGCCGACGCAATTGGAACTGTGAAATTGGCCCATCGTTAGAAAGTGCGCGTTACTCTTTGACGGGCAGGACTTACTCGCGATCGGCCCAAGGAAGGTGTAAGCTCGGCGTCAGTGCCCATTTGGTCGCGCCGAGTTAGCGAAATCAGAGGGAACTCCCCGATCGCGACGGTTTTCGAACCAAATCTCTGAAGGGTTTCCAGACCGCTATCTCTGGCAAAGAATGGGATTTTCGTGATCTGTCTTGGACAGACGCAGGCGGTTTCGACTTGGACCCTCGGGGAAAATAGTTACGTTGATGGCTTGAAGGCCCGGCCGTGGAGCCGGGAATGTCAATTGGGAAATATTGAACTCTGGAACAGAATCATGAATCGCACGATGAGAGAACATCTTCTATTTGTCTTCGTTTACGCGATTGCGCCGGCAGTAGCGGCCAACGACACAACGCGATTCTTCGAATCGCACCCGAACCAGATCGACATCGAGGAACGGGACGACCGCATCCTCTTCGCCAACAAGCAGATCGGCCTGGAATTCGTCAAGGCTGAACGCGGATTCCAGCTCAATCGGCTCTACGGCATCGCCGAGGACCAGGACTACCTGGCAGAGGACGCGGTCAACGGTGACCTCTTCGAGATCATTATGACGCTCGATCCCGAACACGTTCGCAAGGACGAACGGTGGAAGACCAAGATGTCGCTTATGGGGATCATCGACGAGATGGCGGGCGATGACTTCCCGATCGGTCCACAGGCGGGCAAGTCCCTATCCTCGCGACACGAACAGAGTGATACCACCTCTGCGCTGCATCTGGAGTGGAAGGAAATTGACGTTCGTGAAAACAAGGGGGTCGTGAACGTGGAGGTCACGGTCACCCTGCGGGCCGGAGATCCGCTCTCGTACTGGCGGATCAATATACGCAACCGAGGCTCGCGGTACGGGATCGAGCGAGTGCGCTTTCCGATCCTGTGACTGGCACCCATTGGGAAGCCGGAAGACGACGTTCTTGCCTATCCCAGGGGGCGAGGCTGCCTGGTGGAGAACCCGTTCAACGATCGCCGAATCGAAGGTTTTTATGCGCACAATTTCAACATGCAGTTCCAGGCGCTCTACAACAAGGAAAACGGCAAAGGGATCTACCTGGCAACCCTCGATTCGGCCCCAAGCTTTATGCACCTCCAGATCGCCGGTACCCGTTCAGAGATATCGTGGCGTCCCGGCCACTTCCCGCCGAACATCACCTTTGCCTGAGAAGACTTCTCGCTCCTGTACGACTGCGTGGCGGGGCCTTTCCAAGGGGACTGGTTCGATGCCTGCCAGATCTACCGCCGATGGGCCTTGAACCAGTCCTGGTGCTGAAAGGGACTGCTCCGGACCCGTGAGGAGGCCCCCAAGTGGTACAAGGAATCGCCGCTGTTCTTGTACACCTCGCTGAGCGATTCCTTCGCAGGCACGCATTCGATGGAAAAGAACATGCTTATCGCCGCTGCCCACCTCCGCGAATTTCTTGACTAGACCGGCATGCGGTTGCCTGCCGACTGGCGTGGCTGGAAGGATTACCAGCCCGATCGGAGTACGTACAACGTGCCGTTCAATCGCTACCGGTCGCGCAGCACGGGAAGGTGGGCCGCGTGGGGGCCCACCAATGCCCACGACGGGAACTACCCGGGAATAGGCGCCCTGAGCAATTTCTCGGCAGAGTGTAAGCACCTGCGCGAAGACGGAGGCATGGTGATCCCGTACAAGGCGCTCGAAATATTTGACCAGGGGGCGACCGAGAACTCGCCGTACGCGGCCGAGGCCAAACCCAACATCACTCTCGGGACCTTTACGGGGCCATGCGTGTATGGGCGGCAGAGATGTCCTGGCAGCCCTGCGGCTGAGCCCAGTGGTGGCGAGACAGAATGAGGGAGTCCTGTGTTCTCATGCTGGAGCGCGAGAACGTGGGCGGGTTCTATCTGGACGTGATGCAGGGTAGCAGTCTGCCCTGCTACTGGACGCCGCACGGCCATAGCGCCGCGGGTGGAACCTCCATGACGGAGGCCATGCACGGACTGACGGAGTATATCTTCGATGCGGTCAAGGCCCAAGACCCTGAGGCGATTATCACCGGAGAGAATCCAAGCGAGCACATGATCGATGTGATTGACGGATCCCTCATCGGCACCTTGTCGCG
>Ga0310123_10004436_pt1 | contig 10625 bp, 11 predicted proteins | sample CB6_AW_1057_MG_FD_203505 | JGI IMG/M metagenome (GOLD analysis project Ga0310123, IMG submission 203505) | Marine microbial communities from Western Arctic Ocean, Canada - CB6_AW_1057 | ecosystem: Environmental > Aquatic > Marine > Oceanic | place: Canada: Western Arctic Ocean | collected...
AGAAAAAATGTCCTTGGACGTATTAAATTTTTGAATCATCGGTTCGGATCAACCATACTTTTTTTCCACCCAAAATGAGGAGTGGCAATATGCAACACAGATGTGGTTTCACATCATGGTGTTCACCGCAAAGCCCGTGCGTAATCTTTATCGTCATCACTTTTTTTTGCAGCGCTGTCGCCCGTTGTCAGGTGGGCAACGAGCGGGCCGTGGCAAATACGGATTTCGCGCAGACCGTCGAGGATGGCCTTGGAGATCACGTCGACAACTTCAATCCCGCAGCCGTCAAAATCCAGCCCTGGCTGGAAGCGATGAGTGAGCGCGAAAGCAATACGCGGGCGAGACTGCGGAGTTTCAGAAGTGGAAACATCGGCGGGCTGCGTAACGCACTGGGGCAATGGAACAGCATGATCGACGCGATGGACAATTTGCGCATCAACATGCTCGAGGCCTTCCTGAATCAGTCCGACAGCATCAACGACGTGTTGAACGACCGGTTTGCGCAGGCTTTGGCCACGGCGGCAAATATTAGCAAGGTGGCCAGCGCCGTGGAAAACGCCGACGTCAGCGAAGATCGGACGATCGCATTCCGCAACGTTACCAACGCCGCCATGCGTAACAACCGGGCCGGAAATCCGGGAGTCAAGAAATCGGTGACGGCGGCGGGCGGGGAGTGGGTGACGGATCTGACAATGATAGTCAATTATTCCGTTGCCAGCTTTACCGACAGCAATGCGGACGGCTCCGGACACGACACGGGAACGGCCTTTACGGTATACGGCACCATTGCCGAGACGCTCGAGTTGGGTTTCGTCGGCGCTCATTACCGATACGAGATCGGCGGTCCAACAAACCTCGAGCGCCAGAGCAACAGCCTCGACGTGTTCCTCAATTACTTCGCCACCGATCATTTCTCGGTGGGTAGCTTCGTCAACTACACGCACATCGATATTGAGGACACCCCCTTTGTCGATCCGCTGCTGGGTCCGATCAGTCTCGGCGACTCATACAGTCGCTGGGCGGCGGGAGTCAATATAGCAGCCAACATTGTCGTCGCCGGCATGGACTGCGGGTGGACCAGCAGCCTGTCGAACGGCAACAACGAGTCCTTGGACCAGATCTTCGACCAGAAGAACACGGTATGGATCAACATGCTCGATGTTCAGAAAAACTGGACGGACAGTCTGTCCACGATTCTCTATGCATCCTATTACACCACGGTGAAGAACGATTCGGCCGCCGACGGCAGTTTCTGGTTTCTCGGCGGAGATGTCGAGATGGCGATAACGGACCGGCTTAGCGTCAGTGCCGGTTACGAGGCCACCGTGGGCTACAATGATTACCGCGAGAACCGGCTGAACACGAACGTCACGTTCGCCTTCTGATTGGGGAGGAGGGGTCCTCCGGCGATCCATTCGACCTTTCGATAAGTTTCCTTTTTCCAGTTGTCCCTTTCTCCCGCAGGTGGCTCGACACATACCTGAACCACGGCAGTTGGATCAACGGCTGATTCAGCCAGCCGCCGGCGCCGTGGTAGTTGAGAAACTCCGAGACATACACCTGTCCGAAAACCGAGAACCACACGACCATTGTCACAGCGAAACAGAGCATCCGAAATGTTCGCTTGACCGGACGAACAAGGCAGTCCACCGGCTCTATTTCTTCAACCGTGGACAAATGTCCCAGTTCCGTCGGCAGTTCTTCCTCTTCCCCCGCCAACAACGGCCATATATCCTGTCGCTCACCAATCACACGCACCAGGCCGCCGGCATAGATGCGCGCCGCCAGAAGCCGGAGAACGCGAAACAAGGAAAGCCGAGAAGGCCTGTGCGCAAATAAAAACTATTAAGCAGTTGCACGAGTTGCGCATCGGTCATGGCGTCGATTTCGGGCTTCAGGTGAGCGAGAAAATAGGGAATCGTCTTCAAAACCGAAACTGGAATCGAGAGGATGACATGACATATGGCGACTCCAAGGCAGGCAAGCGGGCGGCGGCAGATTATTGCCCCTACAAGTCTGAACTGGAAGAATCGCTGCCAGTCGCCGGTGGCCGCCTGGCGGATCTGGGCCATCGGTACATACAACATCACAAGCATGAACAAGGAATCCGCCGAAGAGACCGCTGAGCGGGCCGACGACCGCCTGTTCATAACTTTTGTTAAATGAATTGTTCCATCCCGCGTACCACGAGAAAAGCAGGATCACTGCCGGCGGCAGAGTGAATAATCCAGGCATTGAGTATCCCTTGGATGCCGAGTTTTAGGTTGCGCTGAAACGAGTGAAACGGGATACTGAGCAGGATGCGAAACTTTCGCGCCGTTGGCGCTGCAGCCAGTGACTTCACCTGCACCCGTATCTCCTGGTGCATATACGATCGCGGCCACCGTGCCTCGCCACGCAACGACTCGTATCGCCCGAGAAACGTTGCGAACTCCGCATCGCCCTCTTTGGGACTGAGGCGCCACCAATGCTTGACGACCGAGCGCCGGGCCAGGCGATAGGTCCATCCCAGAACGAGAACCGAGAAGGGACTGGCCCAGAAGGGTGCCGACGAAACAGCTGATTATGAGGCCGAGGAAGAATACTTGGGGGCCTCCCTATGCACTTGGGTGTTCGATGTTCGGCCATGTGAGTCGCATGATCCCACGGACGGCACTTTGCCAGAGTTTGATGAATCGCCCGCGGGACGGCCTCCCACATTAAACCGTGTCCGCTCCTATCGTACGGTAGGATTTCCCTTTGTCTTGACCAGTGGGAACATGGGTCTACCGGCCCGGTGCGCCTTTGAAACAATGGGGCGATTGCCCCATGCATCCCACACCTATAAAGCCGGTTGCGTCAATTCGCAAAACTCCGTATCAAGGATTATTGTCTTCTCAGGTCTGTCGGCGCATCGACCCAAATTCAAGGCGGTGATCAATTCAGGAAGAAACTGTTGCATGGCTGTGGCACCCAAAAATGTGGAAGGCCGCGTCTCCGCGAGCGACTCTTCAAGACTAAGGGCTCGCGTAAAAATAGTTTCATGCCGCATGCGGGACCGTCCGTTTGGCGTTAGTCCGTCAGCTGACGGATTGCCAATGCGACTGCGCCGGCCGGCTTCCGGCGACATCTTCCACCACCATAGTCGTACCGAGATGCGGTGCGGATCTCGCGAACGAGTCCTACCATACGGTTAGGAGCAAAGGGGCGAGTCCCGCCTCGGCGGGATAAAAATATTTTCACGCGATTCCAAAGCCCTTCGCCCGCGGGGACGCGGCCTCCCACAGTGGACAGTTGCCCGCAATTCGCGTCATTTCGAACAGCCAAATACCGAAAACGCAGTTCGGTCAGGATGAACAGTGACAATATTTCGCCTTAGGCAGAGACGTGGAAGATAGGAGGTCTGTAACATGGCTGTTTCCAGCGCATGGTTGAACAAACACGCCGACCGGCTACATCGCGAGTTCAATCTGAACGGTTTCGTATCGTTACCGGGGTTTCTCGATTCCGAAGGTGTACCGGCGCTGCGCTCAGAATTGGATCGTTACATTCGCGATGTGGTGCCGACGATCACCGGCAACGACGTCTATTACGAAGATAAGGACGACCCGAGCACGCTGAAGCAACTCAAAGAAATGAATCAGTACGACGCATACTTCAAGCAGTTGTTCATGGACAGTCCGTTCCGCAGCCTGGCCGCCATCCTTCTCGGCGAGGCGGTACGGCCGACCAATTTTCAGTACTTCAACAAGCCGGCCGGCGTCGGGCAGCCGACGCCGCCCCATCAGGATGGGTACTATTTTCACATTACTCCCAATCATGCGGTAACACTTTGGTTGGCGCTCGAAGACATCGAACCGGAACAGGGCTGCGTGAGTTACATTCAGGGCTCGCACCGCTTCGGCACGCGCCATCATGTGCGGACGCAGACACTGGGGTTTTCCCAGGGCATAGCGGATTTCGGCGTGCCCAACGATATCGAGAACCAGCGCAGCTTTCCCTGTAAAGCCGGCCACCTGCTTGCGCATCACTCGTTGATCATCCACCGGGCTGACGGCAATACCAGTGCCGACCGCTCGCGTCAGGCGATGGGATTTGTTTATGTGGCCGAAAGCTGCGAGGTAGATATCGCGGCGAAAAAGGCGTATCAAGCGCAACTCGATGCAGACCTGAAGAAGGCGGGGAAGATTTAGTCAGCCGCCTGATTACCGCCGAAGAGATCGACGGCCTCCGCTCGCTGGCCGAGCTGCGCGAATCCATTACCTGTGGTCACGGCGGGTGCTTCGGGAAAACTATGTGTAACGGCGTTCCCCTGTCAGTTGTGGTCTGCCCGCCCCGGTATATGGATCGCGTTGCCGATTCGTGGATTTCCTCGACGCATTGCACTAACGCTTTCGAATACGCTGCTGCCCTGGCGACGATTCGGTACATTGAGAAGCATCACGTCATCGAATATCTATGGAGCATCGGGCGCCGGATCATTAACGGTATCAACGGGCTGACGCGGGAGGCGTCCGTCGAGGCCGAAGCCGCGGGATTTCCTCCGACGCCGGATCTCGTTTTTCGATATAATGAGCCGCAGACAAAAGGCATCGATAAAAAGGCGTTTACTTAAGGCACCCCAACAAATTTTTGACGATCTGGATCGCCATCGTTCTCCTGTTCGTTGACCTAATTGAAAACCGCATCGTGGGTCGTCGCGTTACGAGACTCACAGAATCGACAGAACGTTGTCGATTTGGCTGAATAAGCCCACGCACTCACGGTTACGCACTCCCGTCCGCCCAGCCCGTCCCCCAAAAAGCCAGGATCGTCATCTCGGCGGCGAGGAAGACGGCCGCCAGGCAGGCCAACGCCGGCCATATCGGACGATTCCGTCCGGCCCGCAGAAGTTCACGATCATGCTGGATGACGCTGACCCGGCCACCAGCGCCCGCTGCCATCAACGCCTCGACCGACGACAGTGCCACATCGCGCGTATCACTTTCCCGCGCATCCACGTTAACAGCTATCAACGCAACCGTCGACGTGCCCAAGAGCCCACGGTAGTGGCCCGGTACATCCGCTTTCGGCAGGGCCAGGCTCAGCTCACGACCGCGTCCGACAACGCTGTACGTGAGCGGCGCATCGTTCGGACCGACAACCCTGATCTCATCCGTGTCCTCGCCTTCGCCCGGGCTCGGCACACTTAGCTGCCAGGTCTCCCCGATTCGAACTGCTGTCCGCCCGGGCGCCCGACGAAGGTGGCGAAGCATCTCATGGACAAATGCCGGAAACAAGGGACTGCCGAGAAAATTACCGCCGTCGGGAGTCAACGGAAGATTCAGGAAAACGGCCTTGCCCAAATCCGCTCGAGAGAAGGTGACGGCAGCGGCACCGTCGGCAAATGTCATTAACACCTCGTCCCGCCGTTCCGCGAGAATCCCGGTTCGAAAATGGCGGCTGAATCGAATTTCGCCAAAGTCGCCGTGCCCCGGCCCCGCGAATGCGGCCAGTGGTGATCCCACGAGGCCGCCTAATTGCAGGGCATCGCCCTCCGACACCGACGACGAAACAATCCCAAACAGCTCGTACGGCGGCGTCACGGCGCCGTTGGAGATCCCGCCGACGCTCTGCAACAAACCCGGCACGCCCGGTCCGTCCATGACACAAATGAATCCGGCGCCGTTAACGACGCGGCGCAACAGAACTTCCAGCGTATGTGTCGGTATGTCCGCCGGGGTGATGAGCACATAGATGTCGGCCTGCTCCAGGATGAGTGCATCGGCGTCATGGGAATGGCGCGTATGCAGAACGATCCCCCCGGACTGTTCGACGCGCGGCACGATAGCTTTGCCCATATAGAATGCAGCCCCCGAGGGATCCTCCGGCCCGCGATCGGATATCATCAACACATGCAGTGCGTCGCTGACTGGGACTGTGAAATAGCGGCGATTGTCGGCAGTGAGGGCATCAGCTTCGAGCGATACCGAGCCGGGGTAGCGCCCGGCTGCCGGCAGCGTCAATTCAAACACAGCCTCCTCCGATGCATACGGGCCCAGAGAAAGCACACGCTCACGTGCAATGCCGTCCATTGACAATCGAAGCGTGGCGCGACGCGACGTCGGGCTGTAGTTGACGACACTGCAAGCCAACTGAATCGGCTCGGCGACGGTCGGCGACGGCGGTGTCACCGTGACCGCGGTCACCGCAACGTTTTCGACCGGGGTTTCATGCACGGGCCGGAGAAAAAGTCTTGCCCCGGGCGGCACGGACAGCTCCGTCGCGGTCCAATTACTCCGTTGAAAATCGCTGAAGACATAGATCGATCCATCACCCTCGAGCATGGCGACGGCCGCTTGAATTCCTGCCAGCGGTTCGCCTGCCTCCATGGTTGGCTGGGCTTTCAGCAGGGCCTCGTGGAGAACCGCCAGGTTTTGTGTCAGAGCGGGTAAAAGCGGTTTCGTTTCAAGCCCAAAGAGAAGGACATTGGCATTGTCCCCGTCTTCAAAGCTGCGGAGCACATCCGCGGCTTCCGCTCGTGCTTTGTCAAAAATACTGACACCACCCTTGACTGCCTGCATGCTGAGCGAACCATCGATCAACAAAACGGCGCGTCCAGCCGCCCCAGGCGCCCCGACATCGCCCGCCGATCTCATGAACGGCCGTGCGAACACCAAGACCAAAGCCGCAATGGCGGCGCAACGCAAGGCCAGGATCGTCCAACTCCGCAATCGGTGAACAGCCTTGCGTCCGCTTCCGGCTTCGACCAGAAACTTCAGGGTCGGAAACCGGATCAAGCGCGGTCGCGGCCGTGTCAAAAAGTGCACCAGAACCGGAAGGCCGATGGCGGCCAGCCCGGCCAGCAGCCACGGATTGAAGAATTGAATCATTGGCTTCAGACAACCACGTCACGAGCCAGGACGCAGCGTTTGAGAAACACGTAGGGATCGGCATCCGTCCGCGCCAGGTACCAGTCACAGCCGCGCGCGCGGCAACCGCCTTCGATCGTCCTCAGGAAGTCACTGACGCGATCCCGGTACAGCGTTCGGATGACATCAGGCTCGACCTTGAACATTGCATCTGCGGACTCCGCATCAAGAAACCGCGCGGCACCGACGTCCGGCAGCTCCATTTCTTCGGGGTGGATGATGTGAAACACCATGACATCGAATTTCGATCGGCGAAAAAGATCGATCGCCGTCCATAATCGCGGCGAGAAGTCCAGAAAATCACTCAGTATAATCAGAACACCGCGCCGCGACACGCGGGTGTAAACGGTCTCCAGACAATCCCCGAGACGCGTCGTTCCCGTGGCCGTCGCCGACTCCAATGCGGCGACCAGGGTGCGGAGCTGCATCCATGAACCGCGCGGCGGCAGATATTCATGCACAACGTCACCGGCCAACGCCAAGCTGACCTCATCACCTTCCCGGACAACGAGAAAGGAAAGCGCCGCGGCCAAAAGACCGGCATAGCGTAGCTTGCTGTCGGTCGTCTGCACAGCGCCCGCGTATTCCATCGAGCCGCTGGTGTCGACGACCAGATAAGTCAACAAATTGCGCTCAGCCTCGTAAACGCGCACATAATGGCGATCGCATTTGGCGTACAACTTCCAGTCGACGAGGCGGATGTCATCACCTTCGCTGTAGCTCCGGTAATCTGAGAATTCGACACCCGTACCGCGATAGACGGAAATGTGCGGGCCCGCGAACGTCCCTTCGGCGGCACCCCGCGGGCGGAGGCTGACACGGCCGAGGGCCTCCATTCGCGACATGTTTAGGAGTGACTCTTCCGTTTCCATTCCAATTTCTGTAGAAATTCGAAATCAGCTTTCCGCTTCCATCACCGTCGCCAGCAGATGCTGCAGGACGGAATCGGAGTCAATCCCTTCGCCAAGCGCGTTGTAATTGGGAATGATGCGGTGACGAAGGACGGGGCGGACGACGTCCCGGATATCCCGGCATTCAGGTGCCGGCCGACCGTCGAGAAGGGCCATCGCCTTGGCCGCGGTGATCAGGTGCTGGGTCGCCCGCGGGCCCGCACCCCAGGCGACATAACGGCTGATGTAGCCATCGGCGTGTTTGCCCTTCGGCCGCGTGGCGGTGGTCAATGCCACGGCGTACTCGAGAACATGCCGGGACACCGGCACCTCATCGACGATCCGGGCATAACGCACAAAGGTTTCCCTCTCGGCAATGGGTGTAATTTCCGGCAGCTCCATGCGTGCCGGCCGGGCGGCGATATCGATTTCCTCTTCGCTGCTGGGATAGTCGATGTAGATACTGAACATAAACCGATCAAGCTGCGCCTCGGGAAGCGGGTAGGTCCCTTCCTGTTCGATCGGGTTCTGGGTTGCCACAACAACGAACGGCGGCTCCAGTTGGTAGGTCACGCCGCTGACGGTCACAGCATGCTCCTGCATCGCCTCGAGCAATGCTGCCTGGGTCTTCGGCGGCGTTCGGTTGATCTCGTCGGCAAGAATCAGATTGGCGAATATCGGGCCGTGCTGAAACACCAGTTCCCGCCGGCCGCCGTGGCTATCGCTCTGCAGTATCTCAGTCCCGGTGATATCCGCGGGCATCAGGTCCGGGGTGAATTGAATACGGTGGAACGACCATCCGAGTGATTTCGCCAAAGCCTTGACCATCAAGGTTTTCGCCAGGCCCGGGACTCCCGTCATCAGCATGTGACCGTTGCTGATAAGGCCCGCCGCCAATGTCTTGACAACAGCCTCCTGACCCACAATCACGGTGGCAATCGCCTCGCGTAAGCGCGTGTAACACGCCCGCAACTCGTTAACGGTCGATTCGGCCGATGTGATTTCGTCAGATGTAAACATATGCACTTTCCAGAGCCGATTCGTTATTCCGACCGGTGAACCGGGTCACGGCGGAGCGGAGGTATAAGTTACCAATCAATGGCAAAGCTGTCAATGCCCTGAGCTCCGGCGCTTAGCCTGCGTGCAATCTTTCGAAATCTTGTAATCGATCCATTTGTGATCGAATACGAGTTGAAAACCGGGAAAGAAGGCAACGCGCGCTTCGCTCTGTTATTGCGGCGTCCGCCGGCTGCCGGCTGCCGGACGGCAGGGCCTTCACTCGTTATCTTCCTGTCTCCGGGGAGATTCCAAGGCGTTATATTATACTTCACGTATTACGCCTTACGTTTCACGTCTAACGTTTCACATCTCACGTCTCACTCATTCCCCGCGTACCCAGGATCACCGTTCCGCCGTCACCCAATCCGTAATTTTAACCGACGTAGCTACCGGAGCGAAGTCGGTCCGCAATCCGAAATTCAAAATTCCAAATCCCCATCTCGCCCATGCCGCGCCTCAAACTCCAACCATTGGAAAATTATCCCTTTGAGACCGTCTGCCGTGTCCGGGTCACCGACCTCAATTACGGCGCCCATCTTGCCAATCACGCGCTGGCAGGCCTGCTTCATCAGGCACGTGTCGAACTCCTCGCGCAATTGGGTTTCGCAGAGCTGAACCTGGGGGATGAAGCAACAGGACTGACAATGATCGATCTCTGCGTGCAATTCGAGGCGGAGGGTTTTCTCGGCGATGAACTGACGATTCGCAGTGCCTTCGTCGAGGTGAAAGGCACAACGTTCCGAATCTGTAATGAGGTTCGCCGGACCGATACACGGATCGCCCTGGCAGAGACGGGATTTGCCGGCTTCGATTACGTCAAACGCAAACCGGTAAGATTGCCGGAGGCGTTTGTGGAGAAGATCCGCATTTGTTAAGCGCGCCCTGCGCGCCTAATACATGAGGAGTTTCCGCGAGCCGTAATTGATCCCCGTCTTCTGTCGGGAAAGGAACTTGTATCCCAGCAGTCCGTGGATACCATCGTCGGCCAGATGCGACACATCTGAAATCACTGCATATCGCGAAACTGCGTCCCGCCGTCCCCGCCGAATGACCGGTTCTCCATTTCAAACGTCAAGCCGCCTGCCTGGACTGTTTGCATATCGCCATTCTCCCAATACACTTCCGTCGTGTTGTTCGTCGAAATGATGGTATGGAGTCGGGGCACACGGCTTCGTCATTTCCATCCACATTTTTTTTCAGCCTCTGGCTGATCCCGTGAAAGACGTTGTCCGATCCCAACGGGACTCACGTCCGCTTTTGGCGGAAACCGCCATAGCTACCTGAACGACCGCGGTCCATCATCCCGTCTCACAGTTCGCTGGCCGAACTGATGACCTTGTACACAAGGCCGTACTCTTTCGCCTCCGTCGCGGACATCCAAAAATTCCGCTCCGAGTCATTTTCAACTTTCCTCACCGGCTGCCCGGTTTGACGCGCGAAAATGTTGTTCAGGCGCTGGCGCATTTTGACGATTTCCTCGGCTTCGATACCGACATCGATGGCCTGCCCGAAAGCGCCGCCCTGAGGCTGATGCAGCATGAACCGCGTGTTCGGCAGACACAGCCGGTTTTCCTTCGGCGGCGCCACAAAGATCAACGCACCCGAACTCGCGACCCAGCCCGTGCCGATGATCTTCACCGGCGGCGTGACGAACTGAATCATGTCATGAATCGTGTCGCCCGCTTCCACGTGCCCGCCCTGCGAGTTGATGAAAATCTTGATTTCATCGTCCGACTCAGCCGACAGTACCCAGAGTTTCTCCGATACTTCCTTTGCCAGTTTCTGG
>Ga0310123_10004437_pt1 | contig 10624 bp, 7 predicted proteins | sample CB6_AW_1057_MG_FD_203505 | JGI IMG/M metagenome (GOLD analysis project Ga0310123, IMG submission 203505) | Marine microbial communities from Western Arctic Ocean, Canada - CB6_AW_1057 | ecosystem: Environmental > Aquatic > Marine > Oceanic | place: Canada: Western Arctic Ocean | collected...
TACGGCCGCTGTTCATCACATCATCTTGCTCACCTACAACTTCCACGCCAGCCATTTCGATGGCTTCCTGTTGTAATGAGAAATTCAGTCGCGCTGATGAACCTAGATTTAAAGTAACATTCGATTCAGTTTCTGTTTTGTAACCTATATAGGAAACCGTTATAGTATATGGTCCGCCCACACGCATATTGGGTATATTAAAAACACCACCGGAGCGTGAAGTAGTACCGTAGGTTATACCACTGGGTTCATGGGTCGCAACAATGTTAGCTCCTTCAAGTCCTGCGCTTTCTGCAGCAGAGACACTACCTGCAAGTTCAGATGTAGTAACACCTTGAGCCAACAAAGAAAAACTCATAAAACATAACAGTGAAATTAAGGATATAAAAAATCTCTGTAGCTTCTTCATGTTATTATCTCCTTGGGTTGTTGATCGATAAATTGTGCATTACACTTTATAGAAATGATTTTTATGTCCCATTTATCTAATGAATTATAATCATAAGATAGACTAATGTATTATAATCATAAGATAGAAATTAACTAATAACTATTTTAATGAATATTAGAAACTATATTTTAATCCGATTTGAATATGTGAAAAATCTTCCATATCTTTGAAATGAGTTCCCTCTTTTCCCAGAAATTTGGAAATGGAACAATCAATTTTCCAATTTTCCACTGGTGAATATGTAAGACCTCCACCCAGCATTTTTTGAGAGTCTTCCAAGTCCAAAAATGTATTTATCCTAATTTCTAAAGCATTATCCAGGTAATTTCCCGTTGCCGATAAAAACATCCCCAAATCCGTGAACATGGCAAAGGGCGTGCCCATGCCCTGTTTAAGTTCATCTTCATTCATCGCTACCAATTCTGTTGTTGGATTACCATATTCATCATATGAATAGGTTAAACCATTTGCTTCCAATACATCATTACCGATTAGTTGAATCATTAATGTTATATCATTCGCAGTTGTGTATTCTAATTGGGAAGCAAATTGGACATAAGCAGCATCATTGAACGTTTCTATATCAGTAGTTTGATCATTATTAGTATTATAATAACTGACCTCAGTTCTCCCAGTTAAATCTCCGAAAAATGTGACAATATCAATTCCTATGACATCCGTTTTTCGGTAAGTGAGTGCAGGTGTTGCTCCATCAATGTAATAATTGTAGCCCACTAAAGTAAATCCCCTGTCTCGTCCAGAAAAATAAGATAGACTTATATCACTATTCCCGATGATTGTTTGTAGACGAACACCAAATTCGTTACCTTTTTTGGCTGCTATTAACATGTCTGCAGGGTCATCCATCGCTACGGGAAAATCATCTTCGCCAAACGGATATCGATTGGGTTCGTGTTCCGATATGACCACCGCTTCGAATTGCCAGTCATTCCAATAATATTTGACTGAACCGGACAAAGTGCCAATTTTCCGGTCAGCACCTGCTAAAAACATATAATAATAATCGTAAGGATTGAGGTTATCCGTGGGATTGTTGCCATCCACAGCACCCCATGCGTGAATTTGCTTACCAAGCTTCACTTCTCCCCAACTTGGATACCAAATTAAGTACGCTTCCCGTAGGTCAAATTCTGCATTTCCCCCAGTCCATCTGTATTCAACTACGGAACTTGTTTTAAAATCAAAATCTCCTTTTGAAAATCCTACTTCAAGTTCTGCGATCCTAAATGGTAGAGATATATTGGAGAGATCAGAGGTCCGGTGCATAGTGATCGGTTGGAATGAACCTGAATAATTCCATTGTCCACTAACCAAAGAAATCAGCAGAAAGGAAAAAGTTAATCGTTTCATTTAGTTGTGCGGCAAACGTTTTAAATTCTTTTCCTGGAATAAATTCTCATCAATTCCAGTATCCACTTGAACATCGGAAAATGTCACTTCAGTTGTATGCTTTTTCTGGACATCTTCCACAAACACTTTTTTTATAACATAATAATTCTTTAGTTTTTGATACGTAAACGATTTTTTCTTTTTTAGTTCCCCACGTTTATCGTACGATTCTTCTTTTACACCATACAAACCATCTTTAGCTATCCAGGAAATATGTTTTGTATAGGTTGATTTTGCTTCAGGTTTAGGAATGATTTCCAACACATAACAATCAACTTCATCTACATGCTCATCATCAAGGCGGTTATATTTATTTTCATCAAGTTCACGGCTGGAAAGATCCTCATAGCTCAAATCAGAGCCCATAAACGAGTCTCCTTTTTTCTTCGATGAAATTCTGCGCACCTTTTTAAATGCTGGCAGCCACATGCGCATTTCATCATCTTTATCATCATGCTCTATTTTGAGAAATGCCACACCTTTATCATCCTTTGGCTCTATGAACCAGATAATCTGTTTTTTATTGCCATCGGTGGATTTTGATACCATGGCATTTGTTCTGGATTTTCCTTTGGAGTTCGTCAATACCATCTTGGTTTTGTTGGATAAATCTTTCGGAGTTGGTTTTTCATCAACCATCTTGGCTATTTCATAACCGGTCTGACCAAGAACAAATGATATGCTAATGATTCCAAAAATGAATTTTTTCATATTGACCTCTAGAGTTTAATTAATTTATGTTTTAACAATTCTGCTGTGGTTGCTAATATTGTCAACGTGCCTACAGACGTCGATATCATTCCAAAAACCATAAGCCCGCCCATATGCTGAATAGGTAAAAATTGCGAAAACAACAATGCCCCAAAAGCCATGTTGGACAATGCATCCAATATGATAGGATAACCCACATCATCCACAACTTCCCTGCTCAAAACATCTACACTCACTTTTTGTTTGACCAAACGCCTATATTGAGAAATATAGTGGATGGCGAAATCCACACCAACGCCAATAATAATAGAAGACAGGATAGCGGTAATATGGTTTAGATTTACACCAAAGATACCCATAAATCCAAAGTTCAGGATCACCGCCGATGTCAATGGGACGACAGCCAATAATCCCCATAAGATTCGTTTAAAAAAGAATCCTGCAATAAGGGCGATCAATACAATAGAGATAGAAATACTGATGGCTGAAGATCGTATGATCAACGTAATGAGGTCCCTGAAAACGACCAGCATGCCAGTGACGGTGATCTTATCGGTGGCTTCAAGTGAGTCTGCAATAAAATCATGAGTGGATTCCACATATTCAATAATCAGAGAAGATGTCATATTGCGCATGAATGTTGTCATGAGCCCTGAAGAATATTCATAATCAACAAGGGAGCTAAAATCATCTGGATCTCCAGACATGGCATACAAGGTAAACAGGTTATTTACTTTCCCTCGCGTATCCGGAATAGTTTCGTAGTCAGGATCGTCATCCATCACAGTTCGATGCATTTGTTTAATAGCATCAGCAATGGACATGGATGTTGTAACCTCCTGATTTTCTTCCATTTTATTCTGCAGTCTTTCTATTTTGGCCAGTGTTTCAGGTTCTTTCATATCACCTTCAAACCGGAACTGCATATCGAGAGACCCAATCATTTCCCGATCTAGGAATTCCATTGTTTCCCGAACAGTGGTTCCTTTTTTAAAAAATGATTGCATATTGACTTCCACACTGAGCCAATTAATGCCAATGAGTCCTATAAATACCAGAATTAAACCAGAACTCAAGACACGTTTTGGATTTTCCAAAACTCCTTTTCCAAATCTATCTATAACGTTTTCTAGAAAGCTGGTTTCTCTGACTGCTTTCGAATCAAGATTCCATTTTTTTAAAACCAGCAATGAAGGCAGCAGTGTGTATGAAAGCACCAAGGCCCAAAGAATACCTATAGCGATCGTCACTCCATACCCTGTCTGAACTTCCAATGGTGAATAAATCATTGACAAGAATGCGGCGGCAGTAGTGATACTGGTAAGGAAGATGGGTAAAGTAAGTGATTCCATGGTTTGTTCAACTGCAAGCTGTGTATCACCTGATTGCCTGAGTTTTTTGAAAAACTTGGTAATGATATGAACACCATCAGAATTCGCAATAGTTAACAAGATGATAGGCATGGATGTATTGATCAGGCTGAATACAAAACGCCTTGAGCCTGTAATTTCCAGCACCCAGCCCATACTGCCCATCATAGCAATCACCGATAAGAAAATAACCGATAATACCATAAGTACCGCAGGAAAACTCCTCAAGCTAAAAAATAGGATCAAGATCATAACCAGCATTCCGATCCTGACCAAACCTATTACATCATCACGGATCAATGAAGAAATCACGCCATTCACATAAGGCACTCCCCCAATAAATACTTCATAGTCATTTAATTCTTCTACAGCAGTATCGATTATTCTGGCAACAACATCTAATGAAACATCGTTATACGATTTAATAATAATATTCACATAATCATCATTTTGGCTCACGACACGCAACTTCAATTTCGGATATTTATCTAAATAGGATTTTATCTCTGATATTTGATCGGTATTCAAATCTCTTGATTGTACAAGGTTTGCTACTTCCAAATATCCGTCTTCACTTTGCAACTTGTTCATATTGATCAAGTTGTTCACTTCCTCAATTTCGGGAATAGCTTCCAGCGCTTCAGTCAAATCCCAAAGATCTGCAATTAATTTGTCATTGAACACAGACTTGTCTTTGCTGCCAAAGGCGATATAGATCATTTCTGTGTTGCCAAACTCATCTTTAATGGTTTCCCAGGTTTTACGCGAATCCATTTCTGCAGGCAGGAGTTTCATCATGTCTTCTTCGATATAGAAAAACCGTAAACCCGAGGCCATGAGGGCTGTTATAATCAACGAAAAGATAATCGTTCGTTTGGGATGGTTCAGAGGCTGGCTGATAATCCAGTGTTTAATAGAGTGTGCTTTCATTTTAATTATTTTTTCTTCCTTGATATTTATTAATGGCTTCCATTCCTTTTTCATTAAATAAGCCCCGTGAGATTATTGTCACAAACCCGTTGATCGTTTCACCTACTGCCAGATCATTAGCCAAGAAAAATTCAGGCTGAAAAGTGTTATTGACCATATTGATAAAAACAGTGGCTACTTTTTTCATGTCCAAATCTTTTCTGGCTAAACCCTGTTCTTGGGCAGATTTAAGTATTTGATAAAAATCATCCTGGCGTTTTAAACGGAATCGTTCTATATCTTTCCAAACTTCCGGATATGCAGTCTTCAGCTGGGCCATGCGCTGGACGGGCGCACGGCTGGCAAATTTCGCTATATGTTCCATGACCTTTATAAACTGGAGCGTCGGATTCTTTTCATTTTCGCGTATTCTATTAAACATTTGTTCAACCTGCAAGGTCATGAACATGGCAATTTTTCGAACTAATTTTTGCTTAGAAGGAAAGTATTTATAGATGGTTTTTTTGCTCATCCCCAACCGGGCAGCAAGGGATTCAACCGTAAATGATTTTACTCCTGTGCGCATAATGGCATTGAACCCTTCATCCAGGATGTGTTCTTCTTGCTGTGAATATATATTTAACATAGGAAACGAATTACGTATATATCGTTTCCAAACTTATAAAAAAAAATTTATGCTTACAAGTTTTGATTAATCATTAAGTGCCATTTGTACGAGAATAATAATATCAACCATTGTCACTGCTCCATCTCCATTAAGATCTGCAGGAGGAGTTGGATTATACCCTACTTCATAAAGCATATCGACCGCATGACTAATATCTGCTACATTTATTTCACCATCAAAATTAATATCTCCTGAAATATAGTCAGGAAAATCATTCTGGTTTAAATAATTGAGAGTATATCTCTGTGCACGTGCAATCATGATATTCTGGCCAGGATATACATAATTCCAAACAACCGAACCATCGAAAGTTACCTCAAACATATGGGCATCATCTGCTTCTGTTATAAGTGTATTACCATTGGGTAAACGGAAGGCACCACTTTGAACATTGGAGTGGAATCCCCCTGAATACATCCAAAAAGGACCGGGAGGACCAAATGCATCCGTGGCATTAATTGGATAATTACCTGTTGAATCAACTGGAGTATTTATTTCAAACACAGCTGAATTGTTAGTCTGGTAATTATTATTGTAACATATTAGATGACCTCCACCAGGATAGTTAGCTGGAATCCAGTTAATTCCATGCTGGGCATTCAATTGTTGACTTGATCCATTACCTCTATCATACACTTGCGGATTACCCCATCTATACAAATAATCTCCACCTTTTCCTGAATGACCGCCAGAGTGAGATGCCGCTTCAGAGGTGGTTGTACTGTGGTCAATGATATAAATCTCACCCATCGTCCTTGATGATACAACAATCTGGTCCAGATCAGCATTATAATCAATGGCGTTGAAATGCATCCAGTCAGCATGGGATCCTCCTGGTCCAGCACCGCCACCAACATTTCCATAATTTATATCCATTAATTCAGGATGCTCTGAAATAATACCGTAATTGGTCAACGTAGTATCTGCATCCTGTATTAAATGGTCCCATAGATGCCATTCCCATACAATATTAGCACTATCTGTTCCTATAGGCTCTAATTCCAAAATAGCTTCAGACCACATTTCATTTAGCGGATTATTGATCGTTTGCCGGCCCAAGGCATAGGCTTCTGCAGCTGTTTTTCTTTCCCAGGCAATAACGAGAATATTGCCATTGGGTAATGGCTGGATGTCATGATGATGCTGGTATACATCATTTGATACTGTATACCACCATAAAACATTACTGTCCCAATCCATATGAGCTATCCCACCGCCAACTCCGCCTGAAGCCATGGTAGGGTTCTGAACTCTGAAAGGATAAATGAGCGTACTGTCCCTCTGAAGATAAGCTAAACTTGCCGGGCCGCGTGGATAATACCAAGAATTGATAACATTAATTGAATTATTAATTAAATATGTCATTCCGGTAGTTCCGCCGCCTGGCCCTCCTGCCGCAGGACTAAATATTGTATAGCCTTGAAACGCTTGTCCGGATAATCCTGCAATTAACAGGAAAGAGTAAACAAATCGGTTTATAATCATCTCGTAATTTATTAATACTTAATTAATTGACTTGGATAGTGTCATTTAGTTAAATCTGATGCTTAAGTTTATTGTATTATTTAATTAATATACTTTAACGCTATACACCAAATTAACTAAAAATATCTTTGATAACATCCAGAGCATTTAGATCTTATGTAACGTTGGGGCGTACCTTTGGAACATGGTTCAGCCCAATTTTGTCCGGATTTCTCTTAATGATTCTGCGCTTGCTTGTCAGCATAGGATTAATTTTGGATCATGTCTTTTTCCCATCCATCAGGAAAAAACATATTTCACCACTTGTTATAGTTGGCAATCCCCGGTCAGGTACAACCTTCCTCCATCGTTTTCTTATCAAACAAGGACTGGGAGTTGGGGCACAGCTCTGGCAAATGGTCTACCCTTCATTAACACTGCAAAAATTGATCAAGCCCATTTTACCGCTGTTGGAAAAGATCAGCCCTGCGCGGCACCATTCCACTGCAGCCCATGAAACAAGTTTATCTTCCATCGAGACGGATGATGTATCATTGCTCTTCAAATATTTTGATGGCTTTTTCCTTTATGGTTTCATATTAGCATTTGCTGAAGAAAATCTATTTGATTGGTTCGATCCAAAAAAAAGGGATACAACAGATCGGGATTTTGACTGGTATGAGAATTTGTGGAAACGTTTAGCTGTTGCAGCAAAGCATGACACTGTGATTCCAAAACTGTTTTCATTGAGTACCAATATCCCCGCATTCCAAAAACGATTTCCTGATGCAAAAATATTATATATGGTACGTGACCCATTAAATATTCTCCCTTCCGGTTTAAGTCTGGTTACGGGTGTATTGGATAAACGATTTGGTTTTTGGAGTCTTGAAAAAGAAGTTCGTGACAGATATTTAAATCGCTTATACAACGCATTGATAGAATTACTGCAGCGCTTTGACGAGGATTGGACAAATGGATCCATCGATAAATCCAAAGTATTAATTGTAAAATATGATCGTATAATGACACAGTTTGAAGATTTAATGGACGATATATTCACATTCACAGGAGCAACACCTACTCCTGAAATAATTGCAGAAATCAAAAAAACAGCTGCAAGCCAGCGAGAGTATACGAGCGCCCATAAATATGATCTTGAAAAGTTTGGTTTAAGCGCAGAGCAGATACGTTCAGATTGCTCATTTATTTATGATACATTCTTAAACACACAGCCAAATGAAGCTGACTAAAATACTTTTATTCATAGCCAGCTTGAATTTGATCTATGCCCTGGATCTTTCTGGACTGAATTCAAATCAAGAGTGGAAGACTTTGCAGAACAATGATGTTAGTATAAAAACAACACAATACCTGGGGTTTCCCATCTGTAAAGCAGAAACAATCCTGCCCTTACCATTAAAAACAATATCTGCTATTATTGAAAATGTAGAAAATTATCCTAATGTTTTCCTGCGGGTAACAAAAACTAGAGTCTTGGAAGATGATGTGGTGCATATCATGCTGGACATGCCGTTTCCATTTTCAGGTAGAGATTACATCATAAAGTATATAAAACATAAATTCAGCAGCGCATGGACATTTCGATTTTCGGCAGTGGAACATGTGCAGGCACCGCCTGAAAAAGGCCATGTACGGTTAATTCATGCTGCCGGTGAATGGAAATTGACTGCAACCAATGATCATGAAACCAATGTTTCTTATACATGGAATGGCGAATTACTCGGCGATTTTCCTAATTGGGCATTGGATCGAGCCTGGAAAACCCAGGGCAATGAAATGATGGAATGGCTCAATGATGAGTTGCAGGATTAATATATGAAAATTAAAACAATACTATATATACTATGCAGTTATACACTAATTGCCCAGTCATCTACACAATACAGCGGGTATGTTCATTATTATGACATACATCGGTTATCAGACCGATCAATCATAAACCTGCCCTTTCGCATTTTCAGATTTAATGTTGACCACCAAAAGGGCGATTTTGCCATTAATTCTACTTTAGCTATGGAATACCATATGCGTAAAGATATTTCATTCTTCGATAGCAGTAATCCCCAGGAGTTTACATGGGATCTGCGGGAATTTTATGCCAGCTGGTTTACATCATTTGGTGAAATAAAGGTCGGCAAACAAATTCATTCCTGGAGCAGTGTAGATGATAACAGTCCCATTGACAATATAAATGCCTACGACTATTATTATATTTTCAACTTAGGCAGTGACCGCAAGCTCAGTTCGATGGGTTTGACAATAGATTATTATCTGAAAAACACTAAAATTGGCATTTATTATTCACCATTACACCATACAAACAGATTACCCATCAACGATCCTGAATTTCCTATTCAATTGCCTGTTACACCAAGAGCATCGCAAATAATAAGTCCAAAAAACCCAGATGAATACGGTATTACCCTGCAGCAAAAAATGAATGTTGCAGATCTTTCATTTACCTATTTCAGCGGATATGACAGATTATTCAGCCTGAGCGGCTCCAATGTATTTACAAATCAATTTCAGACAGTGTCTGTACTGGATACCGTTTTTTCATTTCGCAAAACAACTATGCTGGGCGCCGGAATCGTTATTCCAACAAAATGGATCATTCTGCGGGCTGAATATGCTCAATTTTCAACTTTTGATAATAATGACTCTACTGCTATTTCGAACAAAGGACCTTCGAGAAGTTTCGGATCAGCAAATGAAGTGTTTTTTTCTCACGCGTTTGAAACAAAGGCAAAATATTATCAAACCATATTACAGCTGGAAACTGAATTACCGGGCGGTATCGAATTTATTGGACAGTATTTAAAATATGATACTTTGTCATTTGATGCAGAATATTTGCCGGATGTTGAACTGCCGCTGCTGGAAGCAGATTTTGATCCTTATTCTATATTCTTCCCGGGAATGGGAACACCCCTTTCGGTCATAGCCCAGGAAGCTGTTCTAATGATTTTTAACAAATCGTTTATGAATGAACAGTTGCTCTTTGAAACACTCTTTCTTTTAGATCAATCAAGTTATAATGATACGAAAGGAAATGGACGCTTGATCGAAGTGAAAGGCACCTATGATCTTTCTACATCTTTAAAACTGACTGCAGCACTGACGCACATAACAGGAAATTCCAAACTGGATGATGGTTATAGCTTCAACGAAATGGAGGATTTTTCCCATATTCGATTTGAATTGAAGTATTTCTTCTAAATTATTTCAACAGCACCATCTTCCTGGTCTGTGTAAACTTTCCAGCACGAATCTGATATAGATAAACACCAGCACTCACAGGTTTACCGTAGTCATTGGTAGCATTCCAGATAACAGACCTGTAGCCAGCATCTTGAGTTTGGTTTAGCAGCGTTCTAACCTGTCTGCCCAGCATATCGTAAATGATGATATTTACATTAGCCTGTTCCAGCAGGTCGTAGCGTAGTGTTGTGACCGGGTTGAATGGATTGGGATAGGCCGGATGCAGGGCAAAGGTTTTCGGCAGATTAGTTGCTTCATCTGCTGCTGATAATGGACTGTATGCTGCTGTCAGTGTAAAACGGCTCTCACCAACCTGCGGATAAATGTTTACACCCC
>Ga0310123_10004438_pt1 | contig 10622 bp, 10 predicted proteins | sample CB6_AW_1057_MG_FD_203505 | JGI IMG/M metagenome (GOLD analysis project Ga0310123, IMG submission 203505) | Marine microbial communities from Western Arctic Ocean, Canada - CB6_AW_1057 | ecosystem: Environmental > Aquatic > Marine > Oceanic | place: Canada: Western Arctic Ocean | collected...
CCTCCTGGTTACTGAAAATTAAAGATGGTGGCTATGGGTAGATTCGAACTACCGACCCCGGCATTATGAGTGCCGTGCTCTAACCAGCTGAGCTACATAGCCAAGGGGGACGCAGGCTGTCTAACCTACGTATAACCAACGCATAGGATCAGACGTTGAACCTGAAATGCATTATATCACCGTCATTTACAACATAATCTCGCCCTTCTAGGCGCAACCGCCCCGCATCACGCGCTCCCTGCTCCCCACCGAGTGCAACAAAATCGTCGTAGGCAATGGTCTCAGCACGAATGAACCCACGTTCAAAGTCAGTGTGGATCACGCCGGCAGCGGCTGATGCGGTCATTCCGGACTTGATGGTCCAGGCCCGTGCTTCTTTAGGCCCCGCAGTAAAAAAAGTCTGAAGGCCGAGCAGCGAATAACCGGCTCGAATCACTCGATCCAAACCGGATTCTGTGACCCCTAAATCATTTAGAAATACGCTGCGCTCCTGATGATCAAGCATCGCAATCTCTTGCTCAATTTTGGCACTGACCAAAATCAGCTCATCACCAAAATCATGTGCATGCGCCTTAACAGCCGCTACGTTTGACCCCCCTCCGCCGTCCAGGTCGTGTTCGTCGACATTAGACACGTACAGCACCGGCTTGGCGGTCAACAGGAAAAGTGGTTTCAGTGCTGCTCGCTCCATCTGTGCAAGTGCCATGCTGCGGACTGGTGCACCACGGTCCAGCCAGGCTCGAACCCGCTCTAGCAGGTGGGCCATCTGGAGTTGGACCTTATCACCTGCTTTTGACCCCTTAAGAGATTTATCCAGTGCCCGCTCCACCGTCTCTAGATCTGCCAGGGCCAACTCGGTATCGACAGTGGCAATATCAGACAGAGGATCGACCTGATTTGCCACGTGACCGGCATCGGGATCTTCAAACGCGCGTACCACGTGAGCTATTGCGTCGACTTCACGGATGTGGGCGAGGAAACGATTGCCGAGACCTTCGCCCCGGGAGGCACCGGACACCAATCCGGCAATATCCACGAACTCCATGGCGGCGGGAATCACTCTGGATGGTTGTACGAACTCAGCAATCTTAGGTAATCGCTGATCTGGGACCTCCACCATCCCGACGTTCGGATCAATAGTACAAAAAGGGTAGTTTTCAGCCTGAACACCCGCACGAGTCAAGGCATTAAACAATGTGGACTTGCCCACATTGGGCAGTCCGACAATACCACAGCGGAACCCCATTCAGTCGTCTATCCTGTTCGGGCCTTTGTGCAGTTCGTTCATCACACGCTCCCAGTCACCTGCTGCCATGTCTTCTAACAACCCAGCCGAGCGCTGAACTGCTTCCAGTATTAGCTCGCGGTCCTGCGCTGACGGTATCCGCAACACATAATCGGTAACCTCATCTGAATTACCTGGATGGCCAATCCCCAAACGCAAGCGCATGAATTCCCTGGATCCCAAGTCACTGAACAAGCCGCGCAGACCGTTGTGACCGCCGTGACCGCCGCCGTTTTTTATTCTCGCAACCCCCGGTGGCAGATCAAGGTCATCGTGCACCACCAGAATCTGCTCAGGTGCGACATCGAAATAACGGGCAAACGGTGCGACCGATGCACCACTTAAGTTCATAAAGGTATTCGGTCGCAGTAACTGCAGCTTCCGCCCACCAATCCGCAGTTCAGCGAGTTCGCCCTTGAACCGCGCTTCGAGACGGAAATCCAGTGGATAACGGCGCGCGAGTTCCTTCAGAAACCAATAGCCGGCATTGTGTCGGGTACCGGCATGGCCAGTGCCCGGATTTCCCAATCCGACGATGAGAGTGATCTGGGCCATTCAGAGAATATCGACAACGCCGCAGCCGAGTCCAAAACCACAGGCCCGGTGATTGCCGGTAGGCTATTACTATTCAGCCTCCTCTTTAGACGAGTCCGAGTCGCCAGCTGTTTCTTCGGTGGCAGGCGCTGCAGCTTCACCTTCCTCGCTTTCGACACCTTCTTCAGCTTCGAGGACTTCCTCTTCGATCTCCCGCGGCGGCATAACGGTAACAACAGTTGGATCTTCACCTTCGTGAAGAGCCACGGTCATCTCAACACCCTCAGGCAACTCCACCGAGGAAAGGTGTATGACGTCATTGAGTCCCAATGCGGAAACATCGACCCTAATATATTCGGGCAGATCCTTCGGTAAACAGGTGATATCGAGCTCTGTCATCAATGGGGAAAAAATGCCTTCTTCGACCTTTACTCCAGGGGCTTCATCAACCCCCTCGAAATGCAGCGGAATTTTCATGTGCAGCTTTTCGGTCGCCTTTATCCGTTGAAAGTCGACATGCACCAACCTAGTTTGAACTCTATGGCGCTGAACCTCGCGCAGAATCACCTGCTGTGAACCAGATTCGGAATTCAAAGAGATGATAGCCGAATGGAAAGCCTCAACTTCCAGATTGCGCATGATCTCGTTATGCTCAAGAAGCACAGCTTCGTTGTTCTGGTTAGCACCATAGATCATCGCCGGCACCTGGTCTAAACGGCGCAGGCGTCTGCTTGCCTTGGTGCCAAATACATCTCTCGGCTTGGTATTCAACTCAAAATTGGTACTCATCTCGTGCTCTCCTTAACTCCTGCATTAATCTTCGATAACCGTTCCAGCCTGTCATTCCATAAAAAGCGAACTCACGGAATCGCCCTCAGCGATTCGGCGAATCGATTCGGCAAGCAGCTCGGCAATGCTGATTTGGCGAATCTTGTCACAAGCTGCAGCTTCCTCATTCAGAGGGATAGAGTTGGTTACAACCACTTCGTCCAGTTCAGATTCTGTAATCCTTTCTACGGCCGGACCTGAGAGCACCGGATGGGTACAACAGGCCGTCACCTGTTTCGCACCGGCATCCTTCAGGGCAGACGCGGCTTCACACAGCGTGTTTGCGGTATCGACCATGTCATCCATCAACACGCAGGTATGGTTGTCCACAGACCCGATAATGTGCATGACTTTGGCCTCGTTGGCCTTGGGGCGACGCTTATCGATGATCGCCAGCTCTGCACCCAGTTGCTTGGCCATGGCCCGTGCTCGAATAACACCGCCGACATCGGGAGACACAACCAACAGATTTTCTGGCTGCTGCCGCCACAATTCATTGTTCAGTACCGGTGCCGCATAAATATTGTCTACCGGCACGTCAAAGAATCCCTGTATCTGATCAGCATGCAAATCCATGGTAACTACCCGGTCGGCACCTGCTACGCCGATCATGTCGGCGACCAGTTTGGCGGTGATTGCGACCCGGGCCGTCCGAGGACGCCGGTCCTGACGCGCATAACCGTAGTAAGGCATTACAGCCGTCACCCGTTCTGCTGAGGAACGCTTCAACGCATCGATCATTACCAGCAATTCCATCAGGTGCTTGCTGGCCGGTGCGCAGGTCGGCTGGATGACAAATACGTCACTTGCCCGCACGTGCTCCATAATCTCTACGTTGACTTCGCCATCGCTGAACGTGCTCACCAGAGCGCGCCCCAATCCGACACCCAGATGCCCGGCCACCTCCCGAGCAAGCTCAGGATTGGCGTTACCGGTAAACAAGGTGAGATCGTCGAAAGCCATTAATGTTCCTCCACTGGTTTCGACACCAATATGGCTGGGGTGCCAGGATTCGAACCTGGGAATACCGGAATCAAAATCCGGTGCCTTACCACTTGGCTACACCCCAACTGGCTCGGTTGTCCTTAGTGGATGCTGGTTTATGCCGGCTGCAACAAACCCACTGATGCCTGCCGGCGTGTGCTCCAAAATTTCTTCCCCACTTTGTCGGTCCGACACGGCCACATACAAGCCACAACCGCTTCCTGTCATTTTGGCCTCTCCAAACTGGCGGAGCCAGGAAAGCGCCTCGCCCACTTCTGGATAAAGCCGACATGTGACCGGTTCCAGGTCGTTGCTCAGACCATCCTCGAAAAGGGTGGGTATTCTGATTCGCGGCGTGTTTCGTGTCAATTCGGAATCGTTGAATATAGCCGCAGTGGAAACCATCACTTGCGGTACCACAACACAGTAAATGCTCTCAGAAAGCACTACTGGGGTCACTTTTTCACCGACTCCCTCACCCCAGGCTGAATGGCCATGGATAAAAACTGGCACATCTGCACCCAGTTCTACCCCCAGCTGGGCAAGCGTGTCAATGCTGGCATGTACCTCCCATAGCCGATTCAGTGCCACAAGCACGGTGGCCGCATCTGAGCTCCCACCGCCCAGACCGGCACCAACGGGAATTCTTTTCTCGAGCTTTATATCAACACCAAGGTCGGTCCCCCCGAACTGCTGTAGCTTTTGGGCCGCCCGAACTGTCAGGTCACGCTCGGGCAAACCTGCCCCGCCTTCGCGGCGAATCACGCCGTCATTTCGCACCTCGAAGTGCAGCACATCAACAAAATCGAGCAGCTGAAACAACGTTTGTAGTTCGTGATAACCGTCCCCACGCCGACCCACGACGTGTAGAAACAAGTTCAACTTTGCGGGTGCCGGCCAGCCTTTCATCTTGAATTTTTCGCCTTGTCGTCACCGTCGTGCCACTGACTGATCACAATCTTCACACTGAAGCTCTCAGCCCGATCATCCTCCCGCTGAATCCTGGCTGGAAGCATATCGGGATCAGCAACAAGATAGAGCTTCCGGGGCAGCTCGAGGCCCGCGTAAATTCGGTATTCCAGGAAAGTCACCTGCCAACCCGACTGTATAAGCTTTTTCAACCGGCCGTTTTTATCGAGTTCGATCATCACAGGAAGTTCCGGTTCAGGTAACCCGCGCAACCAGTATCCCATCTGCTTAAATGGCACATGCCAACCAAGGGTCCTGTACAGCACTTCATCGGCCGATTGACCCTTGACCGAATCCTTATCGTCCTTTACCAAGACAGCACCCTGCGGATCTTCGGATATTCGAACCCTTCCAGCCCCGAAAGCACCGAACAAATCTATACGACTGGTGTGTCCACGACGTCGCCAAAAGATTGTTGCCGTTTCATGCCGGCGACCGACCTTAACCGCCAGGCGGGCACCGAGATTCCACGTTTCATAATCCGACAAGAACAACTGTCTCTGTTGCCATGACGGATTTTCGGTCGGCGGGTCGGAATCAATAGGTGCCGATGGTACCTGGGCGCAGGCCGAGACCAACAGACAGACGCTGAACCAGCGCTTGCCGTTCACGGCTCGAACTTCCGCAAGGTCTCTCGCAGTACTGAATTATCCGGGTCATCTTCATGGCCGCGTTGCCATACTGTCCGCGCCTGATCGCGCTCCCCATCCATCCACAGCACCTCTCCTAGATGTGCCGCAATCTCCGCATCCATACGCAGATCAATCGCCCTTTGCAGATATTCCCGCGCCAGGTCGTTATTGCCCAACCGATAATGCACCCAACCCAGGGAGTCCAAAATGAAGGGGTCTTCAGGAAGCAGTACCAACGCACGCTCGATCAGCACCAATGCTTCATCGAGGCGATCTGTCTGATCAGCCAGGGTATAGCCCAAAGCGTTATAGGCATGCGCATTATCCGGCTCCAACTCGATCAGGCGACGCATATCAGCTTCATGCTTGTCGACCAAGTTAAGCTGCGCTGTTACCAGGCCTCTTGCATAAAGAAGGTCACCGTGTCCCGGCACATCAATGAGCGCCGCGTCTAACAGTTCCAACGCTGCCTCCAGTCCTTCAGACTGGCGCAGAATCCTTTCTTGGGCCAGATAGATCCGTACCTGTTCAGGCACCGAATCTGGGACCATCTGGATGAGATGCGCCAGTGCTTCATCGGTTCGTTTGGCATCTGCAAGCACGAAGGCAACTCTCAGCTGCGCATCAAAAATATGCTCGGCGCTCGTTACCGCGGATAACCAAGAGAGCGCATCATCATAACGATCTTGCCCAGCTGCGATCCGGGCAAGAAATAATCTGGACTGATCGTGTTCAGGATCGAGTTCGAGATAGCGTACAAACATGCCGGTCGCCATCTGATCGTTTCCCAGTTCCATGCTAAGCACAGCGGCTGCATAAACCGCCTCTCTATTCTCAGGGTCGTGTTCGACAAGTTCGGTGAACTGAGTCAGTGCTTTCTCGAATTCGTCCCACTCAGCCAACAGTCTGGCCCAGGTAATTCTCAATTCACTGCTGTCCGGGTAGTCCCGCAGAAATGTTTCCGCATAGTCGGCCAGCTGTTTTCTATTGTCGGACTGCTTGAGGTGCGACAACCGCATCATCGCCACCTCCTCCCAGCCGGGCCTCATCACAAGTGCCTGGTTAAGCGCGCTGTCCACGATTTCTGGACGTTCGGCTCTATAAGCCAGCCAGGCCTGTGCCAGATACACCTGTGGATCGTGATGGTAACGCTCTACAAGACGCTCCATGACCGGCATCCATTCGACAGGGTCGGGCACCTGTCCCAGAATTTGGCTCGCTCGTCTGAGATGAGGGCCAATTGCCGAGCTGGTCCTGTCGAGCAATAACACCATTTGGTCAAAGAACGCATCATGTCGCCCCAATTTAACCAGTACTCTTAACGCCATAAAATACGGCTGATTCGATTCCGGCAGAAGTCGTCTAAGCAACTCCGACATTTTGAGAGCGCGTTCAAAGTCCCCGGCATGCATGGAAAGGCGGTAGGCCCTGACGGTAACTTGTGGATCGGCGCTGATTTGAGCGGCTTTGGCCATCGACTCAGCAGCCCGTGAACCATCACCTCGGCGTGATGCGATGTCTCCCAGCAAATATTGAAAAAGAAGTTCTGATGTCTGGCTAGACTCACTGGACAGGGCCTTTTCGTCGTGGATCTGGTCCTGGACCACAAGCTCGTTATTCGATTGCTGTGCAGGGACTACGGCACAACCCGTTGCAGCGGAGATAAGGAGAACGATTGCTGTTATATGGCGCATGATCCGAACACGGTAGTACCCAAACGTACTGAATGGCCAGAGCCAGACGATTTAGGGAGAATAACACCAAGCTGCAAGCTTCGTAGACTCTGGGGGCCACACAAACGGGTTAAAGTACACTGACCCTACCGCCTTGTCCTTGACAGGTGGTTTTCAGCCACGAAAATACTCATCTTGCTCCCCCCTTCCCCTGATTCCATGCACCTTTTGACGTTCGGTCTCAACCATCGTACCGCACCGGTCTCGTTGCGTGAAAAGGCCGCTTTTACGAGCGAACAATTACCGGGTGCCGTACGTTCGCTGGTCAGTTCAGGCAGCGTGACAGAAGCCGCCATTGTGTCGACTTGTAATCGAACCGAGATTTACTGTCACCAGAACAGTACTCGACCGGACCAGGTATTCGAATGGCTGTGCAATTACGGACAACTGGATGCTGCAAACCTTGATGCCGCAACCTACTGTCTGCCTGGTGAGGAAGCTGTTCAGCATGCCTTTCGAGTCGCATCTGGTCTTGATTCACTGGTGCTTGGAGAACCTCAGATTCTGGGTCAGATGAAATCCGCATTTACAACCGCCTACAAGGCAGGGGCAACGGGAAAGATCCTCAATCGTCTTTTTCAGCATACATTTTCCGTTGCAAAACAGGTCCGTAGCGAAACTCTCATTGGTGCCAACACTGTATCCGTGGCCTTTGCAGCTGTCGACCTTGCCCGCAGAATTTTTTCCCAGCTGACAGATCAGACAGTCCTACTGATTGGCGCCGGTGAAACAATTGAACTGGTTGCTCGATACTGTCGTGACAGTGGCGTGAACCGGATTATTGTTGCAAACCGTTCGATCGAACGCGCACAAACGCTGGCAGACGGACACAACAGTGAGGCCATCTCACTGGCAGACATCGCAGACCGACTTCATGAGGCCGATATCGTCGTTGCCTCTACGGCCAGCACACTACCCATTGTCGGCAAGGGCACAGTTGAACGAGCTCTAAAGACACGCCGCCACAAACCAGTTTTGATGATTGACCTTGCGGTGCCGCGTGACATTGAGCCCGAAGTTGGATCTCTCAGAGACGTTTTCCTTTACACGGTAGATGATCTTGAGGAAATCGTAGAAAAAAACATTGGCTCGCGTAGGGAAGCTGCTGATGACGCTGAAAAGATCATCGATCTGCAGGTGGTCCGCTTCATGCGTTGGTTTAGATCGCTGGACTCGATACCTACAATCCGCGCTATCCGAGGACAGATCGATGCCCTACAAGATAGTGAACTTCGCCAAGCTCAGCGCCGTATCGAAAATGGAGAGGACCCCGGACAAGTCCTTGAAGCATTCGCCCGTACGCTTTCCAGAAAGTTCGCTCATGCACCCAGCCAGGCTCTAAAACAGGCCGATGAAGACGGCAACGGAACTCTCATCGACGCTGCCCGAAAACTATTCAAGCTACCGGACTGATCCATGAATTCTTCGATTCAGGAAAAGCTCGAGCAACTGGCCGAGCGTCAAGAAGAAATCAACGCACTCCTGTCTGATCCCAGCGTGATCGCTCAACAGGATTCATTCCGCAACCTGTCCATTGAACTTGCGGATATCACCCCTGTGGTAGCCCAGTTTCAGGATTACCAGAAGCTGGCCCAGGAACTCGACCAGACCGAGGTTATGTTCAACGACGATGACCTCTCAATCCGGAAAATGGCCCAGGAGGAACTGCCCCGACTACAGATACAGCTTGATACACTTCAGGGCCAATTACAAAAGCTTTTGATCCCCAAAGACCCCAACGACGAGCGGAACATTTTTCTTGAAATCAGGGCCGGGACGGGCGGTGACGAAGCCGCTCTGTTTTCTGGAGATCTTTTCCGTATGTACAGCAGCTTTGCCGAAAAACAACGATGGAAAATCGAAGTCATGAGTCAGAGTTCGGGCGAGCATGGCGGCTTTAAGGAGATTATCAGCAGGATTGTCGGTCGAGGGGCTTACTCGTGGTTGAAGTTCGAGTCCGGCGCCCACAGGGTACAGCGTGTACCAGAAACAGAAACTCAGGGCCGGATCCATACCTCGGCGTGCACGGTGGCTATCATGCCCGAGGCCGACGAAATCAGCGATGTAGCGATCGACACTGCAGATCTGCGGGTCGATACTTTTCGTGCCTCTGGGGCCGGTGGCCAACACGTCAACCGAACTGATTCCGCGGTGCGCCTCACGCATCTCCCAACTGGGACAGTGGTGGAGTGCCAGGATGAGCGCTCCCAACACAAAAACAAGGCTCGCGCCATGTCGATTCTGCGATCCAGGTTGTTGGAAGCTGAACAACGAAAACAACACGAGGCCGAAGCTGAAAACCGTCGCAATCTTGTCGGTAGCGGGGACCGATCTGAACGCATCCGAACCTACAATTTTCCTCAAGGCCGGGTTACCGATCACCGTATCAATCTAACGCTTTACAAGCTCGATGAGATTCTATCCGGGGATCTTTTGCAAGTTGTGGAACCCTTGGGTGCCGAACATCAAGCTGATCTCCTTGCCGCTATGGCATCGGAATGAACCTGCCCGATACTCCGGCACTTTTGTATCAGGCCACCAGTCGGCTCAATAAAACCAGCGATACACCAGCTCTAGACGCAGAGTTGCTGTTTTGTGCCGTCTGCGGGATCGACCGGAGCGCGGTAACCACCGATCAATCATTGGCACTGACGAATCGGCAAGTAGACGTCTTTTCGACGCTGATCAACCGGCGTGCGGCCGGAGAACCGATCGCCTATCTGTTGCAACGAAAGGAGTTCTGGTCCCAGGACCTGCTAGTCAGTCCAGAAGTGCTGATCCCACGGCCCGAAACTGAGTTACTGGTCGAGCAGGCTCTGGAAAACCTACCAGACCAACCCTGCAATGTTGCTGATCTTGGCACGGGGAGTGGTGCAATCGCTCTGGCCATTGCTACTGAACGGCCGGATGTTCAAGTCACTGCAACCGACATTTCCCAATCGGCCTTGGCGGTCGCAATGAAAAATGCAACCAGGTTGGGAATCCAGAATGTTACCTTCCGACAAGGTGACTGGTTTGCGGCTTTGGCAGATCAGCACTATCGGCTCATCGTAAGTAATCCACCTTATGTACGAGTGGGAGACCCGAGGCTGGAAGTTGGAACATTGTACGAACCTGTCGATGCGCTGATATCAGGCTACGATGGCCTGGATGCACTGCGCATGATCTGTGCCGCTGCCAGAGGTTATCTGGACAACCAGGGAGTGCTGGTACTTGAACATGCCTGTGACCAAAAAAACGCTATACACGAGTTATTGTCGCAAGGTGGATTCGAGACTATAGTTTCCAGCACAGACCTCGCAGGAAAACCACGTGTTACCTGGGGCCGCCGCCAGCAATAGGAATAACGACTATGTTCGGATTTTCTGATAAAACATTGAACCTACCGTCTAGAAAACACGCGTTACCGGGTCGAGAGCATGCCATGATTGTCACTAACCAGCACTTTGTCACCGGTCGCCCCATTAAAGAACCGTTCCCCGACAACTGCAGACAAGCCGTCTTCGGTTTGGGTTGTTTTTGGGGTGCAGAACGTTTTTTCTGGCAACACGATGGCATCTTTACAACGGCGGTGGGGTATGCAGCCGGCCTCACACCGAACCCTACCTACGAAGAAGTCTGCTCAGGACTGACCGGCCATAACGAAGTCGTTCTGGC
>Ga0310123_10004441_pt1 | contig 10620 bp, 11 predicted proteins | sample CB6_AW_1057_MG_FD_203505 | JGI IMG/M metagenome (GOLD analysis project Ga0310123, IMG submission 203505) | Marine microbial communities from Western Arctic Ocean, Canada - CB6_AW_1057 | ecosystem: Environmental > Aquatic > Marine > Oceanic | place: Canada: Western Arctic Ocean | collected...
GAAGTCGTTCCAGCCGGCCTTCGCCGTTCAAATCGCGGCAAGGGGAAAACAGCCCTAAGCCATGCTAGAACAGTCGATTGCCGCCCGTCAGTGAGTCGTTAACCGGACAGTAGTGTTTTTTGATGTACGCCGTCTTGGCTTGCTGAGTTTGGAAATCAGCAGTCGTTTATCTGAAAGACAGCGGCTCCTTACTCGATGAAGTTGGTGACGCTTAGCCCGCTTTTCTGACCGCGTGGCGAGGCGAAGTGCGTGAGAGGCGCGTCAGTAAGAAGCGTGCTCCGCTTGACGCTCCCCATTCAATCAAAGAAGCGTACTCAGATAGTACGTTGAGCACTGCGAGCAAGTGCAACGAAGTAATGACGGGCCTAAATACGCCGCGCCACGCACTGCGGCAACTCGGCACCGGAGTTGCCCGGCTTCTTCGCTACCATGGCCCTGTCCGGCTCCCCGCCGGGTTCGCCCTCGGTTCCCAGGACGGCGGAGTTGCCAGCTCCACCCGCCAGTGTCTCCCTTGCTGCACTGCGCTCTCGCTTGGCTGAGATGCCGTGCCCACTACCCGGGCGGAGCGGACCGGCACCCGTGCCGGTTGCTTCCCGGTCCGTGCGGCCTTGCCCGTATCTCAGGCGGGCCGGCGTCGGCGATTTCCCTTTCGAGGCCTGCTCAGCCTTACTGCGCGTTACGGGCTGCCAGCTTGCTCGTCCGGCTTTCCCCCGGACTTTGTCACGAGGCTTCCGCCTGGCCAGTTACCCGGCGAAGCCGCTCGTCAGCTTCCATCCTTGCCGACAACTACATAGGTGGGCTCCTTCCTCCCACAGGGTGTCCGCGCCGAAAAGGCGCACGGAGAAATGCGGGCTAGTGACTTCGCGCCGATACTCCATTCAGCCAGTTGCCTGAAGCGCTTGACACTCTCCAGGCATCATTCTTAGAATATTTACACTGGGCAGAGATTTGCGCACTATTTTATCGGGTCTTCCCTTTAACGTTTAATCAGCGCACCAAGAATATGCGGAAGAGTCTTCTGGAAAAATACAAAAGACGACTCGATCAAGAGCAGGAGGACCTTCGCGCGTTGATGTCCCGCCGCGGGCAGGACATTCGAGCCAATGATGGCGAGGTGCCCGAGGATAGCGCCGAGCAGGCCGCTAACGCTTATTCGAAGGAGTTCGTCTTTCACCAGACCGGCAGCGAGCGCGCTAGACTCTCTTTAGTGAATCGGGCGCTGACTCGTATCGAGTCCCCTGAATTCGGGTCGTGCGAGTCATGCGGAAAAACGATTGAACGGAAGCGCTTGGACGCGGTCCCCTGGGCCCGCTACTGTCGGGTGTGTCAAGAACTGGAAGAAGAGCTGAACAGCTCCGCGGAAAGCAGCAACTTCATAAACGAGATGAAATAATCACAGGAGGGCAGTCTTCCCTAGTAGCCCACTCAGCGCGATTCGAGAAACGGTCCCATCCGCCGTATTCCACGGCATTGCCGATTCTCTCTTCTCTATCTTTTCCCCGGACCAGTGCCGCTTGTGCGGTCAGGCACTGACTGGATACACCAGGATTCCTGTTTGCCGGCGCTGCCTGTCGGGCGCCGGTCACAAACAAGCTCGATTCTATTGCGAGACTTGCGGTCGGCCCTTTGAGACGGAGCCCCCCGCGCAGGCCAACCGGCTATGCGGCCTCTGCCTCATATCGCCGCCGGCCTTTGACAAGGCGCGAAGCTTCGGGATCTATGAGGATGGCCTGCGCGGGCTGATTCATTTGTTTAAGTACGGCAAGATGAGGCCGCTGGCCAGACCGCTCGCCGGCCACATGGCGGCGGCCCTGCCTCAACTCGGCGTGGTTGATCTTTGCGTACCGGTACCCCTTTTCCGTTGGAGACAGTGGAGGCGAGGGTTCAATCAATCGGAATTGCTCGCGGAGGAATTGTGCCAGACCAGTGGAATCCGGCTCGGCAAGGGAGTTTTACGGCGAGTGAAAGCAACTGAGTCTCAAGCTGGCCTATCGAACCGTGCCCGGCTCGCCAACGTGGCGGGCGCGTTTGCGGTGCGAAAGCCCGAGGTAGTGAGCGGGCGGCGTGTGCTGGTTATCGACGATGTGATGACGACTGGGGCGACGCTGGCGACCTGCGCCAAGACTCTTAAGAAAGCGGGAGTCGGCCGTGTTGTTGCACTGACCATTGCTAGAGTGAAGCGCCGTATCATTGATGTAAGAGGGACTCAAGAGGGACGTAAGAGGTGGGGATGATCCCAGGAGCAGGGATGCAGTTGGCGGTACGGACTGAGCGGACAGGCCGCTCAGCCGGAATATAACTCAAGGGAGGGCATCCAGCAGCCATGCCAAACGGCAGCGTTTTGCGGACACCGGTGCTTGTACTCAACGCGACGTACGAGCCGATCAACGTGTGCGCGGCTCGCCGAGCCATTGTGCTGATGTTGAAGGGAGTCGCGGCGGCGGAGGAGTCAGGCAGCGAGGCGGTGCATTCGCCCAGGCAGATTGTTAGCGTGCCTTCCGTCATCCGGCTACTCGAATACAGGCGCATCCCGCGGCAGACGCGCGCCTTGTCACGGAAGAACATCCTTGTCCGCGACCGCCATACCTGCCAATACTGCAGGCGCGCTTACTCGGCAACCGACCTTACGCTGGACCACGTGGTAGCGCGGTCCCGCGGCGGCAAGAGCACCTGGGAAAATCTGGTCGCCTGCTGCCGGAGATGCAACAACCGCAAGGGGGATCGCGTGCCCGAGGAAGTCGGCATGAAACTCGAGCGCCGGCCGAAGCCGTTTACACTCCACACCAGCCGCAGCCTGATGCGGCAGCTGGGAAACCATCAGGAAGCCTGGCGCAAGTATCTCTTCTATTAGCGCGGAGCAGTCGCGTCCAAAGGTGTCAAATCACGGAAGTGGTGGAGATCCATTCGAACCCTGCGGCCTCGAAACTTGACGCCTTCGGCTTCCAATCGTAGTCTCTGTTCGAAAGAGCTGGGCCCTTGCAGCGCTATTCGGCCTCCCGCCGCCACGACGCGATGCCAGGGCAACCCTTGGGCCGGATGTGACATCCGCAGCGCCCATCCGACCTGACGTGCGGAACATGGCCAATCGGCCGCCAGAGCGACGTCACCGTATGTGACCACGTAGCCCGCGGGTATAGTGCGGACAACCCGCCAAATCGCCTCCCGAGATCCACTTCTCAGGACTCTACTATAAGGCTTTCGCCGAAACCAAGTCTGCTTGTGGGCTACTCTTGATTCCCTCTTCTCCCTCAAAGAGATTGCTTCTCATAGCAACCAGCGTTTCCGAATCCGCTTCTTCCGAACCCTGTTTTCGTGCCTTCGCCGCACTCGATTGGGGCGATCAAAACACGCTTTCGTTCTCCTCGAAATCAATGGAAGCTAGCGGCTTCGTTTCTCTGACGAGACGATCGTGTCTTGGTGTGGAATTGCGAAAAGGGTAGGGCGAATCATCAAGGCGCGGAACGAGCCAAGTGTAGCGGGGAGGCGGGACGGTGACAACCGTTCGGCCGATTTGATGCTGGACCGGCGGCAACTTGCTTAAGCCGTCTTGCGGTAGGAAACTTCCTCGTAGATCAGCCCTACCCGAAACGTCCCGCCGTTCTCGCAACGGCAATAGGCTACTCGCGCCTGGCCTTGAACGTTCACAGACAGTTCGGGAATCGAAAGCTCTCCGGTGAACGAAACGATCGAACCTTCCACCAGCGGAACGAACATCTCGACTCCCACCCCTTCTTCGTTGGCGTCGATGAGTTTGGCGGCGAAGGTCCGTGGAGATCCGGTCTGTCCATAGGTGGAAATCTTCAGCCCGGCCGGCAGATCAACGGACCGGCGCGCAGTGCGGCGTCTCTCAAGCGTTATTTGGCTCATGAGGGCCTTATCGGCTGGGATTCAATTTAGCAATAGGCTCTTCGCGAAGAGAGAAGAATTGCCAAGCATGGCAGAAATTTCGGAAGTCGCGACCAGAGCCCCAAGCGTAAGCCTGGGGGCAAGTCCGCCAAGCCGAACAATCTTTCAAGAGCACCAAATCCGCGCTGTTCGGTTCCTGCTTGTGCGGGCTAGCACTGGGCTAGCAAAGCATACTGGGAGAAGAAACTTTTGGCCCATGGGAGGTGCAATGCAGGTTCGGGGGAGCGCGCTCCAACGCCCCGGTTTGCCGCCGCGGGGGGCGGCTTGGTACACTTCAATTTCTTGTTTAACTCAGCGATTGGCTCTTGGCCGCTGAGTTCGGGGCGGCTGGAACGACCGATTCCAGCTAGCCCGTCTTCCCTAGTCATCCCCAAGCTGACGTCCAATAGCCTGCGGGTTTCCGGGAAGTCCCTTTTACGACGCGACAGGGTGGACACATGACGTTCAATGGTATTCCTGTCCCTACCGATGGGGACACAATCGAGGTCCGTGACGGCCGGTTTATCGTCCCGGACAAGCCGATCCTTCCTTTCATTGAAGGAGACGGCATCGGACGAGACATTTGGAAGGCTTCGCGGGTCGTCTTTGACGCCGCCGTGGAACAGGCCTATGGCGGCAACCGCCGCGTGGTCTGGTATGAGATTCTCGCTGGAGAGAAGGCCTTCAATCAATTCGAAAACTGGTTGCCGGACGACACCTTGGCCGCCATACGGCAATTCCATATCGCCATCAAGGGTCCGCTGACCACGCCGGTGGGCGGCGGTATTCGCAGTCTCAATGTAGCGTTGCGCCAATTGCTCACGCTGTACGTCTGCATGCGTCCGGTCCGCTACTTTCCCGGCGTACCCTCTCCCGTCAAGCACCCGGAAAAACTCGACGTGGTGATCTTTCGCGAAAACACGGAAGATGTCTACGCCGGCATCGAGTGGCGTCAAGGAAGCCCCGAGGCCGCCAAGCTGATTGGATTCCTGAACGGCGAGATGGGCAGCAGCATCCGTGAAGACTCAGGCGTTGGCATCAAACCTATCAGCGTTACGGGATCGAAACGGCTGGTCCGCAAAGCGATTCAATACGCCATCGATAATGACCGCAAGAGCGTGACGCTGGTTCACAAAGGTAATATTCAGAAGTTCACCGAGGGTGCTTTCCGCGATTGGGGCTATGAACTAGCAAAAGAGGAGTTCGCCGGCCAATGCATTACCGAAGAGGACGCCGGCTGGAGGCCCGTCCCCGAGGGCAAGATCCTGATCCAAGACCGCATAGCCGACTCGATGTTCCAGCAAGTGCTGCTGAGGCCCGCTGAGTATGGGGTCATCGCCACTACCAATCTGAACGGCGACTATCTTTCCGACGCTTGCGCGGCGCAAGTGGGCGGACTCGGGATGGCTCCTGGCGCCAACATCGGCGATGAGTACGCTGTGTTTGAGGCGACTCACGGGACAGCGCCGAAGTATGCGGACAAAGATGTGATTAATCCGTCAAGCGTGATTCTCTCCGGAGCCATGATGTTTCGCTTTATGGGTTGGAAAGAGGCGGCGGACCGCATCGAGGCCGGCATTACGAAAACAATCGCGAACAAGACGGTTACCTATGACCTGCATCGCCAGATGGAAGGCGCGACGAAGGTCAAGACCAGCGAATATGCCGCCGAGATCGTCAAGAACATGTCCTAACGGCGGGCCGGAACAGACGGGTTCGAACGACACAGTGGCCCTTGTCGTACATGGGAACCACATAGGCGGCCCCGCGTGTCAGTCCGCGTATGGCCAGCCTGTTTAAACGGGATCAAATTGAGGAAGGACAAAATGAGACATAAAGTTACCGTCGTGGGAGCAGGAAACGTAGGAGCCAGTTGCGCCTTGCGCTTGGCCGACAAGGAACTAGCCGACGTCGTGCTAGTCGATATCGTGGAGGGAGTCCCGCAGGGCAAAGCGCTCGACATACTCGAAGCCTGCCCGGTCGAGGGGTCGGACGTCCGGGTCACCGGCAGCAACGATTACGAAGCAACGGCAAACTCGGAGATCGTCGTTGTCACCGCCGGGTTTCCCCGCAAGCCGGGCATGAGCCGTGACGACTTGTTGCTGAAGAACTATGAGATCGTCAAAGCCTGCGTTGAACCCGCCGTCAAGTATTCTCCCAACGCCATCTTGATCATCGTCTCGAATCCTCTAGACGCTATGTGCCACGTGGCCTACAAGGTCAGCGGGTTTTCGAAAAACCGCGTGATCGGCATGGCGGGCATTCTCGACACGGCCCGGTTCCGGACTTTCCTGGCTGAAGCCGCCGACGTCTCGGTGGAGAATGTAGTGGCTTGCGTTCTGGGTGGCCACGGAGACACGATGGTACCGCTGGTGCGCTACACCAGCGTTGCCGGCATCCCGATCACAGACATCCTCGACAAGGAAACCATCGACGCGATCGTTCAGCGAACCCGCGGCGGCGGGGCCGAGATCGTGAAGTATCTCAAGACAGGCAGTGCGTTTTACGCCCCTTCCTCGGCGGTCGTCGAGATGGTCGGGTCGATTCTCAAAGACAAGAAGAAGGTGCTGCCGTGCGCGGCCTACCTCGAAGGCGAGTACGGAGTCAACGGGCTGTTCGTAGGCGTCCCGGTCAAGCTCGGCTCACGCGGAATCGAGAAAATCTATGAGCTGAACCTGGCTGAAGATGAGAGCGCCGCCCTCAAGAAGAGCGCGGGTGCGGTTCAGGAACTGGTCGACGTTCTCGAACCTCATCTGGGCTGAGAGACACTTTGTCCAGCTGCCAACGCCAAGTAGGAATGTCCTAATCGAAATGTCGGGTTTTGGCCGGGTGGCTGCAGAGGCGGTGGTAGAGTGGTGGCTGTCGGGGGCCGGGTCGCTCCGGTTCTCCGAGCCCGAGGCCGAAGCAACGGGGCTGGCTCCGAAGCAAGCGGCTGAGCGAGACGACCCTCTGGTCTCCCCGCCAGAGGGTTTTGTGTTGCTTGGCACTTTTAGGACATTATCACTTGGCAGCGACAGCCGGGCGGATGGTGGCCTGCCCCCCGGTGGCGACCTCTGCTAAAATGAGCCGCTTGTCACGACACCCTGCAAGGACGGCGGATGAGTCCTCCTAGCCGCTCGCCATCAGCCCGAGCTCCGAGCTCACCGAGCGACTCGTCTGGATCACCGTCGGTCTCTGTCATCATCCCGAGTTTTAACGCCGAAGCGACTCTAGAGGCCTGCCTCTGTGCCGTGTCCGGCTCTCACTACCCTCCATTGGAAGTGATCGTTGTTGACGATGCCTCGAGCGACCGGACGGCCGAGATAGCGTCCTCACACGGCAGCCGCTTGTTCGGAAACAAAACACAGTTCGGGTCGGCCTACAGCCGCAATGTGGGAGCGATGGCGGCGGTAGGGGAGGTCCTGGTTTTTGTCGACGCGGACGTTGTCGTCAATCCGGACGCAATTTCACAGGCTGTCGATTGCCTGTCGCAGGGAGGCGCAGACGCAGTTTTTGGTTCCTACGTTGAGGAAGCGGGCGTACCCGGTTTCCTCAACCGCTTCAAGAACTATCAGCATCATTTCGTTCACCAGCACGGTCCGGACGAGCCGGCCAGCTTTTGGAGCGGGTGCGGGGCCATCAAGCGCTCCGCGTTCATGGCCGTTGGTGGATTCGCCGCCGAACTGAAGTTCTGCGAAGACATCGAATTCGGTGACGTGCTGGTTCGCGGCGGCTATCGCATCCGTCTTCTCAAGCAAATGCAGGCGGCTCATCTGAAGCACTACAGCTTCTTGAAGTTAGTCAAGTCGGACCTGTTGGGAAGGGCTATTCCTTGGACCCGCTTGCTGCGGTCGGGCCGATCGCGGTTCGGGAACCTGAACACGGATCGGCAGGGCGTGGCGAGCGTTGCTCTTACCGCAGCGGCATACATGGGTGTTTTCGGCGCATTCTTCGGTGGGCAGCTCCTATGGGTGACACTAGCCGCGTGCGCGGGCTTGGCGGGCGTGAACCGCGATTTGCTTTCATTCGGAGCCAAAAGACGAGGATTCGCTTTCTTGCCCGGCTGCTTCTGCATGCTGATCGCCCACTACACGATCTGCGGCGTGGGGTACATTGCCGGTCATTTGTCGCCGCGGTATCCGGCCGAGCGAAGCCCGATGGTCTCCCAGCCTCCGCCGGACGCCGGATGATTCTCACAAAGCCGCCACGCACGAACGCGCTGGCCACACGCCAGTCCTAGCGACTGCGAAGCTGTGCGAACCCGATTAATCAAGAGCGCCGGGATAAATCGGCATGTTGTCAGAAATGAAAGGGTCCTACAAGGTCAGGAGTTAGCGAATCCACCTTGACCCCGTGTCTTGCCGACGGCGTCGCGAGGCGGCGTTCGAAGCGTAGAGAGGGGCATCGGCGGGCCGGGCTATTGAGCTTCGAAAAATCCGTTTCAGGGTGCCGGCCTCGTTTGATAGATGGCAAGGCCACACGGGCGTTTGCGTTAGATCGCGAGTGGGCGTCCGGCCCTGCGTAGTCGAGAAACCTGAGCACGTCGAGAAACAACATGCACGAGAACCGGGAGACCTCTGGAATGTGTCGACCCTCTGAGGGACGAGACCGGTCCGAGAAGGCGCTAAGCCGAACGGCGGACATGTACGTTGCAGACGAGTCTGACTGCACCGGAGTACCTGTGAACCGGCCGAACAAAGAAGGGCGACCTTTGGCGGAAGCGGGGGAGGAAAGGGCGTGGCGCAAGGAGAACGTCGTGAGGCCTAGCCTGCATTTCTCACCACGTGGCGAGGCGAAGTGCGTGAGAGGCCCGTCAGTACGAGGCGCGCGCCGCTTGACGACCCCCACTTAATCAACGACGCGTACTCGGACAGTACGTTGAGCACGGCGAGCAAGCGCAACGAAGTAATGGCGGGCCTATTGCGTGCTTCCCCCGTCAGGTGGTGAGAAATGCAGGCTAGCACGAGCCCGACACCGAGCGGGACTACTCGTGTGCCACGGTCCCGTCGGCGTGCGAAGGGGCATCGCCTCTTCGTTGCTCATCCGAGCGAGCCGTATGCGTTAGCAGCGCGAGTACGGATCTGCGCGGGGGGCGCCGGGCAACCGGCATCCCTGCCGCGATCAGTTATCGGCCCACAGGCGTTATCTAATTAATTTCAAGGAACTTAGTCCTGTTCGCGGTCCTTGAACCCAGCGAACCAATTTTGGACCACGTAAATCGAGGGCGCCTTGGCTTCCTCGCTTTCGACCGTTTCCACTAAAATAAACCGCTGCCCATCGGGCGACACGTCGTAGCGGTACTCCTGCGTCTGGCGCAAATCGGGATCCTGGAACAGGCGCGGTAGTGCGAGATGGTTTTGCCGGTCATGAGGGCAACTTCACACAGCTTGATTGTATCGCTCGGTCACGCCGGAAGTGAGATCCACGAGTACTCTATACGCTCGCAGTTCGGATCACGAACTTTGCACATCTATCCGTCCCTCTCCGAGGCCTCGTCGCGCTTGTCCGTCAAGGCTTCTGGAGCCACAGAATCGCGAACACAGCGGCCAGGATGAGAGAGGCTATGAGGGCGATGCGGTAAGTCCAAATCTGCTGCTGTGTTGCGGCGAGGTGCTTATCCGCCCCTCGTCTGGTTTCCGGAGTAGCGGGTCCGCCCGATCGCACTCCCCGGCCTCCCGGCTTCGATGTCGTTGAGATTTGCCTGGGCGCAGTGTTCCGTGCCTCTGCTTCTTCTTGGGAGTCGGGCCCGAGATCAGCCGGAGTGCCGGGTACCGGCCGGGGCGCTGGACGCTGTGCCTTTGGGCGCTTTGATTCCTCTTTTCCCAGCGGTCTCCATAAACGGCGCATGTCCACCACCATGTCGTCGGCGTGCTGGTAACGCTCGTCAAGATTCTTGGCGAGTGCCTTGCCCAAAATGCGGTCCAACTCCCTCGGCAGCTCAGCCCGCCGCGCTGTCGCGGGTTCATGAGGCTCGTTGATGATGTCGTAGATGATGATCTGCTGATGGTCGCCGCTAAACGGCAACTTCCCTGTGGCCATTTCGTAAAGGACAACACCTAGAGACCAAACGTCGGAACGTCTGTTCGCCGCTCGCCCTTGAGCCTGTTCGGGTGACATGTAGACCGGTGTGCCCAGTGTTGTTCCCGACTTCGTGAGCTTGCTGCGGTCAGCTAGATAGGCCAGTCCGAAGTCAGTGATTTTCGGCTCCCCTTTGGGAGTCACCATGATGTTGGCGTTCTTGATATCGCGGTGGACAATTTTGTGCTCGTGGGCTTCCTGAAGGCCCTGTCCAATGCCGATTGCGATACCCAGGGTTTCTTCTAGCTTCAGGGGTCCGGCGGCATTCTTGCCCTGGAGACTTTGGCCCGCTATGTAGGCCATCACGATAAAGATCTGACCTTGGACCTCATCTATTTCGTGGACGGCGCAGATGTTGGGATGATCCAGGACTGCGGCGGCCTGCGCCTCACGCAGGAAACGCTCTTTCTCGCCACTATCGCCGAGCAGATGGGGAGCAAGGAACTTGAGAGCGACGAGACGCCGGAGCTTGGTGTCTTCGGCCTTGTAAACGACACCCATGCCGCCCCGGCCGAGTTCGGAGAGGATCTTATCCCGGATTTCCACTTTAGTTTCGGTTCTGCTAACCATCGGGTGGCCTCGGACGCCTTTATTTATGCGGGTTGGAAAGCACTCAAGGCGCTGAGGAGATCAACACCCAATGGGTGAAAAAGAAAACAAACCATTCCAGCTAAGCTT
>Ga0310123_10004443_pt1 | contig 10619 bp, 10 predicted proteins | sample CB6_AW_1057_MG_FD_203505 | JGI IMG/M metagenome (GOLD analysis project Ga0310123, IMG submission 203505) | Marine microbial communities from Western Arctic Ocean, Canada - CB6_AW_1057 | ecosystem: Environmental > Aquatic > Marine > Oceanic | place: Canada: Western Arctic Ocean | collected...
CGAATGCTGCCTTTCCCGGGCCAAGGCTCATTGGAAGTATCGCGTTGAACGGTGCGCCGATATCAATGAACCAGATATTGTTGGTGCATCCCTCGACGAAGCCGATCACTAGGTCACTTGGCCTAGGTATGTAAGCAGACCGCAGTGGCTCGATTGCCACTGCATTGCCATTCATTGTCACTCTTCCTTGCTTCGTCGCACGAAGTCGTCCGTCCATCACTAAGACGCCGTGGCCGGCTTCTTGGCCCTCAGAGTCTCCAAGGTCCTCCCCTGGAGCGACGAGTCGGGATGCTCGTCCTTCGCTTCGCGGTCCGCCCGCGTCATCGTTAACACTCATGTTGTACGGCCGCGCGACCCGCCCCCCCTTCATAATCGTTGATGCGGGCACCTACGGTGCAGAGTCAGTCAAGTTCTCGGACTTCTATCTCTGAAGAGCGTTTGGCGACGCGGCTGATTATCTCGTTCTTCATCCCACCAGGTACCTCTACGACGCATGCCCAGGAACCGTCACTCAACCACTCATCCTTCTGCATTGAGTCACGAAGAAGCTGGCTAACTCCGCCATAATCCTTGCCGGGAACCTTGAATGCTAGTCTGATGGTGATGAACTGCAGAGGGATAATTGGTTTTAGGATATCTACAGCATCTTGCACCTGCCTCTCAACCGATAGGAATGGATCTGCCTTGAATCGTGCCTCATCGAGGGCATTCTCTATTCGGACATGCGGATGGGGTAGTTTGGTCCTTGGATCTGTCGCCGTCATTGCAATCTCATTGACAATCTGCTTCATCCTCTCATCGACCATATGTCGCCTCTGTGCTGTAGTCAGTTGTATGCTGCCCTCATTGAGGATTCGTTCTACACAGGTCGAGAGGTCGGTGCTACCGAATACCCGTTCTAAAGCATCAGAAGTGGGTCTGTCGCCTGCACGTACGTCAGACCAGACCTCGTCTGTGGCCATCAAATCGTTCAACTCAACAGAAGATGGATCTTCCTTCCACTTGTCCACGAGTTCGGGGTCGACGAGAATCTCGTATCTAGAGCCGCCCTTCTCGAAACGGGCGAGAACGGCATCATCGAGACTGACCATACCCTCGCTAGGGGGTTCGACCTTAGAGGCATGGGCCTCAGGATATCTTCTCAAGGTGTTTCAGTGCTGTTTCGTGATCCAGTTTTTGGTAGCCTTCGGAGTTAACGACCGCTATCTCGACAGCATCGTGATTGAGAGAGTCATCCATCGAATCACTAAGGGCTTCCAAGCCCATCTTGATAGCAGCATTTTGAGTCATATTAGGCTTCCAATTGTTCTCAAAGTAATCAAGCACCAAGGCCTTCCCAACCCCAATTCCCCCTGCATTGTAGGCCAAGTATGCACCGGAGACATCGAGCTCGTAAAGATGGAATCCGGTATCATCGGACCCGGCTATCAACAGAGCCGTTCCAAAGGGTCTGGCACCACCATATTGAGTGAATGACTGCATGAAATCACCCATCTTTTTGACGAGTGCGGGGACAGCCATCTTATTGCCGTAAGTCATCCGATTTACCTGACACTGGATCCGGGCTCTTTCAATCAGTTGCCGGGCGTCTGCGACGAGCCCTGATGTGGTTGCCCCTATGTGGTCATCAATCTGGAACATCTTCTCAATTGAGTCGGGAATTACCAGAGTGTTAGTAAGCCTCTTGTCGATTATAAGAATCAATCCATCGCGGTATTTCAGCCCGACGGTGGTGGTGCCCCTCTTAACTGATTCACGGGCATATTCAACTTGGTATAATCGACCATGTGTGTCAAAGACAGTGACGCTGGTATCGTATCCTCGTCCGCCGGGCTGCATGGTCAACGTGCTGATGCTAAGCCGGACTCTTATCAATCTTGGTCGGCAGGGACCTTGGCTATCGCGGCATTCATGGCTAAGTAACACTACGCAGGGACGTGAGGGTTGCTGTACTGGCATCAGGCGGCAAAGACTCCACCTACGCCACCTGGTGGGCTTTGATGCAGGGCTGGAGCGTCGAATGCTTGGTCACAGTCCATGTCACCGGAGTCGATTCGATGATGTTCCAGTTGAATGGCACGGCGATCGCCGCCTTGCAAGCAGCCTCCGTAGGGATTCCCTGGCTTCCGGTCCTAACCACAGGAGAGCCAGAATCCGAGGTTTTCGACCTAGAAGCGGGCCTCAGAGGTGATCGAGGTAGTTGTAATGCCTTCCTTGAAGCGTGGCCCGAGGACTGGGAGGAACCTGATGAGCTCGAGGTCCATGAGGGTGCATTAGCAGTAGATGCTCTGGTTGTGGGTGCTCTGCGCTCCGATTACCAGAAGACTAGGATAGAGAGAATGTGTGAGCGTCTCGGTATTATCTCGTTCTGCCCACTCTGGCACCACCCTGCTGAGGAACACATGGCATCGTTTGTGAATCATGGCTTCGATGTCAGATTCGCTTCGGTGTCTGCTGAGGGAATCGGTGGTGAGTGGTTAGGTAGGAAATTGGATGGAGATGCTTTGAGTGAGCTCAGGATACTATCTGAACGCCACCGTTTCAACTTGGATGGCGAAGGTGGGGAGTTTGAGACTGTCGTAGTTGATGGCCCTCACATGAAACGAGCCATAGAATGCGTTGCTGAGCCCCAGTGGGATGGCCGTCGCGGTGTGTGGAACGTGCTGTCTGCCAGTATATCCTCCATGCGCTAGACTCAAACAGGGGTCTAGGGTCGGCTGGTCACGGGGAAGGCCGTGACTGTATCGCCTCTAGACTATAGATACGGTCGTGACGAGGCCAAGCACATCTGGTCCAGAGAAGGGCGACACGCGCGACAGCTTGAGGTAGAGAGGGCACTAGTCTGGGCACATTGCCAACTAGGCCGAGTCAGCGCTGAGGACTACGACAAGATCGCTGACATTGCGGACCCTGGCATAGTAACAGCAGACCGTGTCGACGAGATAGAGCGAGAAACTAGGCACGACATCGTGGCGCTTACCAAAGCAATGGCGGAGGTTTCTGGACAAGCAGGATGGTGCATCCACCTTGGTGCTACCAGTAACGACATCGTCGATTCTGCTGTCGCTTTACAGATCAAAGACAGTATCCAAATGCAGCAGGGCATCCTCAAGCGACTGCTCTCTACAATGTGCGACATCGCTGAAAGGGAGCGAGACACAGTGATGCTCGGTCGCACCCACGGGCAGGCGGCGGTGCCCATAACATTCGGGCTTAAAGTGGCAGTATGGGTCGATGAATTCAACAGGCACCTCGACAGGTTGGATGAGCTTACTGCGCGTGCTACCACCGGGAAGTTCCTCGGCGCTGTCGGAACAGGTGCTGCTCAGGGAGAAGACGCTTTCGAACTGCAGGCCCTGATATTGACCGAATTGGGATTGGGGATCCCAGTAGCCACCACTCAAGTCGTAGGTAGAGACCGCTATATCGAATGGGTCGGATGGATGGCGAACGTTGCTACGAGTGTTGAAAAAATTATGCAGGAGGTCAGGAACCTCCAGAGGAGTGAGATTGCTGAGGTTGCTGAGGCCTTCGATGCTGAGAAACAAGTGGGCTCATCCACGATGGCTCACAAGAGGAACCCGATTACTGCTGAGAATGCCTGCGGGTTGGCCAGAATCGTACGCTCGATGATGGTTCCATCCTACGAGAATGCGTTACTATGGCATGAGAGGGACCTCGCAAACTCCTCAGCCGAAAGATTCACCCTTTCCCACTCGATGATCCTGCTCGACGACATTCTCGATAAGACCGACAGGGTGCTGTCTAACCTAATCGTGGATTCAAACAAGATGCGGGCCAACATCGATGCTCAGAAGGGGCTTGTAATGGCTGAGAAAGTGATGCTTGCATTGGTCGACAAAGGAATCGCAAGGGATGAAGCTCATGAGATGATGCGCACCGCCTCGATGGGGGCCCTGGCCTCTGGCGACAATCTCGAGGAAGTCTGCAGGAGAACACCTAGAATCGCCGACGCGTTCGACTCTGCTGTGCTAAGTAGCCTGTTCAAGCCAGAGGGGCACCTCGGGCACAGTGGTCGCATAGTCGACATGGCCGTCACCAAAGCCCGAGCGAGGCTTGACTAGAGCATCATCAGGAGCAGCAGTACCAACCCGGTGAGTGAAGCGAAGACACCCAATAGCATCACCATCGCGTGAGGGCCATACTGATTGACGTCGTTCAACGCGACATCGAGGAATCCTCCTTCGGATATTCCACTCATCATATCCTTGTCAGACTCCTCGAACTCAGGAGGGGGGCGTCGGGGAATCCTCTCCACTGACTCCGACACGTATGCTGCCGCCGAATGGCATTGTATAGCATTCTCGATTGATTCCCACCATTTTGGAAGTTCTGAACGAATACTAGTTCTGCCGGAGTAATCACTCATCGATGTCTGTGCCGTGGTTAACCAGGAGTCTGTCGAATTGCTCCATAGCATTTTCATCAGTGACCATAAGGGAGCGTGGATCCCTTGCCATACCGCTATAATCATCATTGTCTGTTATCTGTAACAGCCTGTTCTTCTGGCGATGCCTCAACAAGACCCATATCATCAAGATTGCAGAAATGGTCAGAATGATATTGCCCAGAGATTCAGCATCCATATGCATCACCGTTTGGGGGTGCTCAACTGCAGCGGCCTCGCTAGATGGCGTCGATTGGATGGGTGTGGTTCGGACCAATGATCAACCATGTCGATATCGCCTAGGTATAGGTCCTGTGATACCCATGTCCTCTCAGCATTACTGCCACAGAACAGACATCTGAGGGTCTGGCCTGCCCCCGCGCTCCGCATCGTTCTGCCACAACACGATGGTCTGGAAACAACCCTGGGTACGCAGTCGACCATTGCCAGACGCTCTAGATGCACAGAACCATCGGGTGAATTCAATCCCACCCATGCGATTCTGTCACCTGCCACCAGTCGGCGAAAGAGCTTGTTTACGGGCCCGCCTTCTGAAAAAGCGACCAAATCGGCTTTGACGCCTTCGGAGAACACAGATATGTGCGAGTGGGCTCCTTTGGTTTCCATTGGGAGAGTGATTACTGTGCCCAAAGAGACACCTCTGACATGGTCATCAGACAATTGGTTCGTCCTGTGAACGGCCCAACGAAGAGATTGTTCTACGTCATTGCGAGACTGTAGCCAACGGTGAGCATCTTCGACACATCGGGCGGTTGAACCCCTGATACCATAGAGCACAGGACATGGAGTCCTAGGTGCAATCAGACCCCTATCGACGGTCGGATCGCGATTGACGAAGGTTTCAGGATGCTGTTTCTCCATCTCTCGGACTACCCTCGAGGATACCATTCTGCTCTTGCCGATCATTGATTCGTCCCTCCATGAAATCAATTCCCAAGTCGAATGCTCGTTCGGCTGCCATGCCATGGCTGCACTGGCACCCACAGCACCCCATGACTCATCACCCGAATGCATCACACAAGAATGGGAGCGAATCTCACGCACCCTGGGTTCCAACTCGACGTGCTCACGCACTGCCGACCAGTACCACTCCTCTGGCAAGTCCCTTTCGGAAATGAGTAGAACCGGGGCGGCGCGCACAGGAGAAGATGGGAATACGGCGGTTTCACGCAGAAGCCCTTCAAACCACTTCTGGCACACCGAATCAAAGAGATCGCGTTGTCCCGATGGAATCTGGATAATCGCTGATAATGCGCCGTTACCTCTCGTTCTTCGCGCTGCGAATGGCCATAGTCGAACCAATCGCCTCTCGATTAATTTGAATCCAGGGACCTGGGAATCGAGGGAATGAAGCAGGTCGTCGAACGATTCAGTAGTACAACCCGATTTCGGATGGTCCGTGTCATCCAGCCCGATTCTAATGATTCGGACACCGACTTCGGAACTCAAGCAGAGTCCTCCAATATTGAATCCACCACACTAGCAAGTCCTGCGTCTCCATCACAAAGCAGACCCCTGACACCGTATCTGGCTGCTGCAGACATGTCCACATCACGGTCACCCACCATTACAGAGTCAGACTCGTCGGGTCGTCCCATCCAATCATCCCCAAATTTGAGTTCGAGGCCTTCTATAGTTGGATCACTAGAAGCGGCGTCCATAAGTTGCCTCCCTGCCTCCAGCATGCCTGGATGCGGCTTACGAGCCCACGCTCCTTCCCAAGGAGCATAAGGGCTGTGAAGAATCAAATCGAGCTGAGCATCCCCATCCTGTTCGAGCAACAACCGGCACATCTGCTTGTGTATTCGCGAAAGGTTGCCCTGACTCCATAGCCCCCTACCGACAGGTGATTGGTTCGTGACCACACAAACCCGGAAACCCGCACGCCTCAGATTACCCACAGACAAGGCCGAATCATGGAGGAGGACGACATCATCAACGTTGTTTACGTATTCCTCGGATCCGATAATCAGAACACCGTCCCTGTCGAGAAAGGCGATTCGGCCATCCCATGACGCCCCGTTTGGCAACTCAGGCAATTCGAGGGGGGATATCAGTTCCACGTCGTCTCTGTGGGGGGCGAGCAAGGTATCACGGCCCGTGATGAGCCTTGACGGCCTCCTTGATGATGTGGTTGACTATCAACTGGATATCTTCGATCATCTCCATTGAGTTGGCCGGCGCAATGACTGCGACGTCGGCTGCCTGAGCGAGTTTGCCTCCGCCCATCCCGTTCAAATCGCCGGTTATCGCCGCCGTCCTGCAGCCACAATCATTGGCATAGTGGATGCCGTTCACAACATTCTCAGAGTTACCGGAGCCGCTGTAGCCTACAACGAGGTCCCCCTTTCTGACGAAAGTCGACAACTGACCGACGAAGATGTTGGAATATTCTGTGTCATTCGCCCATGCAGTCATTGCTGATGCACTGTCGGTGTGAGAGATGGTCCTGAGTGAAAGCTCCTTCGACCAGTCCCCGGCGCTATGTGAAGCCGTGGCCCCACTGCCGCCATTGCCAATGAAATGAACACTGCCGCCCTCGCTGCGAGTGGTTTCTACTTGCTGCCAGAACGCCATCAGTGCATCTCTTGGCAACTCATCCAAAGCTTGACGGAGTTTCGCTAGGTATGAATCTGCGAACTCATTGAACTCGAATCCCATTGTATCCCCCGTACCCGCCGGCGAGGGCATCCTATTTACGGGTTGATGGGTCGAAACACATCGATGCAAGAGCCTCTGGGGCTACTCGTGGGCATGATAGCAGAGCGTTTTGGCATTGCCGATGTCAGTCTGCAATTGATCATATGCGCATTGGGTGCAACCGCACTGGGTGTTGGCTTCCACCTACAAAATGAACGATACGCGCCTTACTCATCGGCGTTTGGATGGACTGCAATGGGACTGTTTCTCTACCTTCAATCGCCACATTACGTTGAGATTTCAGATCCCGTCCTGATTCTGATGACCGCCGGAGCACTGCCTGTGGGAATAGCCATGGGAATCTGGGAGATACGCAATTGGGACGAGGTCCCCGATGCGTTAGTCTGGTTCAGGGGGTGTGTGGTTTGGGCTGTTGTGCCGTACTATGTGATCTACAGCATCCCAATGCTGAACATGGGATTCGTCTATGCCTCAGCTTGGAGTGCTGAGATGACGCTTGAATTTACTGGGTTGGGGAGTTATCAGATGGCTCCTATGATGGTGGACCTATACGGAGCTAGTGAGATTCCGCTTTCTGAATGGGATGGGAATCGCTGGATCATGGCCGAACCGTTGGGTGAGAACGGCTTCTTCGTGCCTCTCGAACATGCAGATGGAAGTGTTGTGAGTGTGAGTTTCATACTTGCATGTTCGGCTCTGCAATCGATGATTGTCTTCGTGGGTGCTATAGTGGCTCTGAGTTCAGTCCCGTGGAACCGGAGGTTGAGGGCCCTATTCATCGCATTGCCTACTATTCACGTCCTTAACGTATTCAGGAATGCTGGAATCGTATGGCTTACGGACAACTACGCCGATTGGACGTTCATGGGACTGGGGATGTTCGACTTCACCCACAGTTACGTTGCCAAGTTCGCCAGTTTGTTCGCAATGTTCCTGATGGCACTAGCACTTTTCGACCTCCTGCCTGAGTTGCATCGACATATCATGCGTCTGCTACAACCTGTGATGAGAGGGTTTGGGATGTCTACTACAGAATCACAATCAACGTGAACGCAACTTCTCGTACAGACTGCCAGTCAGGGGCATGTCGTGCTCCCAAGCGAACTCCTTCATCACCCTCAGAGCCTCCTTCTCCAAGTCCGAGTCTCCGACGAAGTCAGTAACTTCGATGGTCCCATCCCTAGTGTTTGCCTTGAAAGCGGCAATCGCCTCTTCGTCATGGAAAACCATGTACGCCGAGCCATAGCCGAATCTCTCTCTGAGCAGGCCTCCAAAGTAATGTATCATGGTGTCGGAGGGTGGCACGACGAGGTCGCGGGTCTTGCGAATCCCCTTGAGCCCCTCCAAGAGATCCTGGCGGCCCCAGCAGATGTCCTGGAGGTCATCAACGAGAAAACCCTTGATTAACGTCCCATCCTCTTCGAACTCATGCATGACATCACTAATCTCCTCAGCAGAGAAAGGGGAGCCTGCCAACCTCTCGACCTGTTTGAGTGATATCACAGGGTAGTCACTTACAAGTTCCCTCAGATAGTCCCTTTTGACCTCCCAGAGGTCGGTATTCTGCATCGGCTCCACGGTTTTGAATCCGCCTCTGTAGTCCTGTACTAGATGTCCGCTGCGAACGAGGGGGGATATCAGTTTGCGGAACTCAGCTCGTTTCATGGCATGCCTCTCCATGAAGATGGATGGATCGTGATGCTCCCTGAAGAACTGGAGTATGTCTTCGTCCTCCTCGGCGGGATTGACATTTCTGATGGTCAGAAGCCTCTGGAAGTGCACCAGTTTGGCCCACACTTGATGTCCCCTCAGATTGGTGCCTTGATGCAGTTGGTGCGCTGCAGCCATTGAATGCAGATTGACTCTGAACATCTCGCACCTGCCTCTGAGGGCGAAATCGTCGCGCAACTCCCTCATTTCCGCAAGAGCCATGGTCTCATTTTCCAGTCTGCTGTCCTGATGCATCTTGTGATGATGGAACAGCATGCGATTAACCTCCTTCCTAGAGCGTGGCTCGACTACGCCGCCTCGGATGTATCTCTCCCCATCTCCCATTGAGGAATAGTCCAAGTCTGCCAGGATCTTCTGGATGTCTTCGTCACAGTCATGAACTGGTACACCATTGAACGCGTGAAGTACGGAGACATCCACGAGTCTGTCCCTGTAGTTGTCGAGGAGAGAGGAGAAAGTCTCCTTGAACTCATCGAGGTATGAGTGTGGGATGTTGATGTCCTTAATCTCCAAGTAGTCATTGACCACGAACATTAGGATGCGTCCAATCGGATCGACGCCCTTGAAGACAGGGTGATACCAACCCTGTTTGAGTATCAGTCGTATCTCATGAATGAATCGGCTACAGAAGGGATCTGATTGAGCCAACACCCTCATCTTTCTGTCCTCAGGCATTGGCGAGAGCAGGCTTTCTGAATCCTCCTTGGATGAATAATAATCAGTGGGATCGGGTTGCAAAGCAACGACGCGTATGATTCGATCGGCGTCCTCCAAGCGCCGTAAAGCATCGGCCAGATCCTCCACAGGCCTGCTAACGAAGAACCTCAGAGTATGAAGTCGAATCGGACCTATCCTGTTAATCATAGCGACGAGAGCATCATCAAACGACAGGGGCTCAATAACGCCGTGAATCTTGTGGAATACGGCCAGAGAGCGTTTACGGTTGGGGACCTCGATGTACTGCTTGGCGACGACAAGTTGTCTCTCTAGGTTATTGAGCGCACTCTTGAGGCTCCTCTGAATATGGGCGTTCTCCTTCCCCTTCGGGTAATCATCGAACAACTCGGTCCTCGTGAGTCCACCCTCTGGGATCTTATCCAGCAGTTCCTCCTCTAGGGGGCCTAGCCATGGTTCACTACGCAAGCCCAGTAGAATGGGAATCTGGTCCTTCAGCGTGTAACCAACACGATTATGCAGAAGTCTGCCGTTGTATACGTCCGGGTCGTGCTTGATGTCCTTCCAGTCCCTGAACCTGTAGTTGTTGACCCTGTGCAAAAGCTCATCGCGTCGTTGGATGAGTATGAGGGCCCTCATCGCCTCTGCCGGCTCATCGTACTTCGTGAATGACTTTTGGAGCAGCAATGTCTGCAGAGTTCTGTAATCAACCACATCCACGGTTCCGCCAGTGATCCTATACTCGTCGATCCTGAGGATGTACTCGCCTTCATCGGTTTGCCTGAAGAAGCCGATAGCGGCAAGGTTCCTCATTTCCAGCTCCTGAAGGACGGAATCGACCTGTGCTGAAGGGAATGGAAGCCTCGCACAGAGTGTTTCTGAGGTCTGAGGCCCCTCTGAGCCGAGCATGTCGAGCAATTTCAAACGGAGACAATCGAGAGGATCGGAAAGTTTCGACTTCTTCCATTTTCCAGGTTTGCCGCCCTTGAAGTCCATGGCCATCTCGTAAGTCAGTCCTCCAGTGTATAACTCCGTGAGGTCATCCATGTCGGCAGCACCAGCCACGGACAAGCATCCTAGAGTGCCATGAACATCGGCCATACGGATGGAGAACCACTTGCCG
>Ga0310123_10004444_pt1 | contig 10619 bp, 10 predicted proteins | sample CB6_AW_1057_MG_FD_203505 | JGI IMG/M metagenome (GOLD analysis project Ga0310123, IMG submission 203505) | Marine microbial communities from Western Arctic Ocean, Canada - CB6_AW_1057 | ecosystem: Environmental > Aquatic > Marine > Oceanic | place: Canada: Western Arctic Ocean | collected...
AGGGCCTCCTGGGCTACGGCTCCAGTCTGATCTACACCAACTCCACCCACACGGTGCCCATGTTCACGGTGCTGGTCCGGAAGGCCTCGGGCGCGGGCTACTACGCCATGGCTGGGATGCCGTATCAGCCGGTGGTGCAGCTCTCCACCCCCTGCGCACGCCTCTCCGTAATGGAGGGCCGGACCCTGGCGATCGCTGCCTATGGCACCAAGCTGGATGATGACTTCGAGATCGCCACCCAGGACCCGGCCGAGCGGGCGGAGATCGAAGCGGGCATGGCGGAAACCGAGTCGCGTATCGAGGCGGATATGGACCCGGTCGTCGGCGCCGCCCAGATGGACACGGATGAGATTGTACGCCTGGACGAGCTCCGTAGCTGGCTGGAGGCGCTGGCCGAGATGGCGTATCAGGCCACCGGGTACCGGAGAATCAAGAACCCGCGCATCTGGAGCCTGCACGATCTGGAGATCCTCGGCGCGGGCCGCGTCCGTGCTCCAGCGGGGAATGCGCCGACGGTTGAGATCAGGCCGACAGTCCGGGCGGAGGCACCCGAGGCCGGGCTGGTCCCCGTCATTACAGCCATGGATGGCATTCACTGGAGCCGCCCGGGACCGGAGTCCCCCGCATTCGTCGAGGCGGGGGATCGGGTCCAGGCGGGGGATACTGTCGCCCTGGTGGAGGTGATGAAGACCTTCTCCGCCATCCGTGCCCCGGCGGCGGGCGAGTGGGTCCGTGCTGAGGTGGACGATGGGGACAGCATCGCCGCCGGTGCGGTGGTGGGCTGGCTTCGCAACCACTGAATCCGTGGTACCTTCGGGTGGTTCACGGGGAGGGCGAATGCAGTTCCGGGTCCTGATTGGTCTCATGCTGGGGCTTTGTGTTTGGACCGATGCCAGTGCGTCCTGTGCACAGCCCTACACGGGCGCCGTGCTCAGCCGAGACATGGGAGCCATCAGCAGCGCCCTGCGCGCCAAGGACCAGACAGCCTTCGCGGAGGCGGGCGCGCGCCTGGCCCAGGGGCTCCCCTGCACCCACACGGTGCTCCCGGTGCCCGCCTTGGCCAACGCCTATCGTTTCATCGGACTGCACTATGCCCGGGGCGCGGCCGATGCCGAGGCCCGCCGCTACTTCCGCAGCGCCCTGGAGCTGGACCCGAGCTTTGAGTGGGGCCTGAACCAGCTGGATCTCACCGATCCGGCACGGGCCATGTTCGAGGCGGAGCGTGCCAGCGCCCAGGACGATCCGGTCCGGCTGGAGGGCAAGGTCTTTTCGCCGCCCGCAGACGCGGAGGTGTACATCGATGGGCGACGGGCCAAGGAGGTGGAGGCCAGGCTGGATCGGCCCCATCTGGTCCAGTTGGTGTCCAACGACATCGCAACCGCCACCCACCTGATCGATGGCAATGCCTTCCCCGAAGGGCTGGTCGGGCTGGCCTCGGCTGTCGTCAGAAACCGGGGTCGGGGCGGTGGGCCGGAGCAAGTGCAGCGCCTGCGGCCGCCGGCCAAGACCCCGCTGCTCATCGTGGGGGGCACGGGTCTGGTGGCTGGCGCGGGCCTCTATGCCGCCAGCTTTGCCACGCGGTCCAGCTTTGACTCCGCCACCACGACCGACGATGTGTGGAAGTACCAGTCCACCACCAATGCGCTGGTCCTCGCGTCAGGCGTGTCCGTGCTGGTGGGATTGGGCACGGGCTATGCCGGCTTCCTGCTCGATGGCGGGCCGGGGCTGTTCTACCACTTTCGCTATTAGGCCGAGCCGCTCGACGGCCTGGCCCTGGAGCCCTCAGCGGCGCTCCCAGAGGAACTCGGGCTCGCCGGACGTCTTGGCGGCCCAGCGGCCAGCCACGAAGAGCCAGTCCGAGAGGCGGTTGAGGTAGCGGACCACCGAGGAGGCATCGCGCAGCGCCCCGGGATCCTCCTGGCACAGGGCCACCACGCGCCGCTCGCCGCGACGACACACGGTTCGGGCCTGATGGAAGAAGGCCCCCACCGGGCCTCCGCCGGGGAGGGTGAACTCCGTGAGCGGGCCAAGATCCTCGTTGAGCGTGTCGATCCATCCCTCGAGCGCCTCGACCTCGGCCGCACCCACGCAGGTCTGGTCCGGGTGGAGGGCCTCGGCCGGGGTGGCCAGCTCGCCCCCCACATCGAAGAGGTCGTTCTGGACCCGATGGAGCATCCGGTCCAGTCGCCCCATCTCCGTTTTATGGTTCTGCACTTGCCCGGCCAGGGTGCGCACCACCCCGATCACCGCATTGAGCTCATCCACGGTGCCGTAGGCCTCGATCCGGAGGTCCGCCTTGGAGATCTCGGTTCCGCCTGCGAGGCGGGTTTGCCCTGCATCGCCAGCGCGGGTGTAGACCTTCGTGATTCGCATGCCCGCCTCCATGGGTGGGTCCTACCTAACGTGCTACGTTGCGTGTGCAGCCGGGTGCTCAACGGAGAGGGAAGGATGGACATGCAGACGCGAAGGGTCACGGTATCTGGCCTTCGAGGCGCAGATGTGGCAACTTTGCGGGTCTTGACCCAGGACGTAATCCAGCTCCCGCTGAACCAGATCGAGACCAGTACGCTCTGCGACCTCTTCGCCCTCTCCGAGATCGAGGACGGGATGCCCGTCGATCTGGCGAAAGAGCTCCACTCCTTTCGTGAGCGGCGCATCCGCGAGCTCAATGACATTCCCGACGGCGAAGCGCTGAGCGCCTTCGCTCAGAGCCTCGAGGCACTTCAGGCGGCGCATGTTCCGGGGACGCTCCGGGATGCAGTTGCTGCCCTGTTGCCGGACCGAAGCCACTCCGTCGAGGCGCTCGAGGCCCTGGCCTCCCACCTGACCTCAGCTGAGCCGGAGGCGGTGGTGGTCAAGGCACCAGCCGTCGAGGCACCCAGCCAGGCCGCCAAGGCTGCAGAGGAACGAGCCCCGGCCAAGAAGAAGCCGGCTCGGCGCACCACCAGCAAGACGGCCAAGGACCCGGCCCGGGCCGAGTGGATCCAGGCATATGCGATCGAACGCTTGTCGCAGTACGAGACGGGCCTGAAGGAGGCCATCCTCGTGGGCGGCACCCGACACAAGGCGCCTTGGTCCGATGTCACGGATCGGGAGGTCCGAAGCGTGCTGCGTCGCCTGGCCCGGGAGGGCAAGCTGCGCCTGACTGCGGGTCGGTGGGTGATCGAGCGCTAGCGGCTTCGGCGCCGCTGCGAAGCAGCCGTGCCAGGACCCAAGAAGCCAGGGCACGGGGCGAGAGCCGCCCGAGCCAGACCGCGAGCCAGTTCCGAGCCCCTGGGATGGAGAGCCCATGGTTGGACCGGATGGCTCCCACACAGGCGGACACGACCCCGTCCAGGCTTCCACGCACCAGGGAGATGACCGCGAGCTCACCCTCGGGAATACCCGCGGCCCGGTTGAACTCTGTGGTGATGGCGCCGGGACAGACGGTCACCATGTGCACCCCGGTCCCAGCGAGCTCCGCCCGAACCCCCTCGGCCCAGTGGAGCAGGAAGGCCTTGGTGGCGGCATAGGTGCTCATATAGGGCATGGCGCCAAAGGACTGGCCGCTGCCGATGTTCAGGACGCAGCCCTGGCCCCGCTCCACCATGCCAGGCAGGTGGTGTCGCGCCAGGGCCACGGGCACGCCGCAGTTCAGGGCGACGATGGCCGCCTCCCGCTCCGGGTCCAGGCGGTGAAATAAGCCAAAGCTGCCCGCGCCGGCGTTGTTCACCAGCAGGTCCACGTCGGGCACCGCCGCTATCAACCTGGCCACCCCGCTCGGATCCGTCAGGTCCGCCACCACACAGCGCACCTGGCATTCGGTTTGATCCTGGATCTGCGCCGCCAGGTCCTGGAGGCGATCAGCTCTCCGCGCCACCAAGGTCAGCTCTCGTACACCCTCCTCCGCCAGGCGGGCGGCCAGCGCGGCTCCGATGCCCGCCGACGCGCCTGTCACCAGCGCACGGGGATAGGGGAAATTACGGGTGGACATGCACTCTCCAGGTTTTTGGGATAACCCGGGGCGCCGCTTGGATTGAGGGCACCCTCGACGGTTCGAGTATCGGTTGCCCAAGGAGAGAATGAAGACCATGAAGATCGATGGAAGCACACTGCGCACCCTGGCCCTCGGCGCCTGGACCCTGACCGCCGCGATGGGTTGCCCCAGCGCGGACAAGGCGGAGACCGGGAAGGTGGCGGACACCGGTGATGCCGATGCCGACACGGACACCGACACGGATACCGACACGGACACCGACACGGACACGGACGGCGACGACTCCGGCGAGCCCACCGGGACCACGATCCAGGATGTGCAGACCGGTGTGGTCGCTACGGGCGAGGCCGTGGTGCTCGAGGGCGTGATCGTGACCTCTCCGAAGACCCCCACCAACACCGGCTTCTTTATCGTCGACCCGGACGGCGGCGCGTACAGCGGCCTGTGGGTCTACACCAGCTTCAATCCCTCCATCGAGGTGGAGGTAGGACTGGTGATCACCATCTCCGGTGTGGTCGGTGAGTATGGCAGCGGGGGCAGCGGTGACACCGGCGAAGAACCGGTCCTCCTGGACACGGAGACCCAGACCCAGCTCGCCATCGACGGGGTGGATTCCATCGAGGTGACGGGGGAGGCCGATCTGCCCACCCCGTCCACCGTGGACGGGGCCACTCTGGCCGATCCAGCGACAGCGGAGCCCTATGAAGGCGTGGTGGTGCAGGTCAACGACGTCACTGTGGAGTCCAGCTATGTCAGTGGGCAATTCACGATCAGCGGCGGGACCGTGGTCTCCGACCTCTTCTACGATGCCGACTATGTGCGCCTGGGTGATGGCTTTGGCCGGATCGTGGGGCCCGTCTACTTTGCGGACGGGACCTACATGATCGAGCCCCGGGATTCTTCGGATCTCACGGGCTACCGTGACACATGCGGCTTCTGCTCCACGGAGAAGTGCATCGGCGATCTGACCGCCGGCGATCTGGCCATCACCGAGTTGATGATCGACCCGCTGTACTGCGCGGACACGGACTGCGAGTACATCGAGGTGTACAACGCCTCAGGCGGCTCGGTGGATCTCAACTGCTTGACGCTGAGAGATGCGGCCGACCACCTCGGCTATGTCGAAGGCACCCTCGAGCTGGCCTCCGATACCTACGCGGTCCTGACCCGTCGCTCGGATGAGCCCGGCTACGCCATCTCGGGCGTGAGCCAGTCCGCATACCGGCGAGGCGTGAGCCTGAACAATGACTACGACACCATTACCTTGAGCTATGGCGAGACGGTCCTGGATGTGGTGACCTATGACACCAGCGGAGAGGGTGGCTGGCCCGGGGAGACCCCTGGACGGTCCATGGTACTCAGCGAACCGAGCGCGACTGCGGCCATCGACAACGATGACCCGGCCAACTGGTGCGGCTCATTCGACTCGCTGGGCACCACCGGTGACCGCGGCTCCCCAGGGACCGCGAGCTCCACGGCCTGCCCGATCTCGGTAGATGAATAGGGACTAAGGCACCCGACAGACCATCCGGTCCACCGCGTGGACGGGTGCGTCGTCCCCCGCCATGAGATGGGCGATAGCGCTGTAGACCAGCCGCTGCTGCTCCAGGATGCGCTTGTCTGCGAAGATCGGGCTCACGACCTCGATCTCGAAGTGGCCTCCGCTGGAGAACACATCGACCTTCGCGTCAGGTATGGCGGTCTCGATCGCGGTACGAACTTGGTCGGTGATGGACATGGGATGCTCCTCGTGGGCGGGGTCTAACCGGCTCCCTCCGCTTGCACCCGCCAGACCTCCACCGAGAGCCCGGCCTGGAGCAGTGCGTGGTGCCAGCATCGCTGATTGTCCCGCAGCTGATCGCCCGGTCCTTTGACCTCGGCCATCAACAGGCCTGGAGGCAGGAAGTGGTCTGAGCCGGGCAGCACCAGCAGATCGGGCATGCCTCCCCGGGCGGTCCGAGGGTCTCGGGCAAAGAGCGCCATGAGGGCGTGGAGAGGCACGGGACCGATGTGTGCCGCTAGCGCCGCGAGGTCCTCGAGCGACAGCAACCCCCAGTGGACCCCTGCGATGCCCTCGCCCATGTGCTCGGCGCCGCAGGCCATCAGCATGGCGGGCGCCTGTCCTTCCGCGATGCGCGCGAGCACTCCATTGATCTGGTCGGATCGCCGAGAGGCGAATCCCGGGGTGTAGAGATCCAGCGGGCCGTTCATCTTCTGGCTCGGGAGCATGCCGGGAACCGGGGCGAAGAGAACCGAGTAGAAGAGCAGCCCAAAGAGGGTAGTCCAGGGGGCGGACTCCCCGTGAAGCGCGCGCCGCCCGAGACCGGCCAGGTGGGCCACCACGGCAGCCTCCACGGGCAGACCACACTCCGGGTCCCCGAAGCGCGGCGGGTGGACCTGGACCATGGGAAGCACAAGGTGCCGCACCGGGGCGCTGACCAGATCCGGGGCGGGTGCCCATGGGACCTCCGCACGACGGGCCAGGCGCCGGCCCGTGCGCTCCAGCGCCAGGGCGGTCGGCGTGCCCTGTGCGGCAGCCCGAGCCGCTGCACAGAGGGCAGCCCCAGCCGCCGCATCACCCATCCGATCCTGACACAGGGCCAGGCGCAGGGCCATCTCCGCCGGGCGCTCGGTGTGGTGCCTGAGGAGTCTTAGGTAGAGGGGTGCTGCGGCGGCCGAGCCCGACTGGCGCTCCACAGCGCGGATGGCGCGTCGCGAGGCACGGTCGTACAGGCGTCGGGCGCTGAACTTGCGGCGGGCGACCGACTCCCTGGGCAGCGCCATCATCCGAGCAAGCGCCGACTCGGCCTGCGCAGCCCAGGCCGGCTCATCCCGCTCCTCGGACAGGAGGCGGAGCGCGGACTCGTAGTCGCGCAGGCCCTGTCGGTTGCGGAACAGGCCCGGTCCGCCGGTGGAGGTGTACCGGGCAAAGGTCTGGAGGCCCAGGGCATCCATCACCACCCGGGAGAGGTCTCCCTGGTGGTCGCCCAGGTAGATGCGGAGGAGCCGGCGGAACAACCCCTGGTGCCGCAGGCGGATGCATGTGCCGGGCAGCACGCTGCGGCACCGGCTGCGCTCGAGGCGCTCCACCAGCACGCCACGGGGCCCGCCTCGGGGGAGACCGAGGGCACGGCACGCGGCCCGAAGCTCGGGCACCGTGTGGGCATGGATCAGGGCGTCCAGGTGGATCAGCCCGCGAGGGTCCGCCAGACCGGCCCTCAGCAGCTGGTCTGCTGCCGCCGGGAGGTCGGGCACCTCAGCGTAGGCCAGACGGTCCAGCCGAAAGATGGTGCCCGCCCGTCCATGCAGCCGCGCATAGATGGATGCAGCACCCGGCGGCAGGTCCAGCCAGCGCTGTACGACCTGCCGCTCGCCCCAGGTGAGCAGATGACCCTCCCGCACCAGGGCGGAGGTGACGCCGTGGAGGAAGTGCCGGCGGGGGTAGTCGATGGGGAGCGGACGGGGCTGCACCCGCTCAGACTACCGGGTCCGTTGGGTGCAGGGCGGACAGCGAATGTCCGGGCCGCCCGGGCTGTCCTCAGTCGTCCGCGCCGGGCGTTCGGCGGCCGGCCTTGGTCTCGCCACGCTGGCGCTTCTTCTCCATACGGCGGCGCTGGCTTCCCCGGGTGGGCCGGGTGGGCTTCCTGGGCTTGGGCCGATGGTTGAGGGCCTCTATCTTGGCGATCAGGCGCTCCATGGCCACCGTGCGATTCTGTGACTGGCTGCGACGCTCCGTGGCCGTCACCACGATGCCCGTGGGCGGGTGGATGATCTGCACCCCGGTCTCTGCCTTGTTCCGGTGCTGCCCGCCGGGCCCGCTGCCCCGCACGAAGCGCACATCGCAGATGCGTGCGAGGTGGTCGGGATCGGTGGAGTAGAAGGGCATGGCGGTGGGGTCTCGGGGTTAGTGTGGGTTGTCGGTGTGGGGGTATGCAAGCCCGAGGGAGGTCACAATGCCCAGGAAGGCCCTGTGTCTCGGTGCCCTCCTGGCCTTGTGGGGCCTGGCGGCATGGATGCGGGTGCGGGGCCTGGGCGAAGCGAGTGCGCTGGGTGATGCCATCCATCCATGGTGGGCGGCCCTCCGCGAGGGCTGGCCTCGGCCGCACGCGCCCCCGTATGGCTGGGCCCTGGTGCTCCCGTATAAGGCTGCGCTCCTGGGAGCGCCGGATCTGTGGGGCGCTGTACGACGATTGGCCCTGCTCCATGCCCTGGCTGCACCGGTGGCGGCCTGGGCGACCTGGCACCTGGGCGAGCGCTGGCCGATCGCCCTGGCGGTGGGCGTGGTGGTGGCCCTCGACCCGGGCCTCCTCGACACGGTGAGCAGCGGCGCGGAGGGATATCTGGCCCCTCTGTGGATCGGGCTCTTGCTGGTGGGGGTAACGAGTGCCCATTGCTGGGGCGCACCTGTGGCACTGTGTGCAGCGGCGATGGCCGTGATGCACCACCCGCTGGCGATCTGCGTCGTACCGCTCCTGGCAGGCCTCCGCTGGCGCGAGCGGTCCACCTGGGCCGGTGTGGGACTGGCCGTGTTGCTGCTTGCGCCGCGGCTGCTGCGGCTGGCGATCGAGCCCCTGCCCGGCGGCGCGGACCTGGGGGGGCCGGCGCAGGCTCTGACGGCCTACATGGCCCAGGGTGGCCCGGTGGCGGCCGTGGTGCTGGCCGGCCCGTTCGTGGGGCTTTTCTCGGGCCGGACCCGGAGCATGGCCATCCGGACGCTGGCGGCCTTCGCTCTGCTCGCAGCGATCGGGGTGCTCGGGGGCTACCTGCGCGATCACCACCTCCGACTGCTGACCCTTCCGGCGCTGGCGGGCTGGGCTGCTGTGGGCTGGCCGTGGGCAGTGGGCGTGCTGGGGCTCTTGCTCGTACCCTGGGCCGGCCAGGATGCAGCGGCCCATCCCGAGCGCCCTGGGACCCTGGGCCTGGCACGCATCCTGGCGGATCGGATCGAGGCCGAGGTGGCACCGCCGCTGGTGGTCGACGGCGCATGGATCTCGGGTGGGCCGGCCGCCAGCCCGGCAGCGCTGATGCTCGACCTCCACCTCCGCGGATGGACCCCCGCGCACCTTCAGCCCGGGCACACCATCGTGGTGGTGGTCTCCGGTACCCGGGAGGACATCCAGAGCCTCGATTCCGGTGAACTTCGCTGGCTGCCGGGGGAGCGTCACGGACTCCTGGTGGGGCCGCCAGGGGCTGTGGCCCAGTGGTCCACCCGGCACTGCTCGGCCCGCCTCGGGGGAGCCTGGGATGGGCTCAGCGTGCTTCACCCGGCCCTTGGCGTGGAGAGCTCTCGCGGGTGGTGGGCGTGTCCCTGATGTCTGGCTACAGGGCAGGGATGATGATGCCCACACTCCTTCTCGGTGCTCTCCTTGCGGCGGCACCGACCCTGGCGGGAAAGGATCCGGATTCGCGGCGCCGACTGCCCGACGGGCAGCAGGCCTATCTCGGGGCCCGCCTGGCGGTGGGGGCTGTGGCCCATGCCTTCGTGCTGCAGTATCCGAACCAGCCCGCGTGGCAGGTGAGCCCGAGTCGGTACGCCGTGGACTTCCAGACCGCCAATTTCCACTTTCGCAATCGCGCCGAGCATGCCCTCCTCGACGCCCAGCGCGGCAGGTGGATGCAGGTGGTGTTCACCGTGGTCACGGTGGCCGAGACACCGGTGGAGTCGCCGAGGGGATCGGGTGTGTGGACCTGGGCGCTTACCTATGAGTGCGACATTCAGAGCCTGGCGCCGGCCGGTCACTGAGCGCTACTCCCTGTACGAGCGCACACACCGCGCAGGAGAGGGTTCACCAGGGAAGCGCGCCCACCGGCGCCGGCCGATCCAGGCGCCCCTGCGGGGGCCTACCGCCTTGCCGCACCCCTTGTCCTGGGACTATTCCGTGGAGGACTTGAACACGCCGGTGAGGCCCTGCACCTCGACCCAGTGGACCACGCTGACCCGGGCGATGCCATTTGTGTGGGGCAGCACCGTGTCCGTCGTCTGCATCCGGCCGATCCAGACAAAGGCCTCTGCGTCTTCTATCCAGGAACCTCCGAGGTCCCAGGCGTCCTTATCCACGCGGAAGTGGCCGTCGTCCTTGGCGACGCAGGCGACCCTTCCGATGGTACTTTCTCCCTCCGGGGACAGAATATTGGCCCGGATGAGCAACTTGTTGCTGGAGTGCTCCCCGGTGGGAGACCCAACGGTCTTCACGACGAAATCGCCGGGGAACTCGTTGGAGCTGGTCGTAGGGTCCTGAGATGGACAGCCAGTACAGTCTTCCTCTTCCAAGAACACGACCTGGTTCGGTGTGAGGAGTGCGTCCTCGAGGCTCAAGATGACCTGCTCGGTGAACGAGTATGTCTCCAGATCCAGGGCCGATACCGGGACGGGGTTCGTCTCAGGACCCCAGTTGAAGTCCTCCAGATCGAATTTCCCGCGGCCGTTGTCCTGGAAGGAGAAGGACAAGCCGGAGCCGCTGAAGTAGATGTCCGGATAGTCACCGTCCACCACGCTGAGAGGGAAGTCGTCGAAGCCTCCGTTACAGCCGCCGTGCTCGGTCTCTTCGTCGAAGTTCAGCCCAGTCGGACCGTAGCTGGCCCACCCGGTGAGATCGGTGTCCTCCACCCAGCGGGCGGCGCCGTAGGTCCGCTCTGTGTAGCC
>Ga0310123_10004445_pt1 | contig 10617 bp, 19 predicted proteins | sample CB6_AW_1057_MG_FD_203505 | JGI IMG/M metagenome (GOLD analysis project Ga0310123, IMG submission 203505) | Marine microbial communities from Western Arctic Ocean, Canada - CB6_AW_1057 | ecosystem: Environmental > Aquatic > Marine > Oceanic | place: Canada: Western Arctic Ocean | collected...
AAGTTTATAGAAATATATGGCGCAGAAGCTGATGATGTTATCGGTGTTCTTTGCTCAGAATATTCAGAAGAAATCATGATAATTTCTGGAGACAAAGATTTCATTCAGCTTCAAAAGTTTCCTAATGTAAAACAATTCAGTCCGATTACTAAGAAAACAGTAAATGGTGAAAACCCTGGCGCATATCTTAAAGAGCATATCTTTAAGGGTGACACTAGTGATGGAGTACCTAATGTCCTATCTCCCGATAATACATTTACTGACGGCCTACGACAAAAACCATTAGGTAAAAAGAAAATTGCTTCATGGATGGAACATGATTTTGAAGATGTTGCTCCTAATAATGAAGTGAAAAGAAACTATCAAAGAAATCGCAAATTGATTGATTTGACATACACACCAGAAGAACTTTCTTCAGAGATAATTAATACATATAAGGAAGCTCCATATGGTGATCGAAGTAAACTACTAAATTACTTTATACAAAAGAGATTGAGAAATCTCACAGAATCTATAGGAGAATTTTAAAATGAATTTACTAATTTCAGAAATTTTGGAACTAGTTTCAAAGGTTAAAACTAAGAAGGAAAAAATTAATATTCTACGGGAGCATGATCATCAATCTTTGAGAATGGTTATCAAGTCTTCCTTTGATCCAAATATTGAGTGGGCATTACCAGAAGGTGATGTTCCATATACTCGCAACGATGCTCCAGAAGGAACAGAGCATTCTTCACTATCTTATGAGTCTCGTAAGTTGTATCATTTCATTAGTGGTGGAAATCCTCAAATTAATCAGAACAAACGAGAATCAATGTTTGTTCAGCTATTAGAAGGCCTTCATGAAAGTGAAGCAGCACTTCTGGTTGCTGCAAAAGATAAGAAATTGCATCAAATGTATAAGGGTCTTTCTGCTCCTGTAGTCAAGGAAGCATTTAATTGGAATGATGAGTATATGGTCGATGATCATCATGTTTATCCTCAAACGCCAGGAGCAGCAAACGGATGATAATTGAAGACGATATCAAACTAGATTATTCTGATGTATTGATTCGTCCTAAAAGGTCAACTCTTACATCCAGATTTGATGTTGATCTAGAAAGAACCCATACATTTTATCATAGTGGTAAAGAGTGGACTGGCGTTCCTATTATGACAAGTAATATGGATACTACTGGTACATTTGAAATGCATAAAGAGTTAAGTCTTTATGGTATGGTGACTTGTATTGCCAGACATTACAATACAAATGGTAAAAATTGGAATCAAGCAGAACGTAAAAATAAGCTCTGTGTAATGTCTGGTATATCTGAAATAGAAATATCAGAGATTATTGGTGTAGTAAATACTTTTTCTGATGTTGCATTTGTTGGATTAGATGTTGCAAATGGGTATACCATCAATTTTGTTGAAGCAATAAAACGTCTAAGGAATGAACTCCCTAGTTCAACTATTATTGCGGGCAATGTAGTCACTGCTGATATGACAGCAGAACTTATTCTTGCTGGTGCTGATATTGTTAAAGTAGGAATTGGTGGTGGTAGTGTATGTACTACTCGTATTAAAACTGGAATAGGATATCCACAGTTAAGTGCTGTGATTGAGTGTGCTGATGCAGCTCATGGCATTGGTGGACATATCATTGCAGATGGTGGATGTAATTCATCTGGTGATATGGTAAAGGCATTTGCTGCCGGCGCTGACTTTGTTATGATTGGTGGTATGCTTGCTGGTCATGAAGAGTGTGATGGTGAGTTAGTATTTGAGGATGATGTAGATGAACCTGTTGGTATGGAGTTCTATGGAATGGCATCTAATACTGCAATGGATAAACACGGCCATTCCAACAGAGAATATAGAGGGGAAGAAGGTAAGACGGTTACAGTACCTTATCGTGGACCTGTTGAGTATACCGCTAATGATATTCTGGGCGGGATTCGATCTGCCTGTACATATGTTGGTGCAAAACGATTAAAGGACTTGCCAAAATGCACTACATTTGTTAGAGTGAATAATACCCATAACAGAATATACGAATAATGTCATTGACAAGAAAACGAATCATTTATGACCGTGATGGCTATTCCCCATATATGATTCGACATCATCTGATATTCAGAGAAAAATCTGATCATTTAGAACAAAACGTGAAAGTTCCGTTCAACGTCTATCTGCATAAAATCCTTCTTTCAGATGAACCGATCCTACATGACCATCCTTGGGATTGGGGCACGTTTATCATATCTGGTGGATATTGGGAACATACACTAGAAGGTACTTTTTGGAAGGGCCCTGGCTCCTGGCGAACAAAGAAATCTACCGATCTGCATTGGTTAGAACTAAAGGAGAACAAACCTTGTCGGACTCTGTTTTGGCATGGTGCTAGACAGAGAACTTGGGGCTTCCAGCTGGATGATGGTTGGATGGATTATCGAACTTTTTTACAGAATCGTTTAGAATCAAGGACTTGACGATGACGATTTTCCTTGACATATCCTGATTTATGGTATATACTTAGGTATAAACTGAGAAAAGAAAGAGAGACATGACTGTTAATGTAGTGAAGAAATCGGATACCCTTGAAGATGGTGTTGACACCCTGATGGAAGCCATGGTTGATGATTACACTGGTTTTATGCCCCCCGATAATAAGGTTAAGAATGAGATGAACGCTAAGTTCAAAGATGGACTGTCGTTCACGGTTGGTTCCAAATACATCAAGATTTTTTCAGAGGGTGGTGGCGTGTCTGCCTTCATCGTCAAAACTGAGAATGATAAGAAGTTCAAGCGCGGTGACATTCTGAAAGCCGCTACTTACGCTGCTCCTGCTCGAAACGCTGCTCGGGGAAACATTCTTGATGGTGGATATCCTATCAACTGGACTGGACCCCTATATCTCTAATAATTTGAGGAAGTAGATGATTCTTCACGTCAAAGGTTCTAACAAAGCAGTTCGCAAATTGATCGAATCTGCCGCTTGGTTCTATGTTGAGAAATTGATGGGCAAGAGGCTCATGGGAAGTTTAGAAATTACCATCAATCTCAATAAAAATCTTCTTTCCAAGGAAGGGAATGAAGGTAGTGCTATTTGGGAAGATGACGGTCATCGGTCCAGAGAGTTCACTATCGAACTTGATACTACCGTGAAAATTCGGAATCTTCTAATCACTCTTGCTCATGAAATGGTTCACGTTAAGCAGTGGGCCAAAAATGAGATGTATGAGTATATGAATACGGTTGATCTGGTTCGGTTTAAGGGTGAAAAGATTCATCTTAAAGAAACTGACTATTGGGACTATCCTTGGGAGATAGAAGCCTACGGTAAGCAGTTAGGTTTGTTTGTTCGGTTCTGCGAACATATGGGTTTTGAAAAAGATGATAATATGAAGGAAGAAGCATAATGAGTAGAATGAAAAACTATATGATGGATATTGAAAAGTTTTGTGACGGCTACTTCTATGGTGACTTCAGTGGTGCTGAATTTGATTTTACTGTTGAAGAAGTCTCTGAAGATGCTGAAAAGTTCTTTCATTCCAAGATGGCTGGAGATTACGCCGAGGAATATGTCACCAAAATCCTTGGTGAGTTTTAATGAATCTTGCTACAATAGTCTTGGCGGGGGTTGTTACAACTACTGCTATTCAAATACAACAGATTCCAGATAGAGCTCCAGAGTGTCTTGCACTAAACATGTATCATGAAGCCAGAGGTCAAGGAACAGCTGGTCTTTTTGCTGTATCTGCTGTGGTATTAAATCGTGTTAATGATAAACGATTTCCTAATAGTGTCTGTGAAGTTATTGAGCAAGGCCCTATTAGAGAGAGTTGGAAAACTCGGCAACATAAAGATTTATCAGACAGCAAGAGAAAATATTATCCTGTAAAAAATAGGTGTCAATTTTCTTGGTATTGTGATGGGAAAAGTGACATACCTTATAACAAAAAAAAGTATCAAGAGTTACTTGACTTATCTGAAGCAATTATGTATAATGAGATATCATTTGTAGATATTACAGATGGTGCGTTGTTTTACCATGCAGATTATGTAACGCCTGGGTGGGCAAAAACAAAACAGAAAACCGTGGAGATACAAGATCATATTTTTTATAAATGGGATGTTAAATGACATTTGATGAATACCAAGAATTTGCACGATCAACAGCAATTTATCCAGAAGAGTGTAAAGTAACATATCCTACACTTGGTTTGTGTGGAGAAGCTGGTGAGGTTGCAGAGAAGGTAAAGAAGAATATTCGGGATGGTAAATCTCTGGATGGAGTCGGACTAGAGCTGGGTGATGTACTTTGGTATATCTCTGCTCTTGCTGATGACCTTGGTGTAACTCTGGAAGAAGTTGCACAAGCTAATGTTGATAAGTTACAGTCAAGAAAAGATCGTGGTAAGATTGGAGGCAGTGGAGATAATCGATGAACATTTTCTATCTAGATAAAGACCCTGAGATTGCTGCACAAATGCATTGCAATAAGCATGTGGTCAAGATGATACTAGAGAGCGCACAAATGCTCTCTACTGCTCATCGTGTTCTTGACGGTGATGAACATGCCAATAATGTTGGTATGTATAAGATGGCTCACAGAAATCATCCTAGTAGTATATGGACAAGAAGTTCTGATTTACATTATGATTGGTTGTGGAAATTATGTGACGCACTCCTAAAAGAATACACATATAGATATGACAAGCATCATGCTACAGAGCGATTGTTAGATTTATTGTGGAAACGTCCACGCAATTTACCATTTGCCGATTTTACACCGCCGCCACAATGTATGCCAGATTATTGTAAGGCTGAAGATACTGTATCCGCATACCATAAATACTATATAATGGAGAAGTCAGATTTTGCAACTTGGAAACGTCGAGATAAACCGGAGTGGTTTCATGAACGAGAAAAGAAATGTGTTTGATATGGTTGGCATGTGGGAAAGAGAAGTTTACGAATTACAGAAAAGTCTGCAAAATTCTTTTATTAGACAGAAAAATCTGATGGAGAGAATAGATGAACTTACTGCAAAGGTTAATATATTGGGGGGCGATCCTAATCAATTGGAGATAGATTTATAATGCCAACATATACATTTAGAGATAACAACACAGGAATTACCTTTGATGAATTTATGGGTATGAGTGAAAGAGAAACATATCTAAAAGAACATCTTCATATTAGTCAAGTACCAGTTATGTTTGCATTTGTTGGTGATCATATTATGGGTGCGGGCCCCAAAACTGATAGTGGATTTAATGAACGCATGGAACAGATTGCAAATTCCCATCCAGGCTCTCCTTTAGCAGATAGGTATGGCGGCAGTAAAATAAAATCTCATAAAGAAATTAAAACAAGGAATGTGTTGAAAAAACATAAAGTGATATAAATATGTATTGTGATGCGGGCGAGAAATCAAACTTCAGCATCAACGCACAGTGTTGATATAAGCTGGGAAGTCAATCCGCCCATGCATCACAGAGGGAGGAAGCGCTTCCTCCCTCACCTTTATTATTAATTAGGATTAAAAATGGCTAATAAAAAGAACAAAGAGATTAACCATACCAATCTCGTAAATATCAAATCAATCACTGATAATCAAAAAGTAGTTTTTGATTCTTGGAAAAAGGATAAGAATCAATTTTTATTTGGTGCTGCTGGAACAGGTAAAACTTTTATATCACTCTTTCTTGCATTAAGAGATGTATTGGATTTAAAGAAACCTTATGACAAAGTAGTGCTTGTTCGGTCACTTATTCCTACCAGAGAGATTGGATTTTTGCCAGGCGATGAGGAAGACAAGGCTGCATTGTATCAAGTGCCATATCAGAACATGGTACAATTCATGTTTGAAATGCAGAATGACCAACAATTTAATAATCTATATGATAAATTAAAGGGACAAGGTACATTATACTTTTTATCAACTTCTTTTCTAAGAGGGTTGACATTTGATAATACAGTCATTATAGTAGATGAATGTCAGAACATGAACTTTCATGAGCTTGACACAATTATCACCAGAGTAGGGCAGGATTCAAAGATTGTCTTTTGTGGAGATTTTGATCAAACAGATTTAGTGAGGCAAAATGAGAGAAATGGATTACACGATTTTTTACGAATTTTGGAAGAGATGGAAGAATTCAATTGCACCGAATTTACTATTGGCGACATTGTTCGTAGTGGTTTTGTTCGCAGTTATCTTATTAATAAAATCAAACTTGGCATAGGAATTGAATAATGGATTTAGAAAAATTACGAGAAGAATTAGAAATTGATGAGGGCGTCAAGTATGAGATTTATAACGATCATCTTGGCTATCCTACTTTTGGCATCGGACATCTGGTCCTTGAGTCTGACCCCGAATACGGCTGGGAAGTCGGAACGTCCATTGATACTGTAAGAGTCCATCAGGCCTTCGAATCGGATTGCGAGAGCGTCTTGCGAGACTGCAACATCCTTTATGAAGACCTCGATGATTTGCCAGAAGAAGCTCAAAGAGTAATTGCTAACATGATGTTTAATATGGGCCGACCTCGCCTGAGTAAGTTCAAGGGTATGAAACGTGGAGTAGATGCAAGGAATTGGAATGCAGCTGCTGATGAAATGGTAGACAGCAGATGGTATAATCAAGTAACCAATCGGGCAAATCGTTTAGTTGAGAGAATGAGAAATATATAATAATGTTTAATCATGTACCAGTGGAATTACCAGAACTAAAAACTAAAACAATAAATCATCAAAGATTTTATGTAACACCGAAGGAAAATTATTATCCATCAATTACAACCGTTTTATCAATTCGAAGCAAACAGGGATTGGCAGAGTGGCGTAAACGAGTTGGTGATGAGGTTGCCAACCATATATCAAGAACAGCGGCCGCCCGTGGCACTAAGGTTCATCATATGTGTGAAGACTACCTTAATAATCAATCAGCTGATTTTCCTGATAAATGGGCAGAACATAAAAAAGATTTCCTTCCTTGGTGTCTATTTGGCCAATTAAAAGAGAAGGTATTGGACAATATTAATGATATATATGCTCAAGAGTGTGGTTTGTATAGTGATAAATATAGAGTAGCGGGTAGAGTTGATTGTATTGCAAAGTACAATGGTGTTCTTTCAATCATTGACTTCAAGACATCAACAAAAGTACGATCTGATGATTGGAACGAAAATTACTACATTCAAGGCTCCGCATATGCAGAAATGTTCACTGAATTGACAGGGATTGATACAAATCAAATAGTAATTTTAGTTGTTACTGAAGATGGTACAGTCCAAGAATTTATCAAAGAAAAACATGCATATTTGAATGCATTAAAGGACTCCGTTGCAGAATGGGGAAAACAAAATGAAACAGATATCAAAGGCCATCCATCTTTTTATCGCTAGTGGCATATTATTAATATCATTATTAATACCAATCACCGTTTTATCTGAAGAAATCCCTTTCATGCAGGCAAAAAAACCTATACTTTGTAGTAAGACCGTCGAAATGTTAGGGTGGCTTTCAGAAAAACATCAGGAATCTCCTGCTGTAATTTTTAATACTATGGGTGGTGTTAAAAGTCAAGTTATAGTTTTTATACATGTAAAAAAAGAGACTGCGACCGTAATAGAAATGCTGCCTAATGGATTTTCATGTATATTAGCAGCTGGCAATGATGCAACTATTATTGCAATAAAAGAAGGGCGCGGCACTTGATCAATTTTTTGAAAAAAGGTGAGGATGAACCTGTTTTATCTATTGACATTTTACTCACTAAGTATAAAAGTCCATTTTTAAGATGGTGGCTTCTTATAGTAGTAATGGTGTTAGCTGCTTTTGGTGCATTTCAAACAGGAATTGTTGATGAAGTATATAAAGTAGATGTAACAGGATTAAGTTTTTTAATTATGGGAATATTAACTGTCATGTCAATTAAGTGCGGTCTTGATACTTTTAAATTGACATCCTATGATGATATTACAGAAAAGGATATTAATAAGTCATATTCTAAAGCAGAGCTTGGTTGGTTCGTATCTGATCTTTGCTTAACATTAGGTATGATTGGTACGGTGGCAGGATTTATCTATATGCTATCATCCTCATTTGCAAACATCGATGTTTCTAATGTAAGCTCTTTGCAAAATGTTCTTGCTCATATGAGTGCTGGTATGGCAACTGCATTATATACAACAGCTGCGGGTCTAGTTAGTAGTGCATTTTTAAAAATGCAGTATTTTAATTACTCTGCTGAAGTTGATAGATTAGGGACAGAGATTGATGATTCGGAAAAAACCTAAGAGTTATCATTCGAATACGTCATTTCTGGATATATTATTCAACACTCTAGTTGGGTTTGTATTACTCTTTATTATTGCATTTCTTCTTATTAGTCCTGTCAAGAAGAAAAAGGAAATAGAACAAAAGGCAGAATACGTTATTACAGTTACTTGGCCCAGCGAAATGAATGATGATATTGATTCTTGGTTAGAAGACCCAATGGAACAAGTATTGTATTATCGAAAAAAAGAAATCGGGTTAATGCATTTGGATCGTGATGACTTAGGTAATCTGAATGACCGTCAACATGTTCCCGGCGTTGGAATGGTCAATTATCCTTACAATAGAGAAATTACAACTATTCGTGGAATTATGCCAGGAGAATATGTATTTAATATTCATCTATATCGTAAAATATCTAAAGCTAGTTCGATACCTGTTACAGTGATACTTGAAAAATTAAATCCTCAAGTTAAGCTATTATATTCGAATATAGTGGTATTATCAGAGCTTTGGGAAGAAAAAACGATTATAAGATTTGTATTGGATGTTGATGGTGAAATTACAGAATCATACTTTATATACAAACCATTAGTCGAGAAAGTTATCGGAAACAGAGAAGATTCCGCTATGCCCTCAGACAGCGAAGGAATTTGGGGCCACATGGCGAGACCACCCGGCGCTGATGGACCGCCGAACACACAAAAAACGGATCAAGAATAATGGATTGGCTTAATATATTAGGTGGAATTAGTGGCATAACAATATTGTATGTGTTGCTTATGGTATTGTTGTCATGGAGCATTATTGGAATCAAAGGTCGTTGGATAACTAAAGGTTTGTTCATGGCAATTGCTATATGGTTTTCAGTAACATTATATTATTCGTTTCAGAATTTTATGGGATGGCCTTCTGAAGAAACTATTAGCACAAAATATTCTCAATTAATTTGGTTTCAAATTAAGGAGCCAAGTAAAGTATCAAATCATCCTGGCGCAATATATCTTTGGGTAAGAGAAATGCCTGAATCAGAGAAAATTGAGGGGCTTACTCTAAAACAATTATCTGATCCTATGACATGGTTTACTTATCCAGATGAAACTGTACCACGGGCATATAAAATTCCCTACACAAAAAAAGCACATAGAAAATTGAGAGAAGGTGCTGAAGGTCGTAAAACAGGTGTTAGAACGTATGTGGAAATAAAGAAAATAAGGCCTGACAAATCTGGCAATCAAGAAGTTGATGATATGATTAAATTTAAATTAATTAAACCGCAAGATATTATACCGAAGGAACATTGATGACCATTAATAAAGAAGAAATTATTGCAAATTTGCGGGAAGTTTATGATCCAGAAATTAGTATCAATGTGTATGATTTGGGTTTGATATATGATATTTCTATAGATGAAAAAGAAAGTTCAGTAAATATTACCGCTACGTTAACCAGTGCTTTTTGTCCCTTTGCTGATCAAATTATTAGTGATATGACTAAAGCGTGTTATATAGAAAATGTTCGTAGCGCTCATGTGGAGATTACATTTGATCCACCATTTACGATGGCCAATGTTCCTCAAGATACCAAAGATGTTATGGGGTGGTAAAAAAAAGTGAAAAAAGGTATTGACATTTCAGTCCCCATGTGGTATAAATAGAGTATAGTTTGATGATACGGACTGAAAGTTGTGCAGGACTTGGGGGCAGTACCCAACGCCTCCACCAAAAGGAGATTACTGTGGTAATAGTAGAGTACCAAGGGGAGGGCCAAAATGATGACCCAGACCCTGCTCGCAAAAGAAACCGCTAAATGGATGTTTAGGGTTTATGTAGTTTGGAGTATTTGTGCAGATGTATTTCTTCTTGGTGGTATTGCGTACCTAATCTTTTTTTGATGGGGGCGAAACAGGATCGACTGGCAATGTATAGGAATGTGGAGAATTATGGATTGACCTCCTTATTGGTCAAAATACTAAACGCAAACGATAATTTTGCACCTCAAGATTACGCACTAGCTGCGTAGTTGGATAGGGTTTCGGTGGGTTTCCTAGTAACAGAATAACCCACCACTTTATTGAAAAAGGGTATTGACAAATAACTTTGACTGTGTTATACTTCTTATAATGTCTCTGATGAGTCTGTGAAATTCAGACGAAACATTTTGTGTCAGGCAATATTGTCTAAACTTATCATCTTCGAAAGGATGAATTATACTATGAGTACTACTACCCAGACCGCTAAGGTCGCCAATGCACTTACAAATGGTGCAGAACTTACCGCAAAACAGATTTCAGCACGTTATGGTGTTAAGAATGTTCGTGCGGTAATCAGCCAACTACGTTCGGAA
>Ga0310123_10004446_pt1 | contig 10615 bp, 11 predicted proteins | sample CB6_AW_1057_MG_FD_203505 | JGI IMG/M metagenome (GOLD analysis project Ga0310123, IMG submission 203505) | Marine microbial communities from Western Arctic Ocean, Canada - CB6_AW_1057 | ecosystem: Environmental > Aquatic > Marine > Oceanic | place: Canada: Western Arctic Ocean | collected...
GGGCTGCGGAACTTTAGAGCCGGCGTGACAGCGACGCTCGACCTCAACGCAAGGCCAAATCTCGAGATCTTCTAAGGTCGCCTGGGCTTCCCTCGACCTCCGACCCTCGACCTGTGACTCCCCACTGACGACCATCCGCGACCCGCGACTCCCGACTATACTCACCCCCAATGCCTTGGTATCAGCAGGCCCACTGGCGCATTTTGATCGCGCTCGGGTGTGGGCTGGTCTACGGTGTGATCGCGGCCCTTAACGGGTGGGGAGACTTCACTTCCAACTGGGTCGCGCCGTTTGGTGCGATCTTCCTGCGTCTCTTGCTCCTGATCGCTGTTCCACTGGTTCTGGCCTCGCTCATCACCGGCGTCGCCTCGTTGTCAGATCTCAGCAAACTGTCACGGATCGGCGGAAAGACGATTGCGATCTACCTCGGGACGACCCTCATCGCTTTGGTGATCGGTCTTACGCTCGTCAACATCTTCAGTCCGGGTGAGACTGTTCCCGACGGGCTGCGCGCGCGTCTCGCCGAGACCTATCAGTCTGACGTCAACGCACGAGAGATGGCGGCTGAGGGGGCACGGGGGCGTGGTCCGTTGCAGCCGCTTGTTGATCTGGTCCCGGAGAACTTCGTGGGGGCCGCCACCGACAATCGCAACATGCTGAACGTCGTGTTCGTGGCGCTTCTCGTGGGTGTGGCGCTCATCATGGTTCCGAAGAAACAGGCCGGGCCGCTGCTCGACTTCTTCGAGAGCCTCAATGCCGTCATCATCAAGATCGTCGAGCTCGTGCTGGTGTTCGCACCGCTGGGCGTGTTCGCCTTGATTGCCGACACCGTCACGAGCGTGGCCGGCGACGATCCGTCGGACGTCGGACAGCTGTTGGCGGCGCTGGGACTGTATTGCTTCACGGCGCTCCTCGGGATGGCGATTCACGTCCTCGTGACCTACCCGATTTTGCTGAGACTGTTCACACCACTCAGACCCCGTCACTTCTTTCCGGGGGTGGTGTCCGCGCAGCTCGTGGCCTTCTCGACCTCCTCCAGTGCAGCCACGCTACCGGTCACGATGAAGAGCGCGCAGAAGAACCTGGGAGTCTCCGAAGAGGTTGCGTCGTTCGTCCTGCCGCTTGGCGCAACGATCAACATGGATGGCACGGCTCTCTACCAGGCGGTCGCCGCCGTCTTCATCGCGCAGGCGCTGGGAATTTCGCTCGGGCTGGACGCGCAGGTGACGATCGTGTTCATGGCGCTCCTCGCCTCGATCGGCACCGCGGCGGTCCCGAGTGCTGGGGTCGTCATGCTGGTGATCATTCTCGAGGCGGTCGCCATTCCATCGGAGGGGATCGCGCTCATTCTTGGTGTGGACCGAATCATCGACATGTGCCGCACGACTGCTAACGTCACGGGCGATGCGACGGTCGCCGCCGTGGTGGCCGCGAGCGAGAACCAGTTGTTCCCAACGCCGATGAACGAGATTGAGCCCCGAGATCTTCCGGGCGGGATTCCTCCGGCATGACACCAACCCGCGATGACGCGTGGGCCCTGCTGACGGAGTACACCGCCGGTGAGAGCCTCCGAAAACACGCGCTGGCTGTCGAGGCAGCGGTGCGTGGCTACGCTCGGAAGCTCGGCGAGGACGAGTCAGAATGGGGCATCGTGGGGCTCATTCACGACTTCGACTACGAGCGCTGGCCCGATCCCGAAAACCACCCGTTCCTCGGCTGCGAGATCCTCCGAGAGCGAGGATACCCGGAGCACGTGATCCGAGCCATTCTTTCGCATGCCGACTACAGCGGAGTCGCCCGGGAGAGCCGGCTCGAGCACACGCTTTTCGCCTGTGACGAGATGGCGGGATTCGTGACCGCGGCGTCGTTGGTTCGACCGAGCAAGAGCGTCCTCGATCTCGAGGCCCGGTCGGTCAAGAAGCGGATGAAGGACAAGGCGTTTGCCCGGGCCGTCAGCCGTGACGATCTGCGCCAGGGGGCCGTCGAGGTCGATCTCCCATTGGAAGAGCACATTACCAACGTCATCCTCTTTATGCGGGAGCATGCCGCTGTCTTGGGCTTACAGGGCAGCCAGTGACGGTCGAACCACCGACCGCGATCCCTCGTCTAACGATTCGAGATGCCTGACACAGCCGCGGTGGTCCGCTTCGAGCGCGTGACGGTATCGTACGGGGCGCAGGAGGCTCTCCGCGATGTGACCGGGATGTTCGCCGCAGGAGCGTCGGGCTTGCTCGGTCCGAACGGCGCGGGAAAGAGCACGCTGCTGAAATCTCTGCTCGGCTTTATCCAGCCCACCCTCGGATCGATGCGCGTCCTCGACCGAGATGTCGCCAAAGAGCCCCTGGAGATCCGCGCGCGGCTCGGCTACATGCCCGAGTCCGATGCGCACATCCCCGGCATGAACGCGGTGACCTTTGTCGCGTACTGTGCGCAGCTCGCCGGTCTTCCTCCCACCGATGCGATGCAACGTGCGCACGAGGTTCTCTACTATGTGGGCCTGGGTGAAGCACGCTACCGGAACGTCGAGACCTATTCCACAGGAATGCGCCAACGGATCAAGTTGGCTCAAGCGCTTGTCCACGATCCCGACCTGCTGTTCCTTGACGAGCCCACGAACGGCATGGACCCTAAGGGCCGTGACGAGATCTTGCAGTTGATCCGCGACATCACCCAGAAGAAAGGGATCAGCTTGATCCTGTCGTCCCACTTACTCCCGGATGTCGAGTCGACATGCGAACGCGTCGTTGTGCTTCACCATGGCGCGATTGTTGCCGACGGACCGATCCAAGAGCTGAAAGGAGCCACACGCCGGGCCTTCGAGATTCGGGTCAAGGGAAACCTGGGCCGTTTCACGGCAGCCCTCGAAGCCGCCGGCGCGGAGTGTCACGGCACCGATGAAGATCTTCTGCGGGTAGTGATCGACGAACGTATGGGTCCGCGCGATCTGTTCGCGCTTGCGGCGGGTCATCACGTGCAGGTGAGATACCTACGGCCCAGTGTGCCGACGCTGGAGGATGTGTTCGCGAGAGCGGTCGGAGAGGACTAGGAGGTGAGTCGACTCGCGACCCACATGACTTCCGACTCTCGACTTTCCCCGACTCATGACTAGCGACTCCCGACCCACGACCCTGCACGACCAGACCTATCGTCGGTACACGGGAGCTCGCCTGGCCCCGGGCGCGGCCTGGGCTGTCATTGCGCTGACGGGATTACGCGGCCTGGTCCGCAAAAAATTCTTCCTCGTGGTGATGTTGTTTTCCTGGGCGCAGTTCGTCGTCCGGGCGGTCATGTTGTATCTGGCCGCCAATCTTCCTCAGGTGGACGTCCTGGCGCCGACACCGGAGATGTTTCGGGAGTTCTTCGAACAGCAGGGTTTCTTCGTGTTCGTCGTGACGGTCTATGTCGGGGCGGGGCTGATCTCAACGGACCGGCGCGTCAACGCCCTGCAGATTTATCTCTCGAAGCCACTCACGCGCGTGGAATACATCGCCGGCAAACTGGCGATCCTGTTTGCGCTGCTGCTCGTCGTGACGTGGCTTCCCGCCATGATGCTCTTGCTGCTCCAGGTGGTCTTCGCAGGCGACATGACGTTTCTGCGGGAGAACCTCTTCCTCGTGCCGGCAATGACGCTGTTTGGTCTTCTGTATGCCTTGATGGTGTCCTTCACGATGCTGGCGCTGTCGTCACTCGCAACCAGCGCGCGGTATGCCGCGGTGCTCTACGCCGGAGCGCTGCTCTTTACCGAGGCGATCTTTGGCATACTGCGTGGCGTCACTGGGAGCTCGGCACTGTCATGGATGTCGTTCCGGGCCAACCTCGCACAGGTCGGCGATCTTCTCTTCCAGGTGCCGCCGAGATACGACACGCCGTGGCCCGTGTCGCTCGCAGTCGTGATTGGTGTCATCGCGGTCTCGGTGTGGGTGCTGGAGCGCCGCGTTCGTGGCGTGGAGGTGGTCACGTGAGCGCGACCGTCGTGTCGGCGCATTCCCTGTCGAAGTGGTACGGCCAGGTGATCGGGCTCAACGATGTCACGGTTGAGATTCCACGCGGTATCGTCGGCCTGCTCGGTCCCAACGGCGCCGGAAAGTCGACCTTCATGAAGCTCGTGACGGGTCAGCTGAAGCCGAGCAAGGGCACGGTCGAAGTCTTCGGTGCCCCTATCTGGGGGAATCCGGCCGCGTATGCCGACATCGGGTATTGCCCGGACCAGGATGCCTTTTACGAGCGGTTGACCGGCCTGGAGTGGGTGACAGCGCTGACGCGGCTGACCGGTCTCGACGACTCGACGGCCAGTAAAGCGGCGGCCCAGGCGCTCGAGACGGTGGGGCTATCGGACGTTGGGGGGAAGAAGATCGGCGCCTACAGCAAAGGCATGCGGCAACGAGTCAAGCTGGCCCAAGCGTTGGCGCACGACCCGAGCCTGCTCCTGCTCGACGAGCCGCTGGCCGGGATGGACCCCATCGGCCGGCGCCGCACGATCAAGTTGATCAAATCCTGTGCGAAGGCGGGAAAGACGGTGATCGTATCGAGTCATATCCTGCACGAGATCGAGCGGATGACGCCCGACATCCTGCTGATCAACAACGGTCGAATTGTGGCCGATGGGAACGTCCACCAGATCCGTGAGCTCATCGACGAGCGTCCGCATAAGGTGCACATCAAAGCGACAAATCCTCGTGTGGTCGCCCGAACGCTTCTGGAGTATTCGCATGTGATCAGCCTTAACTTCGAGGAAGACGCGGTGGTGGTGGAGACGAATCGGCCCGACGAGTTCTACACGCAGTTGACCGAGCTCGCGGCGAGCGGCAGTGTGGGGTCGATCGATGAGGTGACGTCACCAGATGACAATCTGCACGCGGTCTTCGAGTACCTGGTGCGACAGTGACGGACGCAGCCTCGACCCAGAAGACGAACGGCGGTGGGACAGTCGGGTCCGCGCGCCAGCCGGTGCCGAACCCAGGGTTTCTGGCCTCGTCACTTCGGGTGCTTGAATTCACGCTCGGCGAGATGCTCTGGTCCCGCCGGACAGTCTTTATGGGGCTGGTGGTTGGCGGACCGGTGGTTGTTGCGCTCGGACTCCGGGCGCTCGTGAGCTTCGACTTCGTCAATGTTGGTGGACAGGTTGACGGTCACACGGTGGACGTGGCGGGGCCGACGATCTTCGGGTTGATCGTCTGGGCGATGTTCCTCAGGTTTACCGTGCCGGTGCTCGGTGTGTTCTACGGAACGTCGCTGATGGCCGACGAGATCGAGGACAAGACGATCACCTATCTCTTCACGCGGCCCGTGTCACGTGGAGCCGTGCTGTTTGGGAAATATCTTGGGTACCTCATCTGCACCAGCCTCGTTGTGCTGCCGTCGGTCGTGCTGGTCTATTTCATCGTGGTCCCGATTCTCGGGGGGAGCATCGGTGAACAGTTTCCGTCGCTGGTTATCGACCTGGGTTTGCTCGGTTTGGGACTTGCCGTTTACGGCTCACTGTTTGCGCTGGTGGGGGCCTGGTTCAAGCATCCCTTGCTCACCGGTCTGGTTTTTGTGTTTGGGTGGGAGCCCGTCGCGACCGTGGTCCCCGGGTACATGAAGAACTTCACGGTGGCGTACTACCTACAGGGGTTGGTCCCGCATGCGATGCCGCAGGGCGAAACGATGAGCGTAATCCAGTCGGTGCTGCGCACCTTCCCGGGCGAGACGTCGATCTGGTTCAACCTCGGGTCGTTGACGATAATCTGGGTGGCGGCGCTAGTCGCGGCAACGTGGGCGGTGGAGCACAAAGAGTATGTTCTGGAGCAGTAGCGCGGGAGCCAATGCCAGGCCGAGAACCTTTTTAAAGGCCGGTCGGTATAATCCGGTAGTAGGCTGTCGCGGCCGGGCCGGTGGCATCCCGGCAGACCTGTCTCGACGGGGCGCATGAAAGTCAACACTCAATACGTCCTCTTGGCCGGCGCTGGGGTTATCATCGTGGGACTGATTGCGGGTGGCATTGCCTACACGCAGGGCGAGTTCCAGGCGCTTGCAGTGACCCAGTCGGCGCCGGACGAGCTACAGTACATCCCCAGGAACGCCACGCTCGTTGCGTATGCCAACGTCCGTGACGTCATGGTGTCCAGTTTTCGGGATCGCCTACGAGAGCTCGACCTTGGCTTTGACGGCCAGCAGCAGTTCCGAGAAGAGACCGGGATCGATCTCGAGACCGACGTCGAGTCGGTCATCGCGACTCTTGTGCCCGACGTCGAAGAGCCATCAGGGCTAGTGCTCCTGAATGGCCAGTTCGACGCCCAGCGACTCGAGAGCCTCGCGCGAGAGCACGGCAGTCGAGTCGAAGAGTATTCAGGGCGAAGACTGTTCACGCGTGTCGTTGACGACGCCGAGGTGTCCATGTCGCTTGTCGAGTCCGGAGTGCTCGCCGTCGGAGCGCCCGGAATGGTCAGAGGCGCGATCGACCTGTCGGGCGATGATGTCGACGACAACGTCACCGCCAACGAACGTTTGATGGGGCTCATGAGCCAGGTCGGTGGCGGCAACACCGCCTGGGCCGTGGCGGACTTCGAAGGGATGGACGCCACATTGTACGTGCCGGAGGAGCTGCTCTCGCAGGTCCCACCGATTGCGGCAATGGCCGTTAGCGGTCGGGTCAACGGCGGCCTGAGCGCCTCTCTGACCGTCGAAACTCGTAACGAGCAGTCCGGTCAAGACCTCCATGTGGTGGTGCAAGGCCTGGTGGCCTTGGCGCGGCTTCAGATCGAATCCCGTCCCAACCTGCGAGGACTCCTCGATTCTGTTCAGCTGGTGCAAGCCGGAAACTCCGTCACCCTCTCGTTCGATCTGCTGCCCGAGATTCTCGATCTGGCCGTTCCAGAATCACGGGACACACCGCCATAGACACCCTTCGACCACGGCGCCGTCAGGGGCGCGCTGATGCGTGGGGTGGACCTGCGTCGCCGCTCTAGCATCGGACACACTCATCTGATTCGTCGGCCGGAGACCGGGGGATGGCAACCGAGGAATCGACGGTCGTTTTCGTTCTTGATGCACGGAGTGTTGCGCCGAGCTAGCGACATGTGGCGCGACTGTCGCACACGGGTTTGCGCTATGATCGGCGGATTGTCCACAGCGTGAGATGGTCTTTGAGATGATGGCAAATGCGGACAACGGGCCGGCGATCGGCACGGTCGGCGTGCTTGGGTGCGGGCTTATGGGCTCCGGGATCGCCCAGGTGTGTGCGCAGTCTGGCTATCGCACGATCGTGCGAGAAGTCGACGACGCTGCCGTCACGGTTGGGCTCGGGCGCATCGAGACGTTTCTGGCCGAGGGTGTGAAGCGCAACAAGCTCAGCGGCGAGGCACGAGATTCAGCGATGGCCGCCCTGTCGGGGACGACGGCTCTCGAGGACCTCGCGGCGTGCGACATCGTGATTGAGGCCATCGTGGAGGATCTAGAGGCGAAGCGTGATGTATTCGTCGGACTCGACCGTGTCGTTCGTCCCGACACCATCTTCGCCTCGAACACGTCGTCACTGTGTATCACGGAGATGGCGTCGGCCACGACACGCCCCGACCGTTTTCTCGGCTTGCATTTCTTCAGTCCGGTGCCGGTCATGAAGATGGTCGAGGTCGTGCGCGGCCTGGTCACGAGCGACGAGACGTATCAGCGGGGTGTCGGATTCAGCAGGTCACTGGGGAAGGACCCCGTCACAGCACCCGACCGGCCTGGTTTCATCGTGAACCGGCTCCTGATTCCATATCTACTGGACGCGATTCGCGCGTATGAGTCCGGCCTGGGCACGATCGAGGATATCGACAAGGGCATGACCATGGGCTGCGGTCATCCGATGGGACCGTTTGCCCTACTCGACTTTGTCGGACTCGATACCACGTACTACATCGCCAACATCATGTACGACGAGTTTCGCAACCCCGCATATGCGGCGCCACCGCTGTTGAAGCGGATGGTGCTCGCGGGCCGGCTTGGTCGCAAGAGTGGTCGCGGCTTCCATACATACAGATGAACGATCAACGCGTACGCGAAGCCGTCGAGGTGATGCTGTCAGAGATTGAGGAGGACCCGACACGCGAGGGTCTTGCCCGAACGCCGACGCGCGTGGCCAAAGCCATGCGATTCCTGACCAGCGGCTACGACACGGATATCGAGACCGTGGTCAACGACGCGATCTTCACCGTTGACTACAGTGAGATGGTGATCCTCAAGGACATCGACTTCTACAGCATGTGCGAGCATCATCTGTTGCCGTTCTTTGGGAAGTGCCACGTGGCGTATCTGCCGCGGGGCCGTGTGATCGGTCTGAGTAAGATTCCTCGGCTGGTCGAGATGTTCAGCCGCCGGCTCCAAGTGCAGGAGCGTCTCACTAACCAAATTGCCGAGACGCTGTCGGAGGTTCTTGATCCGCTCGGTGTCGGTGTCGTGATGGAGGCTACTCACCTCTGCATGTCGATGCGAGGGGTTGAGAAACAGAATTCGTTTGCGCTGACCAGTGCGATGCTCGGCGGGTTCCGGAACGACCCGCGCACACGGATGGAGTTTCTCGAGCTGCTCACACTGCGTGGTGGAGCGCGGACAAGAATGTCCCCGGCGGTGTCTGTGGTCGGCGGGGATGCCGGGGGGGAATGATGCTGCGGCGGGTGTCACGGCGGCTCGCGCTCACGCTTGGCCTGGCGCTGGCCTTTCTGGGTCGACTTGACGCGCAGGCCACCCAGGCCACACCGGCAGAGGTCCTGTGTCCGGAGGTGCTCGGCGTTGGTGTATCGAGCGACGTGCCGTTTTGCGATGTGCTCGTTCAGGTCGACACCGATCTCGGGATCCGTGTGATTCTCCCGCCGCGCCGGGGGGAGTCGACGCTCTCGTTCAACTTGCACAACCGGCACACCTACTCTCAGCAAGCGGCGGCTGGAGGGCAGGCCTATGCCCAGTATCTGGCCGCCATCGCCCTGGCGACGATGGAGGGTGAGATCATCGGGCGTGGCGTAGTGCTGAGCGAGTTCCGAGAGGCTTCGGATCTCATCGATCGTGTTTCAGGGGGTGCGGGGGCGAGCGGGCTGAAGGCGGTGGCCCCCACCGGCGTCGAGCGAATCTCGATGACCGTTCCGGAGGACCTCGATGAACTGGCCATCGTCGGGCAGAGTCTCGAAATCGCGCGAATCGACGGACGTGACATGGTCACCGCCATCGGCCGCCCCGTGGCGGTGCTGAGCGATGCCACGATCGAGTATCGTCCGCGCTGACATCATCACCTTGCCATGCCGAAATTGGATCTGATCATCGTTGGTGCGGGCCCAGCTGGGCTCGCCGCCGCCATCGCCGCGAAGCGTGCCGGTCTCGAGCTCAAGCTCTTCGAGAAGGGTGTACTGGTGAACTCGCTGTTTCACTTTCCGAGCCAGATGGTGTTCTTCACGACACCGGAGCTGCTCGAGATTGGTGGTCTTCCGTTTGCGACGCCTCGCGACAAGCCGACGCGCGACGAGGCGCTTCGCTACTACCGCAAGGTAATCGATGCGTGCGAGATCTCGGTCGAGCTGGGCTGCACGGTGGCCTCGATCACACACGACGCCGACAACGGGGCCACGCGGTTCACCGTCGTCACGCACGACGCCAGTGGTCGAGAGCAGACTTCGCATTCGGGGGCGGTCGTGATCGCCACCGGATGCTACGATCATCCGAATCTGCTCGGCATTCCCGGCGAGGAGCTCCCACACGTTTCGCACTATTACACCGAGCCGCACGAGTTCTACCAGAAGGATGTCGTGGTGGTGGGCGGAAAGAACTCCGCGGCTGAAGCGGCGTTGGACCTGTTTCGGACCGGTGCGCGCGTTACTCTTGTCCACAGGCAGGCCGAGCTCGGATCGAGTATCAAGTACTGGGTGCGTCCGGATCTCGAGAATCGGATCAAGGAAGGCTCAATCGTCGCCAGGTTTGAGACACACGTGGTCGAGATTCAACCCGGCCAGGTGACTGTCGAACACGGCGGCGGGCGGGAGACGTTGCCCGCGGACGGAGTCTTCCTGCTGACCGGGTATCTGGCCAACCTGGAGCTTCTGCGGAGCTGCGGCATTGAGGTTGACCCGAAGACAAATATCCCGTCGCACGACCCAGAGACCTTCGAGACGAACGTGCCAGGGCTCTATCTGGCCGGCGCGGTCGTGGCGGGAGCGAATCGTGGGGAAGTGTTCATCGAGAACGGGCGTTTTCACGGGCAAGTGGTCGTCGGCGAGATCGCCAAGCGTCTCGTCCCCCCGATGGCGGGAGAGTCACAGGGGTTAGAACGGCCGGTGTAGTTGTCATTCGATGGCCGCCGTGTTGAGGGGCTGTCCGGTCTATTGGACCGTCGTCCGTGAGAATACACGGCCGTCTGTCAGCGCATCCATCTCGAGCAGATCGATCAGCGACTGGCACCGTTCCATCAGTCCATCACGTTCAAGCAGCGCCTGTTTCTCGATCGGGGCCAGTTCGAGGTACTGCGAAAGCGCGTTTACCAAGTCGCCATCCGCCATCTTGGCGGGCGCCCACGTCTCGGAGCCTCTGGCCCTCAGACGCTGATCCAATAGCTGTTCCAGCCTCTCACGATCACTGTGCAGACCCTCGTCGCCAAGGGCCGGTTCGGGAA
>Ga0310123_10004448_pt1 | contig 10612 bp, 9 predicted proteins | sample CB6_AW_1057_MG_FD_203505 | JGI IMG/M metagenome (GOLD analysis project Ga0310123, IMG submission 203505) | Marine microbial communities from Western Arctic Ocean, Canada - CB6_AW_1057 | ecosystem: Environmental > Aquatic > Marine > Oceanic | place: Canada: Western Arctic Ocean | collected...
GCTCCTGCGCCCCTTGAGCGGAAGTTTTATTGATCGGCTGGGAGCACGCAGGATCTGGTTCACAGGGACGGTGATCTATACCTGCGGTTTGTTACCCAATATTTGGTTGCATGATGTAGGTCCCATGATTTACATCCTCCGAGCTCTTCTTTTGGTGGGCTGTGGCCTGGTTTGGACGAGCGGCCTGACCTATATTACGCAAACAACGCCTGCGCATCGACGTACGGAAAGCATCGCCATGTTTGGGGCCTCCGGATTGCTGGGATTGTTTTTGGGACCTTTGCTGGGAGACTTGATCCTCGGTGCCGGTGAACGATCAAGGGATAACTTTCTGTTACTCTTCTGTGTGGCAGCGGTTGGAATTGGTTTGAGCTGTCTGTTTCTCTGGTTCCTGCCGGCGCCTCGCAGAAATGGTTCCCCTGTGAAGGTGGGTTACTTTGCTTTTGTACGAACTGTACGGCGGTACTGGCCAGGACCGATCAGCGTCGTGAGCTTTATATTTTTTATGACGATGAGTGTACCCTTCGTATTCTTGGCCAGTTACATCGACCAATCTCAGTTGCGGAGTACTGAGATCTCGTCTTTCGGGTTATTCTTTTTCGCGTATGGCGGATGGGGGCTTATCGTGCGTTTGGGATTGCGGAAACTACCCGATCGCATTGGAAGACGCAAAGTACTGCTTGCCGGACTCGCATTGACAGCTGCGGGAATGTTTTGTTTTCTGGCTGTGGATGTGCAAAGATTGTGGCCGTTGCTGTTGCTGGGTATGTTGTGCGGAAGCGGGCACGCGATTTGTGTTCCCACAATCAGTACCCTCATACTGGAGCCTTTTCCACACGATGTGCGTGGTATGGGATCGACCTTGATAGTCATGATTTCCGACATGGCCATGGTTGTTGGCGCGCCGATACTGGGAATGGTTGCCGCAGCCTTTGGATACGAGTACCTGTTTATCCTGTCAGGCTTGGTGACATTGGCTGCCACGGTTTATTTTTGTTGGATGACGGCACCAATTTGGCACGAACGGAAAGAAAAGAGCACCAGAGGTCTATCCATTGGCAGGATAGGTTTACCTTCTGCCTACATGACGTCATCATTTGTCTGTCGGCCGAGCAGTAAACGTTCCATAAGATCGCGGGCTGCCGAGGCCAAAACAGTGTTGTTGTTCCTTGGAGCAGCGTGGGGTTGGACATGACAATCCGCTCCAAGGAACACGACGCATACCTCACTCCATTTCGGCCCGGCACACCGCGTTAAAATGGATCACCGATCGCTCTTTCAGGGAGGGGCCTTTTCCAACAACCGTTGTGCCGATCAGTATTGACGCGGGGTCGGCGAAGTGCCTTTCGCCTGGCAGCGTTGTTAGCTGTCAATACCACCCACAAAAGGCCTGGGGTTTAGGGTTTACGATCATAGTTTCCTCGGAGCCGAGAACCCTGTTTTGCACTGAGTACCGCAACGGATCAACCAAAATCTTGAAAAACATAGCCGATAGAACCAGTCTCATCGATCTACAACACCTAGGCCGTTCCCGCGTGATCGCTGCGGCCTTGTTGGAATCAGATAACGGCATAGCCATTGTGGATCCTGGCCCTAGCTCCGCAATTCCGGTGCTTCGCACCGAGCTTGCAGCCGCGGGCATCAAGATCGCCGATGTGCGCATGCTGCTACTGACCCACATTCACTTGGACCACGCCGGTGCGTGTGGATCTCTGGTACGCGAGAATCCCAGTATCCAAGTTGTGGTGCATGAGCGTGGCGTCCGGCACATGGCAGACCCGTCCCGTCTGGTGGCCAGTGCGCGTCACGTCTTTGGGGACAGGATGGACAAGCTGTGGGGGCCATTCTTGCCGGTTCCCGCCGGGAATCTGCGGGTGGTCAACGAAGGTGATCAGATCGCTGTCGCGGAAGGGGGCCGACGATTTGACGTAGCCTACACGCCCGGTCATGCTTCACATCACGTTAGTTACTATGAAGCCGAGACGGGCATTGCGTACATCGGCGACGCCGGCGGGGTGAGTGTTTCTGACGGGCAAGTCGTGCTCCCGACTACGCCACCACCCGACATCGATCCTGACAAGATTCTGGCAAGTTTTCAGCGAATTCTCCAATGGAAACCAGAGCGGCTGTTCCTGACACATTTTGGACTGGTCACCAACGCTGAGGAACACAATGCACAACACGCGGAAAGGCTCGCTGCCTGGTCTGGCCATGTGCAGCAATCGTTGAATGAAGCGGAAGACGACCAGAGGCTTGTTGAACGTTTCGTCCATTGGGTGCGTGCTGATTTGCGCCGGTCGTTGGACGAGGAAGACGTGTTGGCCTGTGAACAGGGAGCGGCAACCAACCTTTCCTGGTTCGGCTTGGCGCACTATTGGCGCAATAGGGACGTCGTCGTTTAACCCGTAGCCGCAGGCGAGGTAATACGTCGCGTGGCCGCTTGTCTCAAACAACTTCGAGGGCACGTGGCAAGAATGTTCGCCAACACGCGTACTTTGGGTTCTTGAGCTTGCCGGCCAGCCCCGGACTATACTTGGGTTGCTTGGCCAGCACCATTCGGGCTTCTCTTGGTGTCCGGCCTCCGTTCTTGACATTGCAACGCAGACAGCAGCAGACAACGTTTTGCCAGGTCATTTCTCCACCACGGATTTTCGGAATTACGTGGTCCATGCTAAGTTGGCTTGTGGAACACGACTTCCGGCAATACTGGCAACGGTATCCATCACGTGCGAACAGGTTTCGACGATTGAACCGCAACGTCTGGCGTGGTATGCGATCGTAGCTGAGCAAACGCAACACCCTGGGAATCTGGAACTCAAAATTCACCGCGAGAATCCAGTCTTCATGTCGAAGTTTCGATTCCGCGCGGAGTTCGCTCATGGTGCGCCACGATTCGAAATCGTAGTTCGCAAATTGATCGTCCTCCAGATGGACTACTTCGGCGTGGTCGCGGTAGAGCAACGCCAGCCCGCGGCGAATATTGACCACGGGCACCGCGTCGTAGAATCTATTCAAGATCAGAACGTTGGCCGAAAATGCATTGCTGCGGCCATTGACATGCTGGCCGTTCCCTTGTTGGCTGACGGTCGAACTCACGGATTCCTCCTGTCTTGCCGACTAGCCATTCTCCTGCGAGTCCCGTCCTGAGTCGCTGGAGTCGAACTTGCAAGCCGACAAGACGCAAACCAAGCATTCGGTCGAGTGCGTAATCGATCATCCCACCGATCTCCCATGAGCTGAACAAATCGGGTGAGCGTCGGTCCGTGTCTCGCCTTCAATTATTTTAGTCGGCGCCTTGCAGATCGTGAAGCGGAAACCTGTAGATCCATCACATTCGAAAAAATCGGTAACGTTTACCGCGAATCAGGGGTCGGCTAGGCCCGGATCCCAACACGCCGCCCAGGTGGCTTTGCCAAGAAAACCAGTCCCACTCGCGTCGACTCCAACGGATCGTCGTGCGATGTTGGCATGTCCGGCGAGACAACTTTGCGTTTGAAACCGTCTGCCGGGTGGACCGGTGACAGCAACTTGGCAAACTTGCCAGCTCCCAACATGTCTCACCGGTAACGAATCATGGTGATTTCGTCGCTTACCCCCTCCTGCCTAGATTTCCAGAAAATTTACGACGATGCCTTGTCCCAGTTCGTAGTTTCTCAGTACGATAAAGTGTAGTTGACGAACGGTTGGTGATGACGGAGTCAGCCATTCGTGTGACGCAAACGAAAACTCGGGGGATCGTGATGGTTCATTTCACTTGCGACCGATGTAAGCGGGTATTAGATACCACAGAGGATCTGCGCTACGTCGTAAAAATGGAAGTCTACGCTGTGATGGATTCCGTAGAAGAATCCCAGATCGAGGAGGATCGTGATCATCTACTTGAAGTCCACGAAATCCTCGAGCGCTCTGATGACGAAGTCAATGCGAGCGTGGGCGACCAAATCTACCAGAAGCGGCACTATGATTTGTGTCCCGAATGCCATCGCAAATTCATGAAGAACCCGCTCGCCCGGGAACGCGCCCCGCAATTCGGCTTTAGCCAAAATTAGGCTGGCCATGAGTCGTCGATATCGCCGTCGGCCCCCTCGATCCATTTTGGCCCTGATCTTTATATTGTTACTCGTCGGGCTGCGTATCTGGCAACACGTGTCGGACCAGAGCCAGGCGCCGACGCAGATCGAGGCGCAACGCGAAGGCACCTATCAAGTTGTGCGAGTTGTCGACGGCGACACGTTAATTGTAAAACACGACCACCGCTCCGCCGATCGAGCGTCCGCTGGAGAAGCTCGGGTACGGCTGCTGAGCATCGACGCGCCGGAGTCCGTAAAACCAAATCATCCAATCGAACCGTGGGGCATCGCAGCCACAGAATTTACCAAGTCATTCGTCGCCGGCCGCCAGGTAACAATGCGTTTTGACAAACGACGGCAAGATCGTTTTGGTCGTTGGTTGGCTTACATTTACGTCGACGATCGCATGCTCAACGAGGAACTGGTGCGGAACGGACTGGCCAAAGCAAAGGTCTATTACGGAGACTCACAGACCGTCGGACGGAAACTGCAGCGGGCCGAACAAGACGCCAAGAAAGCCGGTCGCGGAATCTGGTCGGACTTCCCGGGAAAATGAATTTGGTGGGGCTTCTCAGAATGTGGTATGGTTACAGTCAAACATATCGAGTGAGCCTAGTAAAAGGAATCTCAAAGTATGCCATTTAAAATCGCGGTCATCGGCGGCGATGGAACCGGCCCAGAAGTAACCGCCGAAGCTTTGAAAGTCTTGCAAGCCATCGCGGAACTCGAAGGATTCGATTATGAACTGCAGAATTTTGACTTTGGGGGCGAACGGTACTTGAAGACGGGCGAGGTTCTGCCCGCCGGTGCCGTCGACGAGTTGCGAACCTACGACGCTATTTTCCTGGGAGCCGTCGGACATCCCGATGTTACCCCTGGCGTCCTGGAAAAAGGCCTGCTGCTGGAATTGCGATTCCAACTCGATCAGTACATCAATCTGCGTCCTGTTAAACTCTATCTTGGCGTGGAAACCCCATTGGCTGGTAAAGGGCCTAGTGACATCGATTTTGTCGTCGTTCGCGAGAATACCGAAGACCTCTATTGTGGCGTTGGCGGATTCATGAAAAAGGGGACGCCCGACGAAGTCGCCAGCCAAACGGCGCTCTACAGCCGCAAAGGTTGCCAGCGCTGTATCCGCTGGGCGTTTGAGTACACCCGGCAACGTAATAATCCAAAAGGAAGGATGTTAACATTGGTCGCCAAAACCAATGTCCTGACGTATGGGCACGATCTCTGGTGGAGGACGTTCCAGGATCTGGCGGCTGAATATCCGGACGTTAAAGCCGATTACAACCACGTGGACGCATGTTGCATGTGGATGGTCAAGAATCCGGAATACTACGACGTCATCGTCACCACCAACATGTTCGGCGACATTATTACCGACTTGGGAGCCATGATTCAGGGTGGCATGGGTGTCGCTGCGGGAGGAAACATCAACCCGGAACCGGGTGGAACAAGCATGTTCGAACCGATGGGGGGCAGCGCACCAAAATATACCGGCCAAAACGTTATTAATCCCATTGCGGCCATTGCCGCCATGCAGATGTTGTTGGAACAGGCCGGCCAGTCTGCGGCCGCCACTCGCGTGCTGAACGCCATCCAAACCGTAACCGGTCAGAAAATGAAGAGTCAAGCCGCCGGGAAAATGGGATTTGGGACGCGCGAAATTGGCGACCTCGTGTGTGATGCACTTCGCGCGTAGCAGGCAACGCCACACTAGCTCCGAGTTACCATTTCCAACTCCACCGCTGATTCGGTCCTGGATGCCCGAATGCCTCCTGGCAGTGTCAGGTTGTCGCGCGGGACCGGTGTCGCGCAGACAAACACCGCGAGGGCAGTCCATTGGTCGAAACCCATCGACTGTCTCGGCCAGTTTTGCTCGCGCCAGATGCGGATCAGCAGTTCTCCCACTAAGTACGAATCGACCCCTTCTAGCTTCTCGCTGTGGAGCACAACGCGGTCTGGCGTTTGGGAGACAACTACCAGTGACCACAGTGAGTCCACCTGTTTGTCGGTCACTCGCTGGACCTCACGCGCTAATTCGCCAAGCCGCAGAATGGATTCACCCACTCGAGTGTGATAGTCGCGAGTCAGTAATGGAAGCAGATCGTGTCGGATTCGATTCCGTATGTGGTTGAGATTGAGATTGGACGAATCTGTCCGATGAGTCTGTCCGATGACCTCAAGGTATGCCATCACCTCGGAACGCGAGACGTCAAGTAATGGGCGGACAAGAGTCGTCAAATCGTTCAGCCGCCGAAAACTTGGGATACCGCACAGCCCGGAGATGCCGGTCCCTCGCAAAATTCGATAGAGGATAGTTTCCAGTTGGTCGTCCGACGTGTGGGCTGTCGCTACGAACCGGGCGCCAATTCGTGCGGCCGTCTCCTCCATGAACGCATAGCGTGCCGTGCGAGCAGCTTCTTCAATACCGTCACCTCGCGCAGTCGCCAAGGCGTGAACGTTGGCGTGTCCCACATGACAGGGAATCCCCAGCGATTGGCTCAGCTTTCGGACAAACGCCTCGTCGGCTAGGGCTTCGTTTCCCCGTAGCCCATGATTTAAATGGGCCACATGCAGCTCGCCCGAGCCGGTCTTCTTGAGCCGCGCCAATCCGCGCATGAGTGCTACGCTGTCGGCGCCCCCTGAAACTGCGACCAGAACCGTTACGTCCTGCCAGCTATCAGGCGACCAGTCTCTACAAAGCTTGGCTTCGAGCCGGTGCTGCAATCGAATCCCGGGTTTTTCTTGCTCCCATTCGGACTTCATGGAGTTTGCCCAATTGACTCAGGTTGACAATCGGGCCGTTCCCGTAAAAGCCGAAAAACTAGAGTTTCAGTCTCTGGCCAAATAAAGGATCGCCGGCCCCACTTTCCCCACTCGCCTTCTGCCATCTCATCGGGTAACATAGTAACCGAGTGAATGTCGTGGCGACAGTTGCCAGCCCTGTGGGTAACAGTAATAACCCCCATGGGTGGCGCTGGGAATGCAACTTCCATCCCTGGATGCGGCACATCTACCGCTTTGGCGACAGCTCGACGTTATACGATGACGATGAGCGTCCTTGGACGCAGGCCGTAACAGGCTTTAAACCGTCAGATTGTTCGATGAATGATAGACTAGAAATCGATGAGCGTGAGCCAAAGTTCAACCCTTTGCTGAGGACGTACTGGTTGTTGCAATCGATTGTGATTTCGATTACTCGTTTCCTCAGGAAATGCATGGCCGGTGGGGACCCGCCCTCGCGAACGGCTGCGGTTGCTGAATACCGTGGCGCGTCGTGAGACATACAGCAACCATGTTTTTCGTTGCTGGGATGGACCAGGTCCTATGCTCGGTCGTCGAATGCCAGGATTGGGGGAAACTTTGTCCTGGCATGGCAGGCACCGTATGCACATGACAGGAGTCCTCCCCGCTAGCTGCAATGCCAGTCAGTCGGACGAGCAAGACATCGTCGCTTTTTGGTGCGACCGACTTGTCACCACGGCTGAGGCCGCTTGACACATTGAACTTCCGCACGTCGATCATGTTCTAGAAGGTCTTTGCTGGCTGCCGAATTGAACCGACAGTCGACGGTCCGAACCTGGACCCATTGAACAATTTGTTCTTCGGTTTTCTGCCGGCTACCTGGGACGCCGTGTCTCAGCCTGAAGCGGTCCGCTTCACGTGACACATCCTTAAGTTGGTCACATTCGGAGAGGGAACATTTCGTGTGGAATTTTTATATCGTGTCGACCGCTGTCATTTCGGCGGTGCTGGCTGTCGTACTTGTCAAACTGCTGGATCGTCTGCGGCGGAAAGACGCCGAATCAGAAGCGCGATCGATCCTGGAACGCGCTGAGCGTGACGCCGAAAACCGTCGCAAGGAGTCCGAGTTGGAAGCCAAGGAGACGGTTTTGCTGTACAAAACCGAGGCTGAAAGGGAGCTTAGCAAACTCCGAGACGAGTCGCGGGAACGCGAGCGATTGCTGGACAGACGTCAGGAAACCATTGAACAGCAGGGGGACCACCTGCGCAAACAGGAGCGCATGGTGGAAAGCAACCAGCGACGGCTGACCGAACGCATGGGAGACACCAATCGCAGAAACGAAGAACTCGGCAAGCTATTGGATAAACAGAGGCAGACACTGCACGAATTGAGCGGTTTGAGCCGCGAGGAAGCTACCGAGCGGTTGTTAGAGATGCTCGACCGTGAGCTGATCCAGGAGACCGGCGCGGTCATCGCCAAACACGAGAAACGAATTGCCGACGTTTGCGACGTCAAAGCCCGTGAGGCGTTGCTCGTGTCGCTGCAGCGCTATGCCGCGGCCCACACGGCTGAGCACACCACGAGTACGGTTGATATTCCCAATGATGAAATGAAGGGCCGCATTATCGGCCGTGAAGGGCGGAACATTCGTTCGTTCGAAAAGGCAACGGGCGTTGACGTCATTATCGATGATACACCAGGAGTTGTTATCGTCAGCGGATTTGATCCGGTCCGCCGCGAAGTGGCACGGCTGTCGCTGAACAAGTTAATCGCCGATGGCCGGATTCATCCATCACGCATCGAGGAAGTGGTTACCGAAACACAAGGCCAAATCGAACAACTTATCCAAAAACAAGGCGAAGAAGCTTCCCAGGAGTCCGAGATCCATGGCTTACATTCCCGGGTCATTCACATGTTGGGGCGGCTCCATTTCCGGACAAGCTACAGCCAGAACGTGTTGCGGCATTCCATCGAAGTCGCCTATCTCACTGGCATGCTGGCCGAGACTATCGGACTGGACGGTACAGTCGGTAGACGCTGTGGCTTGCTCCATGACATCGGCAAAGCAGCTGACCACGATTTGGAAGGTGGCCACCCCAAGATCGGTGCCGATTTGCTCAAACGCCACGGTGAAAGTCCGGAAGTCGTTCATGCGGCGCTGGGACACCATGATGAAATCGTTACTGAGTACCCCTACACCATGCTGGTCGCCACCGCCGACGCATGCAGCGCTTCGCGGCCAGGAGCACGACGCGAAACTCTGGAACGATACATCAAGCGGATGGAAGAGCTGGAGTCGATCGCCAAAGGATTCAACGGAGTGGAACAAGCTTTTGCCATCCAGGCCGGCCGTGAACTACGGGTCATCGCCAGCGCCAAACAAACCGATGACGGCGCCGCATCCAAAATCGCCCGTGAAATCGCCAAAGCGTTCGAAGAACAACTGACCTACCCCGGAGAGATTAAAGTCACCGTCGTGCGGGAAGCACGGTTCACTGAGTTGGCTCGCTAGGGGACACGGAGCAGCGGACACCTAGCAAGAACCAGGGGGCGGAATGCAAGGTGCAAGTTTCAGCAGGCCAGGAAACGTGGAGGATTTGGACATGGCACCAACAGCCGACTCGCTGTACCACGCACCATACTCACACAGCACGCTCGGTACGTGATGCTCCATGCCCCTTGCTCCATGCCACCTGCCTCCAAACCCCACAACGGACGCCGAAGAACACTCCTAATTTCAAACTCCAATCATGCGCGTTTTGTTGATCGGTGACATCGTGGGAAAGCCAGGTCGGCGGCTGGTGCAGCAAGCGATCCCTGAACTTCGGCAGCGGGAACGACTCGATTTGGTCATTGCCAACGCGGAAAACTCAGCGTCCGGGTCAGGGATCACGGTGGCGATCTACCGTGAATTGGTGGCCGCAGGCGTTGATTGTATTACGTTGGGAGATCACATTTACCGTCGGGCCGAGATCGTACCAGTTCTCGAGTCGGAGTCGAATATCATCAAGCCGGCTAATTATCCCAGCGATGCGCCGGGACGGGGTTGGACCGTCGTCCAAACCGCAGCCGGTGTTTCGGTCGCTGTCATTTCCTTGATGGGACGGGTATTCATGAAGCCGGTCGATTGCCCTTGGGAAGCGGTTGACCACGTACTCTCCCAAATTCCCAGTGACGTGTGCGTCCGTTTCGTGGACTTTCATGGCGAAGCCACCAGTGACAAGCAACTGATGGGGCGGTACCTGGATGGTAAAGTCACCGCGGTTCTCGGGACCCATACCCACGTGCCGACGGCCGACGAGTGTATTTTTCCCGGCGGGACCGCGTTTCAGTGTGACGTCGGCATGACGGGTCCTCATAACAGTATTCTTGGTCGGCGCATCGACCGGGTGCTGGAAACAACACGCACCTTCCGTCCCACTGCTTTCGATGTGGCCTCCGGCGATGTCCGCCTGAGTGGCAGCATTGTCGATGTCGACTCGGACTCGGGACAGGCCACCGCAATTCGACGACTAGTTGTCACCGAGGACGAAATTTCCACGATAAGGAGCCGCGAGTAACCACTTGGTTCGAATGTTTGACCTCGGCAAAGAACCCCAGGAGCTTACTCATGGGTAATCAGGTCACAAAGCAAAACGTCTCTTCCCCTGTCCCACCACCGGCGTCGGTGTGATGGGCCGCCGATTCGCTATTGCCCACATCATGTCTAGCGGTTATCGTTCCGAACCTCATCCGCGCCAACTTTTCTGGTACCAGCGAACTGCGCTCATTGTGTCGGGTAGCATCCTGC
>Ga0310123_10004450_pt1 | contig 10608 bp, 6 predicted proteins | sample CB6_AW_1057_MG_FD_203505 | JGI IMG/M metagenome (GOLD analysis project Ga0310123, IMG submission 203505) | Marine microbial communities from Western Arctic Ocean, Canada - CB6_AW_1057 | ecosystem: Environmental > Aquatic > Marine > Oceanic | place: Canada: Western Arctic Ocean | collected...
TTGAAGCAGCGTGTTTATCCGCCAGCGTCGCCCTGCCACCAACAACATGACGCATGGCAGGATCGACCGACAGCCGCTCGGCATCGTTGACGTCTTCATAACCCGCCAGTCGGCTGTCAAAACTGACCCGCAAATCGTCGTTTTTGGCATCACCCATTGGGTTCCCCTGTCACTTGGGCATGAAACGCGTCAAATTCCTTGTTTTCAGGGTGTGGCGCAAATTGCATGCCAAAGTGAACGGAGTCATCTGGGAAATACGGGTTAAAAAGGCCTAGTGAATGAAATCAAGTACTTAATTGACGCTGTAACAGTCCGGTCGGCTGTTGAGGACCGATCGATCGACAGGGGCGGTCCGCGCACGCGTGTCCTCAACGCCCCATCTCGAACGACGAGAAAACCGCACCGCCAACGAATATTGTGGGCAAGGTTCATCATGTTCATCTGCGCGACAAGCCAACCGTATTATCGGATAATTACCGGCTATACCGCCGAATTGCAACGGTTGCAAGAAAATTCGTGCGTTTCTTCACGTCAGTTACGAGAACCTGCGTCCATGTTGAAATTCTGCGTCGAGGGTTCCGCGGGAAAATCAACTTTTTCGCTGTGTGGTGAAAACAGCACCGCGCCGTCGGGTGCGCCGCCATGGATGTCCGCGACGCCGTCGAACCCGTAAATCGTGGCGATATATGGTCCCGCCGCAGCCCCTTGGCCTGGTGCAGTCTGGTAGCGACCGTTGTCGATCGTGGCCGTCGCGCGCGGGCCGTCGCCACCTGCGTCCCTGTTGGGCTCGAATAGAATTCTTCCTGTGGGTACGGGCTGTTCCCGGAAGTGAACCGATCCGGTAACCTGATATCGCTTGGGTCCGCTCGGACCGCATCCCGCCAAAATCAAACAAGCCGCTAAGAACAAGCAACCAGCCCAGTGGATCTGGCGGCGGTCAAAGCAGGATTGGTGTATGCATCGGCATTCGGCGTAATCACGCTCCGCGTGATGCGCATTGCGCAAATTGAAACGATGTGTAAACGATTTGGGGTCCATTACCGTTGCTCGATGACCTAAAAGGGCATATTGGCGGGCGCGCCGTCGCTGCGGTCGCCCAGGTCCCGCCAGACCGCAAGTTCGATTGAGTCGCTGACGAAGTGCACCGAACCGTCCCCCATCATCATGTAGCACCCTCCGGAGTGGTTACTGCCGAAACTACGCATGGGCGCGTCGTAGTAAACGCACCGGGTCGGATCGACGGGCAGCGGACAACTGGAGCTGCCGCTGAAGGCCTGATTGGGTGGATCAACCGCCGACGCACAGGACGCCAGGTGAGAATAGCTGCCGTCTGCATAAACTTGGACGGTCGAGGCCCACGACCAATAGGCGTCGGCCCCCGTCGGAGGTCCGTACTGGGCGATATCCCCCTCAAGCAGATTGCACCACTTGGTTTCCCCGGCCAGGAAGACATGACTGCTGCCGTCCCGAATTTGACGAAATGTGACTCGGGAGTTCACGTACAGGATGCCGTTCTCAAAGAAGACCCGTGTAGGCTGGCTGTGTGCCGAGCAGGCGGCCTCGGCATCGCTTCCACCGCCGGCGCACCCGTAGTAGTTTGAATTCGCTACGTCGTGCCGCGAATTTGGATCGGAAGGACACTGAAACGCGCTGTTGGGTTGAAATTGCAGATCCTCGTTTTGCTGCGTCGCCACGTCTGTCGGTCGTGTGGCAAACGAGCCATCGAAATCGAACTGGTCATAAAGCGTTTCCTGCTCGAGGAACGGTAGAATCATGATGGACCAGCTCGGTCCCTGCATTGGGCCACCGTCACCGAGTGACGTGCTAGGGGGACACGGGTTCGTAAACTCCGGGTGATCGTCGTACATCACCCCGCCGGCGGGGAATCTTCCGTGGGCCGAATGATGGTTGTGCAGGGCGAGCCCGATTTGTTTCAACTTGTTGATACACTGAGTCCGTCGTGCCGCCTCACGAGCCGCCTGCACGGCGGGTAACAATAGGGCAACCAAGATCCCGATGATGGCCACGACAACCAAGAGCTCCACCAATGTAAAACCGCCACGGTGGGAAGCTCTTTGGAATGAATTCATCGTTCTTCGTTCCGATCTACACAGTGCCGACGCGATAATCTTAATGTAATGGAACGGAGCCCAAGTCGCCATCCGCGTTCGGCCGTCTACCGTCCGTGCTCGGACACCCGCCGGACGTCCCCCAGCTTGAACTTTGGCCGCTCGCTCATCTCCAACGCCGTGTGGCGGTAAAAGGGATAGACGCTCCACTCCGTGCTGCAGATGAGGTCCGGACGGCCGTCCCCGTCCACGTCCCCCACGCCCGGATGCGGCCCGTGACGCGTCACAAAGATCGGCTCGCCAAAACAGCGGATGGGGCGCGGCATCTCAAACAGCGGCTCGGTTTTTGAACCGCAGTTGCGCAGCAGAAACAGGCTACCGTCGCGGTGCCAACCGGAAACACTGAAGACCAGATCCTGCAGTCCGTCGCCATCCCAGTCAGCGCACACGATGCACCCGCCCGCGCGAGGGTTTTTCCGACCCAACACCGACTCGTCGTAGATCGCGCCGCCGTCGGTGGTACGCAGTCGAGGGTCGTCGCGGAATGGGCGCAGCCCCAACCGGCCGTCCGCGTCTCGATAACGCTCGTACAGCGCCACGTGCTTGTGTTCGCCGCTCATGGACAACAGGTCGGGCAGGCCGTCGCCTGTCATGTCGACGATCACCACTCGCCTGCGCCAATGGAAAGGCCGCTGCGGTTCGTCCGGATAGGTGTGTTTGAGGGCCAATTCCGCCGACTGACGCCGCAGCTTGGCCGAGTCCGGATATCCGTCGACCAGCACTTGTTGGCGGGGTCCGAACTTGGGCTGTTCGCGCGTGCCCACGTTTTGATACCAGTAGATGCGGTTCGTTTCATTGGATACGACCAGGTCGGGCAGGCCATCGAGATCCCAGTCGGCATAGACGGGGTAGGTGTAACCCATGTTGTGCGGGTGATGCGGCTCGCCTAGCAGCTCGTTACGTACCAGTTGAATCGGTTTGCCATCCGCGTAAACGGCACGCTCGGCTGCGAATGCAGGACGCTGGCTGTCGCCCTCGTTGATCAAGATGCGGACCAGGCCGAGCCCGTCGCCGACCAGCAGATCCCAGTCGCCGTCGTGGTCCCAGTCGCAAATCCACGGGGCGGCCTGATCGCTGAGCGACATCACGGCCGACACCGATTCCGCATCGCCGAATCGGCGGAAGCGGGGCGGCTGGCCCGCGGTGGAAGTCTGCTCAAAGAACGCCACCTGCGAATAAAAGTTGTAGGTCACCACAATGCCGCGACGCGGACCCTCGCTGACGGCGATCAGGTTGTTGGCGGGACTGATCCGAGGCAGGTCCAGATCGGGCAGCGGTTTGGCGCCGCTGAACTGGGGCGGATCGCCGCCCAGATTTTGCTGCCAGGCGACTTGAAACCGTCTTAAGTCCCCAGCCAACTCCGGCACCGATCCAAAGTGACCGACACTCAGCGCGTCCAGTTTGCCGTCACCGTCGACATCATAAAAGCACGGCGTGCGTCCCACAGCCAGCTCGACACTGTCGGCCGCACGGATCGGCCACCCCTCGGGGTTTGTGTTTTTCAAATAGGCGCGGTCGACAACAATGTCGATCGCGCCGTCCCGATTCAAGTCGACGGCGCGAACAGGGCTGAAGTTGTTTCCCGGGCGCGAGATCTTGCCGCTGGCGACGAACACCGGCATGCCCCCGATATCCCGCCGCCCGCTGTTCAGATAGAAGTAGACGTGACGATCGCCGTTCGGCGAGTAAACCACGTCGATGCGACCATCCCCGTTCAGGTCGGCGAGGTCCGCGTGCATATACACCTTCTCAAAATGTTTGAATTCGGCGGCAGGAGCGGCCAGCGGAGGCGTGTTTTGTCCGTCCTGGGATTCCCCGGTGCCGGCGGTAATTTCGTTCGTGAAATATCGGACGCGGACCACGTCGCCAAAGTGAAACTTGTCGGCTCCGTTGATGCGGGGATAGCAGAAGATGCCGTCCCACGGCCATCCGGGCCGGTAGGCGTAGTTCCAGCACCCGACCAGGTCGCGCCGACCGTCGCCGGTCAGGTCGATCAGTCGACTCGGATAGATCAGCGCGATCGGCCGAGGTTGACTCGCGTTGTAGCGCAGCAGATCTCCCACACCGATCATCGGCGTAACCATTTGCGGCCGCAGCGGCGGGCGGTGGTCTGCGGTGCTGAAACGGATTTCGTATTTGAGATGCGCCGGATCCTCGATTACCCATTCCACGCGGCCGGCGTCGCTGTACGCAAAATCCTCAGTCCGCGCAAACGGAACCGCCCGGCCGGTGGCCAGATTCACGACTTCGATCGAGTTGGGATCGAGCGAACCTGCCCCGTCGAACGGATCGAGCAGTTGCGCAAAGTCGATGAGCGGGTCGACCGGCACCTTCCCAAAGGGCAGCGTGGACGTAAGCGTGAACTTGACCGCATAGATGTGTCCTTCAGCAGCCGTAGACTCATGGCGCAAGTTAACGAGAAGTAGGGTGGCAATTACCAGAAGCGACGTAGGGCGCATGACGATGCAGACACTGTGATCTGTTCTTGAGGCGACTTTCGGTCCAGGCGAACTCCGCGTGCACAATTCATTCTATACTATGAAATCATGACCCACAAAGTGACCGTCGGCGATTTTGGTACGTGGCACTGGCTAATGACAAATGTCGAAGGAATCAGATCTTGGAACCGTTTGAAAATCTAGCACTTTCATGTGAATTCTATTTGACGTGGAACCACTTCGTCATTCAGATTTCGTCATTTTTTTCTATGCGCGCACCATAATCTCCAACCCTCCATAATCTTACCAAATCTGTTTTGAGGTCCAGAACACCCTCAGAATAGCGTGAGCCAGTTGAAGAATACCCAACCAACCCTTCCACATCCAACCATTACGGACGGGAATTATGTACGCGCAAAATATGCGGGCTAGACGATAGCGACCGTCCGTTTCGCACCTTGGGCTTGTATACCGCGGACGTTGGGAGAACGTGAGTTGAGCACCTCCACGGCGCCGTTTTCGACCCGCTGTTCCGTCATCGGTCGAATCTACCGATGCGAGATCGGATTGAACTCATTCTGGCGAAGTCGATGCAACCACCCGCACTTCGATTTGTGTGAAACTGCTGGCGGAGGGGCTTCACCGAAGTAAGTTAAGCCCAGTCTGAGATCATTTATTAGCTCGGCCTTCTTAGTGCGCTACCCAACACACAGCCGAGCAACTCGCTACGGCCACATTGTCGAATCGTTGCTGGCCGAGATTGAACAACTGCGCGACGTTGCCGCGTTCATGCAACTGCCACGGCCTGCAATCCGACCGCACATAGCCGAGATTATCTGACGCCCATCTCGACGCCGTGGGGTTGGACCGTCGTCCGAAACCTATTGACGTGGCTGGTCGTCAACTGGTGATTCAGTAGCCGGATATGCTTCGCTTGCCAGTTCCGATCCCAATACCATCGCACACGCCGTGATATCTGGGCAACCATCGAACGGCGCGGGTCGCTGGGCTCAACCACCTCAAAGGACGATGCGATCACGCGATAATCTCCTTTACGACGCGGCCGTGCACGTCGGTCAGACGGAAGTCGCGGCCGGCGTAGCGGTAGGTCATCCGCTCGTGGTCCAGTCCCAACACATGAAGAATGGTCGCATGCAGGTCATGCACCGTGACCACGTCTTCAACGGCGTGATAGCCGTATTCGTCCGTGGCTCCGTGAATCATCCCGCCTTGGATACCGCCGCCCGCCATCCAGACGGTAAAGCCATGCGGATTATGGTCTCGGCCGTCCGTTCCCTGGGCAAACGGAGTACGGCCGAATTCGCAGGCCCACAAAACGAGCGTCTCCTCAAGCAATCCGCGAGCCTTGAGGTCCGTCAGCAACGCGGCGATAGGTTGATCAACGGCGAGCGCGTTCCGCTGGTGACCTGCCTTCAGGTCGTGATGCTGGTCCCACGGAGACTCATCGCGCAAGCCGGAAACACAGGTCACTTCGACAAAACGCACGCCACGCTCGACCAGGCGGCGGGCCAACAGACATTGACGACCGTACCGTGCCGTGTACTCGTTGTCGGAGTCCAGACCATAGAGTTGTCGCGTCGCCTGGCTTTCACGACTCAGCTCGCTCACCTCAGGCACGGAACGCTGCATCGCGAAAGCCAGCTCGTAATTCTTGACGGCCGATTCGACCATCTCTCCATCGGAGCCCAGCGCGGTGAGAAAGTCACGATCGCCCTCGGAGATCAAATCGAGCTTCCGTCGCTGGAGTCCCGTCTTGGCCTCCAGGGGCGAGATGTTCCGCATCACTTCACCCGGCTTCGTTATATAAAGATGCGAGCCCTGGTGAATCGCCGGGAGAAATCCGTTGGAGTAGTTGGCAAGCCCGCCAAGCGGAATGGCTCCACCGTTGAGCACGATAAAACCGGGCAGATCCGCGGCCTCGGTCCCTAAACCGTAAGACGCCCAGGCTCCCATTGTCGGCCAACCGGCGATCGCGTTGCCCGTGTGAACGAAGTAACAGGCCTGAGCGTGTTCGGGAAAGCTCGTTCGGATGGACCGGATAACGCAAAGATCATCGGCATGCCGGCCGACGTAGGGAAACAAGTCGCTCACCGGAATTCCCGACTCGCCGTACCGCTCGAACCCCCAGTGGCTGGCCAGTGTATTGCCCACCGCGTCGAATTGTGTCGCCTCGACCTTCATCTTGAAGGGCTGGCCGTTTTCCCTATTCAAACGCGGTTTTGGATCGAAGGTGTCTACCTGAGAAACGCCCCCGTCCATGAACAAGAAGATCACGTTCCTGGCCCGGGGGCGAAAATGAGTCGGCTTGGGACCGCCCGACGGAGTCGCGCCCACGCTGACGTTGGCCGGACCGGCGTAAGCGGGATCCGCAAGCAGGGCGGACAGTGCCACCATCCCAAAACCAGTCGATGCCTTGCTCAGCATCTGACGGCGCGTCCACAGACGGCCACGTTCACCGTAACGGCTCTCGTTCATCGGATGTAAATAAACTCCTTGTGGTTCAACAGCGCGTGCGCAAAGTCGATCAGCGGACGAGGATCGTCAAAGACATTTCCGCCGGGAATGTCGTAAGACGACGCCTGCACTGTAAGGAACATCCTTGCCCGGTCGATCTCCCTTTCCGACGGAAGCCGACCGAACGCCGTTTCGTACATCGTTGAAATGATTATGCCCGGTGAATCGTCGCTCACGGATGGAACGAGCGATTTTGCCCATGCCTCGGCCTGTTGGACAACGAATGGATCGTTGAGCATCGTCAATGACTGTGCCGGGACGTTGGTCACGTCGCGACGCCCCGTTGTCAGGGTCGGTTTAGGCCGGTCGAAAACATCGAAGAACGCATACGGGTTGTTCCGCCGCACCTCGATGTAAATGCTCCGGCGGCCGTCCCCGTCGAGCGGGCCGTTCTTCGGCTTCCGATTCGACACGTGGGATTCGGCAAGCCAGACGGGAACAGCGGGCCCGAACATCTTGCGATCAAGTGTTCCAGCCGTGGCAAGCATCGCATCCCGGATCGCCTCGGCGTCCAACCGTCGAAGATTGGCATGCTGCAACAGCCTGTTCTTTGGATCCGCTGCCGCCGCGCCAGGCGAAGCCTCGCTGCGGGCACGGAAGTCGCGGCTTGTGACCAGCAGGCGAATCGTGCCTTTCACCGACCAACCGTTCTCCATGAAGTAGGCCGCGAGGGAGTCGAGTAGTTCGGGGTGGGTCGGCCGGTCGCCCATGCTGCCGAAGTTGTCCACGGAACTCACGACTCCTCGCCCAAAGGTCCAGTGCCAGATTCGATTCACCATCACCCGCGCCGTGAGCGGATTCTCGCGACTGGCGATCTGTTCTGCGAGTTCCCTCCGGCCACTTCCCGAGCCGGTCACGAACGTCTCGTCGGTGGAACCAAGTACCTCCAAATATCGTCGCCTCACCGGCGCACCGGGGCTGCGGTGGTTACCCCGCGGGAAGAACGCCGCGTTCTGGCCCGGTCCCTCGTCCATCACACCGGACACACGCCGCGCAATGGGAATCCGTTGTTCGAGCGCGCGGTAACGATCGAGCAGCGCGGCCAACTCTGGCCGCCCCTCTTGTCCATGATCCAATTGTCCCGCCTCCAGCAACGAGTTGAGCAACCGGGTCTGGCGATCGTTACACTCGCCTGTTTCCCACGTGTCAACTGAGGCGACGACGCCATCCACGAATCGGCCCACAACGTCGTCTACGGAGTTGGCCCCGCGGTTCCAGAAGGCCGAGTCCCAAACGAACGGTAGTCTTGGCCCGTCAACATCGCCGTCGTGAAAGACAACCTGAACAAGCCCGGACGAGGACCGTCCATCGCTGGGCCGATCCATTCCCGGCTTGTCTTTACCGATAAAGTCCACATAGGGCACATCATCGCGACCGAGCAATTCGAGGTATGCGCGGCGTCCCAACCAATGGCTGCGAATCGGAAGCCGCACCCACCGTGGGGTGCCATAATCCTTCAGCCGAGGCATGGCCGGCGCAAAGAGGATGGCATCCCCCTGGAAATTCTCGATCACCAGGCGGAGGCGGCTATCCCGCTCGCCGGCGACGAGCGCGGAGACAAAACGCGACTGGATGGTGAAATCGGGCGACCGAAGGCTGCCGCCGTGACGCTCTGAAATCAGATGCGAATAAACGCCGGCCGGCAAAATTGCCGAAACACTGCCTTCACCGCATATCTGCACGGTAAAATCGCCGGGGGCCGAGCAGCGCGGTTCACGGAAACCAGGCCCGCGACCGTACCAGCGGCTCAGGTCGCCACCACGCAGATCAGCAAAGACTTCATACCTTTGCTCCGGCGCCGCTTCAGCCTTCTGGATGTGCGACATCATCCGCCGCGAGACGTCGTCCCACCGATCTGAAAACGACTCGGACAATTTTCCTTCCTGTCCCAGACGGACCAGCTCACTCAGTGGGTGAAGTGCATGTTGGGGCGGGAACGGATTCTCAGGCTTCAGTGTCGCCAGCCAGCTCTGCGACGGCTCTCCTTGCAACGAGGCAGCGGGATCGTCTACCACGCCGTCCCCTTGCCGCAAAGCGCCCCCGATCGCCTCCGGCCAACTCGCGATCTGTTCCCGCCAAATGCGCGCCAGCAGGGGCCGCATCTTCCGTTTCAACTCCCGCAAGTGCTCGTCATACTCGTGAAACATCTCCGGCCGGTCCGCGATCAACATCCCCTGCCGTGAACTCGCAAATATGCCGTACAGCGCATAATAATCCCGGGACGAGATGGCGTCGAACTTGTGATCGTGGCAGCGTGCGCAGGCCAGCGTCTGGGCCTGGAACGCCTTGCCGAACGTGTCGATCAGGTTATCGATGACTGCCACTTCCTCGTTCTTTACGTCGACCGGTGAGTGATAGAATTCTGTCATCCGAAGCCACGCGGTTCCGAGCATCGCCTCGTTGATCCCGAGGTCGTCGTTCCAACGCGCGTGCTCGGGCAGATCGCCGGCGATGTGTTCGCGAACGAAGCGGTTATAGGGCACATCGGTATTGAAGGCGCGGATGAGGTAATCGCGATAGCGCCAGGCCTTTGGAATCGCGGCGTCTTTTTCCGAACCGTGCGTCTCCGCGTATCGCACGACGTCCATCCAATGTCGGGCCCACCGTTCGCCGAAGGCCGGCGAGGCCAGAAACCGATCGACCAGGCCGGCCCAGGCCTGATCGTCGGAGGCGGGGTCATTCAGGAACGCATCAATCTCGTCTCGCGTGGGCGGAATGCCCAAGAGAACAAACTTCAAACGGCGGATCAACGTACGTCGATCCGCCGCCGGCGCTGCCACCAGCCCGTGCTCCTCCAGCTTTGCCAAAATGAATCGATCAACCGGGTGATGGGACGAGAGGGTACCTCCAGCAGCGGTTGCCAACGGATTCCGCACCGGCTGCCAACACCAATGACGGCTCCGCCGTGCCAGGCTATCCTGCCACGTTTCCGCCGCCGTCCCGGTTCGGGGCTTTTCGTCACGGGGGTCCGGTGCCCCTATCTCGATCCATTGAACAAAGTCGGCGATCACCTCATCGGGAAGTTTGCCTTTCGGTGGCATCTCGAACGATTGGCGGCGGATCGCCTCGACGAGCAAGCTCTGGTTGGCGGCGCGCGGCACAACGGCCGGACCGGAATCGCCACCCATCAGCAACCCGGCGCGCGTGTCGAGCAGCAGACCTCCTTTGAGACTCTTGGATCGAGCCGAATGACACTCGTAGCAGTGCTCAACAAGTATCGGGCGGATACGCGTCTCGAAGAAATCGATCCCGTTATCGGCGGGCGCCTCCGCCGCCAGCATGCAAGGGCCGACCACCGCCAGTGTGCAGGCAACGAGCCACAGATTCAGGCGTCCAGTGTCGAAAAGCGAGAGCCAAAACCGGCAAAGCGTCGCATTTGTTCCACTCGACGAATCCAGAATCTCAGATCGATGGCTCCTCGGACGCATGGAAAACTACCTCAGCCGCCAGTCTGCGGGAAATGTGCGACGGTCATTTCGACGCTGCACGATGCTTGTCCTGAACCA
>Ga0310123_10004451_pt1 | contig 10608 bp, 12 predicted proteins | sample CB6_AW_1057_MG_FD_203505 | JGI IMG/M metagenome (GOLD analysis project Ga0310123, IMG submission 203505) | Marine microbial communities from Western Arctic Ocean, Canada - CB6_AW_1057 | ecosystem: Environmental > Aquatic > Marine > Oceanic | place: Canada: Western Arctic Ocean | collected...
TTGTTCATCCAGGCGATCGTCGCTCGGGCGACGTATGATCTGACTTATGCGTTTGTCAACGCGGATGTGGCCGGCGACATCGACGGTAGCGGCATATTCGACCTGGGCGATCTCGGGCTTTTCAGCGGATTGTTCGGCGGTCCGGCGAGTGCAGAGGCCGTCCCGGAGCCGAGTGCGTGGGTGCTAACCCTGCTCGTCCTGGCCGCCGCTGTTGGGGCAGCGCAAAGACGGTCGAATTGATCTGGCCTTTCCAGTGGGTTTGGGCCTATAAGGGGCACCCAATTCGTAAAGTTCTCGCCGCTTGTGTGGCGCTGCCACGAGCGGCAGTACTGCTAGCACATAACATCACGGCGGACAGAATCGCCCATGTCCAATAGCAAGCGGGGGCATCGGATTAAGATCGGCGTTTAGTGCTCGATGTGTTGCACTTTGCCCGTAACATGCCGTGCGTTCCGACCGACAAGTATATGGATCTTCGCGAGCTGGCGCGACAGCGCGAGGCAGCGGCGGTGCAAATCTCCTGGTCGGTGTTGTTCATCAAGGCGTATGCGCTCGCGGTGGTCGACATACCCCCGTTGCGGCGATCGTACATTCGCTGGCCGAGGCCTTATTTGTACGAACATGCTCAGAGCGTGGCGTCGGTTGCGGTTCATCGGCGGTACCGCCGCGGGGATCGATTGTTTTGGGGGCGTTTGATCTGTCCGGAAACGACCTCGTTGGTCGATCTGCAATGTCAGTTGGACCGTTATTGCAGCGAGCCGGTCGAAAAGATCTTTGCCCGACAACTGTTGCTGAGCCGGTTTCCAACTTGGCTGCGGCGTCTGATCTGGTGGAGCCGGTTGAATCTGCAACCGCGGCATCGGGCGCACCGGGTGGGGACGTTTGGTCTTTCCATGCCTACTGCGGAAAGCTGTCGAAAAAAGACAACGGCGACTTTGTCTGCACGGTTTTCGCGAAACGAATGACCAGCGCCAAGACGGCGATACTTAGCCTGCATAAACTCGACCGGAGTTGGGTCATGTACCGAGATGCCAGAAATGGAAAGCCCGAGGACTCACTGGGGGTATGGAAGATCGACAGTGATTCACTCGTAGAGCTGGAAACACTGCGACTGAGAGACGCCCCGGCAAAAGCCAGGCGGGAGAAAGAAAAAGCCGAGCGGGAGAAGCAGCGGCGCGAAGTTGCCGCTTGAATAGGCAAAATGAAACTCCACACCTGCGCCAGCAGACCTGGAATTCAGAATTTGTGTCCTACAAACGCGGCGTAGTAGTCGTCATGAACACCGACCTGAAAAAGATCGAACTGAAGCTATCTGAACTCAGCAAAGCTGACCAGAAATTCCTTCGGTTGGAACTCAAGCGAATCCACGATGCCGAAAAGAGGAAGGCCGCTGAGGCACGCCTCAATCGCGGTTCCTGATTTCGTTTTGAACATGACCTTCGCCCGTTGGCTTCGATGTCTTTCCAGTTCATTTTAGGCTCCCAGTTCGGCTGCAAAGAAACGCACAGTCGGACAAGCCGCTATTTGGTCGATACTAAAGCGTGGCTTCCAGATCGATCTTGAATTGCCAATCTCGAACTTTTACTTCCAGCGAGTTCGTCGAAAATGATTTTGTTTGCCCCGCCAAGATTTTAAGCAACTGGATGTGCCCGGTATCAAGAAGCTCGCCACCTGTGCCGTAATAGCTGACCGTAAATATGACTAAATCATAATCGGATGTGGTGTTGTTCGTTACTTCACCAAGGAGCGTGATGTATCCGCTACTTTTCTTGTGGGACATATTGTCGAAAGCGAATCCCCGCGTCGCTGATTTCCCGTGCAGCCACCGAACACTGCCGCCGGAGCCAACAATGAGCCGACTCTGAGGCGGCCAGCCCGGCTCGCCCACCCATGCAGGCGGCGTTTCTTTTTGTTTGGGAGCTTTCTCTTGTACGATATCTTTTACCGGTGTCGCCCGTAGCTTATCGCGCAGGCGATTCGCTTCCGATGCAGACTTGTCGAGAGCGATACGGAGATTGGCTGACCGCTCTGCTCTAGCTAGGAGAGCCTCGACTTGTTGCATGTTTTTTGTTCGGAGTGATTCTAACTCAGCGTCCTGTGACGCATGGCGAAATGTCGTTCCGATCGCCACTCCGATCGCAAGGCACGAAACGCCAACACAAATCATCGCTACGACATGAGCCAGTCGCATGGCTAGCTCCCGCTTAATCGGTAGCTGAAAAGGGTGGCCGCCAAACCCCTGGCGAACAGTACCGCTAACATACCCGATCGGTGCCCCGTTTCTACTGGGTATCAGAACACCAAACGACACCCAGCAATGCACGCACGGGCATCCTGTGCGACCGATTCTTGCCGTTTTCATACCGGCGCTACTTGAACCGCCCAATCTGGAAAGAGAGAATTGGGTGGCCTCTTCTCAGACGAAAGGCCTCTTCTTATGTCGCAGCAATGGTTCATCAAGACCAAGCAAGGCGAGGTCGGCCCTGTTGCTCCTAACAAGCTTCGGCAGCTTGCGACGGACGGCAAGTTAAAACCTAATTCCTTGATTCGTCGCAGTGACATGTCGCAATGGGTCCATGCCTCGCGAGCCAATGGGCTTTTTGTAAAAAGTGAGCCGCAGAAAAAGGCACCTCCTCCGACCGCTTCGCCGCCGATCGAACCGAAAACAGACACCGAACTCTTTGAAGACCTGGTCATGGCGGAACTGGTTGAGCCCCTTCGTGGAAAACCCAAGCGTAAGAAATGGCGATTATTCCGCCACCGACCCACAGGCAAGAATTTTCAATTCCTAATCGCCGAAGACCGCACGGACGTGGAAAACGACCGACGGTACAGAATGAGCCATTGGGATTCGGTTAATTCCCTGATATGGGGAACAGCCCAGCGTAAAGATTGGCGGATCTTTTCCGACGAAGAGCCTGTTGTGGGCGTCACCCAGGATAACAGAGAAATCAATTTCCTATTACTTGGCGACCAATTAGATTTCCGAATCTTTGTGGAACGTGAACCAGAGAACCCGTACGACCCAAACGCAATCCGCGTCATGGCGAGTGCAACAGTTGACGACGAGCACTTAACGGAACAACTCGGCTATCTGTCTAAGGAAACGGCTAGAGGGCGAGGACGAGATCGACGTGCGACCATCCGCCGTTTTTTTGCCCTATCCGGATCGAAATTATGGGTTGCAAATCCGCATTTTCGTCCGATCCCAGGCGTATCGTAAGCGAAAACAGAAACAATTAAACGGCTAACACGAGCCGCCCGTTTTGCCTACTTGCGTTCCTCGGTGGGTGTGGGAGAATGTGGCGGGGCGGCGACGGGTGGTAAGCTAAAGGTTTCGCAGTTCAGCCAGCCGCACCGCTAGCCGTCGTTTGCATTCCTCTACCGACGGACCGTCTTCGGGAATTTCCAGCGCCGCCTGATGCTGTAGAGACGGGTCGGTGTCGGCTCGGCATGTGGCACGGCACAACTCCCTGGCCAGCGCCCTGTACGTTTCATCAGCCATCGCAGAGTTGATCTCTTCGACTTTAGCGCGTGTCATCATGGGCAGACCGGTACCAGGCCGGTTTTCAAGCCGCGCTAACCTTGAATGAATCGTTGCCATGTTGTCCCTCGTTTTGTTCCAGCCGCGCGATGCGCTGTTCCAGTTCCGCCGCCGTCCGCAAGGCGACTGTTTGCTGTAAAATTGTCCGGGCAGCCGCCAGGCGTATCGTGTCGGCGTCGGATTCAAGCAGTGCTCGCAATACGTCCACCGCTTTGATTGCCGCGTCGCTCAGCAGCCTACCCGCTCGTTCCATCAGTTCCGAACGAACGACCGAGACCCGCCGACGGAACTCAGGGTCATCCAGCCGTCGGTGTGCCGTCCGCTCGCTGAACCCCGCTTCCTGAGCCGCCTGCCGAACCGTCCGCCCGCGTGCCAGGGCGAGAATCAGGCCGTCATCGCGTTTCAGCTTGCCATTACGTGCCATTGTCAGCCACCGATGAAGAGTGAGTTACGATTGCCCGGATTTCCGCTTTGGTGGACTCCGAGAGCGTCGGCCAGGCGTCAATGATGGCCCTCAGATCGGCGTCAATCGGGACCAAATGTGCGCCAACTGCGCCGGATTCTGCGCTGCTTTCAACCGGCGAGTGTGGTTTTCCCGACGTTTTCGCGGGTAGTTCGAATCCTGTCCCCGCCATTCTATTGCGAAGATGCGTCTCTGTCATGCGTAATCCACTCGGATCACGCACGGCGGAGGTGGCGATGGAGTCGCCAAGAAAAACTATTTCACCCGCTCTCTTGTCGGTTGTTCTGCGTCGGATAGGATCGTGGCCGCGCTGTTTGGGAGTGCGGAAGACGCTCATCAGGACGGCCTGGCAGTCGGCGCCAAGCTCACGGCGGTTGCCGTAGCCGTTTACACTTTCTATCGCGGTTTTAGGCGTAACATTCGCGGTATAACTTTCCGATTTCTTCGGCCGTGACAATACGAGGATTGAAGCTAGGTGAGCCGCTGGCCAGTGCGCTTTCGGCCATTTCGGGGATGACCTTTTCGTAGGCTGCGCGGTCGATGCCGTAGTCTCGAGGAGTGGGTACTTCGAGGTCGGCATTGAGTTGATCGAGCGACTCGACCAACTCGCTGCAGGCGGCCGTATCATCGGTCACGTTGGCCAGGCCAACGTGACGTGCCAGATGAGCGTATCGGGTCGGGGCCGCTTCCACGCTAAAGCGGGTGACAGCCGGCAGCAGCATCGCGTTGGACAAGCCGTGCGGCACATGGAAATGGGCTCCGATCGGCCTGGACATCCCATGAACCAACGCCACGCTGGCGTTGCTAAAGGCGATGCCGCCGAGCGTGGCGCCGCGCATCATCGCTTCGCGAGCAGCCACGTTGTCCGGCTCTCGACAAGCCGTGCGGAGGTTCATCGCAATCAGCCGCGCCGACTCGAGTGCTATAAAATCGCTAACCGGTTGGGCTTTCTTGGAAACGTAGGCTTCGATTGCATGGGTTAGCGAGTCGACACCCACGGCGGCTGTGAGCGGTTTGGGCATCGTCATCGTCAACCGATAGTCAACCAAGGCCGCAGTGGGTAGCAGGTGGACATCGAGCAGCATCATTTTCACATTACGATCGGTGTCCGTAATGACGGTGACCTTTGTCACCTCGCTGCCGGTGCCGGCCGTAGTGGGAATGGCGATCATCGGGACGCCCGCCTTTGGAATCTTGTGGTAGCCCATGTAATCGGCGATCGTGCCTTCGTTCCGGCTCATGATGGACATCGCCTTGGCGCAGTCGATGCTGCTACCACCGCCGATGGCTACAATACCATCGGCTTTGGCATCTTGGAGCATCGCAAGACCGGCCTGCATGTTCGCCACCGACGGATCGGGATCGACTCCGGCAAACAGGGCCGACTCCACATTTTCTTTCGCCAGGTCTTGTTGAACCTGGTCGGCCAGACCGATTTTTTCCAGGTACGGATCGGTCACCACCAGCGCACGACGGATACCGAGCCGCTTGGCTTCGGTGCCCGCCTTGCGCGACGCGCCGCCGGCAATGATCAAAGTTGACGGGATATTGATGCGTGGAAGATCGGCTGACTTGGTCATGGCTTACCACCCTTGGTTGCGTTGGTAGTCGGCGTCCCAACGGCTGAGAACGAGTTTCTGGCGGGTGTAGAATAGGATCCCCTCTTGGCCCTGTACGTGAAGATCACCAAAGAAAGATCGGTTCCAACCGGAAAAAGCGAAGAGGGCGGTGGGCGCGGGAATTCCAACGTTCACACCGACCATGCCGCACTGAATCTCGTGTGCGAACTTACGGGCGGCCGCACCGCTGGAAGTGAAGATGACTGCGCCGTTGCCGTAGGCGCTCAGATTGGCCCACTCGGTCGCCTCGTCCAGATTTCGTGGACGAAGCATTGACAGCACCGGGCCAAAGATCTCTTCGTTGGCGATCCGCATTTGGGGCTGCACCTGATCGAACAGCGTTGGCCCGACGTAGAAGCCGGGCTTGTCTGCCAAGTTGCGACCATCACGAACGAGTGTCGCGCCCTCGTCGACGCCCACGCCAATCAGATCTGTAATACGATCCCTCGCGGCACGATCGATTACCGGGCCCATCTGTGCTTGAGGATTGCTGAGCGTATCGCCGACCTTCAGGGCATCGATCGCCTTTGTCAATCGCGACTGGATCTCGTCGCCCGCTTCTGCGATTCCCATCAGCATTGAGCCGGCCATACAGCGCTGGCCACTGCAACCGAACGATGCGCCCATCGCAGCGCGAAGCGTCGAGTCCATTTCCGCGTCGGGCATCACAACCATCACGTTCTTCGCCCCGCCGGCTGCTTGCACTCGTTTGCCATGCTGACAGCCGAGAGCGTAAACATGCTCGGCCACATGCGATGAGCCGACGAAGCTGATCGACGCGATGCCGGGATGCGTACAGAGCGCATCGACGACCTCTCGGCCTCCGTGGATGATACTGAAAACACCTGCCGGCAGTCCGGCTTCCATCAGCAGTTCGCCCAGGCGCAGGGCGGTCAGCGGCACCTTTTCGCTCGGCTTGAGAATGAAGCAATTGCCGCAGGCGATGGCCAGTGGAAACATCCACATCGGGACCATGGCCGGAAAGTTAAACGGCGTGATGCCAGCGCAGACACCGATCGGCTCGCGCATCGTGACACCGTCGATTTCATTGGCTACCTGTGGTACGGTCTCGCCCTTTAAGAGTTGGGCCGCGCCGCAGGCGAAGTCGACCACTTCCAGACCCCGCCGCAAGTCACCGCGGGCCTCATCGAGTGTCTTGCCATTTTCGCGAGTTAATACCTGAGACAGTTCCTCGAAGTGCGTCTCGAGTAGTTGGCGGAACTTGTGCATCACATCGGCCCGCTTGAGCGCGGGAACCCGCCGCCAATCGATCAGCGCCTTGGCAGCCGCAGCGACAGCCGCATCCACTTCCTTCGGGCCGCACATCGGCGTTAGGGCAATCACCTCGCCGGTCGACGGATTGAAAACATCGTGGACAGCTTCGGTCGTCGGATGCACCCACTCGCCGCCTATCAACAGCGGCACTTGCTCTTTCGTGACTGTGGTCATGCTGAATTCCCCAACGATGGATTCCGCCATCGTATGATCGTTGGTCGCAGTACGTGATTCTATGGACGCCGATCGAAAGGCCCGGCGCTACCGCCCTGGTTCACAATCCTTTAGTATACCGCGTTTTCCTCTGCTCGCATAGCGTTCCGGTATGCATGTCTGGGATATGCGACCCGACCATTTCCATTTCTACTTGCCACGGCCCGTGAGGTGCGGGATACTGGTGGTGTCGGCCACCGTGTGAGGCCGTCTCGTCCAACGACTTGGTCATATTGGTGCAGGGGGCTTTGTCGACAGGTTGACGATTGAGAGCACGTTAGACGTTCCGAATCTCTGAAATCGTGGCTCGTACGATGGTCATCAAATCAAGGACTCTTTGGACCGTGATCAAATGGGGCGCTCGTCACGTTACGATGTCGATTGATCCGATCGCGCAATCCCATGACGCATCCGCTCGGTCCGCTTGCAGGACGTTTCACGTGAGATTGTCCGCTTATGTTGCGACGCTTTCATTAGTCATCGCCTTCGCCTTGCCGTTAGTTAAGTGTTGTGTCACAGGAGCCCGATCAACAGGCGATAGGTGTGTTGACGCTGCACGGAGTAGGTAGCCATCGGAAAAGATCGGACTTCGACGCGAAACTTCGAAGAACGTTGCAAGAGAAAGCAGGCGAACAAACCACGATCGTCGTGAAATCCGTTTATTACCATGGAAAGTCTCGCAACCGCCAAGCAAAGCTATGGACGGAATTTGATCGTTTGGAGGACAGAAACCCTGACGCGCTTGATCAGAAGATCATCCGTAGGCTAATGCTGGTGAGTCTCGGCGATGCCCTTGCTTATGTGAATAACCCTAGGGACAAGAACAGCTTTTATCGTGGCGCACATGACAAGGTGCGAGGTGCTATCGACCAGTTGGAATCAGAGATTGGAGATAGCAGCCCCGTTGCCGTGGTTGCTCATTCGCTGGGATGCAAAGTGATTTTCGATTACATTTGTGATGCGCAAGCCGGAGAGGGAATCTGGGAAGGCAATGAACAGCCCAGTGATTTCCAGAAACTTGCGAACATGCGGGTCTTGATCACGACAGGATGCAATCTTCCGTTTTTCGAATCTGCTATTCCGGCCCCCGAGCAAAGATTCTTTCGTGTCAACAAAGACTTTCAATGGGTCAATTTTTATGATCGCGACGACCTGCTTGGCTGGCCTCTTCGTCCGCTAGGCGGACCGTTCCAGGAGACTGTTCAGGACGAAGAGCGTAACAGAATAGGTTCGACTCTCACTGCGCACTTCAAATATTGGCAGCACGATGCGCTCAACAAAGAGATCGCCAGTAAGATTCTAGAACTCACCCGAGCAAAAGCTCCGGTCAACAAGAACGAATGATGAAAAGGGTTTTGTGACACGCCTGTCCAGTGTAACAATCCCAACAGGAAATAGCTCCGCGCAGTTCCGGCAGGCGCGTGATTAGACAGGGGCTTGCCGGAACTTCGCTACCGCTCGTTCCGGCCTACGAGTATACTCACTCACCCACGGGCTTACGCCCGCGGCTCGCCCGCAAACGTGAAACACTCTAGTGACCCGATAGCGACTACATGATGCGTATTGTTCTTTGCTACCCGGCCCGAACGCGACACGTTGAACAGATCGTTCGTACTGCACCGGATGCCGAAATAATCGACGCCGGGCAGAAGCGCGTCGCGAGAGAAATTCTTAACGCGGATATTTTTTTCGGTCATGCCAAAGTGTCGATGCCGTGGGACGAGGTGATGGCCCAAGGCCGCCTGCGTTGGATTCAATCGACGGCGGCGGGACTCGACCACTGCCTGACGCCGTCGGTCGTCGGCTCCGACATCCTGGTGACCAGTGCGTCGGGTGTACTGGCGGACCAGGTGGCCGAGCACGCCATCGCATTAATCACCGGTTTGATGAGAAACATGCCCGTTTTTTTTCGTGCTCAGCAGTCGCGGGAATTTGTGCGTCGGACCACACGCGACCTGCACGGCAGCACGGTGGGCATTGTCGGCTTGGGTGGCATCGGCCGCCGGCTGGCCGAGCTATTGTCTGGCTTTCGCGTCCGGATTCTGGCCACCGATTGGTGTCCGGTCGATCGACCATCGCATGTCGTATCGCTCTGGCCTCCGAGCCAACTCGATGATTTGCTGAGAGAGTCCGATGTGGTGGTGCTCTGTGCTCCGCTCAACAAGCGTACGCGCGGCATGATCGACCGCCGTGCCCTGGAAAAAATGCGCCCGGGAAGTTTTTTCGTGAACGTCGCCCGCGGCGGATTGGTCGTTCAGGATGATCTGCTCGCCGCCTTGGAGTCTGGGCATCTAGCGGGCGCCGCCTTGGATGTGGTCGAACCGGAACCTCTGCCGAGCGAGAGTTCTCTTTGGGACTTACCAAATGTCATTATTACGCCACATCTTGCCGGCCAGTCGGGTCGGCGGGCCGATCAGATGACGGATTTCTTATGCGACAATCTCGGTCGATATCTCAGTGATACCCCGCTGCGAAATTTGGTCGACAAAGACCTCGGCTTTCCGCTACGAACCGGGCTTCCAGCCCATAATGAGTGACGATCGCAAGACCTGATTCGAGGCTTTTTTGCAGTCTTGCGGCAATACCGGCATTCGATCTGGACCTGTTCGTGCGCGCGGGGTTATCATGTTCGTCCATGTTGCACTTATCGCCATGACCTGACATTGTAGGCGGCACGCGTATGTCAACCACGATATTGCCCATCAGCCAAACCATCACGTTCGAAGGACATCGCAAGAAAACATGTCCTGACAAACTCGTAGAAAAATATCAAGCGATTATCGGACAACAACGCTTCAGCCGCACGGAACACTTGCGGCTAGAACGTTTGCTAGGTTCCGGCGGCCAAGGTACGGTTTACTTGAGCGAACGTCGCGGAACGGACAATTTTACGTTGCCCGTGGCGCTGAAGATCTTTTCGCCAGAGCGCTACGACAACGCACACAGTTACGAAGAAGCAATGGCCCGCATCGCGCAGGTAGCGGGCCGAGTCGCTCAGATCCAGCAAGATAACCTTCTCGATGTGCAGAATTTTGTCGATCGCAATCGTATCCGCATGATGGAGATGGAATGGATCGACGGATACGATCTCCAACGGCTGTTGACGCCCGGCATGCTCGAGCGCGTGCGAGACCGCGTAAGTCAACGCCGCTGGGTATACATTAACAATGTGATCGTAACGAGCGGACCGATTCAGCCGAGGCTCAAGCCTGGCATTGCGGTGGCGATCGCCCGAGAATGCTTGGCTGCGCTGGCCGCCTTGCACCGTGAGGAGATTGTCCACGGCGACATAAAGCCCTCGAATATCATGCTCAAACGTACGGGCAATGCGAAGATCATCGACATCGGCTCGGCGACCGATCTGAACGACATGCCGGTACAGCGGACCTGCACGCCTCAGTATGCCGCGCCCGAAATCCTGGAGAACTTACAAAGTACGCCCCGTTCTGACCTAGCCAGTCTAGGCTATGTTCTGATCGAAATGCTGTCCGGAC
>Ga0310123_10004452_pt1 | contig 10604 bp, 9 predicted proteins | sample CB6_AW_1057_MG_FD_203505 | JGI IMG/M metagenome (GOLD analysis project Ga0310123, IMG submission 203505) | Marine microbial communities from Western Arctic Ocean, Canada - CB6_AW_1057 | ecosystem: Environmental > Aquatic > Marine > Oceanic | place: Canada: Western Arctic Ocean | collected...
GGCGAATGGTTCGATAAGAATGGGTCGATTACCAATCACGGATACCCCCCCCCCCCCCCGGTAAAGCCAGCTAAGTTCGACGAACTGTCTGTCAGTGTCGGGCACCACCTTGCCCTTCCTCTTCCCTCGCACTCTTCCCGTCCTTACCCTATCATTACGATCCGCAATGGACCGTGATCCCGTGTCTGCCATCTAGCGACGTGTGCCGAGTATTCTGTGAAAAGAAACAAAAGGGATGCGGGAGAGGCGCTGCGCAGGGAGCGTGAGGCGAAGAATGGACGGGATTGGATTCACCTCTCGAGACAGGCTATATTAAGGTCAAATTGAAACAGAATTAAGGAGTGTAAATGAATGAACAGCGATGGGTGATTCCAAAGGTTGACCATGGTGAGATTTCGCGGATTCGAACGGACTTCGGGTTGACACGGCCGACGGCTATGGTCCTCGCCCATCGCAGGATTGGTTTGTCTGCCATAGAAACGTTTCTTTACCCACGATTGCAGCATCTTTCCGACCCGTTCCTGCTTCCCGGGACGCGTGAAGCAGCGGCACGACTCTGGCAGGCGATCAAAAAACAGGAGCACATCCTGATTCACGGTGACTATGACACCGATGGCATCACATCAGCGTCATTGCTTGCCTGGTTGCTGACTGAGAACGGCGCCGTGGTCGAATGTTTCGTACCGCACCGGATCGACGACGGCTACGGATTGACGGTCGCCTCCATCGACAAGGCGGTGAGCGAACGGCACCGGCTGTTGGTCACGGTCGATTGTGGCATCAACAGCTGCGACGCGGTCCGTAAGGCCAACGCCCGGGGCCTCGACGTCATTGTCACGGATCATCACCAGGCCGGCGCCACGCTGCCCGAGGCGGTCGCCGTCATCGATCCACGGCTGCACGACCACCTTGAAGACTTGCATTGCCTTGCCGGCGTCGGTGTCACCTTCAAGCTCTGCCATGCCTTCGTCAAGTATGGGCTCGAAAACAATTTCGGCGGCATGGACGTGGACTTGAAGGACGGCATGGATCTCGTGGCGCTGGGAACGGTTGCGGATATTGTGCCGCTGCTCGGCGAGAATCGGTGCATTGTCAAGCACGGCATGAAGGTTCTGTCGGCACAGCGGCGGCCGGGAATCCGGGCCTTGTGCGAGATGGCCGGGCTTCATGAGCAGGTTCAGCCCTCGGACATCACCTTCAGACTGGCGCCGCGGCTCAACGCTGCGGGGCGCATGGGCGATGCCAGCGATGCCATGCGCCTGCTGCAGTCGACGAGCATCGTCGAGGCGTATCCGCTGGCCTCGAATCTGGACTTGTGTAATCGAAGACGGCAGACGACCGAGGAGGAAACACTCAATTCCGCGCTGGCGCAGATTGCCGGTATGGACATGGACAAGCTGCACGCGACCTTCGTTTTCGGCAGGAACTGGCATCTCGGGGTGATTGGCATCGTCGCCTCCCGCCTGGTACAGTTATTCAACCGGCCGACTGTTGTTCTGAGTATCAACGACGATGGTCAGATTCACGGCTCGGGGCGCAGCGTCGACGGTGTCAATCTGGTCGACACATTGGCAACATGCCGGGACTTTCTCGACCGTTACGGCGGCCACCCGATGGCCAGCGGCATGGCCTTATGTGAATCGAATCTGGCCGGCTTCCAGGTTGCCTTTGAATCGGCCGTCGGACAGGCACGTGCCGGTATGTCCATCGGCGAGCCGCGGCCCATAAACCTCGATGGCGATGTCGGTATCGGCGAGTTCGACGAGCAATTTTTCTCAGAACTCGAACTGCTCGAACCCTTTGGCCATAAGCACAGCGCCCCCCGCTTTCAGATTCGCAATGTAAACGGCGACCGCGTCACACTGGCGGGAAAGAAAAACACGCGCGGGCGCCTCGTCGACAGTGAGGGGAAGAAGATCTCATTCATCGCCTTCGGTCGAATTCCTGATGAAATGCCGCCGTTGCCGTGGGACGTTGTCGGAATGCCGCACTTGAACCGGTATCGCGGTACCACGTATTCGCAGGTTCAGATCGCCGATGTCAGGACCGCGACGTTGGCGTGAGGCCGGGTCAGGCGATGATAGATTTAAGACTGACGGATGGTTGATAGATGACCAAAGAACTGCAACAGTTCGAACCGTCCCTGCCGGAAGTCCAGGATCGGCTACAGTATCGATTTCGCAGTATCGGCCTGCTCATAGAGGCACTGACGCATGCATCGTACCGTGCCGAGACCAACTCGGTGTTTAATGACAATCAACGCCTCGAGTTCCTTGGCGACGCCGTCATTCAGATCATTGTCACGGACAAGATCTACCAAAAGTACCCCAGCCATCCCGAAGGCAAGTTGACCAAGATTCGCGCCGCCATTACTCGGCAACCGCGGCTGGCCCAATTGGCCAAGGAACTCGAGTTGGGAAAGTTCCTTCGGCTTGGGCACGGCGAGCGAATGAACAAAGGGCACGAACGCGATTCCATCCTTTGCGATGCCTTCGAATCCTTGATCGGCGCTGTTTTCCTGGACAGCGGCAGCCGGCTGGACGCGGCCGCCGTGATTCTGAACCGGTTGGTCGACAAGGCCCATCCCGAGATCGAGAATCTGCTGTTGGATGAGAACCCCAAAGGCGCGTTTCAGGAATGGTCGCAGAAGCGGTTTCAGGAAAAGCCGGTCTATGAGGTCCTCAATGTCAACGGACCCGATCACGAGAAGATCTATACCATTGGCGTGACAATCGGTGAAACGCGCTACGGCACGGGCACGGCCGGCAAGCGGCAGACGGCGGAGCAAAACGCTGCCCGTGTCGCTATGGAGAGCATCATCAGCGACGGGCTTGCGGACGGGACGTAATAACGAGACGGTTCGCAGCGGCTGAACGATGCTCTGAAGACTTCTCGGCTACCGTTAGGCATTCACAAAATCAGGTTCTTGGCCGGTGCCCCAGCCGCCGACCAAGAACCTGATTTTGTGAATGCCTAACTTCGAAATACCCGTCGCTGTTACGCCAACGCGCTTTTGTGCGGGGTGAGAAGTCCCAGACAAATTTTTAGTTTCCCAGCTTTCATTCTATGGTTATTATTCAAAACGTTGTTATGTTACGGCCATTGCGATTTGGAACACTACATCATTTCGCGTTTTCAAATTTAACAAGGGACGCCAAACTCCGAAACGGCGTCGGATCGGTCGTCCCGGGTTCTTCATAACGGCAACATTCGACTACAGGTAGTTCACCATGAAACGGCAAAGCGGAATGCGTGGCGGCAAGCGTTTCTTCACATGTGTATTGGCAACGGCGATGGCGATATTCTGCCTTGCGGGGCAGTGTCGGGCACAGGGGGCCAGCCGCGACCCGATCCAGCGCCGGAATCTCCTTGAAGCGGCGCTCATCAAACTTTTCTTTTATCCCTACAATCGGCTGCTTGATCTGAACGATGCCGTTCAATTCGGCATTGCCGGTTCTCTTGGCTTGGGCGCTGAGGTCGGGATCGGGAGAAACTGCTCGTTTGGTGCCTACTACACGGCCGTCGAGAAAGGCATCGCCTTCCACGGGCATCAGCGTCCCGTCGAATGGGGGCCGACGCATTCGACATTGATCGCGCCGCCCATCCTGAGCCAGGCAATGGGACTGCTTCCGGGTACCGCACGGCAGCGGAGGCATGGCGTGAAGCATGGTTATGCGACCGCATCGTTCGGGCCCCTACGGAAGGCGAGCAGCGATGATGACCAACTGCATTTCTGGCGTTTTGACGCGGAGTCGAAACTGGGACGGTTGCTGGAATTGGAAGAAGGGGATGAAGAGGCCAGGCAGGTTTTTATGGGTGAGATCGATAAGGCACTGGGGACGGACCGGGAGACGGCCATTCGCGCCGAGGCCGTCGCCGGTATCATTCACCCATACGTGGCGCTGGAGTTGTACGAGCTGCTGGATTTCGTCGGCGGTATTGCCCTTATCGATCTTGAGGACGACGACTGGGAGCCGGTTGGCGGCAAGAGCAAGTCGCGGAAGCTCGGCCGCGGCTTATCCAATATTGGCTCCGGGTTTATCGAGGTTCCGAAGAATGTCTTGGCAGTCGACGAGGATTACGGTGGTTTCGCGGCGTGGACTTACGGCACCGGCCGCGGTGTGTGGCGGGCCTTCGTCCGCTCGGTCGTTGTCGGACCCTATGAAGTCCTGACATTTCCGGTCGATACCGATCCGATCATTGAGCCGGAGTTTCTATTCGAGCCCGGCACCCATGAGACCGAATGGCGGGTCCATTATTGATTTCCTGTGCGAGTTGAACAACTGACTAGTGGCTGGGGCGTGACCTAATCGGTCGATGTCCGGCCATTGGCGGCGGTGCACGTTGGAACATTTCCCAATCGCCCGCTCACTGGAATGCCAGCCGGGCGAGAACCTTGACCCGGTACATTTATCGCCTGTCCGCCCTGCTGCGCTCTTCCAGATTGCCGATCCCGCAGACCTGTCTAAAAAGTATCGGTATTTTCCGCCAGAGTCGGACCAGCCTGTGATTGTAATAGCGATACTTTTAAATTTATGGCGAATACCATCAAAGATCTACAAGGTGAACGGCTCGGGTTATGCGTATCGGGCGGCCTCGACAGCCGTTCCATTGCCCGCAAGTTGCGTGAACTCGAGATAGACGTTGTCTGTTTTACTGCTGATCTCGCGCAGCCCGATGAGACGGATGTAAATAATATCAAGGTCCGGATGGCGGCCTGCGATGTCGAGACCGTCATTATCGATCTGAAAGACACCATGGCAGCGGCCTGCTTTGAGGTCATCAAAACGCAGGCGACTTACGACGGTGGATACTGGAATACAACCGGTATCGCCCGCGCCGTAACGGTCCATGGGCTGCTCGCTGCGATGCAGGACCGTGGCTGCACTGTGCTTGCTCACGGCGCCACCGGGCGGGGCAATGACCAGGTGCGCTTCGAGCGATACACAAACGTGCTGGCTCCGAAGATGAAGGTTTATTCCCCATGGCGGGACCCCGTGCTGCTGGCCGAGTTTCCGGGCCGTAAACAGATGGCTGAGTATCTGGTAAAATTCAATATTTTCACCGCGGCGGAGGGAACCAAGCGGTACTCGACCGACGCTAATCTGGCCGGCTTGTCCCACGAGGCCGAGGATCTCGAGAGTCTCGAGACGCCGTGCACGATCGTCGGACCAACAATGGGAGTGTGGCCGCACGAGGCGCCGGACGAACTGGAGGCGGTCAACGTGACCTTCGACCGGGCCCAAGCCGTTGCCATCAACGGCAAAGCGGTCACGCCGCTCGAAGCCATGCGGTCCGCGAACACCATTGCCGGCCGCAACGGCATCGGCATGAAGAACGCCCTGGAAAACCGTATCGTCGGCACCAAGAGTCGAGGCGTCTACGAAGCGCCCGGAATGGAACTGTTCGGGTTCTGCCTGCAGCAGGTTTATCAGGCCGTACTCGACCGGCGATCGGGGCAGTTGTTTTGGCACTTATCAGCATTGGTTGCCGGTCAGATCTACGACGGCCGGTACTTCGATCCGGCGACGCGGGCCGCTCGCACTGCCATCGATGTCTTCGCCGAACACGCCAACGGTACGGTGCATGTCGGATTATATAAGGGCAACATCTACTTTCACAAGCTGCAGGATTGTCCGGCGAGCATTTACAACGAGGCGGATTCTTCCATGGAAGCCAGCGACGGCCTGAATCCCGAGAGTTCCCAGGGTTTCGTGGAAATCCAGAGTGTCGAGGCCCGCAGTTTGGCCAACGCCGGACAAATCGTGGACCGATAAGCCGCTTGTCTCGCGGCACGTTTGCCGCCGATCCTGCGAAGCGAATTCCATTGGCCGATCGCGCTCCGGGGCCACACTCGGCGGCAGCGCTTCCACCGCGAAACGAGGCCGCTGAGTTTTCATGCGGGCCGTTATCGTCGGGTCGCGGTCCTCCACCCGCTTTGTCTGCCTTTCCGAAACCACTGGTCCGACATAAGCCCCGCCGCGTTGTGCACGGATGGAAACCGAAGTATTTGACATTGTTCTGTTGGCGTTGATTCAGGGCGTCACGGAGTTCCTGCCGATCAGTTCCTCGGGGCATTTGGTGATCGGCCAGATTCTCATTGGCCCCGGACAGCCGGATCTGCAGCTCACCATTGTTTTGCATATGGGAACGTTATTGGCCATCGTCACGTATTATTGCCGGGATTTGGTGGCATTGGTCCGGCCGGGCAACCGGCGGGTGCTGTTTCTGGTAATTTTCGGCACTTTGCCGATCATCATCGCGGGCGTCATGTTGCGCGGCGTTGTCGCGGAAAATTTTCAACATCTGTGGTTTACTGCAGCCGGTCTAGGCGCGACGGGGATCATGCTTATCTTTCTCCACAATGAGGACGCGGGCCTCACGGGCCTGAACGACATGAATTCGGCGACGGCATTGACGATCGGGTTTTTCCAATGCCTGGCAATCGTTCCGGGAGTGTCGCGTAGCGGTTCTACCATCGCCATAGCCACGCGGCTCGGTATGACACCGGACGCCGCCGCCACGTACACTTTCTTTCTCGCCATCCCGGCGATTGCCGGTGCCGGCATCGCCTGCTTCACGAAGGCGGCACCGGCCGAGGAGATGACGGACATCGCAACGGTGTCCCTACCGCTGCAGGCTGTCGGTTTTGTTGTTTCGTTCGGAGTCGGTTTACTGGCTCTGATTCTGCTTTTGAAAATACTGAAACGCGGAAATCTGCACTACTTTGGCTACTACTGTCTGACGCTCTCGGTGGCCATCTTTATCATTGAGTTCGCGCGGTGATTCCGGCGGCGTTTGCCACCTTAACGGGAGAGAGGGAAACCGCGTCCAGGGCCGGCGATCCACACGGCTTCGCATCCAAAGCCAAGTTTCTCGAGAGCGGCCGCCGCCTGACGCTGTGATCCATCTCCGTCCGCCGCCGGATGACGGATTGTTATAATTTGCCAGTCCTGCGGTGGCGGGGCTGATCCCGTGGGGGACGTTGTCCCGCCCAACGGGACTCACGTCCGCCGAGGCGGAAAACTTGCGTTGGTAGCCGTACAACTCGACGTAGCACAGGCTTCCAGCCTATGCTACAATTGTCCAATCCGTGCAACCGATTCCGGAACGGACAATCCAAGTTTCCGAGGAGCGTCGCGCGGCGAGGCGGCGGATGCTCCTGTGAGAGCAACCCGTTTTCCGTTCGTCAACAGGTCCGCTGCAAGCGCCGGAATAAGTGGCGATCGCACGCCGTGCGAGCGTCCCGGTCGCCTGCATCGAGGAGACTGCCACACGACGTGCGGCAGTTACTTTGTCCGTCCGCCAGACACCGTTGTTGCCCGATGTCTTGACCCCGGCTCGGCGGCGCCCGAGTTCAACCCGATCAATTCGCAACATCAATCAAGGAGTCCGATCATGTCAGCATTGCGAGTTATCGCAGGTCTGGTTCTTATTTCAGTTTCGCTGTATTGTCTTAATGCCCAAACGCGCGGCACGGGGGACGGGAATTCGAACCTTGCCGAGCAGTACGCTGCCTTTCGCACAGAGGTGATCCGCGCGACCACGGAACAGCGCGCGGCCTACGCGGAAGATTTGCGCACGCGACAGGATCTTCTGCAGCGATTCTCGGAGCAACAGGAAGCTCATACGGAATACATTCTGCGGCTGGAAAGCGAAATTATTGGGCTCAAGCAGCGAATCACGTCGCTCGAGTCGGCTGACACCGGCCGCGAGCAACGACTCGGCCAGCGGTTCGGGGCGCTTGGCGACGGTCTCGCCGCGGAAAGACGGGCGCGCCTGAAGGCGGACCGGCGTATCGTCGCTGAGATCAGTAAGGAGATCGCCGCTAGCGTGGCGCCGCCGTCGCGATCGGCATCATCCGGCGACACGCAGGCGCCGGGGTTGGCGGCGGTCTCGCCGACGGAAGCGGTGGAGACGCCAACGTCTCGGGCGGAGCCGCCGACATACAGGGTTGTGAAGGGAGACACACTCGGTGCCATTGCCAAAGCGTTCAAGGTGTCGCTGCGTGACCTGATGACGTCCAACAAATTGACGAGTCACACCATCTACATCGACCAGAAACTGAAAATTCCACCGGAGCAGTAAAAATGGAAATTCGTGACCGGGTTTTGGGGCTCTTGCAAAAGAATGCTCGACTGTCCCATAACGAAATTGCCGAACGGTTGGATATCGCCGTTGATGAGGTCGAACAAATCGTCAAAGACAGCGAAGCCAACAAGACAATCTACGGTTATTATACATTGATCAACGAGGACTCCCTGGGCCGGCAACCCGTACGCGCCCTTATCGAAGTCGGCGTCCAGCCCGAACGCGACGGTGGCTTTGATCACGTCGCACGTCTTCTCAGCAAGTTTTCGGAGGTCACCGACGTGGTGCTGGTGTCCGGCAGTTTCGACCTGCAACTGGTGATTGTCGGCGAGACGCTGCAGGACGTCGCGAGTTTTGTTGCCAGTAAGCTTGCGCCCATGGATGGTGTGCGTTCGACACGGACACACTTCATGCTCAAGAAGTACAAGGAGGCCGGTTTTCAGGTCGAAGAGGATGAGGACTATGAGCGGCTCAGCGTGGCCCCGTAGTGCTGCGTCCTGTAAGTATTGAGCGAAATATTGGCAATTCATTTTGTCGGAATCGGTAGTCACAATTCGTCCTCGTCCTCAAATTTGTAGGGAGCGTCTGAACCGCACGCGACGCGGGCGGCTCATGCGTGACAGAAATCCTACCGTACGGTAGGACCGGAGGGCCGCAATGCGGGACACAGCCTCCCCTCCGTCAGTTGACGGAAGTGCAACTCAAACCGCGTCCGCTAAATTCCAAGTTTCTGAAGAGCGTCCGCCGCCTCGCGCTGCGATCCGTCTCCGTCAGCCGACGGATGACGGATTATTACAATTTGTCAGTCTCGCGGTGGCGGGGCTGATCCCGTGAGGGACGTTATACCGTCCCAACGGGACTCACGTCTGCCGTGGCGGAAAGTTTCTCGGGAGTGCAGTCTTCACATGACTCGATTCGTATAGGAATTTATTATTTGACGCCCAGTAGCGCTTCACACGTAATCGCTCAATTCGTAATCGCTCTGTATTCGAACATCGATCATGAATGGGTCGATTACGAATCACGGATCGCAAGCGCCGGCGCAGCCGGTTAACTAGAACTCCGCTCACGGAATGACCAAGGACGTCCGATGTCGAAGCAATCTTCAAGTCGATGGTTGGCGTCGCATATTGCGGAGATACCGCGAAGCGGCATCCGGGATTTTTTCGAAATGGTTACGGCCATGGATGACGTCATCTCTCTTGGCGTCGGCGAGCCGGACTTTCCGACCCCGTGGGGTATACGCGAAGCAGTCATCTATGCCCTGGAAAAAGGTCACACCGGTTACACGTCAAACCTGGGGCTTCTGTCGCTGCGCCAGACCGTGTGCGATTACGTCGCCCACGAATTCGGTGTGCAATATTGTCCGGAAACCGAATGCATCATCACCGTGGGAGTCAGCGAGGCGCTCGATCTTGTACTCCGCGCGGTGCTGAATCCGGGCGATGAGGTCATTTACCATGAACCCTGTTACGTCTCCTACGGCCCGTCCGTCGTCATGTCACATGCCGTTCCGATCCCGGTTGTCACACGGGAAGCGGATGAATTTTCTCTCGATCCGGCGGCGCTCGAGGAACGGATCACCCCGCGAACCAAGGCGCTTCTACTTAACTTTCCAAACAATCCGACGGGTGCCAATCTGTCCTATGTGCAGCGGCAACAGATCGCGGAGATGGCCATCAAGCGCGATCTACTGGTTGTCAGCGATGAGATTTACGCCGAATTGACATACGGTGAGCGATGCCGGTCGGTCGCGGCGTTTCCTGAGATGAAATCGCGGACCGTTCTTTTGCATGGCTGCAGTAAAGCCTACGCCATGACCGGGTTTCGGATCGGCTATGCATGCGGCCCGGCGGACATCATCGACGCCATGATGAAGATTCATCAGTACTCGATATTGTGCGCTTCGATTGTTGCTCAGGAGGGCGCAATCGAAGCGCTGCGAAACGGGCGGCGCGAGATGGAAGCCATGCGGGAAGAGTATCGGCAGCGTCGCAACGTCATCGTGCGACGCTTTCGGGAAATGGGATTGTCGTGCGCCAATCCCGAGGGCGCCTTTTACACATTTCCCAACATCTCGACGACAGGTCTGGGTTCCGAGGAATTCGCCCGGCGCCTGCTGTCGGAGGAAAAGGTTGCCGTTGTCCCGGGAACCGCGTTCGGCGGCGATGCCGACAGATTTGTCCGGTGTTCGTACGCAACCAGTATGGCGAACATCGAAGAAGCGACGGCGCGGATATCCCGCTTCGTGCAGCGCCTTGGCAACTAGTCTGCCCGGGGCGATATTCGCAGGGGCGACAGCGGAACATCAGCCGTCGGCTTTCGGCTCGAACGCGACATTTTCCACGTTCGAATACACCGTTGCGCGGTCGCCACGGCAGAAACCGATGACGGTCATTCCCCAGCGCTGGCTTATCTCCACGGCCAGCGACGATGGGGCTGAGACGGCGATCAGATACGGTATGGTCGCGTTGTGTGCCTTACTGACAATCTCGAATGAAACCCGGCCGCTG
>Ga0310123_10004455_pt1 | contig 10601 bp, 8 predicted proteins | sample CB6_AW_1057_MG_FD_203505 | JGI IMG/M metagenome (GOLD analysis project Ga0310123, IMG submission 203505) | Marine microbial communities from Western Arctic Ocean, Canada - CB6_AW_1057 | ecosystem: Environmental > Aquatic > Marine > Oceanic | place: Canada: Western Arctic Ocean | collected...
TCGCCTGCTCCAACAGGCCGTGGCAACCGACCCCGCACCCTATCGTTTGATCGTTCAGCGCGATCAACCAGCGCCATAGCCGACCACAACATATTGGGGTTACCTGAATGAAATGGATACCCCACTTCAAGAATTATTCAAGATGTATTGGCGTGCTTTTGATGCTAACACGAATAAAGTAGAGAAATGACTGCCTTGTATGACGAGCCTCCTCATTTCCTCTCTGTCCGGCCGTGTGAAATTTCCGCCGCGCGGGGCCTTCGGGACCGCCGGCTTCCGCCTAGGCGAGAAGCCGGCGCAAATTCCCGCCCAAGATCGCGCCGGCATCTTCGGCGTCGACACCGAGTTCGTTGAGAATAGCAAGCTGCGAGTCGGCGACGGCCGACACCCAGCCGCGCGGGAAGAACGACGAATCCGAGCCGAACAGCACCCTTTTCGGACCGATGATTTCGAGCGCTTTCGCAAAGACCGTCTTCAAGTCGATTTCCGGCACTTGATATTTCACCCAAGAGTTCGTGCTGGAGGTATCTATGTAAACGTTCGGCGCTAGATCGCAAAGCATGAGGACTTCCCGGAAAAATCCAGCCCCGAAGTGCGGGATCACAAAGTTGACTTGCGGGTAGTCCAACGTCACCGGGTGCAAATCAATCGGGTTGGAAAAGCTGATGTCGAACTTGCAGGGCAGGCCCAGCTTGTTGCGAACCCCGACGCTCAACACCCCCATGTGAACGAAAACAACAACGCTGGCGCGCTGTGACGCCAGCTCGTAGATCGGTTTGAGCCGTTCGTCTTGGACCGAAAATCGTTGCATTGCCGGGAACAAGCAGATTCCCTTCAGTCCCAGCTCGTCGACCGCCCTCCGTGTCCGCTCGGCTGCGCCGGGCGTCAGCGGGTTCAGCATGAAATAACCGTGGATACGATCCGGATAAGCCTTGACCGCATCGGCGGCGGCGGACTCATCGCCTGGAACGCTGGCCATCAGCGCGATCTGATCCACGCCGTGGGTGTCCAGTTCCGCGATCCAGTGGGCGGCCAGTTCGCCGTTATCAGCGGGTGGCGGATCCCACCCGAGCTGCCGCACGAGCCCCTCGGCATCTGTTTCTGCTCCCGCAGCGCGTTTTTGCCGGGCCAGTGTCTCGAAGAAACTCCTCGAAAAGAAATGAGCATGTGCGTCGCTTACTCGGATCGGCCCCCAAGAGGTTTTCATATTTTTGAGCGCTCCTCCGCCTGGACCTAGCTTAGCTCAGCTAGCGCCATTTCACCGCTGAATCGCTGATGACGGGCATTGGAACTCCTGACCCTGGCAGGCTTTGATCACCAGAACGATCCAAAGCACGAAGATTCCCCGCTGCCGCGGAGTCTGCTGCCGGTTGCCCCGCAGCTCCGGTCCCACATTGGGGACAAGACGCAACGCCCGTTACATCAGCTCCACATTGACTACAGAATGGCATACGCTATCTCCTCGGTACTCGAAATTGTGCACGACTATGTCCTGAGAGACTGAGCTTTTGCTGACTGGAAGAAGGTGACATGTGTTTGCTGAACAGGAGAAACCTCGGGCGATCTCCAGGCAAAACAGCCTTCGCGTTGTTAACTTGACTATGCCGTCAAGTGAGATTCGGCGCAAGCACTTCAATCTAAACGGCTACATAGTTTTGGCGAAGGACAACGATCACGTCATTCGGATTCAAACGAGACACGAAGTCCCCTCGAACCTGGTTACACGGAAAGATGGTCGCGCACATGGTCATCGGTCAGTTCCTTGATGGCGCCGCCGGCCACACAGCGGCCCTTCTCGAGGATGCGAAATTCAGTGGCCACGCGCCGGGCGAACAGCAACTTCTGCTCGACCAGCATCACGGTCACCCCGGCCTTGCGGTTGAGCTTGATAATGATATCACCGATTTCCTGAACGATGTTGGGCTGCAGACCTTCGGTCGGCTCATCAAGTATGAGTAGCTTCGGCGTAAGCGCCAGGGCGCGTCCGATGGCCAGCTGTTGCTGTTGCCCTCCCGAGAGATCGCCGCCTCGCCGGCCCAACATCTGTTTCAGAACGGGAAACAGGTCGAAGATCTGCGCTGGGATCGTCCGTTGCCGGTCCCGGCGCGCGGCGAGTCCGACCTCGAGGTTTTCCTTTACAGTCAACCGCGGAAAGATCTCACGCCCCTGAGGTACGTAGCCGATGCCGAGGCGCGCGCGACGTTCCGCTGGCGCAGTCAGCAGATCGACGCCCGCAAAGACAATCTCACCGGAAACGACCGGGATCAAGCCCATGACGCATTTGAGCAAGGTCGTCTTGCCCATGCCGTTCCGGCCCATGAGGCACATGCGCGAGCCTGGCTGCACCTCGAGATCGATATCCCAGAGCGTGCGGCTCCCGCCGTAGGCCTGGTTGAGACCCTTGATCGCAAGCAGGCTCATTCTCCTAGATATACCTCGATGACTTGGGGATCGTTCTGCACCTTTTCCATATCACCTTCCGAGATCACGCGCCCTTCATGCAAGACCGTGACCCGGCTAGCTATCGACCGTACGAAATCCATATCGTGCTCCACGACGACCACCGAATGCTTCCCTGCGAGCGACAGCAACAGCTCTCCGGTATGCTCGGTCTCCTGCGGTGTCATGCCGGCGACAGGTTCGTCCACGAGCAGCAGGTCGGGGTCCTGCATGAGGAGCATCCCGATCTCCAGCCACTGCTTCTGCCCGTGCGCCAGCTCTCCGGCCGTGACCGTACGCTTGTCTTCAAGAGCAATGATCTGGAGCACTTCGTCGATCCGATCGCGCTGGGCACTGGTCAGCCGCGCCACTAGCGTGTGCCACAGCGACTTGTCGCCGGCCACGGCGAGCTCCAGGTTTTCAAAAACGCTCAAAAATTCGAAAATCGTCGGCTTTTGAAACTTGCGGCCGATGCCTGCCCGCACGATCTCGGGTTCGGTTAGCGCGAGCAGATCAATTACGCCACCGAACCACGCCTCCCCTTCATCAGGACGGGTCTTGCCGGTGATGACATCCATCATCGTCGTCTTGCCGGCGCCGTTCGGACCAATAACGCAGAGAAGCTCCCCGGGGTCGACATGCAGAGTGAGTCCATTGAGCGCCTTGAACCCGTCGAAGCTGACACTCAGGTTCTCGATGTAGAGAACCTTGCCGAGCATCACCGAACCCTTGCGGTGAACCGCCGCTTCACGCAGCTCCTGCCACCCGCCGCGGGTGCCGGTAGCCGGATTGCTTGAAGGAAAGAGCGAGTTCATTTGACTCGTTTCAGAGCAGGCAACAGACCTGCCAGGCCCCGCGGAAGCAAGACCGTGACACCGATGAAGATCGCACCGAGCGCATAGAGCCAGAGCTCAGGCAAGGCGGCGGTGAAGAACGTCTTGAGATAGTTGACGAGGATAGCTCCGACCGCCGCGCCATAGAGCGTGCCGCGCCCTCCCACCAACACCCAGATGACCACTTCAATGGACTTGATGGGGGAGAACTCGCTCGGGTTGATAATGCCGACCTGGGGCACATACAGCGCACCGGCCACCCCCGCCAGCATCGCCGAAAACACGAAGAGCCAGAGCTTGTAGGATTCCACCTGATAGCCAAGGAATCGGGTCCGGCTCTCGGCGTCGCGGATGGAACGGATTACGCGTCCGGCCCGGGATCCCACGATCATCCGGCAAGCGCCGTAGCTCGCCGCCAGCGCGACCGTGGTCGCCACCAGCAGCGCCGAGCGCATACCGTCAAGCTGCAGGTCGAACCCGAGCAGCTCCTTGAAGTCGGTGAAGCCGTTGTTGCCGCCGAAACCCATGTCGTTCCGGAAGAAGGCGAGCAGCAAAGCATAGCTGAGCGCCTGCGTCATGATGGAGAAGTAGACGCCGGTCACCCGCGAACGGAACGCCAGCCAGCCGAACAATCCGGCGAGGGCCGCGGGCACGAAAACTACCATGATCAAGGCGAACCAGAAGCGATCGAAGCCGTACCAGAACCACGGCAGCTCGTCCCAGTTGAGAAACACCATGAAGTCCGGGAGCACCGCGTGGCCATAGACGCCTCGGTCGCCGATCTGACGCATGAGGTACATCCCCATCGCGTAGGCGCCGAGAGCGAAGAACACCGCATGGCCGAGGCTGAGGATTCCACAAAATCCCCAGATGAGATCCACGGCGATCGCCAGGATCGCGTAGCAGAGATACTTCCCGATCAGGCCGACGACATAGCTCGACAGATGAACGGGCGAAGACTCAGGAACCGCCAGATTGAGGATAGGCACCAGGATTCCGACGCTACCGAGAAGTGCCAGGAAGCCCAGGCTGGTGCGATCGGAGAAAAACGCGGTGATGGCGCGTTTGTCGATCTTCACATGCCCTCTGCTGCCCGCCCGGTCTGCGGGAACAACCCGCGCGGGCGTCGCTGGATGAATAGAATTACCGCGACGAGCACGAAGATCTTGCCGAGTACGGCCCCGGCGAACGGCTCGAGGATCTTGTTGGCGATGCCGAGTGTCATCCCCCCGATGAGCGTGCCCCAGATATTGCCGACCCCACCGAAGACCACCACCATAAAGGAGTCGATAATGTAAGACTGACCGAGATTGGGCCCCACATTACCGATCTGGCTGAGGGCCACCCCGGCCACCCCGGCAATACCCGACCCCAGACCGAAGGTCATGGCATCGACCCACTCGCTGCGCACCCCCATGGCGCGAGCCATCAACCGGTTCTGCGACACGGCACGGATCTCCAGTCCGATCCGGGTGTGTTCCAGGACCGCCATCAGGGCCCCGAACACCATCAACGCGAGCAACACGATGTAGAGACGATTGTAGGTCAGCGAGAAAATCTCGTTGATCTGCAAGGTGCCGCTCATCCAGGTTGGCGTCACCACCGGGCGGTTGTTCGCTGAGAACACTGACCGCACGAGCTGTTGCAGCACCAAGCTCACGCCGAAGGTCGCGAGCAGTGTGTCGAGCGGCCGGCCATAGAGAAATCGAACGATCGTGCGCTCGATGAGCACACCGGCCAAGCCGGCTACGATGAACGCCGCGGGAATCGCCACCAAAACGGAGATACTGATATGCTCCGGCATGGCGAGCTGTACGGCGTAGGTGGTGTAAGCCCCAAGCATTATGAGCTCGCCGTGGGCCATGTTGATCACGCCCATGACGCCGAACGTGACGGTCAGGCCGATTGCGGCCAGGGCCAAGACCGACCCCAAGCTGAGACCGAAGAACGCGGTCTCGATGATCCCATAGAAAGTGCGCGCCCGCCCGATACTGATCAGGGCCTCGCCGGCGGCACGCCGCACATCCGAACTAGGTTCCACGAAGCTTCCATCCTCGGCCTGATAGAGCAACACCGACAGGCGATTGAAGACTTCCGGATGCAGGCGATCGGCCAGCGTGGCCACCGCGGAGAGGCGCCGGCGCGGGTCGCTTTCGTCGAGTGCCGCAAGCGCTAGAGCTGTATCGATCTCGTACGAGACCCGTTCGTCCGTTTCCTCGTCCGCTCGGTCGCGGAGCAGCTCGATCGCCGCTGCATCGAGCGAGCGGAGCATCTGCTGTACCGCATCGAGCCGGATGCCGGCATCAGGACTGGACAGGGAAAACCGCGGAATGACGGTGCGCAGGAACCGTCGCAGTTGATTGTTGGTGATGACTCGGCTCAATTGGCCTGGCTGAGCGGACCCCGCGCCCGCCAGGGAGGCCGGGTCGAGGAGCGTGAATTCGGACAAGCCGTCGTCCGTCGATTCCACGATGAACGGCTGCTGATCCCGGTCTCGGACAAAGAGCCGGCTATCGAGCAGGGCCGTAAGAAAGCCTCTAACGCCAGGGTGGCCCGTGTCGAGCAGACGCTCAATGACCACTCTCTTTTCACGGAAGTTCGCGTTGCTGAACTCCGCCACCAAGATCCGAAATGCGTCGTCTGTCTGGGCCCGGGCCGGGCCGGGAAACCCGAGAAAAAAAACGGCGAGTAGCAGCCAGATTGACCGCCACTCGCTAAATTTTGCTGCTTTGCTCACTAGTCGGATCAGTCGATGTGATGCAGGTTACTCGTAGTTCTGGCCTGAACAGACATCGGTCAGGGTATTGTAATTTCCGCACTCCAGATCCACCCAGTCCGCTTTGGTGTCTTTGCTGACCGGCAGATAATCGGACCAGGCGTCTCCCGGCACCAGGTCGTCGGTCTGCCAAACGACGTCGAACTGCCCGTCGGCCCGCACCTCTCCGATATACACCGGCTTGGTGATGTGGTGATTCGGCAGTAAGCGAGCAATGCCACCGGTCAGGTTCGGCGTCTCAGTGCCCGGAAGTGCCGCCAACACCGCGTCGACATCGGTCGTTCCAGCCTTCTCCACCGCCTTGGCCCAGAGATTGAAGCCGATGAAGTGCGCTTCCATCGGATCGTTCGTCGTCCGGTCGGCATTGCCGACAAAATCCTTCCAGCGCGCGATGAATTCGGTATTCAGCGTCGAGTCGACGCTCTGAAAATAGTTCCACGCAGCCAAGTGACCGACTAGCGGCTCGGCGTCAAGACCCGACAGTTCCTCTTCACCGACCGAAAACGCAATGACCGGAATGTCCTCGGCAGACACCTCCTGATTGGCCAGTTCCAGGTAAAACGGAACGTTGGCGTCACCGTTGATCGTGGAGACCACCGCCGTCGGCTTGCCGGCGGACCCAAAGTCCCGGATGGCGGACACGCGCGTCTGCCAGTCCGAGTGGCCAAACGGCGTGTAGTTGATGGAAATATCTTCATCCGCCACGCCCTTCTGCTGCAGATACGCCTCGAGGATCTTGTTCGTGGTCCGGGGATATACGTAGTCGGTGCCTTCGAGGACCCAACGCGTGATACCCACTTCGTTCATCAGGTAGTCGATGGCCGGAATTGCCTGCTGATTTGGGGAGGCGCCGGTGTAGATGACGTTCTTCGACGACTCCTCACCCTCGTACTGCACCGGGTAAAAGAGAAGACCGTTGTTCTCTTCAAACACCGGGAGCACCGACTTTCTGGACACCGACGTCCAGCACCCGAAGACGACGTCGACCTGCTCGGACTCGAGCAACTCGCGGGCCCGTTCGGCGAACAGGGGCCAATCGGATGCCGGATCGACAACCACGGCCTCCAGCTGTCTTCCGAGCAGACCACCCTTCGCGTTCTGTTCCTTAACCATCATGAGAATCGTGTCTTTCAGTGTAGTCTCGCTAATGGCCATGGTGCCCGAGAGCGAGTGAAGAACACCGACCTTGATCGGATCCCCTGCTTCTTCCGTTGTTGATTCGCCACAGCCGGTGCCCCACAGAACCGTCAACAACAGCAGCGTTGCAATACCGCCCGCGCCTAAACGCCCTGGGGCCTGAGGGAGCTTCATCGAACTTCGAATATACATTGAGTCTGTCTTAACCTCCTGAATTGGTCTGGGAGCCGACCACGTTCGAAGCGTGGACCGGGGTACAATCCTTTATCTCTGAGAAGTGCTGAGCGCTGCCGGAGCATCGTGATCGATACCGGCATCAACGGCCAATGTGCCGCCGCCCAACACTGCCAGCGTACGGGATTGCCAAAGCCCGCGTCCAAGAGAAAATTTTCATCGAACCCATAAGATATTCTTATCGGCTGGCCCCTGACGCGACAAATCGGGCCAAAACACTCGGCGTGGCGTGGCGCCAAGGCCGTTCAACCAGAGCATAGAATCCTTTTATTCGTTGAATCAAATATTTTGATTCGACTTACCTGCAGCTCCGTTCTAAGCTTAGAAATTCTCACGGTGACTGAACGGTTTCTTGGGTTTGGCCGGGAGGTTTGCAAAACTTTCTTGACCGCTATTCAGGGTCCGTAAATAGCCGAAAAACGACGAAAAAGGAGCTACACATGATCAGTTGTTCTTCGCAAGGGAGAGTGCCGGCATCCAGGGATGTCTCCCGTTCACTCGATGGTCCCTTCTCACTTCGCGCTCACACCCCTGTTCTGAGTTCGGATCGTGCGCTTTGGCGCATTCTTTTGCTTGCGTTCGCATTGTTGTGGGCTCCGCATCTGCGGGCTCAGACAGAGGCACGGGGGACGCAGGATACAGCCGGACAAAACGATCCACAACAACAAATTGAGCTGCTCAAGCAGCACATCCAACTGCTGGAGAAAAGACTGAGCCGGCTAGAAACAAGTGAACAAGAGACGGCCGCGGAACCTAGAGTAAACCTGGCCCTGTTCGAACCCGAATCCAAACCCTCAAACGGCCACGCCCCGATGCCAGAGCTGGCCGCGGCAATCCCGGTGCCGGCTCCGGCGCCCCGGCCCGCCGCGCCCCCCGCTGCGCCCGCCCCGAGCCCTCAATCAGCCCCAACAGGGGAGAGTGCATATGACGGTGGCTTTGTCGTCGCCCAGGGCGACGAGTTTTCGCTGAAAATCAACGGCTTCACGCAAGCTCGCTTTACGAACTTCACTCCCGAGGCCGGCGGGACCAACAATAACTTCGATCTCGCCCTCGGCCGGCTGGCCTTCTCGGGTAACGTGTTCGATCCGAACGTTAGCTACTACATGCAGTACGAAGCGACCACGTTCGGCAATAGCAACGGCGTGAACATGCTCGACTGGTGGATCGGTTATCAAGCGGGCGACGCGGGAAAGTTCCAGATGGGCCGTTTCATCCTGCCGTACAGCCGGCAGTTCTACACCCATCCGGGCGAGTTGTTGTTCGGCGATCTCTCCGCCGCCGACTACGCCTTCAATTTACAGAGAGCGGTGGGGGCGAGCTTCGGAGGAAAGAGCGGCCGCGTCGGCTATCACATCGTCACAACAAACAGCATCCGAGCACTGGATGCCGGCGGCCAACAAAACTTTGGCGGCGACATGGCGGTACAAGGCCGGCTTGAGTTCGATATTCTGCAGCCTTACGGCTACCTCGAATCGTCCCCCGATGTTGTCGATGACGCGCAATTCTCGCTCGGGATTGCGGCGGCATTCAACCCCATCGACCAGTCCTCTGGTTTTCAGAATGTCATGCCGGGCGATGAGACCGTGAACGTTACGATCGACACCGGCTATCGCGTCGGACGCTTCGCCTTTCAGGCCGCTGGTTACTACCGCAAGAACGACCTCATGGCCTCCCTCGTTGATGCCCATGACTGGGGTTACTACGGCCAGTTCGGTTACTATGTCGTTCCGCGGAAATGGGAGTTCGCGGCACGTGTCGCGGGTGTCTCGTTCGACCAACCCAACAACCCCGTCGTTGGCGGTGGCGTAACCGAGTACACGATCGGGCTCAACCGCTACCTGCATGGCCACCACGTGAAGATCAACACGGACTACAGCTACCTTCGGCTGCGTCCATTTTTTGACGTGGACCGTGGAGACCACCGGGTGCGCTTGCAGTTTCAGATCTTGATGTAAACGGCCAGCCCGCTTTTCACGCCAGGCGGTAACAATTGCGGGCTAGCACGAAAACGAGCGAAGTGGTGGGTCGGCCTGTCCCCAGGCACGGCACATACGCTGGATCACCCGGCCCACCGCTTGACTCATTTCCACGCCATCGTCGAAAAGGCCGCGGAAGTAGTGCCGGCCTTGGTCTGCCGCTCCAAATGCCTGCAGGGAATCGAGCGGGGCCGCGGGAAGCGGCTCGACTGGCTTGACACACTCTCCGAACCAGAAGCCGGTTGCGTGATATCGTTTTCCTTCCAGTACGCCCCAGTCCCGCGAAGAGTCAGATGCCGGTGTCAACTCCAAGGCGTCACGATACAGGGGCTTGCCGACAAGATCGACCGCGGTCCGGGACGACAACCTTCGAAACAGCAGGTGCTCACCTCTCTCCACGCGGCCCATGGCCCACGTTTCGACGAGCGCGAACCGAGCTTTGGGGGAGAGATTGATGTGAAGCGTCTGACGGAAGTCCGCCTCCGGAAAAGGAATATTCAGCGCCGGATAGTACTCCAAATGAGCCCCATCGTGTACCGCGACATTGTATCGCTGCCTCGCGAAACCGTCTCCCGTCATGCGATGAAGCTTCGTAGCCGACGGGTTCATCATCACCACGCGCGCACCTGACTCAACGACAACCTCGACTTGATAGTCGTCGCCTGCAAATATCCCTGGAGTTGTCTGAAGGATCTGCACCAGAGCCCGCCCATCGGGAAGGCAGAACTGTCTCAAGATCTTCAGTGGCGACTGGACATAGGATTCAGCGAGATGGGTCTCGTTGCCTCGCGCCCGGAAAACCAATCGAAGCCGGCCATCCATACTCTGGGTTCACTCACCTTCGCGGCCAAGCGGCTAGCGCGCCTCGAACAGCACGTCATGCCGGATCCAGCGGCCAACCTCTTCCGCGCCTTCACCGCTACGGAGGTTTGTAAACAGGACCGGCTTGCCACCACGCAACTCGCGGGCGTCGCGCTCCATGATGGCGAGATCCGCTCCCACATGCGGCGCCAAGTCTGTCTTGTTGATCACCAATAGATCGCTGCGAGTCACACCGGGGCCCCCCTTGCGTGGAACCTTGTCTCCCCCCGACACATCCACGACATAGATGCTCACGTCGACAAGTTCCGGACTGAACGACGCGGCCAGGTTGTCTCCGCCGGATTCAAGAAACAAAACGTCCAGGCCGGGAAAACGCGCGAGCAT
>Ga0310123_10004456_pt1 | contig 10600 bp, 10 predicted proteins | sample CB6_AW_1057_MG_FD_203505 | JGI IMG/M metagenome (GOLD analysis project Ga0310123, IMG submission 203505) | Marine microbial communities from Western Arctic Ocean, Canada - CB6_AW_1057 | ecosystem: Environmental > Aquatic > Marine > Oceanic | place: Canada: Western Arctic Ocean | collected...
TTCATATGGCGTCTAAGGGATCTAGGAAAACTACTAGAAGGAAGACTACTAGGAAGAAAACTACTAGAAGGAAGACTACTAGGAAGAAAACTACTAGAAGGAAGACTACTAGGAAGAAAACTACTAGGAAGAAAACTACTAGGAAGAAAACTATTAGAAGAAAAGCCAGAAAAGTAACTAGAAAGGCAAAAAAGAAACCTGCTAAGCGAAGAAAGAAAGCCATTAAATCAAAAATTGCAGATTTAGAGAAAAAATTAAAGGATCTTTCTACAGAAGCACCAAAACCTGCTGAGGTTACACCACCACAACCTGCTGAGGTTACACCACCACAACCTGCTGAGGTTACACCACCACCACCACCACAACCAAGGGCGGAAGCACCACAGGTACTGGTTTACGAACAGTGGAAGTCAGTTCCAGCCAAAAATTGGAATGATCAAAAGGCAGTGTTAACAGGTTATACAGAACCTAGCGATAGATACTTTGCTAGTCTTCATGTACGAGATGTACCTGGTGTTTCAACAGCGAATTGGAATGATCAGAAAGCAGTGTTAACAGGTTATACACAGCCAGGTAACAAGTATTTTGCAACAAGACAAAGAATGTCATATCATCCACGAGACAAGACTTTCCTTACACCAGGAACAGGCTCTAGTGGATCTTCAACACAAACAGCACCTCCACAACCTGAACAATCACAACCAGAAGCTAAACCACAGTTGAGTTCTGGGAAGAAATCAAAACAGCATGAATTAGAGGAATTTGAAAAGGAGTATCTTGTTAGATACGCGCAAGAACAAGAAGAAGCTGCAAAAGCTGAAGAGGCATCTGGACAAACAGCATCTAAAAAAGGCGCAATGCCAAAAGGTTTCTAAACAATTTTTTATTTTCTTTTTTTATTCTACGCTTGCGTAAGCTTCTAGAACTTCTTTTGAATGACCTTTTGCCTTAACTTTCTCAAAAACTTTAAAGATCTTTCCATTTTCATTGACCAAGAATGTACTTCGGTTAATACCCATATACTCTCTTCCCATGAACTTCTTTTTACCCCAAACTCCAAATAATTTTGAAACTGCTGTCTTAGTATCTGCAAGTAAGATATATGGAATTTTCATTTTCTCACAGAATTTTTTATGAGATTCAACATCGTCCTTACTTATACCTATAATTTCAATACCAACTTTTTGAAATTTTTTATAATCTTTGGAAAATTCATCAGCCTCAATAGTGCAGCCAGGAGTAAAGTCTTTGGGATAAAAATAGATAACATATTTTTTTCCTCGTAGATCTGTCGAGCTAAAGACGTTTCCATCAGCATCATTCAGCTCAAATTTCGGTACAGATTTTCCTTCAGAAATCATATATTATTTTTTAATTACCTAACTAATTACTTTTAGATCAAGCAATTAATTCGAATCTTTTATATGGAAAACATATTCGGTTGTGATTTATGGTTAATCCAAGAGCATGGTTTGCTGAGGCTATTGCAACATACGCTTTAGTATTCTTTGGGCCATTATCTGTAATATTATCAGTGGTTGTTTTTGGTGATGGGTTAACTATTGAATCAATTTTAATGATATCACTTGGTCACGGTGTAGTTATTGCATTGATGGTGTATGCATTTGGGCATGTATCTGGTGCTCACATAAATCCAGCAGTTACAATTCCTATGATGATCACAAAAAAAATTAGTGTTGCAGATGGTATAGGATACATTATTTTTCAAGTAATAGGTGCAATCATTGCTACATTATCTTTAATGGCAATATTACCAGAAATTGGCAAACCAGTTCTTTGGGGTGGACATGGCGGTCCAAGTGAGTTACTCAATCACAGTGTCATGTCTGGATTTGTGGTAGAAGTTATTCTTACGTTCTTTTTAGTACTTGTAATTTTTATGACAGTAGTTCACAAAAAGGCACCAAAAAGTATCTATGGTGCATCTATTGGCGGAATGGTATTCTTATTACACTTAGTAGGCGTTCCATTAACTGGTGCTTCTATGAATCCAGCAAGATCATTAGCACCTGCTATTGCAACTGGTGACGCTGGTTTGTTAGAGATACAGTGGCTTTATTGGGTGGCACCAATAATCGGCGGAATTATTGCAGGCGTAATCATGAATTATGTTTTTATAAACAAGGATGAAGCTGAAGCAAAAAACCTTAGAGAAAAGAAAAACAATCTATAAACCTCCTAAAAATTTAAGAGTATTATGAATGGACCCGTTGCATAGCCTGGATAGTGCGAACGCTTGCGGAGCGTTAGGTCGCAGGTTCGAATCCTGCCGGGCCCGCCTTTTTATTTAATTATGATTAGAAAAAATATTTTCTATGGCTATTATTACTGAAAAAATTAAAAATTTTGTCAACTTTCAAAAACTAGGATATGTTGCAACAATATCTGCAGATAATACACCAAATCTGTCTCCCAAGGGTACTATTATTGTGTTAGATGAATCATATCTAGCTTTTGCAGATATACATTCACCACAAACAGTTGAAAATTTAAAACATAATCCTGCAATAGAAATTAATGTTGTTGATCCATTTTCTCGAAGAGGATATCGTTTTAAGGGAATTGCAGAAATAATTTCAACTGGTGATAAATTTGATAAAATCATTTCGCATTACAAAGAAACTGGAGTCAAAAGCTCAATCAAAACTATCATCGCAGTGAAAATCGAAAAATTAAGTGAGGTACTTTCGCCACTTTATGATCTTGGCTATACAGAGGAAGAATTAAAGGCTAAATGGAAAAAGCATTATAAATTTTGAAACAGTTAGGCAGAACTTTTTTGTCGCCCTCGTTCATTTTCAAGAGCTTTTTTTACTGCGTTTAATTCTGTCAGCGTAGTTTGCAATTTCTTATTCATTGATGCTACAACCGCGCTAGCTGCATCAACAATTTTATCAGATCCTTCACTCTTGCTTGATTTCGCCATCTCATCTTTAATGAATTTTAGCTCCCTGAATCCAGATTCAAGTTCTTTCCTTTTTTGTATTATTTCATTTTCAAGCTTTTCTCTTTCCTCTTTCATTTTTTTAACATCTGGAGAATTATCTGTTTTAGTTCTTACAGATTCGAGTTCTTTACTATATTTCTTAATTTCATCTTTAATTTTAGATAATTCCATTTTTGAGTTATTCACTTCTTGAACTACCAATCTTTGTTTTTCGTGCCCATTTGTTGATTTTTCAGATTCAACACTTTTTTCCTTGAGCTCATTATTTACTTTAAGTAGCTCTTCTCTAGAAGATTTGGTTCTCGAAACAATACTATCATGTTCATTATTCAATTCTTGAATAATCTCTTTTACACTCTTTAGTTCTTTTTTCGCATTCATCAAATCTCCTATTGTAACGCTGTATTCTTGTTTGGCAGATTCAAGTTTTGTAGATAGTGCTTCTGGTTCTTTTTTTATGGATTTTTTATCTTTTGATGTATTTTTATTTTGTTTAGGTTCTTCCTGTTCGTTATATCGTGTGAGATATTCTTTCTCGTAATCTTTTGTTTTTCCAGAACTTCTAAACCACTTCATACACATTCACCTTTTTTACACTCATTATCTCTTTATTTTCCCTTTTACATACTTTAAGTAAAAACCAATTCCGCCCAAAATGAATCCAGAAACCAGTGCAAGTATTCCCAATTCAGGGGATTCTTGATATTGAGTTGGTCCAATCATGAATAACACTGCTCCTAAAATAATCAGAAGTAAAGCACTGCTTCTTTTTGGTTTATTATGTTCATTATGCACCATAATGATCAAATATATTTAGAAATAATACCTACAACTTTTTTCTTTCCAATATCTTCAATAAACGGTCCAATTTTTGGTCCACGATTTGTTGAAAGAATAATTTGGTAGAGAATTTTGAAAAAGTCTTTCGGTTGAACTTGATTTTCCTTTGCTATACTGTATATTGAATTCTGTAAATCTTCGATTTTCTCATTTTTTGATAGCAAATCAGCTAATTGTCTCAGAGCATCTTTAGCAGAATCATCAACTGTAATTTTCGTAGCAGGTATTTTTGTTTCCACAAAGTCGGCAGAGTATTGTTTAGCAAGCCCAATCAGTTTTTCTAAATGTGGATTTGTTTCCTTTATTGTACTATAATCAATCAATTTTGAGACCACATGTTCCACTGTATGATCTTTGAATATTTTACATAATTCTATTAACAGTCTATAGCTTACATGTATGCTAGAATTTTTTGGTGGATTTAGTAGATTAACATATTCATAAAGTCCCTTGGATTTTACGAGTTTTGCTTCGTTATCCACCTTCGTTTTTCCAAAGTAAATGTTTTCTAATTCATTATATTCATCCATTAGTCCAGGAATGTCTTCAAATCCAAGCTCTCTTGCACCAGTAATTCTCTTGTAAAGTAAGAGAAGAATTGATTCAGGCGTTCCATATGTTAACCATTTCTGTGATGTTACAACATTTCCAAGTGATTTTGAAATTTTCTTTCCTCCCTTATCCAAAAACATTTCATATTTTACATGATGTGGATGTGGAAATCCTAGGATTTCATCTGCAACCCAATCATTTACCTTTACTGAATCCATGATATCTTTACCATACGCCTCAAATCTAATGTCAAACGCACTCCATCTTGCAGCAAACTCAACTTTCCATGCTAATTTTCCTAAACCTTTTGTGATATCGGATTCACCCTCATGTCCACAACCAAGGATCTTATTAGAGCCAATTTCAGAATCTTTACATCTATACCTAATTTTTTTTTCTTCTTCGATGTATTCGAATGATTCTGTTGTGTATAATTTATCACATGAATCACAAATTGGGAAATATGGAATAACTGATTGGAATTTTTGTTGGCCAGTCAACTCTTCAATCTTGTCACCAATTTTTTTGCTGTTTACAAGTATTTTGTGGATTTGATCAACCAAAAGACCATTTTTGTAAGTTTCATGCGCTGTTTTATGCACATATTCGATCCCCAAATTATCAAGTCCATCTAGTAGTAAACTACTCATGTGTTCTCCGTATGAGTTATGTTTACATCCTTCAATTGGGTCTGGAATAGAGGATACTCTTTTACCGATATTTTCTGAATCGACTGTTAATCCTTCTGGAATTTTTCGTAGCCCATCTAGATCATCTGAATATGCTATCAATTCAGACTTGTAGCCCAAATTTTCAAGTGCTAATTTTACACCGTATGCTCTAACAGCATCACCAAGACTACCAATATGTGGGATGCCAGATGCACCTAATCCACTTTCTACCCTGATAATACCATCAGTGTCTCGCCCAAGCTGCTTTTCTCGTTCAATTAATTCAAATGCTAGTTTATCTATCCACGTACCCTTACCAATTATTTTTTGTTCAGCCATCGTTTACCTCAATTGCTTCGACATATATGGTCCATCTAATGAGTAGCCTAATTTTTTGTAATATTCGCGCGTACCAACTGCGCTGATAACAAGAAGTTTTTTTGCGTCAAAACTCTCTTTTGATATTTTTTCTGCTTCATTCATCAATTTTCTACCTAACCCGGAATGTTGAATACTGTTTTCTTCGTGTTTACCAATCTTAATTGATTTCCCAAACACATGAAGCTCCCTAACTATGCATGAATTTGTAGTAATTTCATCTCTATGTGTCAATTCACTTGGCTTTCTTAAGCGTAAGAATCCATAAATTGTTTCATCTTTATCCTCAAAAGAAATGAAAATCTCTCTTCCACCTGAGGAATCATATTCTTCTCTATCAAGTTTCAAAAATTCTGATGGTATATTTTTTCTAGAAAGACCTGCCTCTCTACATCTAATACATTTGCAAGAAAATCCTTCATTCTTCAATTGTTTATGAACAATTTGTCTTAGATTGCCTGCTTTTGGACCAGCCTGAATTTCACCAGGTGTAATTTCTCTCTGAATGCGCATAATTCTAACCCATTTTGGAACCATTTTTTTTGCTTCAGTAAGTACATGTAACATTTCTTCGTCAGTATATGGCTCGTATTTTTTTTCCAGGTAATCGTTGTACAGTGGAGTGTTTTTCAAAACCAATGACGGATAAATTTTTAACATGTCTGGTTTGAGATTCGAATCATTGAATAACTTCTTGAAATCACTGATATCTTCATTAGGTGTCATAGTAGGTAATCCAGGCATCATATGCGCAACTATTTTGTATCCAGAGTCCTTTGAAATCTGAAATGAATCAATAACGTCATTGTAGTTGTGTCCTCTATTAACAATCTTGTATACTCTTTCGTGTAGGCTCTGCACACCAATCTCCACTCTTGTTACACCGTATGAGAGCATTAGATCAATATGCTCTTTTTTACAATAATCTGGCTTTGTTTCAATAGTGAATCCAACATTCCGATTTTCTGTCTTCTGATTATTTTCCATAGCAATTTTCATGTTTAGTGATGGAAATCCATTCAAAGCATCGTAACATGATTTGATAAAGTTCTCCTGGTAATCCTTTGGCATGAAAAGAAATGTTCCACCAACAATAACTAATTCAATTTTTGTTGCATCATGCCCAAATATTCGCAGTTGGTTAAGTTTTGAAGTGATCTGAATATTTGGGTCATATCCATTTTTAATGGAACTAATTGTAACAGGCTCTTTTCCTGTATAGCTGTTTGGAGTATTAAATTCAATTCCACCTGGGCAATAGGTACATCTTCCATGAGGGCATGCATATGGTTTTGGCATTAATGCAATTACTGCAACACCGGATGCAGTTTTTACTGGTTTTTTTAGTAAAATCTTTTGGAGTTTTTCATACGATTTTCCATCCACCGTTGATAAGATTTCATAGTTTTTTGGTATTTTATCCAACGAATATTTCGTACAAATTCTTTTGATCTCAAATTTTGCGTCACTTTTTGTAGGCTCTGTAATTTGCAGTAGATTTTGTGATATTTCACTACATGCCTTAGAGAAATTTGTGTTTTTCATGTTAGATTATACTATTTTTTAATACAATTCTTTATAGAAATTTTACGGTTAAGTACTGCTATAATTCCGATAATTACAACTGCTAAGATTTCTAAATATAACCAATCTAATCCCTGTAATTGGAAAATTTCAAGTGTAATGGGAGAAAACAATGGAAATCCGCCTGTTGAACCGGGATGAATCTGTCCAACAAGCCAAGTATCAAATGCAATATGCGATATAATGGCAGAAAATGAGATAGCCGCCAAGCGATAGTCTTTTTTTCCAAAAACGTAGAGCATTATCACAGCAATAATTATTGCGAACGGCAATGAATGTACCATACGTGAAATCATTTCCACATCCAAAAACTGTAGTAAATGATCAGCATCAACCAACAATGCAAGAGCTCCACTCAAAAATACATATCTTAAACTTAAACTAATTGCACCTGCAATCATTCCAAATGCTACATGACCAAAAATATGTTCTAAGGTTGGATTGCTGACTATAAGCGGATTCCCAATTATATACGAATCATCTGGGAAAAGAAATCCAGTTAGCGAAAAACCAAAAGATAGAACTGAAAAAATAACACATGATTTTATAAAAAATTTTATTTGTTCTGATATCTTCACGCATTAAAACATTTTCTAGCTATTTTTAATCTTCACTGTTGATTGACAAAATTAGAATACTGTGTATATGTAATATTATGTAAAAACTTCTGACTTGCTATTTTTTTATTATGAATATTTTCTACTTTCTCTTTCTTTTTTTCTGATTTCGTTTAGCTAGCCTTTCCAAACTTTTACGATATTCTAAATTTTTTAACTTAGCTAATTCAACTTTCACTTCGGCATTTTTTGTTTGAGCGTCAAGGTACTTTTTACCAACATCAGTAAGAATAGTTCTCCCTTTCTCACCAAGTGTTACATACCCAGACTCGATAAGGTTTTGAACAAACATTTTTTTTAATTCATCAAGCTTTGGTGGTATTTTTTTTGATTTAGTTTTAACTTCCCTTATACCCTGCTGAAGTAACATTGTTGTAAGATAGTCAGTACCCTTGTCCAGATGTTGAACTTCCTCTGTTTCAACATTCTTATTCTCATCATGTTTCTTTTTTCCACCCAGCAGATGTGAGCTTAAAACATCAGTCTGACCAGGGGATGTTTCTTCGTTAATTTGATCAATTCCAGTTTCTGGCAATATCGATCTTGGTAAACACTTGAATTTATGTTCTCTTTTCTATTAGAAGAAAAATACTCTTACGTAAAATGCTCCAAACGCGACCATTGTGGTTATAACCATAAGTGGTAAGCCTTTGATGAGAAATTCCCTAAAGAATATCCTATATCCAAATCTTTCAGCAACTGCTATCGCCACAAGGTTTGCACTTGCACCAATTAACGTACCATTACCACCAAGGTCTGCACCAAATGCCAGTGCATACCACAATGGATTGTAATCAAATGCAGTTAAGTTCTGACTAAACGTCGGATCAACAGATATGCTTTCAATTATTGGAATCATTGTTGCAGTAAACGGTATATTATCTACGAACGCCGACGCAAATGCAGATACAAGTGTTATACTAAACATTGTTTTTCCCAAGTCACCTCCAGTAAGTTCTAGTATATTATGCGCAAGAAGTTCTAAAGCACCGGAAACTTCAACACCACCCACTATGATAAACAATCCACAAAAGAAAAGCAGAGTTGGCCATTCAACGTGGTGTAACGCTTTGAATGGTTGTATTCCTGTTATAACCAGAAGCACTGCTGCTCCACCTAATGCAATTATAGATACATCTAGGTCAAACATTCCATGTAACATAAACATGATTATTACACCACCGAGAACGATAGATGCTTTTTTTAGCAGTGCAAAATCTTTGATTTCTTTTTTCTCGTCTAACGCTTGAAGCATTTCAAGATTTTCTGGTTTTTGCTTAAGATCTTTTCTAAACATGAATTTGAAGAGTACAATTGCAACAACCATAGTGATAATAATTTCTGGTGTCATGTGATATGCAAATGACATAAAATCAATTCCAGCTGCAGAACCAATCATGATGTTTGGTGGATCACCAATCAGTGTTGTTGCTCCACCAATGTTTGACGCAAAAATTTGAGCTAAGATAAGTGATATCGGATTAATTTTCAGTAGTTTACATACAGAGATTGTAACAGGCACCATAAGCAGTACCATTGTGACGTTGTCGAGAAATGCAGAGCCAACGGCAGTTATTATCGACAGCAAAACCAGTAATTTCCATACATTGCCTTTTGAAATTTTTGCAGCCTTGATGCCAATGTACTGAAATATTCCAGTTTCGCCTAAAATTCCCACAATCACCATCATTCCTAAAAGCAGTCCGATTGTGTTGAAGTCAATCGCACCAATTACAAAGTCTACACTGTCATGCGGCTCAAGTACGCCAGTAGTAAATAGAACAATTAGCATTACAAGTGAGCCAAATAACGCAAGCGCAGTTCTGTGTATCACTTCGGTAATCAAAATGACGTACATACCAAGTAAGACGCCCAAAGTAGCCATCATTGTAATAGTAAGTTCTAATCCAACATACGCTGGAAGAGTAAACAGCATAAGATTCAACACTACAACCGCTACAATTCCAATTACCATCCCTCTCATTGAGAAATGAGATGCGATCTCTACGTCCATTTACTAATTGTAAAATTTACGCAATATATTGTAGTATATAGTTAAAATTTATTTCAGATTAAGTCATGCAATTTTTTTGGAATTGATGAAAACACCTTTTTTACTAGTAATTTTACCTATTTCATAAGTTGTAAATTTGTGTTTTTTGAATATCGATCTAATCTTTGCAACATTGTTTTTTGATGCAATTATGCAAAAGCCTATTCCCATGTTGAATGTCTTGTACATTTCCTTACTCTCAACGCCACAATCTTGAATCAATTGCATTAGTGGAGGTGCTTTGGGAAGATTATTCAAATCATATCCAGTATTTTTTAATCGTAAGAGTTTGGTAAATGAGCCACCAGTAATGTGTGCAAGTCCATGAATTTGGCATTTTGCTAGTGCCTCAAGTACTGGCTTGACGTAAATTTCCGTAGGCTTTAGTAGGGCATTACCCAGATGACCCACACCCCTTATTCTGGAATTTAGTTTGTATTTCGATAGTAATACACTTCTTGCGAGTGTATATCCATTTGAGTGAAGCCCACTGCTTTTGACCCCAATTATCACATCCCCAGATTTAATTGATTTACCAAATACCATCTCTTTTTTTGAAAGTATACCTACAACTGTGCCAGCCAAATCCATAGCAAAACTATTTCCTGCAAATAGATCAGGCATAATGGCAGTTTCACCGCCAATAATTGGTACTTGGGCTCGCCTTGCACCCTTTACAAGTCCTCCAACTACTTTTTTGAAAATATGTTGATTATTTTTGTTCGCAGCTATATAATCAACAAATGAAACCGGTGTTGCGCCAATACAAATTATATCATTTACATTCATTGCGATACAATCTATACCTATTGTATCATATTTTTTCATCATGTTTGCAATCATGATCTTTGTACCCACTCCATCCGTGTGTGTAGCCAAAAATTTGTTTCCAGGTATTTGAACTATTCCAGCATAATGTCCAAAACCATGCGCTACC
>Ga0310123_10004460_pt1 | contig 10596 bp, 11 predicted proteins | sample CB6_AW_1057_MG_FD_203505 | JGI IMG/M metagenome (GOLD analysis project Ga0310123, IMG submission 203505) | Marine microbial communities from Western Arctic Ocean, Canada - CB6_AW_1057 | ecosystem: Environmental > Aquatic > Marine > Oceanic | place: Canada: Western Arctic Ocean | collected...
CGGGAGTGGTGACGATTGGGTCGGCGTGGCCGGTGGCTGCTTAGGTGACAGGAGTGTTGAGTGAGTGACATCGTCAATCGTCAGTGGCGTCTCGTGGCGCGGCCCGCGGGCATGGTGCAGGCATCGGACTTCGAGTATCGGGAGGAGCCGGTGCCTGCGGTGGGTGAGGGAGATTACCTCGTCCGCACCCTCTACGTGTCGGTCGACCCGGCCCAGCGTGGCTGGATGAACGAGGACCCGGGCTACATGCCGCCGATTCCGCTCGGCGAGGTCATGCGCGGTGGCACGCTCTCGCAAGTCGTGGAGTCCCGGCACCCGGACTATGCGCCCGGAGACATCGTGTCCGGATTCTTCGGGTGGCAGGAGTACGCCCTCGGTCGCACGGGCGCGCTGGGGGCGCAAACGATCACTCCCGAGTATCCGTTGCCGCGGTATCTCGGTGTGCTGGGCGTCACCGGCCTCACCGCCTATGTCGGCATGCTCGACGTGGGGCAGGCCACCGAGGGCCAGACCGTACTGGTCTCGGGTGCGGCGGGCGCCACCGGGTCAGTCGCGGCCCAGATTGCCAAAATCAAGGGGTGTCGGGTCATCGGGATCGCTGGCGGGGGCGAGAAGTGCGCCTGGCTAACCGATGAACTCGGGCTCGACGCCGCCATCGACTACAAAGGCGAACAGGTCGGCGAGCGTCTGTCGGCGCTGTGCCCGGACGGCGTGGATGTGTACTTCGACAACGTTGGTGGCTCGATCCTCGAGAGCGCCATTGCGCACATGGCGAGCGGTGGGCGCATCGCGTGTTGCGGCATGATCGCCGGCTACAACGCCGCGGTGCCCGAACCGGGGCCGAACAATCTGTTCCTGCTGATTGCTCGCCGCATCACGATGACCGGCTTTCTGGTGATGGACTTTGGCCCCCGCTTCGGCGACGCCCGCCGCGATCTCTCCGCCTGGCTCGCCGATGGTCGACTGCAGGCGCGCGAAGACGTACAGGAGGGGTTCGAGAACATCCCGGCCACATTCCTGCGCCTCTTCAGCGGTCGCAACCTCGGAAAGCAAGTGCTCAAGGTCGCGGAACCCAGTGGCCTCGGTCCGCGCTGACTGACGGGCGCCGGTTTCTTCATCAGTCTGACTATCCTATAGTCTAGCTATGGGAAAACGGTCAGTCATTCCCCCCGGCACGCTCTACATGCTCGTGCTGCAGACGCTCTTCAGACGCGGCGCGATGCATGGCTACGGCATCGCCCAGCATATCCACCAGATGACGGAGGACGTGTTGCACGTCGAAGAGGGGTCGCTCTATCCCTCGCTTCAGCGGATGCTCGTGAAGGGGTGGGTGGTGGGGGAGTGGCGACAGTCCGAGAACAACCGCCGGGCGCGTTTCTATCACCTGACCCCCAAAGGCCGCCGGCGGCTGGCGGCCGAGATTGCCGAGTTCGAGAAGGTGACCGTCGCGATTCGGCGGGTCATTCAGCCCGCCTGAAGGAGACCCGCGATGGACGCATTCCTCCGCAAGCTGCGTTATTACTTCCGACAGCGCCAGTTCGATGCGGAGCTGGACGAGGAGATGGCGCACCATCGGGAACTCTCGGGCGCCAAGCAGTTTGGCAACACCACCCGGTAGAAAGAGGAGAGCCGTGCGGCGTGGAGTTGGGTGGCGCTCGATGCCGTCGCCCGCGATCTGCGCTACGGCGTCCGGCAGTTGCGGCGGAACCCGGGGTTCGCGTTGGTGGCGGTGTTGTCGCTGGCGCTGGGTACCGGTGTCAACACGGCCGTCTCCGAGCTGTTGAACGCTGTGCGACTTCGATCGCTGCCGGTTGAGCGGCCCTAGGAGCTGGTCGAGATCGAGATCGCGGGCGGGCATCGCGGCTTTGGACTGAACACCGGCTGGAACTCGCTCACGTATCCGCTCTGGGACCAGATTCGTCGTCAACAACAGGGTCTGTCGGGTGTCTTCGCGTGGGCCCCCGGCGAGATGTCGATCGGCCAAGAGGTTGCTACGCACGACCCGCAAGGCCGTCTTACGCTCTGGCGGAATGGGGCCAACTGCCCGGCGTGACCCGGATCGGGCGCCGGTTGCTCGTCAGGCGCGAGGCACTGCTAGACTGGCTCGACCAGAAGCACGCGCCATCGTTCAAGGAGACAAGGCGATGAGCGTAACGATCAGACCGTATCGTCGAGGAGGCTGGGAAGTGGACGTGCGGGTCGTGCTACCGGACGGCAGACGGCGGCGTGAACGGAAGAAGGCGCCGGTCTCGTCCAAGTCTGCCGGGCTCCGGTGGGGCCAAGCCCGCGAGCGTGAACTCCTCATCCACCGGCCAGGGGTTCCCACACAACCCCGAAAGGAGGTACCGACCCCACACGCGTTCGCCCCGAGGTTCCTAAGCAGCTACGCCCGGGCGAACCGGCAGAAGCCCAGCACCATCGTGACCAAGCAGAGCCTGCTTCGTGTCCATTTGGTGCCGCTGCTAGGACACAAGCGGCTCGATGCGATCACGAACGAGGATATTCAGCGGTTCAAGAGCAGCCTCGTCGCGAGGGCGCCCAAGACCGTCAACAACATCCTCACCGTGCTGAGCACGTTGCTCAAGGCGGCGGTTGAATGGAGCGTAATCGAGCGGCTGCCGTGCAGGATTTGACTCGTCAAGGTGTCCAAGCCTTCGGCGGCGTTTCACGACTTCGACGCCTACGAGCGGTTGGTGGGGGAGGCGCGCACCACCATCGTCACCATCGATGCCCGCGGGGCCCTGTTCAATGACCATAGCAGCCAGGCGCAAATTGCACGAATCGTGGGGCAAGGCCCTCACGGACTCCCTGCGCAACCAGGGGCAACGCGTGTTGCTCGCCTAATGGGCATCTCGCGCCGCACGAATGAACAGAGAAACACGGGACTGATATGACCGTACTCACGAGAGACTTGATACTGAACGCCACTGAGCTGCCGCAGGAACGCGTCGAGGTGCCGCAACTGGGCGGCGAGGTGATCGTGTGGGGGCTCACCGCGGCGGAGCGCGACCGGTTCGAGGGCGCGATGACGCTGGTCAAGGGCATGCCGCGGACCCTGAAGGCCTAGATCTAGTTGCCGTGGGAGACCCCCCGGCTTTGCCGGGGCGGCCAGCAGTGTTTGACGTATCCGGGAGTCGTATGAGGAACTCCCCCCCCGTGAGCCGCTGAAGCATCACGAGAGGGAGTCCTCAATGACGCACTACCGAAGTCTCAATCATACGAAATGGCATTGCCAGTATCACGTGGTATTCATCCCGAAGTATCGGAAAAAGGCGATCTATGGGCAGCTCCGCGCGTACTTGGGCGACGTGTTCAGGCAGTTGGCCCGGCACCGCGAGAGTCAGGTGGAGGAGGGACACCTGCTGGCGGATCATGTGCACATGCTGGTGTCGATTCCCCCGAAATACTCGGTGTCGCAGGTGGTCGGGTACATCAAGGGGAAGAGCGCGATCCAGATCGCCCGGGAGTTTGCGGGGTGGTTTCCAACGTCCGAATGATCACGTCTTCGATCGCCTGATCACCAATCTTTCGCGGGGTGCCGGGACGCGGCTCGTCGAACAGGCCCGCGACCCGTTGCGCGACGAACCGGGCCCGCCACTTGCACACGGTGGTCAGCGACACCCGCATGCGGCGGGCGACGGTCTGGTTCTCGCGACCCTCGGCGCAGGCGAGCACAATGCGGGCCCGACGGGCGAGCGCGGGGGCCGACCGCGACCGATGGGCCAGCGAGTCCAACTCCTTCTGTTCGACGGGCGTCAACACGATGGATGTCTTCGGGCGACCAGTACGCATGGGTGTGTTCTCCTCTCACCCCCACGTACGACGGCCACCCTTGATTTATTTCACTTATTACTGTTACAGGACACTAGCAGCCCGTGGTGAAAGTCCCGCGTCGCACCGAGAGCGGCGGTGGACCGGTCGAACAAGGCGTGAAGAGGGAAAATACCGGCAGTATTTGACCGATGAACAACGTAGATCGGCCGGATTCAGCGTCGGTCGAATGCAGCGGGACTTTCACCACGGACTGCTAGGGTGTTCGCCAGTGCGCCCATGCCAATTTGGTTGTGTTCGGGACGGTCCGGACCTGGGCTCAACCGTTTATGACACCGGCCGCTGAGGGATAGCGAGCGGAGTATCTACGGCGGCTGAAGAAGGCCGGGAAGGCGCTGGAGGACGAGCTGGCGGTGAAGAACCGCCTCGAAGGTGCCCAGCCGGGGCTCTAATCTGGCGCGACCGGAGGTGGCAATCGCGGCCAGTAAGGAACCACCAACCCAGCTGGGCGACGAGGTTCCTACCTTCAAAGACGACCGGTCCGGCCGAAACGTTTCTCGCACCAACGCGAAGTGGAGGTGTAACCCCATGCTGAGCCCTGCGACGGGAGGCGATCGGCCGTCAGAACGCGTGCGCGCATTCTGTGGCTTATCTGTGACGGATGCGGAGAACCGTTCCACCCGACGCGACCCTGGCACCGGACGTGTTCGGCGTCGTGTCGGAAGCTTGCCTATCGCCAGCAGGCGGCAACACGGTGGGCGGCAGCGCAAGGGGGTGGCGTGACCGCTGTCCGACGAGCTCGACAATACGCCGCTGGAAGGGCGGCTGTTTTCCGCGGGCGGCGGCCATGCGCGATCGACCGCTGCCCACGTTCGCGGAGATCCACCGCGAGCTTGCGCGGCCCGGGGTGACGCTGCAGCTGCTCTGGGAGGAGTATACGTAGGTCCATCCGGACGGGTACCGCTATGGCCAGTTCTGCGTGCGGTATCGGCAGTGGGCGCGCCGTCTCCGTCCGTCGATGCGCCAGGCCCATCACGCCGGCGAGAAGACGTTCATCGACTTCTCGGGCAAGAAGCCGAGCGTGGTCGACCGGCACACCGGGGAGGATCCGATCGGTCGAGCTGTTCGTCGCCGTCCTCGGCGCCAGTAGTTGTACCTACGCTAAGGCGACGGCGACCCACCAACTCCCGGACTGGGTCGGCGCACACCTCCGGATGGTCGAGTGCTTCGCGGGCGTCACGGCGCTTTGGGTCCCCGACCAGGGTGGCGCAGCGTTGTCGCGCTTGCTGTCGGTGTCGCCTACCAAGCGACCGGTGCGCTTACAGTGCGCGCGGCTACGCCTACAACGAGAATCCGGTCCGGGATGTGAACACCTTCTTCAACGTCGCGGCGTCGCTGGCCGTCAGACACGTGCTGCGTGGGGGCGCGTCGTTGGGCGTGACCGACCACGTGAGTCTCGATGTGTCATTCGCCCGGGACCTGCAGGCCGGGATCGCAGGACCATTGCACGTACCCGCGATCGGTCCCCTCGCCGAAGTCACGTCGATTTCGAGCGAGGTGGCCGCCAATGCCTTCGACATGGGACTCGCTGTTCGCTACTAGTGGACCGTACGATCGACTTGTACAGTAGTCATGCGATTCGCCTCGAAGGGTCGGCGTAGGCCCATCGAAAAGGTTTTGCGGTCTTGTTGTAATGCTTGATGTACCGCATGAGCTTCCGGCGAAGGTCGGTGACCGACGTGAAGATGCCGCGCGCGATGACGCCGCGTTCGATCTTGGAGAACCACAACTCGACCTGGTCCAGCCACGCCGAGTATGTCGGGGTGAAATGGAGTTGCTCGGTGGGCTGGGCGGCCAGGAAGGTGCGCACCTTCTGAGTCTTGTGAGCCGACAGATTGTCGACGATGACGTGGATCGCCCGGCGGCGGGGCTGGGTGTCGACGACGGCCCGCAAGAACGCGTCTCAAGGGCTGTGCGTTGCTCGGTCGTAAGCATGAGTCCTGTCGATGGCATGTGCCATCGTACGCTTTACAAGTCGTTAGTACAAGCCACTAGTAGGACGCCCGACGCCACGGATGCTCCGCAATCGCCGGTCGGGGGCGCTGAGTGGCGCGAGACGGCGTCGACCGTCGTGCGCGACTCGACCACTACCCCCACACCTGACCCCATCGAGCGGATTGGCGGCGACATTGATCTTGGACCGGGCCGGTCAGCCTCGTATAATGCAGTGGGGGTTCCCTATGCCAGTTCTGTCCGGACGTCCCCGGCGGCCCGGTCGGTCTATTGGGTGTTCGCTCGGGTGTGCCCTGGCGCTAGCCGGGATGTTCGTCGCTGGTCTGCCCGCACCCAACCTCAGAGCCCAGCAGTCGGTGCAACGCGCGCTGTATGTCAGCGTGCTGGCCAGCGACGGGGTGCCGATTCAGGGGCTCCGCGATACAGATTTTCTTGTCCGGGAAGACGGCGAAGATCGGGAGGTGCTGCGTGCCAGCCGCCCGACCGCCCCGCTGCAGGTGGCGATTCTGGTCGACACGAGCGAGGCGGCCAGGCGGATCATCGGCGACCTGCGGCGCGGGGTCGAGAGCTTCGCCGATGCGTTGCCCGAAGGCACCGAGATCGCCCTGATCACGTTCGGCGGCGCACGCAACGTGCTGGTCGAGTCCACGACCCGGAGCGAGCGAGTGCAATCGGGTATCTCGAAGCTGTTCTCGCGGCCGGACACCGCCACGTATCTTGTGAACGCGTTGCGCGATACGGCGGACGACTTCGAGAAACGTGATGCGACGCGCCCGGTCGTTGTCGTGCTCACCACCACCGGGGTCGACTTCAGCGATCAGGAACCGCAGCCGGTCGTGACCCAGCTCCGAGCCGTCGGCGCCGCCATGCACGCCGTGGTGATGCGCACGTCCAATATACAGATGAGATTTACGGACACGTTCGGGCTGGCGGAGTTCCCGTCGTGGGCGAATCGCGCACGGGACCTCATGCTGGACATCGGGCCCGGGCAGACCGGGGGCCACCGGACCGACATCGCCACGGTCAACGGGTTGATGGAGATTCTGGTCCGGCTCGCGTTCGAGCTCTCGAATCAGTATCTGGTGGTCTACGCCAGCCCCGTCAGTCTCGTGCCCTCCCAGGCGGTCCAGATCGGTGTCAGCCGCAACGAAGAGACCATCGTACGAGCCGTCCCGGCGCGTTTGGGCCCCTCCCTGACCGGAACCGGCCCTCTCCGCTGACAGCCGCCACAACCTCCCGTCACGCGATCTCTCGAAACGCCCCGCCGCTTCCGATATAGACTGGTCTTCGACACTCGATACTTCGGAGCGATAGCATGTCTCAATTCATACTCACGCGTCTGTCGTGTGTGCGCGTCGTCGCGTTGACAGCAGCGCTCGCCGTCCCGCTAGCGACCTCTGCCCAGACCAGCGCCAGAATCTACGGCGTGGTCACCGATTCGGAAGGCCAACCGGTCGGCGATGCCACCGTCACGATCGAGTTCAGCGGCGGGCTGGCCCGACAATACGAGGTGACGACGAGTGCCGAGGGCGAGTTCATCCAGATCGGCTTGATGCGCGGACCGTATGCCGTCTCGGCGGTCAAGGAGGAGGTGGGCGCCCTCACCGGCACCGTCACGCTCCGGGCCGGTCAGGTCTTCGAGATGAACATGGAACTGCTGACGCCGGGGGACGTCATCAGGGAGAGCCTGTCAGAGGAGGACCTGGCGAAGCTCGAGGCCGCCGAGGCTACCACCGATGCGTTCAATCGAGGTCTTGCCGCGGCCCGTGCCGGAGACCTCGACGAGGCGGTCACGCTGTTCACCACCGCGATCGAAGCGGCGCCCGACTGTGCGGAGTGCCAGCGCAACCTCGGCATCGTCTACACCCAGCAGGAAGACTACGCCCAGGCGGAGACCGCCTTCAAAGCCGCGCTTGCCGCAAACCCGGACAACGCGGCGTCATATGACGGACTGGCGGAGATCTACAACGCGCAGCGGCGATTCGATGATGCGGCCGCGGCGAGCGCGGAGGCGGCCAGACTCTCTGGCGCCACCGACGGCGGAGATAGCGCAACCGCGGTGTTCGACCAGGGTCTGATCTTCTGGAACGCTGGCCGTCTCGACGAGGCGCGGCAACAGTTCGATCGCACCCTCGAACTGGACCCAGAGCACGGCGAGGTGCACTACTGGCTGGCCATGGCGAACTTGAACGGGGGGCAACTGCCTGAGGCAGCGGCCGAGTTCAAGATCTATCTCGACCGCGAGCCGAACGGACGGTTCGCCGAGCAGGCGACAGGCATCCTCTCATCGATTCAGCCCTAGGTTTCCGACGAGGCGCCCGTCTGGCGGTGTTGCTTCGTCGGTCACATCCCGCCTGGCTGCTCCCTCCTCGCGCCTGGCCAGTCAGACGCCTCGTCAGAAAACCCCCTCCGGCGTTTTTGAGCACCCTGCTAGGTTTTCCGGACGTACAAACGACGGGCCGGACGCTAAACGCGCCCGGCCCGTGGTCTATTCTGACGATCGGCTCTCCTTAGAAGCCGTATCTGATGCCGAACTGTCCCTGCCGCGGGAACCCGCTACCTCCTCGAAGCGAGGTCGTGTTCAGGAAGTTGCCGCTTCGTCGGTCACCGGTGGGGTTGTTGAAGTTCGTGCGGCCGGTAATGTTGAAGATGTCAAAGAAAATATCCAGCGTATTTGTCGTGTTCGGTCGTACGCGATACCCGAACCGCATATCCACCTGCAGGAAGTCCGGTCCCCGTGCCCCACCGTAACCACCGTCGTTCTGCACGGTGATGCCGTTCTGGGGGTCGTCGCCACTGTAGGTTCCAGCCGCGATCGGATCCGGGTTCTTGCCATTCCGGTCGGGATCGAAGTTGGTGTCGTGAATGGTTAACGGCGATCCGGTCATGTACCGCAACACGGTGCTGGCAGTAACGCCGCCCGGAAGCTCCGTCCGTCCACTGACAGTCAGGATGTGTCGGCGGTCGGTCGCGGCGTCCTGATAAAACTCGTCCAGCCTGAGGTCGGGCCCCACCTGCGTGGCGATGGTCTGCCACAGGTTGAAGGTGTTGCCACGGGAGTGTCCGAGCGCATACGCCAGCCGGGCTCCCCAGCGGTCCGAGTACCGCTTCTCCACCTGCAGGTTCAACGCGTCGTAGTTCGTTTGCCCGACGCTCTGCATGACGATGACGTTGTTCCCCTGGTAGAACCCCGCGAAGTCGGGGTCGGCGCTCAGCACGCCGAACGTGTCACCGTACAGGCTGCCGGTACTGAGCCCGAACCGGAGCGGGTCGGTCCGACCGATGCCCGCGCGGGTCGGGATGTTGTAGTCGACCCGCCCCAGCATGTCGCGGCCCATCGTCCGGATAAAGTCCGCCGAGACCGACAGCGTCGGCGCCAGCTCGCGTTCGTACCCGAACGTGAACTGGTGCATCCACGGCTGCTGCCGGGTGGGCGAGTCGAAGTAGACGTCACCAAGGTTCGGGTTCAACGTCCCCGGTGGGAACAGAGCGTTGATGGCCGCGAAGTCGACCTCCGGGCAGGGCACGTTCGCCAGCTGGGCCGGGCAGGCATTGGTGGTCCCGTAGTTCAGCAGAAGGGGGTCGGTGGGGAGCATTCCATTCCCCGGTCCGGGATCGGCGCTGTTCTGCGGGAAGTTCTGGACGAATGAACCGGCGAACTTGGGGAACTGCAACGGGTTGTCCCACGCGTCGATGGTCGTCTTGTCGTAGAACGCGCCGTAGCCAGCACGGATGACGGACCGGCCGTCGCCCGTGAGATCGTACGCGAGGGAGAGACGGGGAGAGATGTTGTTCGTGTCGTTATAGGGACCATCCGGCAAGAGCGGATTCTGCGTGACGCCCCCTCCGGACAAGCCACCCCCGTCGTGACGCTCGAGGTCGTACCGAATCCCCAGACCCGCCGTCAACCGGTTGTTGATCTGCCACTTGTCCTGCGCGAACACCTCGTAGGTGGCGAGGGTGAAGTCGAACGTCTGCCCCAGGGGGTTGCCGACCCGCACCGCGAGCCGCTCGGGATAGGTCGCCGGGTTCAGCGGATCGAACCGCAGATCGCCGTCGAACGTGAAGCGACCGCCCAAATCGTTCTCGATGGTGGGGGTGATCCGGGTGTTGTGATAGGTCATCCCGAACTTGAGGTCGTGGTCGCCTCCCTTGTTGGGCACGAACCAGGAGAACGTGTTGTTGTACTGCGAGTTCTCGTTGTCGCGACCGCTGGCATCCGAACGCTGGTTGGTGTCGAAGCTGCGCTGACTCCACCTGGGCGGGCAGAGCCGCTGGGCGCCGGTGCCGGGGCCGGTCTGGTCGCGCCAGCACGGGTTGCCGCGCCAGAACGACTCGCTGGTGGCCGAGACGCGGACCGTGTTGACCTTGTTGGACCCGATGACGCTCGTGTAGGTGCCGACCCAGATCTGATCGTTGTCGGTCTCGTCCTGAATGTAGGTGTCGGTGGCGCGGGCGTTGCCGCCGATCAGGTTGAACTGCGGCGCGTCCTCACGCAGCCACCGGAACGCCCACGAATTGCTGGCGTTGATCTGGTGGTCGATGCGCAGCAACGTGTTCAGCGCCTTCCAGTTTTCCGCAAGCGTGTAGTTCAGGTCTGGGCGGGTCGCGAACTCCCGCGAGCGGCTGGGCGCCACCAACTGCCGCTCGACACTGGCGAAGAAGTGCATCTTGTCCCGGACGATCGGCCCGCCGATCACCCCGCCGAACTCCTTCTTGGAAGTCTCCGGCTTGGTCAGCGTGGCGCTGTTGGCGACGAAGAAGTCCTCCGCCGTCAGCGCTTCGCTGGTGAAGTAGTTGAACAACGCGCCG